>ENA-OQAJ01000001-OQAJ01000001.1-human-gut-metagenome-genome-assembly--contig:-NODE-1-length-70133-cov-3.925721_pt1 | contig 70133 bp, 80 predicted proteins | sample MGYA00242736_ERZ504529 | MGnify/ENA primary metagenome ERZ504529 (study PRJEB26092, sample SAMD00036275) | human gut metagenome | host: Homo sapiens | study: EMG produced TPA metagenomics assembly of the...
CCACGCAAAGCTGCTGCTGCTGGATGAAGCCGACCAATGGGCTGGACCCGGTGGTGCGGGACGAGGTGACCGACCTGCTGCTGAACTTTGCCCGGGACGAAACCATTCTATCCTCATCTCCTCCCACATCGTCAGCGACTTGGAAAAGCTGTGCGATACCATCGCCTTCCTGCACAAGGGCAGACTGCTGCTCTGTGAGGAAAAGGATGCCCTGCGGGAGGAATACGCCTTGTGGCATGGCACGGCGGCGCAGCTGGCGGCACTGGATACGCGGGTGTACGGCAAGCGGGTCACCCCCTACGGGGTAGAGGCGCTTGTGCGCCGGGATGCAATGCCCGCCGGGGCAGAGCTTACCCCGGTAAGCATTGAGGAGCTGTTTGTGCTGATGGTGAAAGGGGAGAATGTACAATGAAAGGCTTGCTGTTAAAGGACGCATATCAGGCATGGTATTACGCAAAAATGGTCGTTGTGGCAGCTGTAGTCATGATGGGTGCGGGCGTGATCTCGATGATGAACGGGGCCAATTTCTTCATTGTCTATGCGGGCTTTTTGCTGGGTATGATGCCCATGACACTGCTGGCATACGACCAAACCAGCAATTTCAACGAATACAGTGCCGCGCTTCCGGCCACAAAAGAGCAGCTGGTGGGGTGTAAATACATTGTTGGTCTGTGCGGGCTGGTGCTGGCAGAGGTATTTGCTGCCGCGGCGCTTGGCGTGGCACAGCTACACTGGGTAGCCGTGGATAGCGCGCTCGTGATCTCTACGCTGGTGCAGGTGGGCATGACCACCCTGCTCAGCAGCACCATCCTGCTGCCGCTGAGCTACCGCTTCGGCTACGAAAAGGCAAAGGTTGGGTTCTATTTCATAGTTGGTGCGCTCGCGGCCCTGATGGGCTTTTCCGTGGCCGCAAACGAGGACGGTATTGTGAGAAACCTTCTTCCGCAGAGCATCTCGTCGCTGGGGCTGCTGGGTATTGCGGTGGCGGCTCTGACGCTGTATGCTCTCTCGTGGCGGCTGTCTGTTGCATGGTACGGAAAGGCAGAGCAGTAAAATGAAGAAAAGTCAAATCGCGGGCATCCTGTTCGGCGTTGCATGGGCGTTTTATTCAGCGTGACACTGGGAACAGTGGGTTTTGTGCTGGGTGCCAGCTTTGCAATTCTGGGTATGGTGATGTTCAAAGGGCTGGATGACCCACAGGATAAAAAGTAAGCTGCAAAAAAGAGCGCCGCCCCTGCAGGAGAATCTTCTCTGGCAAGGGCGCGCTGTATTTATTTTCGGGCTTTTCGGCGTTTTTCTGTGCGTCTTCCAGCTCCTCCACCCGCTTTTGCAGAGCGGTGATCTTGTCGTCCATTTTCAGGAACGTCCACACCAGAACAGCCAGCACCACCGCAGGCGGAACCACCATCCACAGGGACTGCTGGCACCAGAGCAGCAGCGAATAGCCGCCGAACACGGTAAAGAGGAACACGGCAAACAGGCTTGCAGCCAGTACAGCAAAAAATCCCATATAAATGCCCTCTCTCGGCTTATTCCTCGGTCTCGTCCTCTTCGTCCGGGTCCAGCTCGATGCTGAACACGGCTTTCTTCAGTTTGCCGCAGCCCTGCGCCTTCAGACCGGATTTATAGGGCTCTCCGGCCAGATACAGGGCAAACCGCCCCTCGCACAGCATTCCGGCAATGCTGGTGCCTGCGGTACCCACGGTGGTGTCGGTGGCTTCGTCGGTGGGCTTTGTGGGGGTCAGCTCTGCAAGGCTCACCTCAAACAGCTCGCTGCCGTCCAGATCGGTCTCCAGTGTGATGTGGTTGTCGTGGCGCTGGAACAGCGCTTTATCGGAAGTCAGCGGTGTGACGGTGCTCACAGTGACCACAGCCTTTTCGCCGTCGATGCGGGTGCGTCCGGCGGGCAGGGTGGTGATGTCCCGCGCCATGATATACTCAATGACGGTGTCGAGGTTGTCGCTCACGCCCAGATAGTTGGGCAGATTGTTCAGGGTATCGTAGATCATAGAAGAACTCCTTTATCGTGCAAACAAGGTTCACCGCCTGCATATAGCACAGACGGTGAACCGGAATTTTATTCTGCGTCCTTCGGGTCGGTCATCAGCTCTTTGATGCTGGGCACCACGCCGCCCAGATTCTGAAGCTCCGAAGGAATGATGATCTTGGTTGCCTTGCCGTTGGCCACCTTGGCCAGAGCTTCCAGACTGCGGATGGCCAGAACCTTATCGCTGGGCATGGCCTCGTTCAACAGGCGGATGGCATCGGCGTTGGCCTTCTGCACGGCCAGAATGGCCTGTGCTTCGCCCTCGGCTTCCAGAATGCGCTGCTGCTTCACAGCATCCGCGCGCAGGATGGCGGCTTCCTTTTCGCCCTCAGCGGCGGTAATGGCGGCCTGCTTTTCACCGTCGGCTTTCAGGATGACAGCGCGCTTCTCGCGCTCAGCCTTCATCTGCTTCTCCATGGCTTCCTGGATCTCACGCGGCGGGATGATGTTCTTCACTTCCACGCGGTTCACCTTGATGCCCCACTTGTCGGTGGCTTCGTCCAGGATGGCGGTGATCTTGCCGTTGATGACATCGCGGCTGGTCAGGGTGTGGTCCAGCTCCATTTCGCCGATGATGTTGCGCAGGGTGGTGGCGGACAGGCTTTCGATTGCCGCAATGGGCTGGTTGACACCGTAGGTGTAGAGCTTGGCATCCATCACCTGAAAGAACACCACGGTATCGATCTGCATGGTAACGTTATCGCGGGTGATGACCGGCTGAGGGGGAAAGTCTGCCACCTGCTCCTTCAGGCTCACCTTTTTGGCGATGCGCTCGATGAAGGGAATCTTAATGTGCAGGCCTGCCGACCATGTGTCGGAGTAGCTGCCCAGCCGCTCAACGACATACACCTTGGACTGGGGCACGATGACGATATTGGTGATGATCACCAGCAGGACGACAAAGACCAGCGCGAGGATCAGAAAAAACATGACCATAGTGGTTCTCCTTTTTCAGATGGGTGCAACGTTTCAGCGCAGAACGCAGATCACGCTCTGCGGCTTTCGGTCAATACGGGCTCCACGATGAGCAGGGTGCTGTGCAGTTCGGTCACACGGCAGCGCTGCCCGGGGGTGAGAATGTCGCCGGGAGTGGCGCAGCGGGCATTCCAGTCCACGCCGTCCAGTCGCACACGGCCCGGCAGGTCGGCGGTGACGGTGGTCAGCACGGTGGCCTCCCGGCCAAGGTTTCGGTCGCCATTGGTGGGGGTGATTTTCTGGCGCAGCTTTGCAGCCAGCGGCCGGAACGCCAGCAGGCACAGAATGCTTACCACGATGAACACAAGGGCCTGCGCCCGGAACGAATCCGTGAACAGGCAGGTGAGCAGGGCGGCAGCTGCGCCGACGGCGAACCAGACGGAGGTCATGCTGAAGGTGGAAGCCTCCAACAGCAAAAAGCCCACCACGCAGCCAGCCAGAGAAATGGAACAGGGTTCATGGTTCTCCCTCCTTATGCCCCTATTATAGAGTATCCCCCGGGTGGAAGGTCAAGCGTTTTTTTTACTGGAACGTTGCGCAGAAAACGAAATAAAGAACAAAATAAATGAAAAGCAGTGCAAGATGTAGTTTGCAGATACGGCCCTTTGTGTGAAAATGCAACAACGGGCGGCCCGCAGGCTGCCCGTTGTTGCAAAAATAAAAGATAAAATTTCCTCTGAATGTGCCCAGAGCGAACGCGGCGGGCATTCAAATCGTTTTTACTTGATATCGTAATAGCTGTGGTTCGGGTTATGCCCGTTCTCCTCCACCACGATGGTAAAGCCCATGGGGTTCACCTCCGTGTGCTTGCCGGAAGCCAGCGGCTCCACGATGATGTGCTCCGAGCGGTTCACGATGACCTCGGCGGTTTCCGCTTCGCCTACGCGCTGGTAGTGCAGGATGCCGTCCTCGCCCGGAGCACCCGCAGCTCACCGGTGCGGAAGGCCTCGCAGGTGTGGCGCAGCTGCGCCAGCTGTGCCAGCACCGGCTTCAGGCGCTTTTCGTGGCTGTCCCAGCAGAAGAAGGCACGGTTGAAGGGGTCGCGGTAGCCCTGCATCCCGATCTCGTCGCCGTAATACAGGCAGGGCACGCCGGGCAGTGTGTAGATGATGGCATAGGCCATGCGCAGGCGCAGCATCCCTTCCTCGTAGCTTCGCCGGCCACACAGCGGCCGCTCTGCCACTCGCGGCCACGGCCGTTGGCGGGCTCGTCCGCGATCACGGTGAGGGCGCGTTCGGTGTCGTGGGTGGAGAGAAAGTTCAGCGCAGTGTCCATGGCAGGGGCGGGGTAGTGCTCACAGATGGACAGAATTTCGCCCATGGCCTGCTCGGCGGGCTTACCCTTTACAAAGTCCAGCACAGCGTTCTTGAAGGGGTAATTCATCACGCTGTCCAGCCCCTTGCCCAGCAGATAGGTGCGGCGCTGGCCAAAGCCGTATTTGGTGGTGGCATCCTCCCACACCTCGCCCAGCAGGAACTTCTCCGGGCTGACCCGCTTGACAGCGGCGCGGATCTTTTCAATAAAATCGTCCGGCAGCTCGTCGGCCACATCCAGACGGAAGCCTGCGGCACCGCGCCGCAGCCATGTGTCAATGACACCGCCCTCGCCGGTGATGAACTCCACATAGGAGGGGTTCTCTTCGTTCACCTCGGGCAGGGTCTCGAAGCCCCACCAGCTGCGGTAGCCGCCCTTATACTTGGGGTCAAAATCGTACCAGCTGCGGTAGGGGGAGTTGGGGTCGCGGTAAGCGCCGCCGTCACCATAGCGGCCTTCGCGGTTGAAATAGCGGCTGTCGGAACCGGTGTGGCTGAACACACCGTCCAGCACGATGCCAATGCCGTACTTGGCGGCCTCGCGGCAGAGCACCTCAAACTCCTCGTTGGTGCCCAGCAGCGGGTCTACGTTGAGATAGTCGGCGGTGTTGTAGCGGTGGTTGGAGTGCGCCTCAAAGATGGGGTTGAGGTAAAGGTAGTCCACCCCCATCTCCCGCAGATAGGGCAGTTTGATGCGGATGCCTTCCAAGTCGCCGCCGAAATAGTCCTCGTTCAGGTGGCCGCCGGTCTCGTTGGGCTGCCAGAAGGGTTCGGCATGTTTGTCGGCCTGATACAGCCGGTCCGGGAAAGGCATGGGCTTGTTCTCAATGCCCTCGCAGAACCGGTCCGGGAAGATCTGATAGAACACCTTGCCCTTGATGCACTCCGGGGTCTGGAAACCGGCATCGTAGACGGTGATCTGCCACTTTTCGCCTTCCTGCCAGCTGACAACGCCGCAGTTGTCCGGCCCGCGGTAGATGCGGCGGAAGTGGTGTAGAGGTCGAAGTAGTAGAAGTACAGGCCCGGGTCGTTCAGCGGCAGCTCCACGGAAAAGTGGTTCTGCTGGGGGGTCTGGCCGTCGAACTTCATGCGGTAGTGCACCGGCACGTCATATTTTCCCTCCTTCTGGAGCACCAGATGAGGATCGACATAGCCCAGCTCTTCCGGGATGCACAGGGTCAAACGTACGGTCTGACCGGCCCGCAGTGCGCCAAAGGGCTGCTTGAAATAGGGGTCGTAGCTATTGAACAGACAAGACAAAGCAGGGTCGTCCTTTCTCAAAAAAGCCCCGGCGGGCCAAACGCCGCCGGGGCAGATGGATTTTTTAAGGGAAAATTACTTGCCCATGGGCACCGGGGAAGCGTACCAGATGTCGTGTGCGTAATCCAGCACAGAGCGGTCGGCGCTGAAGATGCCGCTGTTGGCAATGTTCTTCAGGCTCATGTGTGCCCACTTCTCGCGGTCGGCATACAGCTTCTGCAGGTCGGCCTGTGCGCGGCGGTAATCCTTGAAGTCGGCCATGACCATATACGGGTCGCTGCTGCGCAGGTTCTCGGTCACTTCGTGGAAGTTCTCGCCATTCCAGCCGCGCTCCAGGAAGTTCAGAGCGTTGTTGGCAACATCGTCGCCCATGATGAAGCGTTGGGATGGTAGCCCACCTGCTTGAGGTTGTTCACCTCGGGGGTCAGCATACCGAAGATCAGCTCGTTCTCCTTGCCGGCAGCGTCTGCGATCTCCACGTTTGCGCCGTCCAGAGTGCCCAGAGTGATAGCGCCGTTCAGCATGAACTTCATGTTACCGGTACCGGAAGCCTCGGTGCCTGCCAGAGAGATCTGCTCAGAGACCTCGGCGGCGGGCATCAGGTGCTCGCTCAGAGAGACGCAGTACTCTTCCAGATAGACCACGCGCAGCTTGTCGCGCACAGCGGGGTCGTTGTTGATGAGGTCGCCCAGCTTGCAGATCATGCGGATCATCTGCTTTGCCATGTAGTAACCGGGAGCAGCCTTTGCACCGAAGATATAGGTCTTGGGGATGAAGTCGGCGTTGGGGTTCTCCTTCAGGTACAGGTACTGGGCAGCGATGTTCAGCGCGTTCAGGTGCTGGCGCTTATACTCGTGCATACGCTTGACCTGACAGTCAAAGATGGAGTTCGGGTCGATGACCTGACCGGTGCTCTTGGACAGATAGTTGGCAAAGCTGGTCTTGTTCTCCAGCTTGATCTCGTTCAGGCGCTTGAGAACGGTCTTGTCGTTCTCAAACTTGTTCAGCTTGGACAGATCGGAAGCATCATGCTTGTAGCCGTCGCCGATGGTCTCGTCCAGCAGCTTGCACAGGCCGGGGTTAGAGGCCAGCAGCCAGCGGCGGTAAGCGATGCCGTTGGTCACGTTCTTGAAGCCTGCGGCTTGAACAGGTAGTAATCGTGGAAGACGCTGTCTTTGATGATCTGGCTGTGCAGCTTGGACACGCCGTTGATGCTGTTGGCGGTGTAGGCGCAGATGTTTGCCATGCGCACCTGATTGTCGCCGATCAGTGCCATATAGTCGATCTTGCCCTTGTCGCCGGGGAAGACCTTCTCCAGCTCTGCGCGGGCGCGGCGGTCCATCTCCACCACGATCTGGTAGATGCGGGGCAGGGTCATCTTGAAGATGTCCACGTTCCACTTTTCCAGAGCCTCAGCCATGACGGTGTGGTTGGTGTAGGAGAAGACCTTCTGGCAGATGTCGAATGCCTTGTCCCAGCCAAAGCCGCACTCATCCAGCAGAATGCGCATCATCTCGGGGATGGCGAGGGTGGGGTGGGTGTCGTTCAACTGGATGGCCACCTTGTCGGGCAGGTTCTCGAGGGTCGCATAGCTGGACAGGTGGTTCTGGACGATATCGCCGATGGATGCGGCAGACAGGAAGTACTGCTGGCGCAGGCGCAGGATCTTGCCCTCAACATGGTTATCGTTGGGGTACAGCACCTTGGAGATCAGCTCTGCATTGGCGTTCTTGCTCATTGCAGTGTTGTAGTTGCCCAGAGAGAAGCTGGACATATCAAAGTCCGGGGCCTTTGCCTGCCACAGGCGCAGCTTTGCAACGCCCTTGCCGTCGTAGCCCTGCACATACATATCAGAGGGAACAGCCATGACGCTGTTGTAGTTGGTGTGCTGGATATAGTGGAAGCCGTTGTCCCAGTTCTCGTGGATCTCGCCGTCAAAGCGCACTTCCACAGCCTGATCGGGGTGGCTCTTCAGCCAGACCTGACCGCCGGGCAGCCAGTTGTCGGCACGCTCCTGCTGCCAGCCGTCCACGATCTTCTGCTTGAAGATGCCGTACTCGTACAGGATGGAGTAGCCGGTGCCGCAGATGCCGGTGGTGGCCATGCCGTCCAGATAGCAGGCAGCCAGACGGCCCAGACCGCCGTTGCCCAGACCTGCATCCGGCTCTTCCTCAAAGATGCTGTCAATGCTGATATCACGTCGGACAGGGCCTTTTTTGCCACCTCGTCCAGACCCAGGTTCAGCAGGCTGGTCTTCAGGCTGCGGCCCATCAGGAACTCCATGCACAGATAATACACCTGCTTGGTGCCGGTGCCAATGGCCTTGGACTGGAACTTCTTGTGGTTTTCGCTCATCATCTGGCGGCAGATCAGTGCCAGAGAGCGGTAGATCTGCTGGTTGGAAGCAACACTCAGCTCCACGCCGTACTCGCTGGTGAGCTTGTCCTGAAGAAGTTTACCGAATTCTTTCGATGTCATAAAGGTACTCCTATCCGCATAAGTTTTCAGCTTTGCTAAAATAATTGAAATAATTGGCGTCTATAGGCACTTTCCCTCACTTGCTCTGCCGCCAACATAACAAAGATATTATAATATGGCAGAATGACAAATGCAAGGAATCAGGGGATTTTTTCCGTAACTGACATTTTTTATTGAACTTTCTGATAAATATGCCAAAATTTCAAAAATACACTTTTTCTTGATGCTTATTTATATTATAATAAGGAAAGAAAGCTGTGTTCCGAAACATTTTCGGGGACAAACTCCGGGAGAAATGTGCCGGGTAACTCGCCCGGCGGGTGACAAGACACCAAAACGGTACCGGGAACGGTACCGTTTCCCGGCAAAAATCAGAAGATCACTGCCCGCTGCGGGCAGAAAAGGATAAAAAGGGGAAACAGATATGGTCAACAAGGTACGGGTGAACATCGCAGGTACGCCGTATGCCATTGCTACGACGGACCCGGAAAAATATATTTTGTCGCTGGCGAAAAAGCTGGATGAAGACATTACCAAGCTTTTGGACGATAATGCGAATCTTTCGGTGACTAAGGCGGCGGTGTTCTGCGCCATGGATTATCTGGACGAATACCGCAAGAGCACCGGCAGTGCTGAGAATATGCGCAGCCAGATCCAGGATTACATTGCGGATGCTACCCGCGCAAAGCTGGCGGAAGATAAGGTCAAAGCAGAGAATGAGGTGCTGCGGCGGGAAGCTGCCGCCCTGCGCGAACAGCTGGAAAAGATGCACAATAAGGAAGCCCGGCGCGAGGAGCGCGCCCAGCAGGCGGCACAGCAGTCTGCTGCCGAGGGCGAAGCGAACAAGGCGGAATAAGCCGTTTACAGGATAAAGGAGAAGTATGTCAAAGATCGAGATCCTTGCCCCGGTGGGCAACGAAGAAATGCTGCGTGCCGCTGTGTTCAGCGGTGCCGACGCAGTGTATCTGGGTTTTCGGGTTTCAATGCCCGCACCAGTGCCAACAATTTTTAACGCGGATACGCTGAAAGATGCGGTCGCCTTCTGCCATGCGCGGGGCGTGGCTGTGCATGTGGCGCTGAACACCACCGTCTATGGCGGCGAGCTGCCCGCGCTGGAACAGGCCATCCGTGCCGTTGCAGCCAGCGGTGCCGATGCGGTCATCTGTCAGGATCTGGCAGTGGCAACGCTGATCGGTAAAATTGCACCGCAGCTGCCGCGCCACGGCTCCACCCAGATGAGCGTGCACAGCCTGCAGGGTGCGCTGGAGCTCAAGGAGCTGGGCTTCACCCGCGTGGTGCTGGCCCGTGAGCTGAGCATGCCCGAGGTGGAGCATATCACAAAGCACTGCGGCATCGAGACCGAGTGCTTCGTGCACGGCGCGCTGTGCATGTGCGTCAGCGGCCAGTGCTACATGTCGGCCTTTCTGGGCGGACGCAGCGGCAACCGCGGTTCCTGTGCCGGCCCGTGCCGCCTGCCGTTTGAGGCAAATGCCCTGCCGGAGGGCAAGCCGGGCCGCCTGCACCACCTGTCCTTAAAGGATAATTCGGTCATTGATAAGCTGGACAAGCTGCAGGCGCTTGGCGTGGCATCGGCAAAAATCGAGGGCCGTCTGCGCACGCCGGAGTATGTGGCGGCGGCAGTCAGCGCCTGTCTTGCAGGCCGCGAGGGCCGCGCCTACGACCGCGACCTGTTGAAGAATGCTTTCAGCCGTTCCGGCTTCACCTCCGGCTATCTGGATGGAAAGATCGACGGCACCATGTTCGGCGTGCGCAGCGAAGCAGATGCAGAACAGACCAAAAAGACCCTGCCCATGCTGCGGGAGCTTTACCGCCGTGAGCGCAGCCGCGTGCCGGTAAAGATGAAGCTGGAAATTGAAGAGGGGGGCGAAAAGCTCACTGTCACCGATGCAGACGGCAGCAAGGCCTTTGCCTATGGGGATGCAGAGCCGCAGCCTGCCCGTACTGATCCCACCGCAAGCCTGCACCGCAGCCTTGCCAAGACCGGCGGCACGCCTTTTGCGGTGGAAGATCAGGATATTACCGTGGAAATGGACGGCGGGCCGTGGTTCGTGCCCGGCAGTGCCGTCAATGAGCTGCGCCGCGAAGCGCTGGATGCCCTGCTCAAAAAGCGGGAAGTGCTGCGCCCGTGGCCCACCACCGAGGAGCATGTGCCTGCCCTGCCGCTGCGCACTCTGCCGCCCCACCGTACCCTGCGTGCCCGGTTTGAGAGCTGGGAACAGGTGTCGGAGCGGGCGCTTGACGGCATCGAGTATCTCATCCTGCCCATTGCGCAGGCCGACCACGTGCCCCGGGAATGGCGGGCAAAGACCCTTTTGGAACTGCCCCGGGTCATGTTTGGCAAGCTGGAAGAGGATACCGCCCGCCGCATCGCGGCACGCAGGACGCCGGTTTTGCAGGCTATGAGGTGAGCAATATCGCCCACCTGCGCCTGTGCCGGGGCCTGCCCATGAGCGGCAGCTTTGGCCTGAACATCACGAACCAGCTGGCCGCGCAGTTCTACGCGGACAACGGCCTTAGTTCCATGCTCATCCTGCCCGAGGTGAAGGACAGCGACATCAGCACCATTGCGCCCACCCGTAACGGCAGGCCGGTGCCCACCGGCGTGCTGGTGTACGGCCATATGCCGCTGATGATCACCCGTGCCTGCCCGCTGCAGAACATCCACGACTGCGCCCACTGCGACAAGACCGGCGTGCTGACCGACCGCAAGGCCAAGAAGTTCCCAGTGCGGTGCGGCCTTGGTGTGCGCACCATCTATAACCCTGTACCTATTTATATGGGGGATAAGCCGGGCGCTTTGACGGTGGACTACGGTGTGGCTTACTTCACGCTGGAAAGCCGGGAGGAAGCGGCCAAAATTCTGGAGATGATCCGCACCCATGCACCCTTTGAAGGTGATTTTACCCGTGGGTTGTATTTTAAAGGTACGAACTGAAACTCCTTCCGTCATTGCTGACGCAATGCTACCTCCCTGAGGGAGCTGTCGAGCGTATGCGAGACTGAAGGAGTCGCTATAAAATCAAAACGAGGTATACTATGGAACCCATCACAGTAAAATATAAGGTATTGGACACCCGTGCCAAGGTGCCCTCTTACGCAACCCCCGGCTCTGCTGCAGCCGACCTGTGCGCCGTACTGGACGCGCCGCTCACCCTTGCCCCCATGGAGCGGGCACTGGTGCCCACCGGCCTTGCCATCGAGCTGCCCGGCTCCCACAGCGTGGCACTGGTGTACGCACGCAGCGGCCTTTCCATCAAGCACGGCCTGTGCATGGCCAACGGTGTGGGTGTGGTGGACAGCGATTACCGCGGCGAGCTGAAGGTGCCCATGGTCAATCTGGGCAGGGAAGCCTACACCATTCAGCCCGGTGAGCGTGTGGCCCAGCTGTGCATCGCACCGGTGTACACCGCTGCCTTTGTGCCTGCCGAAGAGCTGGGCGATACCCAGCGCGGCGAGGGCGGCTTTGGCTCTACCGGAAAGTGAGATGGAATCATGAACCTGATCTTAGCTTCCGGCAGCCCGCGCAGGCGGGAGCTGCTCTCCTTATATACCACCAATTTCACCGTCTGCGTCAGTGACTTTGACGAAAGTGCGGTGCAGGCCGCTACGCCTGCCCATCTGGTGGAACAGCTGGCCCGGGGCAAGTGCCTTGCTGTTTCGGCCCAGCACCCGGGCGCTGTGGTCATCGGCTGTGATACGGTGGTGGATGTGAACGGCGAGGTGTTCGGCAAGCCACACAGCGAAGAGGACGCAAAGCGGATGCTGCGCGCCCTTTCCGGTGCTACCCACGAGGTGCACACCGGCGTGTGCATCTCGGACGGTGCGCGCACTGAAAGCTTTGTGGACAGCTGCCGCGTTACCTTCTTCCCGCTGGGTGAAGAGGAGATCGACTTCTACGCTTCCACCGCCGAACCCTACGATAAAGCCGGTGCCTATGCCATTCAGGGGCGGGCGGCCCTCTGGCTGGACCGTATTGAGGGCGACTACTACACCATCATGGGTCTGCCGGTGAGCCGCACCGTACAGCTGCTGGCACATTTTGTGTGATAAAACTGGAAAAAACGAAGAAAAACTTGCGCAAACGCTTGAGAAATCATTGCCTTGCGGCTATAATAGAACCGTGTTATTCTGCGCAAAGGCGGCACAAAAGGGCTGCCGGATGTTTTGGCGCTATAGATAAAATGGGAAGCATAAGGAGAATTTTTACAATGGGCCTGTTTTCTAAAGATGTAGGTATCGATCTGGGTACCGCAAATACTCTGGTATATATGAAGGGCAAGGGCATCATCATGCGGGAGCCTTCGGTCGTGGCTGTGGATACCAAGACCGACGAGGTACGCTGTGTGGGTGCCGAGGCAAAGGCTGTCATTGGCCGTACCCCCGGCAGCATCGTGGCTGTGCGTCCGCTGAAGGATGGCGTGATCGCTGACTTTGACATCACCACCAACATGCTGGAAAATTTCCTCAAGAAGGCATGCGGCAACAGCATGTTCTCCCGCCCCCGCGTGGTCATCTGCATCCCGTCCGGCGTTACCGAGGTGGAGCGCCGCGCTGTGCGCGAAGCTACCCTGAAGGCCGGTGCCCGTCAGGTGTCCGTCATTGAGGAACCCATGGCAGCAGCCATCGGTGCGGGCCTGCCCATCAGCGAGCCTACCGGCAGCATGATCGTGGATATCGGCGGCGGCACGGCTGAGATCGCTGTGATCTCTCTGGGCGGCATCGTGGCCTCCCGCAGCGTGCGCATGGCAGGCGATATGTTCGATCAGGCCATCATCGCCTTCATCAAGCGCAAGTACAACCTGCTGATCGGTGAGCGCACTGCAGAGCAGATCAAGATCGAGATCGGCTCCGCCTATGCGCTGGACCCCGAAATGACCATGGAGATCAAGGGCCGTAACCTCGTGGACGGCCTGCCCAAGAACATCGTCGTCCACTCTGAGGATGTGCGCGAAGCTCTGCTGGAATGCCTGGTCAAGATCACCAGCGCCATCAAGGAAACGCTGGAGCGCACCCCGCCGGAGCTGAGTGCGGATATCATCGACCGCGGCATCACCCTGACCGGCGGCGGTGCACTGCTGCGCGGTCTGGATCAGCTGATCCAAAGCGAGACCGGCATCGACGTACACATTGCGGAAGACCCGCTGGACTGCGTGGCCAAGGGTGCTGGTGCGGTGCTGGATCATGTGGATGTCCTGCATGACGTGCTGGACACCGACGGCGGCCACATGTAACACGGGCAAGGCCCACACTTGCGGAAAAAGGCTCTTTTGCGCAGCGTCTGCGCTGATTTCCGCTGCAAACAATGTCTCTTGCGCGGATGGCAGGGCTGTCCGCGCTTTTCTTATGGCATGGCATCCACCCGAAACAGGAGGGTACTCCCTTGAAGGATTTTTTTGACACATGGAAATTTAAGATACTGGTAGCCGTGGCGGTGTTTCTGGTGGGAATCATGGCCTATGCCGGTGCCAACGGACGGCTGACTGCTGCCCCGCAGGAACTGCTGGGCGTGGTGCTGATGCCGCTCCAGAAGGTCACATCGGCACTGAGCGGCGGCATTGGCTCGGTGTGGGAAAAATACACCAGCATCGATGAGGTCATGGAACAGAACGAACAGCTGGAAGCGGAGAATGCTGAGCTGCGCCAGCAGATCGTGGACTATGACCGCATCAAGGCGGAGAACGAAGCCTACAAGGCACTGGCCCGCATTCAGGATTCCAACACCGAAGCAAGCTATATTTCTGCCTTTGTGATCGGCCGCGACCCGCTGGATGAGTTCGGAGGCTTTACGCTGGACTGCGGCACGGTGAACGGCGCAGCCGTGAACGATGCCGTGATCAGCGATAAGGGCTATCTGATCGGCATGGTGGTGGAAGCCGACACCACCAGCTGCAAGGTGATGACCATTCTGCACCCCAGCTTCAGCGCTGCGGGCGTGGTATCCCGCACGCGGGAAAACGGCATTATCAATGGCAGCACCGATTATGCCGGTGACGGCCTGTGCGTGCTGACCAATCTGGAACGCGCCACTGAGACGAAGATGGGCGATCAGGTGATCACCACCGGTCTTGGCGGAGTGTTCCCGCCGGATCTGCTGGTGGGAACCGTGCAGAAGGTGGAGCCGGAAGTCAGCGGCAAATCTTCCATTGCAGTGGTGCGCCCGGGTGCAGACCCGCGCACGGTCAAGCACGTATTCGTTATTACCGACTATTAAGGGGGCGCATTTGTATGGAATCACGCCGCATGCGCAGCCGCAGCCAGATCCTGAAATGGGTCTGCTACGCGGTGGCACTGTTTGTGTGCGCGGCACTGCAGACGACCCCCGGCCTGCTCCAGCTGGGGCAGGCAAAGCCGCTGTTCATTCTGCCGCTGTGTCTGGCTGTGGCCGTGTATGAAGGCGAGTTTGCAGGTGCGCTGTTTGGTGCCGTGAGCGGCCTTTTGTGGGACTACACCGCCGGGCGCACCGTGGGTATGCTGGCGCTGGAACTGCTGTTGCTCTGCTTTGCGCTTTCGGTGCTGGTTCAGGTGTATCTGCAGGGCAGCACATGGAACTTTGCGCTCATCAGCACCGGCACGGCCCTTGTGGTGCTCTCGCTGGACTGGCTGTTCTTCTACTACATGCCCGGCTACAGCTGGGCGCTGAGCCGCTGGCTGACCTTTGTGCTGCCTTCGGCCATGATGACGCTGGTGCCGTCACTGATGCTGTTCAGTCTGGTGCGGCACATTTACAGCGCATTCAAAATCGACAACGGCGTAGTCTGAACCGCCGGAGGAAACGCGGATGAACCAAAACGAACGAAAAACCGTTGCGCGCCGGATGATCCTGCTCATTGCAGTGGCATGTGTTATCATGGGCCTGTACGTGATGCGGCTGATCTTTCTGCAGCTGGTCAACGGCGACGACTTCAAGGCCAAGGCCACCAACACCACCGACTATAACTTTACGGTCACGGCGGCCCGCGGCGATATCGTGGACAGCGCCGGGCGGCGCATTGCCACCACAACCACCAGCTACAATGTGGTCCTCAACAAACTGCTGATGGGCGACCGGGATCTGGATACCATGCTGCAGCAGATCGTGGAGCTGCTGCGTGCGAATGGCGAGAGCTGGAATGATACGCTGCTGATCGGTCAGGCGGACGCAGCAGGCAATTACGCCTTTACGGACGATGACACGTCCACCAGCGACCAGAAGCAGCTGGCAGACATGAAGGAAACGCTTGGTCTGCAGCAGTACGCCACCGCCAACGATGTAATGGAAATGCTGGTGGAAAAGAACGATCTGCAGGATTTTTCGCCGGAATGGCAGCGTGTGCTGGCCGGTATCCACTACGAGATGGACCGGCAGGCGTTCTCCAATGTGAACAATTTTGTCATGGCGGAGAACGTGAGCACCCTCGCGGTGGCCACCATCAAGGAACACAGCCTGCAGCTGCCGGGTGTGGAAATCGTGGAAACCAGCGCCCGCAGCTACGACCAGAGCGATATCATCCCGGCGGTGCTGGGCCGTGTGGGCAAGATCACGGCGGAAAAGTGGAAGGTGACCGATTCCAACGGTCAGGTGACCTATCCGCTGCGGGAAAAAGGCTATAACATGAACGATGTTCTGGGCATTTCTGGTCTGGAATCCGTTTATGAGGACGAGCTGCGCGGCAAGGACGGCGTGGAGACCATCACCCGCAATTCGGACGGCGTGATCGTGGATACAAAGCTCACCACTGTGCCGGAGCCGGGCCATACCGTGCAGCTGACCATTGACAGCAACTTCCAGCGTGCCGTGGACAAGGCACTGGCGGACAACATTGATATGATCAACCGCGTGTACAATACCGGCACCATGAAAGCTGCCGCCGGTGCGGTGGTGGTGCTGGACGTGAAGGACGGCAGTGTGCTGGCTGCTTCCAACTATCCCAGCTATGACCAGAACCTGTATGCCGCTAACTACAGCGAGTACAGCTCCGACCCGAGCCTGCCGCTGTTCAACCGCGCATTGCAGGGCCTGTATACGCCGGGTTCTACCTTCAAGCCCGCCGTGGCGGTGGCTGCACTGGACAGCGGCCTCATCAACCAGTATTCTACCGTTTACTGCAACGGCGTGTACAACTACTTCAAGGATTACCACCCCCGCTGTACCCGCCACGGCCACAGCGGCAACATCGATGTGGTAACGGCCATCAAGTGGAGCTGCAACATCTTCTTCTATGATGTTGGCCGCCGTCTGACCAGCGATGTGTACGATGCCTATGCCTACAAGCTGGGTCTTGGCCAGCGCACCGGTGTGGAGGTGAGCGAGGCCGTGGGCCGTCTGACCACCAAGAGCGACTCCAACTATACGGCATCGCTGGATGTGCAGGCCGCCATCGGTCAGGGCAACACGGTGGTCTCGCCCATCCAGCTGGCTACCTACGCGGCAACGCTGGCCAACAACGGCACCCGTTACCGCACCCATTTCGTCAAGGCCATTCTGGACACCAACACCGGCGAGGTGCTCAGCGAGACCAAGCCCGAGGTCATGGATGTGATCGAAGGCACCGGCAACACCTTTGAGCTGGTGCGGCAGGGCATGAAGCAGGTGCCCAGCACCATCAGCGGCAAAATTTCCAGCTATCCGGTGCCGATCGCCTGCAAGACCGGTACACCTCAGCGCAGCGAGACCTATGCGCCCGGTAAGCACTATCTGACGCCATGATGGTGGCTTACCTCCCGGCGGATGATCCGCAGATCGCCATTGGCATTAGCATTGAGTACGGAGGCTATGGTGCCCGTACCGGTGATCTGGTGGTGGACATTGCAAATGCCTATTTTGCCCTGAAGGATGGCAGCCTTGCCCAGCAGGCCGAAGCGGAAAAGGAAGCCGAGCAGGCCCAGCAGGAAGATCAGGCGTAGACCACTGACCCAGCGCAGGCCGCTGCAGGCCAGACCACCGGCAATGCCGCAGCCCAGCCTGCACAGATGACACCCGCCGCAGACACCGCTGCGCCGGAAACGGCAGCAGAAGGGGAAGCCCAGCCTGCCGTGCAGGACGAGCAGCAGCCCGCCGCAGACACCGAGCAGAACCCCGATGCCATTGCGCCGGAGAACTGAAAACGGGAGACAAAACCGACACGGGAAAGGGCACTGCAGCGGGGTTTTGAATGGAAACATCCCTGAAAAGAAAACAAAATTGAATATTCTGTATAAAAAACAGTTGTAAAAGATTGGATTTTGTGATATCATTTTAGGCGAAGGACTTTTTTACAAAAGCGTTCCAATCGTTTAGGAAGAGGAGAGGGTAACGGATGACGATTGCACTCATTGCGCATGACTCCAAAAAGGAGCTGATGGTTCAGTTTTGTACGGCGTACTGCCGCATCCTGAGCCAGCATAAACTGGTAGCGACCGGCACCACCGGTAAACTGATCGCAGAAGCTACCGGCTTACAGGTGCAACGCTTTCTGGCCGGTGTGCAGGGCGGCGACCAGCAGATCGCATCCCGCATCGCCTGCAATGAGATCGACCTGTTGCTGTTCTTCCGTGATCCCATCAACGCAAAGCCCAGCGAACCCAACGAAATGACGCTGCTGCGCCTGTGCGATGTGCACAACATTCCCATGGCCACCAACATTGCTACTGCCGAGGTACTGATCCACGGCTTGGAGCGCGGCGATCTGGATTGGCGCGATATCGTGCATCCCCAGAACTGACAAAACGATTTGGAATGGTTCCGCGTGCGCTGCGCCATATTCAGCGGAAATTATATTGATAATGCGAAAATCGGGAACATCTGCGGATGTTCCCGATTTCCATTTTCATAGGAATGGGGTCCGAACCGCAGACTGCATTTCTGCCGCCGTGCGGCTGTTTCCGCAGGAGCAAAAACAGCAGATGCCGTGTGCCGCAGCGGCCTTGCCTGTGAAAAAAAGAATTCCGGAAAATCCGCAGATTTCCGGAATTCTAATATAAAAATAATGTTTCCGCTGAATATGGCCAGAGTGCAACGGAGGCCATTTGAAACGTACGGTTAAACTTTAAAATCCTCGGCCATCTCCGCCACATCTTCCGGGGCAAAATCGCCAAGCGGCAAGATCAGCCGTGCCAGTGTCTCCTGCGGCAAAGCTGCAAGAATCGTGCTGTCATCACTGCCGGTGCCTGCGGGCGGGCAGACGGTGTGCACGCCGTCTGCACCGGTCTCCACCCGGGCACGGTGAGCGGTTGCCACATATTGCATCCCAAGCTTGTCTGCAGCCGTCAGCAGGGCGGCAAACAGCGGCGTGCCGCCTTCGCCCAGACGTCTGCGTCCTGCCCGGCCAGTGCTTCGGCGTTCAGCACGATGCACTCGATGCCAAGGGCCTCTGCTGCCTTTTTAGCGCTTTCCGCATCGGCGGTCTGTTCTGCTGCCAGCCGCACGGCAGCGCCCGCCACGGCAAAGCCCTGCTGCTGTAAAATGCGCACAGCTACGGCGCATTCTCTGCTGCCGTCCATCTGCACCAGAACCTTATCCTGACTCTCGTAGGTGTCGAACCCACTGCCGGGCAAAAAATGTGTCGCTCATGTTCCCTGCCTCCCGCCATGTGCTTTGCTTTGGGCCACGGCCAGCTGGTCGCAGCGTTCGTTCTCCGGGTGGCCTGCGTGGCCCTTGACCCAGACATAGGTGATCTTGTGCCGGGCTTCCTGCTCCAGTGCCTGTGCCCAGAGATCCGGGTTCAGGGCAGGGGAGCCATCTGCTTTTTTCCAGCCCCGGCGCTGCCAGTTTTTGGCCCAGCCCTTCTGAAGCCCGTTGATGACATACTGGCTGTCGGAGCACAGCCGTACCTCGCACGGCTCCTTGAGCTGGCGCAGTGCTTCGATAAAGGCTGTCAGCTCCATGCGGTTGTTGGTGGTGCTGTCGTCGCCGCCGCTCAGCTCTTTTTCGTAAACTTTGCCGTTAAAACGGTAGCGCAGCACGGCACCCCAGCCGCCCGGGCCGGGATTGCCGCTGCATGCGCCGTCGGTGTACACTTCGACCTGCTTCATGCGGTTCTCCTTCTAAAATGGGTTGCTTCTATTTAGCGCTATTTTCCGGCTTCTGTCAAGTGCGAATGTATATTCCGTGCCGGAGCTGCCAAACCTTGGAATTGACAAAAACGCCGGGAAATACTATACTTATCCTAACAAAATGCGTATAGGGGCGCACCGCAGGCGTGTGCCCGGGCGTCCAACAGAAAAGCCACGGTCGCATCGAGCAGATGGACCTATCTGGCACAAAACCTCTTACGGAACAGGCAGCGGTTTGCAAAAAACACGCTGAGAAATAAATTCTATACGGTGCATCCAACGGAAGCCGATGCGATTTTTCAAGGTGCTTCCCATGCACAGCGCGGCTGTTCCCACAAGCGGGGACGGCCTGCGCTGTAATTATTTTGGAGGTCAGAATGGCACAGTCGAAAGAAAATACCAATAATTCCGCACGCAGCAAGGCAACAGCTGCTGCTCAGAGCACCGGCGCACCCGCCGCGCAGACGGGCGAAAAGCGCCCCCGCACCACCCGCCGCCCTTATTATAACCGTCGGCCCCGCCGCCCGCAGCAGCCCAGAGAGGCCGCTGTGCCCATCCACATCTATCCGCTGGGCGGTCTGGGCGAAGTGGGCAAGAACATGACCGTGTACGAGTGCAACGGCGACATGATCATCGTGGACTGCGGCCTTGTGTTCCCGGACAGCGACATGTACGGCGTGGACATGGTCATCCCGGACTTCACCTTTGTGGTGCAGAACAAGGATAAGATCAAGGGCCTGCTCATCACCCACGGCCACGAAGACCACATCGGCAGCATCCCGTATCTGCTGCAGAAACTTGACCTGCCCATCTATGGCACCCGCCTGACCTGCGGCCTGATCCGCAACAAGCTGGAGGAGTTCGGTCTGGCAGGTAGGACCAAGTTCGTGGAGATCACCCCCAGACAGAAGATCAAGCTGGGCTGCTTTACCATTGAGCCCATCCATGTGAACCACTCCATCCCGGATGCGGTGGCCTTTGCCATCGACAGCCCGGCTGGCACCATCATCCAGACCGGCGACTTCAAGATCGATTATACCCCGCTGGCCTGCGGCGTCACCGACCTGTCTACGCTGGCCGAGTACGGTCAGCGCGGCGTGCTGGCCCTGCTGAGCGATTCCACCAACTCCGAGCGTCCGGGCTTTACCGCCACCGAGCAGAAGGTGGCTGCAGGCGTGCGCAATCTGTTCGCCCGTGCCCGCAACAAGCGGATCATCATTGCCACCTTTGCTTCCAACATCTACCGCGTGCAGCAGATCATCGATCTGGCTGTGGAGGATGGCCGCAAGGTGGCATTCAGCGGCCGCAGTATGGTGAACAACACCGCTATGGCGCAGGAGCTGGGCTATATGCACATCCCGGAGGGCACCCTCATCAGCGTGGATGAGCTGAACCAGTACCTCCGGAGCAGGTAGTGCTCATTACCACCGGCAGCCAGGGCGAACCCTTGAGTGCCCTTTCCCGTATGGCATCCTGCAGCCACCGTCAGGTGCGCGTGGGCCCCGGCGACTTCATTATCATTTCGGCAAATCCCATTCCCGGCAACGAGAAGAGCGTGACCAAGATCGTCAATGGTCTGCTGTTGCTGGGTGCAGAGGTCATTTACGAGAGCATGTACGATGTGCATGTTTCCGGCCACGCCTGTCAGGAAGAACAGAAGCTCATGCTCACCCTGACGAAGCCCAAGTATTTCCTGCCGGTGCACGGCGAGTACAAGCAGCTCAAAAAGCATGCCCTCACCGCCGCAAGCCTCGGCATCCCCACCAGCAACATCCTCATTGCGGAGAATGGCTCCAATGTCGTCCTCAGTCAGGATGAGATGAAGCTGGGCGAGCCGGTGACTGCCGGTGCCGTCATGGTGGACGGTCTGGGCGTGGGCGATGTGGGAAATGTGGTCCTGCGCGACCGCAAGCACCTGTCCGAGGACGGTCTGGTGATCATTGTGGCCACCGTGGACAGCAAGACCGGCAAGGTGCTGGCCGGCCCGGACCTTGTGAGCCGCGGCTTTGTGTATGTGCGCGAGAACGAGAGCCTGATGGACGGTGCACAGAGCATCGTGGAAAATGCGCTGGACCGCTGCGTGGATGAACATGTGCGCGACTGGAACAGCGTCAAGACCCGCGTGCGCGAGGCACTGAGCAGCTATATCTATCGGCGCACCAAGCGCAGCCCGATGATCCTTCCCATCCTGATGGAGGTCTGATCCGGGCACGCTACCGCAAACAATGCGGCGGAAGGCAGGAGATTTGATGAAACAAAAACCAAGATGGACATTGGAGATGCTCACCGCCAGTCTGGCCGTGCTGTGCGGCCTGCTGGTGCTGGTGCTGCTGATCCAGCGGCCCACGGCATGGCCGGCGCTGCTGGTACTGGTGGTGCTGTGGGGCGCTGTGGTGGTGCTGTTCCGCTGCCAGCTGCGCAAGTGGGTGGCCCGGTGGATGTGCGGCGGCAGCTTTGAAGGCTCCAAGCTGCAGTTCAGTCTGGAGCCGCTCTCTCAGCCGGCCGCGCTGCTTTCCGGTGAGACGGTGCTGTGGTACAATGCACAGTTCCGCACCCGCCTGTTGAACGGGCAGGATGCGCTGGTGAGCCGCGTGCAGAAGGTGCTGCCCGGCCTTGATCTGCAGCAGTGCCGCAAGCAGGAGGGCCAGCTGCTGACCCTCGCGGACGGCATGTGGAGCGTACACAGCTCCACGGTGCCCGGCGATGCGGAGAGCATGACCCTGCTGGTGCTGAACGAGGAAACCGCCCTGCGCAAGGTGGAGGCGGAATACAAAGCCAGCCGTCCGGGCTATCTGGTGTTTCTGGTGGACGGCTACGACGATGTGTTCGGTGACATGCTGGACAGCGAGCGTGCCCGCCTGCTGGAAGGCATCAACCGCACGCTGGAGGATATGATCGGCCGGGGCAGCGGCTTTTTGCGCCGTGTGGCCAGCGGCCGCTATATCGCTGTGGTGGAAGAGCGCCAGATGGAGCAGTTCGCCAACCGCGGCTACGATGTGCTGGACAAGATCCGTGCGCTGGATCCCAGCGTGAACCTTTCGCTGTCCATCGGCATTGGCCGCGGGGCCAAGACCTGCGGGAAGCCCAGGATATGGCCGTGCAGGCGCTGGATATGGCGCAGGGCCGCGGCGGCGATCAGGCCGCTGAAATGACACCGGACGGCTTTACGTTCTACGGCGGCGTGAGCCACGGCGTGGAAAAGCGCAGCAAGGTGCGCAGCCGCATCGTGGCCGATCAGCTGGTAAAACTGATCAAGGAAGCAGATCATGTGGTCATCATGGGCCACCGCATGAGCGATCTGGATGCCATCGGCTCCGCCGAGGGCGTGCTGCGCATCTGCAAAATATGCGATATCCCGGCGGTGATCGCGGTGCGGCGTGACGCTACCCTTGCGGGCAGCTTGATCGATGCATTGTGCCGTGCAGGCCAGAAGGACGACTTTATCGACCCGAAGGACGCACTGCCCATCATCTCCAAGCGCACCTTGTGCATCGTGGTGGATACATATCAGGTGGGCCTTGTGGAAAGCAAGGATATTCTGGAAAAATGCGGCAAGGTAGCCGTGATCGACCACCACCGCAAGGGCGTGGGCTACATCGAGAACCCGGCGTTGGTCTGCCATGAGCCGTATTCTTCCTCGGCCAGTGAGCTGGTCACGGAGCTTTTGCAGTACGTGGGCGAGCGCGACGACAAGCCCAACCGTGTGGAGGCCGAGGGCCTTTTGTCCGGCATCATGCTGGATACCCGCGATTTTACCCTGCACACCGGTGTGCGTACCTTTGAAGCTGCCGCTGCGCTGCGCCGCTATGGCGCGGAGACGGAGCGGGTGCGCCAGCTGTTCGATGTGACCATGGTGGAGTACAATGCCAAGCTGATCTGGTGGAAAAAGCACGCATGTACAAAAATTGCGCGATCTCCGTCAGCGGCGAGGTGGCACCGGAGGCCCGCGTGGCCATTGCACAGGCGGCAAACGATCTGCTGACCATTCAGGGCGTGGATGCCAGCTTTGTGGCAGTGCAGGTGGGCACAGGCGTGAACATCTCGGCCCGCAGTCTGGGTGCCGTGAACGTGCAGGTGATCATGGAATCTTTGGGCGGCGGCGGCCACCAGACCATGGCAGCAGCACAGCTCAAGCATATCACGCCGGAAGCAGCCCGTGCCCGCATCGAAGGTGCCATCGACAAATACTATGCATCGCAGAAAAAGGGCGATGTAGAAGGAAAATAAACGGAACAGAGAGGATCACACCCATGAAACAGTACGATTACCTGATCGTTGGTGCCGGCCTTTACGGCGCGGTCTTTGCACAGGAAGCAAAAAAGGCAGGCAAGAAGTGCCTTGTGATCGATAAGCGCAGCCACATTGCAGGCAATATCTACACGGAGCCGGTGGAGGGAATCAACGTCCACCGCTACGGTGCACATATCTTCCACACCAACAACAAGGCTGTGTGGCAGTATGTGAACCAGTTTGCAGAGTTCAACCGCTACACCAACAGCCCGGTGGCAAACTACCACGCGAGATTTACAACCTGCCCTTCAATATGAACACCTTTAATAAGATGTGGGGCGTTGTTACCCCTGCCGAAGCCAAGGCCAAGATCGAAGAGCAGAAGAAGGAAGCAGGCATCACCGACCCGCAGAATCTGGAAGAGCAGGCCATCAGCCTTGTGGGCACCGATATCTACGAAAAGCTCATCAAGGGCTACACTGGCAAGCAGTGGGGCCGCCCCTGCACCGAACTGCCGGCCTCATCATCAAGCGTCTGCCGGTGCGCTTCACCTACGACGACAACTATTTCAACGCACTGTATCAGGGCATTCCCAATGGCGGCTACACCGCCATGGTGGAAAAGATGCTGGACGGCACCGAGGTGCGGCTGAATGTGGATTATCTGGCCGACCGCGAAAAATCTGAACGCTCTGGCCGAGAAGGTGGTCTACACCGGCCCGGTGGATGCCTACTTTGGCTACAGGCTGGGTGCTCTGCAGTACCGCAGCGTCCGCTTTGAGACCGAGGTGCTGGACACCGACAACTATCAGGGCAACGCGGTGGTCAACTATACCGATGCGGAAACTCCCTACACCCGCATCATCGAGCACAAGCACTTTGAGTTCGGCACCCAGCCCAAAACGGTCATCAGCCGCGAGTACAGCGCTGAGTGGAAGAAGGGCGACGAGCCGTACTACCCCGTCAATGACGAGAAGAACGGTGCCCTGTATGCCGAGTACAAGAAGCTGGCCGATGCGGAGCCGGACGTGATTTTTGGCGGCCGTCTGGGCGAGTATAAGTACTATGACATGGACAAGGTCATTGAGGTAGCTCTGGACGTGGCCGCAAAGGAACTGAAATAAGAAAACTCCTTCAGTCATCACTTGCGTGATGCCAGCTGTTCCCCTTCTGGCACTTTGTGCCACCTCCCCCGGCCGGGGAGTCTGTCTCAAAGAAGGAGCCTCTGGCGAAAAGGACAAGCCTTCGTTTTTGCCAAAGGCCCCATCTCAGAGGGGGCTGTCTGCGAAGCGGACTGGGGGAGTTCACTTGAGGATAATGCTGCAATGCGCGCTTCCTCTTGCCCAAAAGCGACAAATGCGCTATACTATAAACACAACAACTGCACCGGTTTTCCGGTGAGAAGTGAGGGATAACATCATGAAAGTGATTCTCAAGCAGGATATCAAGGGCATTGGCAAGAAGGACGAGATCCACGAGGTCTCCGACGGCTACGCCCGCAACTATCTGTTCCCGCGCAAGCTGGCCGCTGTGGCAGATGCCAGCGCTGTGAACGTTGCCCGCAGCAAGGAAGCTGCTGCCGATTTCCACGAGGCTGAGACCGTAGCTGCTGCCAAGGATCTGGCCGCAAAGATCGAGGGCAAGACCGTGACCATCAAGGCCAAGGGCGGTGCATCCGGCCGTCTGCACGGCAAAGTCACCGGCAAGGAAGTTGCCGATGCTTTGGCTCAGCTGGCAGGCGCACCCATCGATAAGAAGAAGATCGAGCTGGAGACCAAGGATATCAAGGATGCCGGTGTGTTCAACGGCAAGGTTCGTCTGCACGTTGGTGTGGTCGCTTCTTTCAAGATCATGGTGGAAGTGGAACAGGCCTGATTTTTCTGCCATCTGCGCCCCCTCACAGCAGGGGGCGCTTTTTGGCTTTTCAGCGAAATGATGCAAAAGGATAAACTACCATGCCGAACGAACGACATTATTCCAATGAACTGAATCTGGAAAGCGTGGGCATCAACCTGCCCTACAACATGCAGGCAGAGCAGAGCGTGCTGGGTGCGGTGCTGCTCAAACCGGAAACGCTCACCGACTTGGTGGAGATCATCCGGCCGGAGATGTTCTACACCCGGCAGAACGCGCAGATCTACTCCGAAATGCTGCGCCTGTTCACCGCCGACCAGACCATCGACTTTGTGACGTTGCTGGACGCTGTTATCTCGGACGGCGTGTTCCCCAGTGCCGACGAAGCAAAGGTGTACCTGACCGGCCTTGCCGAGACGGTGCCCAGCATTTCCAACGTGAAGGCCTATGCCCAGATCGTGCAGGAAAAGTATCTGGTGCGCCAGCTGATGGGCGTTGCAAAGGACATCCTGCAGGATGCCGGAGATGAGCCGGATGCCGACCTGCTGCTGGAAAACGCGGAGCAGCGCATTTATGAGATCCGCTCCGGCCGCGATTCCAGCGCACTGACACCGCTTTCCTCCAGCATGGTGGAGACCCTGACCAACCTGCAGAAGATCAGCGGCCCGGATGCGGACAAATACAAGGGCATCCCCACAGGCTTCCGCCTGCTGGATACGGTGCTCACCGGCCTTGGCCGCGGCGACCTCATCATCCTTGCGGCCCGCCCCGGTATGGGCAAGACCAGCTTTGCGCTGAACATCGCCACCCGCGTGGCCATGCAGCAGAAGGTGCCGGTGGCCATTTTCAGCTTGGAAATGACCAAGGAACAACTCACGAACCGCATCCTTTCTGCCGAGGCCGGCATCGACAGTCAGGCATTCCGCACCGGTGCCTGCGCGCCGAGGACTGGGAATATCTGGCCCTTGCCACCGAAAAGCTGCACGATGCACCCATCTATATGGACGATACCTCCGGCATCACCATCACCGAGATGAAGGCGAAGATCCGCCGGGTGAATCAGGACCCCACCCGCCCGAATGTGGGTCTCATCGTCATCGACTATCTGCAGCTGATGACCACCGGCCAGCGCAGCGAGAACCGCGTGCAGGAGATCAGCTCCATCACCCGAAACCTCAAGATCATGGCAAAGGAAATGAATGTGCCCATCATCGCACTTTCTCAGCTGTCCCGTGCGGTGGAAAAGCAGGGCAACAATTCCAGCCACCGGCCCCAGCTTTCCGACCTGCGCGATTCTGGTTCTATCGAGCAGGATGCCGACTGCGTTCTGTTCCTGTACCGCGATTCCTACTATGCCAGCCAGAACCCGGACGGCGCTGAGGTGGATGCCGATACGGCAGAGTGCATCGTGGCGAAGAACCGTCACGGCGAGACCAGCACGGTGCCGCTGGGCTGGGATGGTGCCCACACCCGCTTTATGGATGTGGACTTTAAACGCTGATGAACAATGAAAAAATTCTGGCGCATGTGCGCATGTTTGTTCTGCGAGAAAAGCTGCTTTGCCCGGGCGAGCCGCTGCACTTGGCCGCGGCAGTGTCCGGCGGGGCGGACAGCATGGCACTGCTGCGCATCCTGCTGGCCCTGCAGCCGGAATTCGGGTTTGTGCTTTCGGCCTGCCATGTGAACCACGGCCTGCGCGGTGAGAGCGCTGACCGGGACGAAGCCTTTGTGCGGGCGGAATGCGCCCGGCTGGGTGTGCCGCTGCGGGTGTTCCATGCTGCAGAGATGGCCGACGAAGTGGGCCTGCCGTCGGAACATGCCGGGGAGGACTGGGCGCGCCGCCTGCGCTATGCCTGCTTTGCGCGTTTGTGCGGGGAGGGGATAGATGTCGTTGCAACGGCCCATACTGCAAATGATCAGGCTGAGACCCTGCTGCTGCGGCTGGCCCGGGGCACGGGGCTGCACGGTGCGGCAGGCATCCGGCCAAAGCGCGGGTGCTACCTGCGGCCATTGCTGGCCCTTACCCGGCAGGATACCGAAAGCTTCTGCCGTGCAGCCGGGCAGGCATGGGTCACAGATGAGACGAACGCGACCGATGCCTATGCCCGCAACCGGGTGCGCCGTGCGGCACTGCCTGCACTGCAGAGCACCAACGGCGCAGCGGTGGAAAACCTTGCCCGCTTCTGCGAGAAGGCAGCCCGCGCGGATGCCTATTTTGCCCGGAAGGCCGAAGAGCTGCTTTCCGCTGCACGTCTGGATGCGGCACAGGCTGCCATCAAAAGCCCGGAAGCCTGCACGGTGTGGCGGCTGGGCCCGCTTTCCGCTGCGGATGCGCTTATTTTGGAAGCAGCCATGCACTCGCTGACGGCTCCCGTGCGTGACGCAGAGGAAAAATATGTGCAGCTGCTGTGCGGCCTTGTGCGGCGCGGCAGCGGTGCGGTACAGCTGACTGACCGGGTGCGCTTTTGTGCCGGAGACGGATGCTTCTGGCAGGAGATTGTGCCGGAACGGCCCCGGCAGCAGGAAGACAAACGGCCGGAAAGCCAGCCCTTTCAGCCGGAAAAACAGGCAGAATACTGCCTTGCGGGCGGCTGGAAGGTGACTGCAGGGCTTTTTACGGCTGATTTTGAAGAAAAAATACAAGTCGTTCATAAAAAAGACTTAAAAAATCAGGCGGATTATGCTAGAATAACTACGTTGTATGCTGGTCTTGTCCTGCGCACCCGCCAGCCGGGAGATGTCTACCGCCCGGCGGGGCGAAGTGTACACAACCGGCTGCGCAAGTGGATGAACGAAACGGGCATCCCGGCCAGCCAGCGCGATCAGCTGCCGCTGCTGGCGGCGGGCAGCGAAGTACTGTGGGTCTGCGGTGCGGGCTTTGCCGAGGGCCTTGCCCCGGATGCAGACACTGCGCAGGTGCTGCAGATGGAAATGGAACATAGGGAGGAAATAACATGAGTATGCATGATGATATCAAGACTGTTCTGGTCAGTGAAGAAGAGTTAAAGGCAAAGGTTGCTGAGCTGGGTGCCCAGATCAGCAAGGATTACGAGGGCAAGAACCTTGTTCTGGTGTCCATCCTCAAGGGCTCGGTGGTGTTTATGGCCGACCTGATGCGTGCGGTGAGCATTCCCTGCAGCATCGATTTTATGGTGGTGTCCAGCTACGGTGGCAGCAACACTGTTACCAGCGGCCTTGTAAAGATCATCAAGGATCTGGACGGTGATCTGTCCGGCAAGGATGTGCTGATCGTGGAGGATATTCTGGATACCGGCGTCACCCTCTCGAATCTGGTGCCCATGCTCAAGATGCGCAACCCCAACTCGGTGAAGATCTGCACCATTCTGGACAAGCCCAGCCGCCGCAAGGCCGATATCCAGCCCGACTACGAGGGCTTCCAGGTGCCGGACGAGTTCGTGGTGGGCTACGGTCTGGACTACGATGAAAAATACCGCAACCTGCCTTATGTGGGTGTGCTCAAGCCTGAAGTCTACGAGAAGTGATTTCTCACACTATAATTCATCCAAGAACTGGAGTTGATTTTTTTGCAATCCAAAAGACCCCGTTTCAATCCGCTGATCCTTGCTCTGGCGCTGGCGGCGGTGCTGATGGTCTGGTCGGTGCTGGGCGGCACCGGCTCTGCCAGCAGCTCTTCCATGGAATATTCCACGGTGGTGCATTATTTTGAAAGCCTGCAGGTCACGCAGTTCTCGCTGGACCTGAACACCGGTGTCATCACCATGAACCTCAAGGAAGGCGGCAAGAACAACCTGCCCTTGCCCGATACCACGTCCCAGAGCACCACGCAGGCCACCGGCGGACTGCTGAGCGGTATGCTGTCCTCCTCGGATGAGGATACTGCTGCGCAGAAGAACAGCGACGGCACTGTGACTGTGCGCTACAAGCTGCCCTATGCATCCATGTTCGTCAAGTATGTGGGCGACTACATTGCCGCCTACGATGCCGCAAACCCGGATGCTCCCATGGTGTACGATTATACCCCTGTCAAGGAAAACATCCCATGGATGGAGATCCTGTTCTATCTGGCAATGCTGGGCTGCACCGGCTTCCTGCTGTTCTCCATGATGCGCGGCGGTGCTGGCGGCGGCGGGATCATGAACGTTGGCAAAGCCAAGGTGAAGGACGAGCACGAGAACCAAAAGACAGCCACCTTTGCCGATGTTGCCGGTGAGGACGAGGAAAAGGAAGAGCTGAAAGAGGTCGTGGAGTTCCTGAAAAGCCCGGAGAAGTTCAACACTCTGGGCGCACGCATCCCCCACGGCGTGCTGCTGGTAGGCCCTCCGGGCACCGGCAAGACCCTGCTGGCCCGCGCCTGCGCAGGCGAGGCCGGTGTGCCCTTCTATTCCATTTCCGGCTCTGACTTTGTGGAAATGTACGTCGGCGTGGGTGCATCCCGCGTGCGTGACCTGTTCGATAAGGCAAAGAAGTCCATGCCCTGCATCATCTTCATTGATGAGATCGATGCTGTGGGCCGTCAGCGCGGTGCCGGTCTGGGCGGCGGCCACGATGAACGCGAGCAGACCCTGAACCAGCTGCTGGTGGAAATGGACGGCTTTGAGGCCAACGACGGCATCATCGTCATGGCGGCCACCAACCGTGCCGACATTCTGGATAAGGCTCTGCTGCGTCCGGGCCGTTTTGACCGTCAGGTCTATGTGGGCCTGCCGGATGTCAAGGGCCGTGAGGAGATCCTCAAGGTCCACACCAAAAAGAAGCCGCTGGCCCCGGATGTCTCTCTCAGGGTCATTGCACAGCGCACCGCAGGCTTTGCGGGCGCAGACCTTGAGAACCTTGTCAACGAAGCGGCTCTGCTGGCTGCACGCCGCAACCGCAAGGCATTACCATGGAGGATATCGAGGAAGCTTCCATGAAGGTGATGGCTGGCCCGGAGAAGAAGAGTCGCGTTGTGACCCCGGAGGAAAAGAAGCTGACTGCTTACCACGAGGCAGGCCACGCTGTGGCGGGCTTCTACTGCAAGCATCACCCCCGTGTGCACGAGATCACCATTATCCCCCGCGGTCAGGCTGGCGGCTACACCATGTACCTGCCCGAGAAAGACCGCAGCTACGTGACAAAGGGCGAAATGTTCGAGGATATCGTTTCCAGTCTGGGCGGCCGCGTGGCCGAACAGCTGATCCTGGAGGATATCTCCACCGGTGCTTCCAATGATCTGCAGCAGGCCACCAACATTGCCCGCCAGATGATTACCAAGTACGGCTTCTCGGAGCGGCTTGGCCCTGTGGTGTACGGTACCTCGCAGGAGGAGACCTTCCTGGGCCGCGATCTGGGTCAGGGCAAGGGCTACAGCGAGACCACCGCTGCCGAGATCGACGGCGAGATGCGGGATATCATCGATGAAGCCTACGAGACCTGCCGCCGCACCCTGACCGAGCACATCGATCAGCTGCACGCGCTGGCACAGGCCCTGATGGAACGCGAGAAGCTCAACGAGCAGGAGTTCAACACCATTATGGCGGGCGGCACACTGCCCCCGCGTGAAGGCGATGAGCCGAAGCCGGAACAGCCTGCTCAGACCGTGCAGGCTGCCCCTGCAGAGACTGCTCAGCAGGCCGAAACTGCTGAACCTGCAGAGACCGCTGAGCCTGCCGAACAGGCCGAAACGGCCCAGCCGCTGCCGGAGACCGCTGCACCGGAAACGCCGGATGCACAGGACCCGCAGAACTGATTTGATCCAAATGGAAAGGAGCGAGTGTCGTGGAGGAAAATTTTAACCCGGTCGCACGGACCCGCGCAAACTATTACACCCCCGGCAGCCCGGTGCAGTTCGTCTGCGTGGAGCTGCTCAAGGGTGATGTCAGCGGGGAGCACGCGGTCTGCCTGACCTTCAAGAATATTTCCAAGGTGACCCTGACCGCGCTGGAGATCCACTTCAAGTGCAAGGGCGTGGACGGCGTGATCCTGTGCGAGGACCGGTTCGAGTACCGTGACTTGGAAGTAAAGCCCGGCGAACTGTTTGGCATGGACGATGCGGTGTTCGTTACCGCAAAGGCCATCACCAGCGTGGATGTTTCGCTGTGCAACGTGTACAACGGCAAGCGGGTGGTGCATCTGGACGGCATCAAGCGCGTGCGCCTGCCTGCCCCCAAGCGCTGTCTGCTGAGCTGGAAAAGGCGCTGGAGACCCGCATGAACCGCCCGGAGCTGAAGTATCAGCCGCAGGTGTTTGAAAATGGCTGGTACTGCGCCTGCGGTGCCTTCCACCCGAAGGAGGAGGATACCGTGTACTGCTCGGAGTGCGGCTGCGACCGCATCCTGCTGCAGAACGCGCTGAACACCCTGCTGCAGCCGGAACAGCCTGCCCAGACCGAGCCGGAACTGGAAACGCCTCTTGCCCCGCAGGCCGAAGAGCCTACCCGCATTATGGGCGCAGCGCCCGTGCAGGAGGAGCCGACCCGGATCATGGGTGCACCGTGCCGTGAAGCAGAACCACAGCCGGAAGAACCTGCTGCAGAGCAGACCCGTGTGCTGGATGCCGGAATGCGGACACAATTCCCGGGCAGGGCATCTCATGCAGCTGCGGACGAAGGCACCCGTGTGATGCCTGCTGCAGCCCGCCGTGCACAGCCGATATCTCAGCAGCCGGAGCCTGCCTATGACGACGAGGAAGAATACGAGGACGAGCGCGACAGCGTGGCCGAAGCGCTGATCCGCTGGGTGCCGCCCATCACTGCCATTGTCTGTGCAGCAGTGGCACTGTGCGGCTTCGTGTATTACCAGTTCGTGCTGTAACACAAACAGCAGCGGAGAGGGCGGTATGCCTTCTCCGCTTTTTTGTATGCCAGAAGAAGGGAGAACCATTATGCCGGAAGAAGCCTTACAGGCTGCCTTTGAGATCAAGACTGCCTGCGATGAGATCAGCCGCCGCCTGCTGCGCTGGCACTGGGAGCACAAACCCGGTGCGCACAGCTTGGGTGCATTGCTGGATCACGTTGCACAGCGCCAGCAGGAAAGCCCGGACTACTACGACCGTATGCCGGATCTTTCCGGCAAAAACAGCTGGCAGCAGCTGGATACCACCATTTGTATGCGGGTTCTGCTGGACCCGGAAAAGGATGCCGCCAAACCGCTGGACCTGCTGGGCAATACCAGCAATCCGGGTGCGGCCCGCCGCGCCTGCAATGCTGTGCGCACCGCCCGCAACGAAGCCGCCCACGCCACCGATCACACCGATGCCGCTCAGGCGGCGATCCTGTTCAACGAGGCAGTGGAGAGCTTGGAAGACGGCTATGTGGGCACGGCTTTCCGCGAGAATGAACTTGCCCGCTATTACCGCGACGCAGAAAATTATCTGGCACGCTGCGGCGCAAAGGAACCGATCGCATCCAGCCGTGCGCCGGAAGAAAAAACGGCTGCGCACGAGCCAGCCCGCCAGAGCACAAAGCAGGGCCAGAACCGCAGCACCCAGAGCCGCAAACGGCCGGCAGCCGTTCCTCCGGCAGCAGAAGCACCACAGCGCGCAGCAGCTCGGCCAAAAGCCGCAGCACGGCAGGCCGCAAAAAGAAACAGAGAAGAACTGGCAATAAAACCGTGTTCATCGTTCTGCTGGTGGTCCTGCTGCTGGGGCTTGCCGTGCGTGCATGGAGCATGGGCGCAGCCTGACCGCCTGTAACTGCCCTGCTTCTCAGAAAAAAGCCGTCTTTTGTACACAGTTGCCAGAAAAACAAAAATGCGTTCGGAATAAACCGGGAAAAGCGCATCTTGCGGGATGGGTGAAAGCGGTTTATAATAAGCATGAAAACGTTTTACACATAACAATGCATCCCAAAAGAGAGAAGTACTGCAAATGACCATCAGTGATATTGCAAAAATGGCGGGTGTATCCAGTGCGGCAGTCAGCCGCTACCTGAACGGAGGCCCCCTGAGCGAACAGAAGAGGGCTGTTATCCACGAGGTAGTGGAAAAGACCGGCTACCGCCCGGATACCGCCGCCCAGACTCTGCGCACCGGAAAAGTGAATCAGGTGGGGGTGATCGCTCCCAGCATCGGTTCCCAGTCGGTGGGGCAGATCACGGCAGGCATTGCCAGTGAGCTGGATGCAAAGAGCTATCTGATGCTGCTGGGAAACACCGAGCTGGACGCCCAGCGGGAATTGGGCTATCTGACTGCCATGCAGCGCAACCACGTGGCGGGCATCATCCTGCTGGGCAGCTATTATACTCCTCAGCTGGCGCAGGCGCTGAAAAACTGCCGTGTGCCGGTGGTGGTAACAGGCCAGCGTTTTCAGGATGTGGCCTGCGTGTACAACGACGACCGCACTGCAGCCCGGGAACTTGCCCAGCGGATGCTGGACCATGGCCGCAGAAGGATCGTTTATATTGGCGGTACAGAGCGGGACGATGCCACCGGCGTGCAGCGCCGTGAGGGCGTGCAGGATGCGTTGAACGCTGCCGGACTGAACGGCGAACAGATGCCCCGCATCTGCTGCAACGCCTTTACCATGGAGGAGGGCCAGCGCTGTATGCAGGAACTGCTGGTGCGCTGCCCGGATCTGGACGGTGTGGTCTGCGTGACTGACACGGTGGCCTTTGGTGCTATGCGTGCCCTGCGGGAAGCAGGACGGCATGTGGGGCAGGATGTGGGTCTTGCAGGCGTTGGCGACAGCTGGGCTGGCAGCATGATGGAACCGGGGCTGGCCACGGTGCGCTTTTACCAGAAGCAGGTGGGGCAGGAGGCTGCCCGGATCCTGCTGCAGATGCTGGAAGAAAATGGGAGCAGCGGGCCTGTGCGTCAGGTGACGCTGGGCTATCAGATCGTGGAGCGAGGCTCCCTTTGATGATAAAGGATAAAAGTATGGGTCGTAAGCTGATTTTTCTGGATATTGACGGCACGCTGCTGCCGCCGGGTGATATGCTCATCCCGGAAAGCACTCTGGCTGCACTGGATCGCGCCAGAGCAAACGGACACAAGCTGTTTTTGTGCACCGGCCGCAACCACCGCATGACCGAACCGCTGTTGCGGCACGACTGCTTTGCGGGCGCAGTGTGCAGCGCCGGCGGCTATGTGCTGTGCGATGGCAAGACTCTGGTGGATATCCCCATGGAGCCGCAGCAGGCTGAAGGCGTGCGCGCGGCGCTGGAGCGCAATGGCGTGGAGTGCACGCTGGAAGCCCGGGATGCCACCTTTGGCGGAAGCAAGATGGCTGAGAGGTGGAAATTTATCCACAAAAGAACGATGCACCGCTGAACAGCGAAGCGGAGCGCTGGCGCAAAGCCATGGAAGAGGGCATGTCCATCCTGCCGCTTTCCGATTACAAGGGGAACCGCTGTATAAGATCGTGTTCATTGCCGACCACGAGAGCGACCTTGCCGAGGCAAAGCAGCTCTATGCCGACCAGTTCGTGTTCTGCGAAAGCAAGCTGGACCGCCTGACAGATGGCTTTGTGAATGGTGAGCTCATCAACCGCAAATTTAATAAGGGCACCGGCATCAAGGCAATCTGTGACCATCTGGGCTGCACGCTGGCAGATACCATCGGCTTTGGTGACAGCGATAATGACCTGCAGATGACCGATGTTGTCGGCATCAGTGTGTGCATGGCCAATGGCTCCGAAAACCTGAAAAAGCGGTGCGACCGCATTGCTCCCTCGGTATACGAGGACGGCATTGCAAAGGAGTTCAAGGCGCTGGGTCTGATCTGAAAAAACAACAAAGGCTGCGGCAGGGATAAGACCCGGGCCGCAGCTTTTTGCTGCCGCAGGGTTTTATAAAACGGAAAAACGTGGTAGAATAAACCAGAATGCCGGGTTCAAGGCCCGGCAAAAAGGGAGGAATTGAAATGCGTTCCGTTCTGGAAGTATGTGTGGACAGCACTGCCAGTGCACTGGCAGCAAAACGCGGCGGTGCCAGCAGGCTGGAACTGTGTGCCGACCTGATCGTGGGCGGTACAACGCCCAGCCTTGCGCTGGTGCGTCAGGTCAAGGCGGAGACCGGCCTGCCGGTGCGCGCTCTGCTGCGGCCCCGGTTCGGAGACTTCTGTTACGACAGCTACGAGCTTGCCCAGATGGAACAGCTGGCCGCAGAGCTGGTGGAGGCCGGGGCGGATGGTATCGTGACCGGTGTGCTGACCCCGGAAGGGCAGCTGGATGCGGAGGCCATGCGGCCCATTTATGCGGCGGCGCGCAGGGCAGCGGAAAAGGCAGGCCGTCCGGTGGCGTGTACCCTGCACCGTGCCTTTGATGTCAGCGCCGACCCCTTTGCGGCACTGGAAACGGTCCGGAGCATGGGCCTTTGTACCATCCTCACCAGCGGTCAGGCGGCGAGTGCCCCAGAGGGAGCGGAGCTTCTCGGCCGACTGGTGGAGCGGGCAGGGGACAGCGTGGAAATTCTGGTAGGTGCCGGTGTCACGGCACAAAACATCCCGGCACTGGCCGCACAGACCGGGGCACATGCGTTCCACCTTTCCGGCAAGCAGGTGCTGCAAAGCCGCATGACCTTCCGCCGCGAGGGTGTGCCCATGGGGCTGCCGGGCTTTTCAGAGTTTGAGGTATGGCAGACGAGTGAAGAAAACATCCGTGCTGCACGGCAGGCACTGGATGCGATCAAGAACAACTAAAACGAAAGCGCTCTCCCAACGGAAACCCGGTGGGAGAGCGCTTTTTTATGATGATGAATTTGAAGGGTGAAGATAGCTTAGTAATGCAGCTCGTCGCCGGTCAGTGCTTCCAGCACCGGCAGCATGGCAGCGGCTTCGGCCTTGGCGGCGGGCAGATCCATATCGCGGTAGTTGCCGCACTCCACTTCGCTGGCACCGGGCACAGCGCCCTCAAAGCCAGCCATGAAGCGGAAGGATTCCACCGTCAGCTCCAGTGCCTCGGCGGGAGTCAGGCCGCGGGTGAGCAGATAGAAGCCGGTGCGGCAGCCCATGGGGCCAACGTAGATCACGCTGTCCTGAAAGGCGCTGTTGCGTGCATAGGTGGCAAACAGATGCTCCAGCGTGTGGGCGGCACCGGTGGACAGGTAATCGCCGTGATTGGGCCTTTTCATGCGGATGTCCCATGTGAGAACATCGCCGTCCTGACGGCTCAGATACATGCCGCGGTCCAGTTTGGTATGGTCAACACAGAAGCTTGCAATGCGTTCCATGATCTTCTCCTTTGGCTTATGCCTGCAGGCGCTGCACGCTGCCGTGCGCGCAGTCCACAGCGATCATCAGACCGTCACGGATGTGGCTGGTAGCACCGGCGGCACCCACAACGGTAGGCTTGAGCAGGGCCTTGCCGGCAATGGCAGCGTGGCTGTTCAGGCCCGGCTCTTCCACCACCAGAGCGGCGGCATCGCGCACGTAACTCAGCATTTCGTTGCTGGTGGAGGGCACCACCAGAACCATGCCGGGCTTGAACTTTGCACGCACCTCTTCCAGCGTGCGGCAGACGCAGGCCTTGCCGGTGGCGCTGGTCACGTCGGCATTCTCGCGGCCAACGCCCACACCGGTAGCCAGACAGTTGCCTACCATGTGGATCTTGATCATGTTGGTGGTGCCGGACACGCCCACAGGCACGCCTGCGGTCACAACGGCCAGCTCACCGTTGTGCAGGTAGCCGTTCTCCTTGGCCAGAGAGGTGGACATCTCGATCAGCTCATCGGTGCTGTGTGCCAGAGGCATCATCAGCGGGGTGATGCCCCAGCTCAGAGCCAGCTGACGCTGCACCTGCTCCTTCATCACGCAGGCGATGATGGGCTGCTCCGGGCGGTACTTGCTCAGCAGACGGGCGGTGTTGCCGGACTCGGACACGGTGACGATGGCGGCAGCGTTCACGTCCTTGGCGGTCAGGCAGGCAGCGTGTGCAGTTGCGTCGCTCACGCTGATCTTGCCAGTGTTCTCGGCGAGGGGAACAAAGCGGGCGTGGTTCTCCTGCTCGGTGCGCTCAGCAATGGCAGACATGGTCTTGAGAGCATCCACCGGATAAGCACCGGCAGCAGTCTCGCCGAAAGCATGATGGCAGAGGTGCCGTCGTAGATGGCATTTGCCACGTCAGAGATCTCGGCACGGGTGGGGCGGGGGTTCACGATCATGCTGTCCAGCATCTGGGTAGCGGTGACGATGGGCTTGCCAAAGGAGAAGGAGCGCTCGATGATATTCTTCTGAATGCCGGGCAGCTCGGTAAAGTCAATCTCACGCCCAGATCGCCGCGGGCCACCATGACAGCATCGGCTGCAGCCAGAATGCTGTCGATGTTGTTCACGCCCTCACGGTTCTCGATCTTGGCGATGATGCGGATATCGGAATCATACTCGTTGAGTAGGTTGCGGATATCGTACACATCCTGTGCGGTGCGCACGAAGGAAGCAGCGATGAAGTCAAAGCCCTGCTGTGCGCCAAAGATGATATCGTCGCGGTCGCGCTGGCTCATATACGGCATGGACAGATGCACGCCGGGCACATTGACACCCTTCTTGTTCTTGATCTTGCCGTTGTTCAGCACCTTGCACACGATGTCGGTGTCGTTCACGGTGACGATCTGCAGCTTGATCAGGCCGTCGTCCAGCATGATGGTGCCGCCGGGCTGCACATCCTGCGGCAGGTCCTTATAGGTGATGGAGCAGATCTCCTTGGTGCCTTCCACCTCGCGGGTGGTCAGGGTGAAGGTCTGGCCGGCTTCCAGCATTTCAGTGCCGTTCTTGAAGTCCTTCAGGCGGATCTCGGGGCCTTGGTGTCCAGCAGGGCAGCGACCGGCTTGCCCAGCTCTTCACGGATGGCCTTCAGCTTTTCAAAGCGGCCCAGATGCTCCTCGTGAGAGCCGTGGGAAAAATTAAAACGGGCAACATTCATGCCGTTGGCGACCAGCTCGCGCAGAACGCCTTCCTGATCGGTGGACGGGCCCAGAGTGCAGATGATCTTTGTTTTTCTCATATACTTTTACTACCTCCAACTACAACTTCACATTCTCTATTTTGCGGCAGGCTGTCCGCTGTCATACAGACAGCTGCACGTGGCCAACGGGAAAAATCCCGTGCTGTGGTACAAAAGCGGAAAAATCCTGTGGTTCAAAACTTTTCCACCTATTATTATATCCGCTGGGATACAATAGGGCAAGGAAAACTTTGCGCTGTGGCTGAATTTTTTAGGCGGTCAAGAAATCTTTGCCACGGAATGACGCATTTACGTTTAAAAATGAAAAAACGCCCGGTCAATTCGTGAACAAAATGACGAACATTTTGGTGAAAATGACGGATATTTGCGGGAAGGCGAAAAAGCTTGCATCCGGCACAGGATTTGCTTATAATGATAAGTAAAGATAGTATCACTTATCCGGGGCAGGTCCCCGGAAGAAATGGAGAAAAAACGATATGGAAAAGCGTGTTTTTCTGATCGTCCTCGACAGCTTCGGCATTGGCGCAGAGCCGGATGCCGCCGCCTTTGGCGACGAGGGCACCAACACCCTGGGTGCCATTGCAAAACACCCCAACTTCAACTGCCCCAACCTGCAAAAGATGGGCATGTTCAACATTGATGGTGTGACCGCAGGCGAAAAGACCGCAGCGCCCATCGGCTCCTTTGCCCGCCTGCAGGAGCAGAGCATGGGCAAGGATACCACCATTGGTCACTGGGAGATCGCCGGTGTGGTAAGCCCCAAGCCGCTGCCCACCTTCCCGAACGGCTTCCCGGATGAGCTGATCCACGAGTTTGAGGAAAAGACCGGCACAAGGTGCTGTGCAACAAGCCTTACTCCGGCACGCAGGTACTGAAGGATTACGGCGAGCAGGCCATGAAAGAAAACGCCCTTATCGTTTACACCAGTGCCGACAGTGTATTTCAGGTGGCCGCCAACGAAGAGCTGGTGCCGGTGCATGAGCTGTACCGCTACTGCGAGATCGCCCGCGAGATGCTCAAGGGCGAGTACGGCGTGGGCCGCGTGATCGCACGCCCCTTCCTGGGCCACACTGCGGATACCTTCTACCGCACCACCAACCGCCACGACCTGAGCCTCAAGCCGCCCCGCGCTACCATGCTGGATCTGCTGAAAGATGCTGGCAGGGATGTGATCGCTGTGGGTAAGATCTTTGACATCTTCGACGGTGAGGGCGTGACCGAAAAGATCAAGACCACTGGCAACACCAATGGCATCGCCTTCACCAAGGCACTGCAGACCCGCGACTTTGAGGGCCTTGCCTTTGTGAATCTGGTGGACTTCGATATGCTCTACGGCCACCGCCGCGATGTAGCAGGCTATGCCGCCGCTGCCACCGAGTTTGACAAGTTCGTGGCCGACTTCATCCCCGGAATGCGGGAGGGCGATCTCCTCATGGTCACCGCTGACCATGGCTGCGACCCGTCCTATACCAAGACCACCGACCACACCCGCGAGTATGTGCCGTACCTGATCTGCGGCAAGGGCGTGAAGCCTGGCGTTGACCTTGGCACCCGTCTGTGCTTTGGCACCATCGCCCAGACCATCTGCGAGTATCTTGATGTGGATGCTTCCTCTCTGGACGGCAAGAGCGTCTGGAACGAGATCAAGGCATAATGATTTTATAGAATGAGAAAGCCGCCTGCATTGGTTCAAGATGCAGGCGGCATTTTTATGCAGTTTATCGGCACGGACTTTCTGGTGAAAAAGCAAAACAGGAAACGACCGCAGTTGTTTCCTGTTTTGCAAATAAAATAATATTTCCGCGATAGAGTCCGGAGCTTGCGCAGAGGATATTTCAAATCGTCAGGCCGCGTCGTTCTGCTGCGAAGCAGCATCCTGAATGGCACCCCAGATGGAGGAAGCCGCATTGTAGATGGACGATGCAGCCTGTTCCACCTCTTCCTGTGTGGGCAGGGAGATGGACGGTGCTTCTCCGGCCGTATCACCGCTGCCGGTCTCGCCCTCGGCGGGAGCTTCCGGCTCCTGCGGCTGGGTGTCGGCAGGCTGCTCTGCAGGCTGGTCAGCCGGGACGGTCTCTTCCGGCAGGCTGTCGGCGGGCACTTCCTCGGGAACGCTCTCCGCAGGCACCTCCGAAACAGCGGCGTTCGGGTCGGTGGTGGGGGTGAACACCTCGGTCTTTTCCGGCTTCTGGGTGGTGTCGGCAACGGTGCCCTCACCGCCCAGCACGGACGCGATCATTTCCCTGGCCTTGCTCACAGAAGCATCGTCCGGTTTCATGACGTAGAGCTTCTGTCCCTTGGCAGAGTAGCACTTGGTGCTGCTGGAGCTTGTGCCGGTGACGGTGTAGCTTTCAATATCCCACTCGGCAAAGTCGCTCAGCTGCATCCGCACCAGCGCACTGATCTGATCCTGCGAAAAGCTGGTCACAAAGCAGTCGGCTGCGGCATCCATGATCTTGGAAAAGCCCATCAGCAGGGCAGGGGACTTGATCTTGTTCAGCATGGCATCGATCACCTTCATCTGGTTGATGCCGCGCTGGATATCGCCGGATGCAAAGGCGTGACGCTCACGGGCAAAGGCCAGAGCGGCCTTGCCGTCCAGATGGTTCCAGCCCTCCACAAAGGTGGTGGGGTCATAGTAGCCGGGGCTGCCCACAGAAGTGAACGCCTGATCGGAGTAGACATCCACGCCGCCCAGCGCATCGATGATGCTGATGAAGCCCGCAAAGTTGATGCGGATGTAATGGTCCACATTGACGCCGTACAGATTGCCCAGTGTGGCCATGCTGGTTTCCACGCCGTACAGACCGGCGTGAGTCAGCTTATCCTTGCTGTCAGTGCCGGCAAGGTCTACGTAGTAGTCGCGCGGGGTGTTGATCAGGGCCACCCTCTTGGTGACAGGGTTCACGGCAGCAAGAATATTCACGTCGCTGCGGGCATTTTCTGTCAACTCGCCGCGGGTGTCCACGCCGCTGAGGTAGATCACAAACGGCTCCTTGGTGATCTTGTTGGCCTCGGCACCGGTGAGCAGGCCAGAGGTCATGCTGCCCAAGGCAGAAAGGCCCTGCTGGGCCCAGAAGCAGCCCAGCGCCATGGCAGCGCACAGGAACACCGAGAATACCCGGGTCACCTTGCCGGGAACATTGTACTCCTGACAGCGCTTTACCAGCAGCCACAAAAGCGCCAGCAGCGCGGCCAGAATGACCAGATACAGCACCGGCAGCATCTGGGTGCGCCACAGCTGCACCAGTGCCAGAATGCTTAAAATACCTTGTAAGATCAGCAAAATTTTCCCCCACTTGGAAGGTACTGCCACGGCTCCATCCATGGGCGGCTGGGCCTTGGGCGGTACGGGTGTGTTGTGGCCGCTGCGCGGCGGCTTCTGGGGAGGCTGGGCCGGAGGCGGTGTGCTGGGCTGTTCCGGCGGCAGCTCGGAAAAAACGCCGAGCTGTCTACCTCGATGGGCGCAGTATCCTCAGAGCCTTCCTTGCGGCTGATGTGCCGCAGAGAACGGTAATCTTCGTGGGAACGATCGTTTTCATCCATCATTCAAAACCACTCCTTTTTGTCAGGAAACAGGTACAATGGTCAGCACTGCACGGGCCGGAAGGCAGGTGGCGGTCTGATCTTCGTTGGAAAGCCAGCCAAAGCCTTCACAGATGTGATCCGGGCAGGGCGAATCCACGAACCGGGCTGCACCGTCCTTGATCTGAATGTGGACGGTATAGTAACCGGTGTCCACATCATAGGTCTCATCCACGTCCAGCGGCAGGTTCATGGTGGTGTTGTTGTCGCCGTAGATCAGCTCGGCCCGCAGCCCGGAGCCGGAAGCGTGCACGCGGCGCACCACCAGCAGCACAGCGGCAATGGCCAGAATGACCATGGCAAACAGAAGATTGGCAAGCAGCTTTTTGTTTTTCATGCGTTAATCCTTGATCTGTAATTGTTCCAGCTCGGCCAGCCACAGTGCGGCACAGGCATCGCTGGGCATCCGCCAGTCGCCGCGGGGCGAAAGGGTCACGCTGCCCACCTTGGGGCCGTCGGGCAGGCAGCTGCGCTTGAACTGTTGGGCAAAGAACCGCCAGTAGAAGTTGCGCAGCCACTTGTACAGCACGCTGTCCGGGTACTCCGGCCGGCCTGCGAATGCAGTCTTTGCCAGCCGGAAGATCTTGGCCGGGCCAAAGCCGAAGCGCAGCACCTGATACAGGTAGAAATCGTGCAGCTCGTAGGGTCCCACAAGGTCCTCGGTCTTCTGCGCGATCTCGCCGTCCTTGGCAGGCAGCAGCTCCGGGGAGACGGGCGTATCCAGAATATCCAGCAGTACCGTGCGCAGAGCATCGGTGGCGGCAATGTCGGCTTCGTAGCGCACAAGGTGGCGCACCAGCGTTTTGGGCACCCCGCGTTCACACCGTACATGCTCATGTGGTCGCCGTTGTAGGTGGCCCAGCCCAGCGCCAGCTCCGAAAGGTCGCCGGTGCCCACTACAAGGCCTCCGGTGCGGTTGGCGGTATCCATCAGCTCCAACGTGCGCACGCGGGCCTGTCCGTTTTCAAAGGTGACATCCAGCACGCTCTCGTCCTGACCGATGTCCGCAAAATGGCTGTGCACGGTGTTGGCGATATCGATCTCTTTAAAGGAGACCTGCAGCTCATCGCACAGGATCTCTGCGTTGCTGCGGGTGCGCTTCGTGGTGCCAAAGCAGGGCATGGTCACAGCCAACACATCCCGGGCGGGGCGGCCCAGCTGCTTCATGGCACGCACGGCCACCAGCAGCGCAAGACAGCTGTCCAAGCCGCCGGAAATGCCGATAACGGCGGTCTTTGCGTGGGCGTGTTCCAGCCGCTTGGCAAGGCCGTCGGCCTGCATTTTCAGAATCAGCTCACAGCGCTCGGCGCGGCGCTTGGGGTCGCCGGGCACAAAGGGGGCGGGGTCGATCCAGCGGGTCAGCGTGGTCTCTGCCGGTTCCAGATCGAACTCCACGGTCTGGTAGCCCTCGCCGCTCAGCTCAAAACTGGTGTTGCGGGCACGCTCGGCTTCCATGCGCTGGCAGTCGATCTCGGTCTCAGCACAGCCGCCGTCAAAGGGGGCGTTCTCAGAGAGGATGGTGCCGTTCTCGGCAATGAGGTCGTGGCCGGCGAACACCATGTCCTGCGTGCTCTCACCGTGCCCGGCGGAAGCATACAGGTAGCCGCACAGCAGGCGGGCAGACTGGTTGGACACCAGCGCCCGGCGGTACTCGGCCTTGCCGACGGTCTCATCGCTGGCGGAAAGATTTGCGATCACGGTCGCACCGGCCAGCGCGTGGAAGGTGGAGGGCGGCAGGGCGCTCCACAGATCCTCGCAGATCTCCACGCCCAGCACAAAGCTGGGCATCTGGCGGCAGCGGAACAGCAGGGAAGTGCCAAAGGGCACCTGCTGACCACACACCTCCACCAGCTCCACTTCGGTGCTGCCCGGGGTGAACTGGCGCTTTTCGTAGAACTCGCCGTAGTTGGGCAAATAGGTCTTGGGCACAAGACCCAGAATGCGGCCATGGCATAGCACGCGGCGCAGTTGTACAGCTTGCCGTGCACCAGCAGCGGAAGGCCCACCAGCGTGACAACGTCCAGTGCTTTTGTTTCATCAAGCAGGGTGCTCAGGGCATCCAGTGCACCGGTCTGCAGCGTGCGCTGCAGAAACAGGTCGCCGCAGGTATAGCCGGTCAGGCAGAACTCGGGGAACACGGCCAGCTTTACGCCGCGGGCTGCGGCTTTGTGCAAAGCATCCGTGATCTGCCGGACATTATAGGCGCAGTCGGCCACCCGCAGTGCGGGAGAAAGGGCGGCTGCTTTCAAAAAACCATCTTTCATCGGAGGATTTCACATCCTGTCTTTCTTAGTTGACTGCAATTTCCTGCAGTGCACATAGTATACCACAAACAGACCCAAACGGGAAGTAAAAGAACAATGACAAAAACAAAACAGCCGCGCTCTCTCCATCTCGCACTGCCGACGGAGAAAGCGGGCAAGAACAAAAATAAAAAATCCCACACAAAAAATGTGCGGGGAATCAAAGACTGAAAAATGGAAAACGAGATAGACCGTAAGCCGGGTTCTGTATTAAACGACGATCTGTCTAGACCTGCCATTGCTGACAGGTTCGTGCCGCCTTCGGGACACGCGAGCAGCGCTGTACGTCCCATATAGGCGTTGCTTCCGGTAGGGTTTACAAAGCCGCATGGTCACCCATGCGCTGGTGAGCTCTTACCTCGCCGTTTCATCCTTACCGCATTGCTGCGGCGGTTTGTTTTCTGTTGCACTTTCCCTAAGGTCACCCTCGGCTGCCGTTAGCAGTTACCGTGCTCTGTGAGGCCCGGACTTTCCTCAGAGCGGTCAAAGCCGCCCCGCCGCCGTATGTTCCACTCGTTTTCCGCTCCTCATGATACCATAAAAAAGCAGGATTTGCAAGTAGAAGCCTTTTTTGATATAATATCTTATATATTTTTATGTTTTTTGCGCAGGAGGTGGGGTGCATATGCGGCTGTTTTTTACGGTGCCCGATACGCCGCAGACCCAAAACGGAGTGCTTCTGCGCAATTTTCTGCGCCAGTGTGCCGTTTCTACCGACCTTGCCCGTGCAGTCAAGTTCCGGGGCAGCGGCTTTTTTGCGGATGGAGAGCCTGTCCTTGCCAACCGCAGGGTGTACCCGGGGCAGACGGTCAGCTTTGAGCTGCCGCCGGAAGGGGAAGGCGTGGCCCCGCAGCCGGAGATCCCGGTAAGCGTGGTCTATGAGGATGCCTTTGCAGTGGTGCTGGAAAAGCCGCCGCATCTGGCCGTGCACCCCACCCTGAACTACCCCTACGATACCCTTGCCAACGGGTATGCGGCATGGGCTGCGCAGCAGGGCATCAGCCCGGTGTTCCGCCCGGTGAACCGTATCGATAAGGACACCAGCGGCCTTGTTCTGGCTGCAAAGCACGCCTACGCTGCGCCGCTGCTGGCCCGGAATGTGGAAAAACTCTACTATGCCGTTGTGGAGGGAGAGCTGCCGCTGGGTCCGGGCGTGATCGACGCGCCCATTGGCCGCCAGGCGGAGAGCATCATTGGCCGCTGCGTGACCCCGGACGGCAAGCCCAGCCGTACCGAGTATACCATATTAAAGGCAGAAAACGGCCTGAGCCTTGCAGCCTGTGTGCCGGTAACGGGCCGCACCCATCAGATCCGGGTGCATTTTGCGTCCATCGGCCACCCGCTGGCTGGGGATGACCTTTACGGCGGGAGCGGGAGCGCATTGGGCGGCAGGCGCTGCACTGCGCAAGGCAGAGCTTCCGGGTGCCGGTGTACACCCCGGTGGAGGGCGGAATCCGGGTGGAATGCCCGGCGAATGGAAATAACTGGAAGACTGCTGCGGCGGAAAGCCCGCTGCCGCAGGATATGAAACAGCTTTTTGGTGAAAAGTAAGTGAAAGAACCGCCCAAATTTTTGTGACAATGCTTGTTTCAAAGACGGCAGGGTGTATAATAAAATAAGAATGTTGTGTGCATGAGCCTGCTGGAAAGGGCATGTGCGCCCAAGACCGCCGCCGTCTTATCCCGGCACCGTGTGTGCATTGGCGGCAAGGAAGGAGAAAAACCTTTTGATCGAAGACAAGACAAAGGAGCAGCAGCCCGCTTCACCGGTAAAACCGAAACGCGGCCAGAGGCTGCGCTCCCTTTGGGCACAGCTGCAATGCATGGGGCTTTTGCACCGGCACCGGCTGCGCCGTAAAACCCAGAATCATGTGAATGATTTTGGCAGAAAGCTTGCCCAGAATTCTGCCGTGCCAGTCATCGGGGAGACGCTGTATGCACTGGGCTATTCTACAGAGTATGGATTCGTCCGCGTTGGGCGCGGCCTGCGCAGCGGCTGGCTGTGGCTGTGGCAGGCATTTACGACACTGCTGGCAAATGCTGCGGCAATGGCGTTCCCGGGGGCAGCGCAGATGTTCCGGGACCTGTTCGGCCCGATCTGGCTGTTCTTCCGGGGCTGCGGTTCGCTGCTGGTGCACGCCCAACGGGTGCGGAAAGAAAAAGGCTTTGCCGCAGCCTGCAAAGCCAGCGTACATTATCTGGCCAGCGGCGTGCGCCGCAACCTGAAAACACTGCCGCGCATGGCCATGTATGTGCTGCCGGTGTGCGCACTGGCCGTTATGGTGACCGTGTTCAACCATACCGTCCGCCAGCCTTATGCGCTGGAGGTGCAGGTGAACGGCCAGACCGTCGGCTATGTGGCCAATGAGGATGTGTTCAACTCGGCCCGTGAGGCGGTGCAGGAGCGTATCAACTACGCAGACACCGACCATGCAAAGTGGACCGTGGAGCCTACCTACACCGTTACCGTGGCCCACAAGACCATGGATGAAAACGAGATGGCGGACGCGATCCTGAAGAGCGCCAGCGACGAGATCAGCGAGGGCACGGCCCTGTATCTGGATGGCGAGCTGACCGCAGTGTGCAGCGATGGTGTCAGCCTGCAGAGCTACCTGAGCAGCCTGCTGGAACCCTATGAGGACCCTGAGAACTCCAACGTGACCGTGGGCTTCAACAAGGAAGTCACGCTGGAAAACGGCATCTACTTCAACGACAGCTTTCAGGACGAAGCGGATGTGGAAAAGGAACTTTCCGGTGTGCAGCAGCAGGAAAAGATCTACACAGTGGGCGCAGGCGACACGCTATGGAGCATCGCCCAGAAAAAACGACCTCACCTTCCGTGAGCTGTGCGAACTGAATACCAATTTCAAGGGCGCGCCCCTGAACGAGAAATCTAACATTCAGGCCGGTGATGAGCTGATCGTGACCAAGCAGGAAGCTACGCTGGAAGTGCGCATCACAAGGTGGAAACCTGGCAGGAGGAGATTCCCTATACCACCGAGACCACCACCTCCAACGAGTACACGGTGGGTACCAAGAAAACGGTGCAGAACGGTGTGAACGGCCTGCGTCAGATCACGGCGCAGCGTGTTTATAACACCGATGGCATCCAGCTTTCTCAGAAGATCCTGAGCACGGAAGTGGTGCAGGAGCCTGTCACGGAAAAGATCGTGAAGGGCACCAAAAAGGTGACCAGCAGCACCAGCTACATCACCGGCAGCGGTCAGTTCATCTGGCCGGTGCCCGGCTACCGGAACTGCTCGCGCTGGTACGGCGGCAGCCACAAGGGTGTGGATATCTGTGCGGCTGCCGGTACGCCCATCTACGCATCGGCGGGCGGCACCGTGACCAAGGCCGGCTACAACAAGGCCGGTGCCGGTACGGGTTATGGCTACTCCATCATCATCAGCCACGGCAGCGGCTACACCACGGTGTATGCGCACTGTCTGTCGCTGGCGGTGCACTCTGGTCAGACGGTCAAGCAGGGCCAGCTGATCGGCTATGTGGGCAGCACCGGACGCTCCAGCGGCAACCACTGCCACTTTGAGATCCGCCGCAACGGCAGCTACATCGCGCCGCAGAATGTGTTCAACCGCAGAAAGTATAGGTAAAGGTAAGTTTGCAGAGGGCTTTTTCTCCGGAGAAGGCCCATCTGCTGTATTATGTAACAGAAAAGGAGAGATGATCTTATGTCTACCCCTCACATCAGTGCTGAAAAAGGCGATTTTGCAAAGACTGTCCTGATGCCGGGCGATCCCCTGCGTGCAAAATTCATTGCAGATACCTTCCTCAAGGATGTGCGTCAGGTGACCGGCGTGCGCGGCATGCTTGGCTTTACCGGCACTTACGAGGGCCGTTCCATCAGCGTGATGGGCAGCGGCATGGGGATGCCTTCCATCGGCATTTATTCCTATGAGCTGTTCAAGTTCTACGATGTAGAGAACATCATCCGCATCGGCTCTGCCGGCAGCTATACCGACAAGGCCAAGCTGTTTGATACGGTGCTGGCCGCCGGTGCTGTGAGCGAGAGCAACTATGCCCGTGTGCAGAGCGGCTTTGAAGGGGACATCACGCTGCCCAGCCAGAGCCTGAACGACAAGCTGCGCGCATCTGCCGCCAAGCAGGGTATCCCCCTCATTGAGGGCAACATCCACTCTTCGGATGTGTTCTACCGTCAGCCCTCCGATGCAAAGCCCACCTACTGGGAAAAGCTGCGCGACGAGCGCGGCTGCCTGTGCGTGGAGATGGAGAGCTTTGCCCTGTTTGCCAATGCACAGGTGCTGGGCAAGAACGCTGCCTGCCTGCTGACCATTTCCGACAGCTTTGTTTCGCCGGAAATCACCACGGCAGAACAGCGCCAGAAGAGCTTTACCGATATGATGAAGGTAGCACTGGGTGCAGAATACTAAGCGTTAAAAACGCATTTCAGCGCGGTTTGCCTGCAAAAGGGCTTGCCGCGCTGTTTTCGACCCCTGAAAACCAAAAAAGGAGTGACGGATATGACAAACCTGACCCTGGAAGAAAAGAAGGAGCTCATCCGCATGGCACTGGCTGCACGGGAAAAAGCCTATGTGCCCTACAGCGATTTTATGGTGGGCGCTGCCCTGCGCGCCAAGGATGGCCGCATTTTTACCGGCTGCAACGTGGAGAACGCTGCCTTTACCCCCACCAGCTGTGCAGAGCGCACGGCTCTGTTCAAGGCGGTGGCCGAGGGTGTGACCGAGTTCACCGACATTGCTGTGGTGGGCAGCCGCCGCGGCGAGGTGAACGAGCAGATCACTTCTCCCTGCGGGGTGTGCCGCCAGGCTCTGTTTGAATTCGGCGGGCCGGAACTGAACGTTATCATGGCAAAGACACCGGAAGACTTTATCGAGCGCAGCATGGACGAACTGCTGCCCTTCGGCTTTGGCCCCTCCAATGTGGCGGGCAACCGTGCCGTGAAGTGACGGGATAAAAACGCAGAGGTGCACTGCAGGACAATAAAGTGACGGCAATACGTGCATTGTGTGCCAAAGCACAGAGAACGCACGGAACTACGGCAAATTTGTGCATAAATACTACTTTTGATAAAAACTTACAAAATTATTGTAAAGATTTTGTAATCGGAATTCGCTTGCATCTGACACGGCTTGCCGTTATACTTGAGCCAGTAAATGTGCAGTTCTGCGCATTTTATTTGTTTGACGCAATTTTTATTAAAAATAAAAGGAGAGTTTGATTATGATGATTTCTCGTCGTAATTTCCTGGCTGTGGCTGGTGCCGCTGCCGCTGCCGCTGCTCTGACCGCTTGCGGCGGTTCTTCCGCTTCTTCTACCAGCACCGCTTCTTCCGCTGCTGCTTCTACTGCTTCCTCTGCTGCTGAGGGCGGTGAGAAGATCGTCAAGGTCGCTCTGACCTGCGATACCGGCACGATCGATGATGAGAGCTTCAACCAGGCATGCTGGACTGCTGTTTCCGGCTACATGGGCGATGACTGCCAGTACTACATTCCCGAGGCTGACGCTTCCGATGAGGACCGCGAGACCATGATCCGTCAGGCTGTCAACGATGGCGCTGATGTGATCGTCTGTGTCGGCTACCTGTACGGCGCTTCTCTGGCATGGGCTGCTGACCAGTATCCCGATGTCAAGTTCATCGCCATCGATGTGACTCAGGGCGATATCGGCACCGACGCTATCCCTGCTAACTGCTACTGCATCACCTTCAAGGAGGAGCAGGCAGGCTATCTGGCAGCTACGCCATCGCAAAGGACGGCAAGACCAAGCTGGGCTTCCTGGGCGGCATGGCTGTTCCCGCTGTTATCCGTTACGGCTACGGCTTCGTGCAGGGCGCTGATGCCGCTGCTGCTGAGCTGGGCCAGAACATCGAGATCAACTACTTCTACGGCGGCCAGTTCTACGGCGATGCAAACATCACCTCCCGTATGGAGGGCTGGTACTCCAACGGCACTCAGGTCGTCTTTGCCTGCGGCGGCGGCATCTACACCTCCGCTGTTGAGGCTGCTCTGAAGAACAATGGCTACGTCATCGGCGTTGACGTTGACCAGAACTACATCGGTGCAAACGGCGTTGCAGATGGCACCTACGCTTATAACCCGTTCATCACCTCTGCTATGAAGGGCCTGTCCGAGGCTGTCAACACTGCTCTGGCTGATATCGATGCCGGCAGCTGGGGCGACATCGCAGGTTCCAATGGCAACTTCGGTCTGGAGGACGGCGATTATATCGGCCTGCCCACCGATGCAGACAGCTGGAACTTCGAGTCCTTCACCACCGACGAGTACGAGGAAGTCAAGGGCAAGATCAAGAGCGGCGAGATCACTGTTGATAACAGCTCCGACGACGCTACCAAGCCCACCGTCAGCGAGTTCACCACCGTCAACTACATCCAGTAAGCTGTTGTCCGGCAGGCCTGCCTGCGGACGATCGATAGTTCTTTTCAAAGCGGGGCATCCTGTAACGGGGTGTCCCGCTTTTTTCTGTCTTCTATTGGCGTAATGCGGGAAAAATGCAGCGTACTCTTCGTGAAAAGAGTACAAAAGTAATACTATTGTCTGTGCTTTCTGCCAAAAAGCAAAAAAAGACATGTGCAAATTGCCGCAAATCAGGTATAATGGAACTTAAAGAAGTATCGGTGTCGAAACGACACGAAAGGAGAGTGAGCAGATTGGCAGAGGATTTTGTGATCGAAATGCTCCACATTACCAAGGAGTTCCCTGGAATCAAGGCAAACGACGATATCACCCTGCAGCTGCGCAAAGGCGAGGTACATGCCCTGCTGGGCGAGAACGGCGCCGGCAAAAGTACACTGATGAGCGTGCTGTTTGGCCTGTACCAACCGGAAGCTGGTCAGATCCGCAAAAACGGCAAGGAGGTTGTCATCCGCAACCCCAATGATGCAAACGCACTGGGCATCGGCATGGTGCACCAGCACTTCAAGCTGGTGGAATGCTTCAGCGTGCTGGACAACATCATTCTGGGGGTGGAACCCAACAAGATGGGCTTTTTGCAGAAGGCCGAGGCACGCAAAAAGGTGATGGCCCTGAGCGAAAAGTACGGCCTGCGCGTGGATCCGGATGCACTGATCAGCGATATCTCTGTTGGTATGCAGCAGCGTGTTGAGATCCTGAAGATGCTGTACCGCGACAACGAGATCCTGATCTTCGACGAGCCTACCGCAGTGCTGACCCCGCAGGAGATCGACGAACTGATGGAGATCATGCGCGGGTTCAAGAAGGAAGGCAAGTCCATCCTGTTCATTACCCACAAGCTCAACGAGATCATGGCGGTGGCAGACCGCTGCACTGTTCTGCGCAAGGGCAAGTATATGGGCACCGTGGACATCAAGGACACCACCAAGGAAGAGCTTTCCCGCATGATGGTTGGCCGTGATGTGCAGCTGCAGGTGGACAAAAAGCCTGCCAACCCCGGCGAAGTGGTGCTGGATGTGGAAAACGTTACCATGCACAGCGCCCAGCACAAGAAGGACGCAGTCCGGGATGTCTCTTTTCAGGTGCACGCCGGTGAGATCGTCTGTCTTGCCGGTATCGAGGGCAACGGTCAGACCGAGTTCGTCTACGGTCTGACCGGTCTGGAAAAGATCAGCAGCGGCAAGATCACGCTGGACGGCAAGGACATCACCAACGAGTCCATCCGTCAGCGCTCCAAGGACGGCATGAGCCATATCCCGGAGGACCGCCACAAGCACGGCCTTGTGCTGGACTACAGTCTGGAAAACAACATGGTGCTGCAGCGCTACTGGCAGCCCGAGTTCCAGAAGGGCGGCTTTATCCGCAGCGATAAGGTGCGCGAATATTCCGATAAGCTCATTGCCCAGTACGATGTGCGCAGCGGTCAGGGCAGCCTGACCACCGTGCGCAGCATGTCCGGCGGCAACCAGCAGAAGGCCATCATTGCCCGTGAGATCGATAAGGACCCGAAGCTCTTGGTGGCAGTCCAGCCCACCCGCGGTCTGGACGTTGGTGCAATTGAATACATCCACCGTCAGATCGTGGCCGAGCGCGATAAGGGTACGGCCGTGCTGCTGGTCAGTCTGGAGCTGGACGAGGTGATGAACCTGTCCGACCGCATCCTTGTGATGTACGAGGGCGAGGTCGTGGGCGAATTTGACCCCAAGACCACCACCGTGCAGGAGCTGGGCCTGTATATGGCAGGCGCACGCAAGCAGGGAAAGGAGAGCAAATAACACATGAACAAGAAAAAACTTTCCCACAGCAGTCTGAACAGCTCCATCACAAGTGTGCTGGCTGCTCTGCTGTGCATCCTGATCGGCCTTGTGGTCGGTTTTCTGGTGCTGCTGGCCATCAACCCGGCCCACGCATGGGGCGACGGCTTTGTGCGCATCCTGAAGGGCGGCTTCCATGACGCACCCTACGGTGTCGGCAAGGAGCTGGCAAATGCGGCTCCCCTCATTATGACCGGTCTGTCTGTGGCGTTTGCCTTCAAGACCGGCCTGTTCAACATCGGTGCGGCGGGTCAGTATACGCTGGGCGCTTACGGTGCTCTGTACTGTGCCATCATGCTCAAGCTGCCGTGGTTCGTCTGTCTGATCGCAGCCACCATTCTGGGCGGCATCTGGGGTGCGATCCCCGGCTTCTTCAAGGCCTACTTCAACATCAACGAGGTCATTACCTCCATCATGTTCAACTGGATCGGCCTGTATCTGGTCAATGAGCTCATTTACCAGAACGGCACCGGCCCCATGTACGATGTGCGCAACACCCGTACCATGAACCTGAGCAAGAACGCCGATTACGCTCAGTCCATCATCCCGGATTTCGGCCTGAACAAGCTGTTCCAGACCAACAGCACCACCATTGCCATCTTCCTGGCGGCAGCAGTGGCAGTTCTGATCTGGGTAGTGCTGAACAAGACCACCTTCGGCTACGAGCTCAAGGCTGTGGGCCTGAACAAGAGCGCTGCCCGCTACGCCGGCATCAACGAGAAGAAGAACATCATCCTCTCCATGGCCATTGCCGGTGCACTGGCCGGTTTGGTGCGGGCCTGTACTATCTGTCCAATGTGTCCCAGTGGAACCCGCTGAACTCCACCAGCCTGCCGACAATGGGCTTCAACGGCATTTCCGTTGCACTGCTGGCAAGCTCCAACCCCATTGGCACCATTTTCTCGGCAATCTTCATTTCCCATATCTCGGTGGGCGGCTCCTTCCTTTCCACCAAGTATTACCCCACTGAGATCTCGGACCTGATCAGCGGTATCATCATCTACCTGTGTGCATTCTCCATGCTGTTCCGCGGCAAGATCCACGCACTGCTGTTCAAGAATGCCGATAAAACCAATGTGAACGCAGAGCCTGCTGCTCCTGCAAAATCTGCAACCGAAAAGGAGGGCAAGTGATATGCTGCTTCTGATCAAATATACGCTGCTGTATGGCATCGTTCTGATGCTGGTGGCACTGGGCGGTATGTTCAGTGAGCACTCCGGCATCATCAACATTGCACTGGAAGGCATCATGGTCATTGGCGGTGTGGCGGGTGTTCTCACCCTGACCATGCTGCCTGCCGAAATGCCGGTCTTCCTCGTGGTGCTGATCTCTGTTCTGGTGGCGGCACTGGCCGGTATGGTGTACAGTCTGCTGCTGGCCTTTGCCTCCATCAACCTGAAGGCGGATCAGACCATCGGCGGCACGGCCCTGAACCTGCTGGCCACGGCCATCGCGGTGGTCCTTGCCAAGAATTTCAGCGATAGCGGCAGTGCAAAGCTGAACTACACCAACAGGCCCTTCCTGTTCAGCATCGGCGGGCTGGAGCTGAGCATTTTTGTGCCGCTGGGCATCATTCTGCTGATCATCAGCTATGTGGTGTTGTACAAGACCCGCTTTGGCCTGCGTCTGCGTGCCTGCGGCGAGCTCCGCAGGCAGCGGACTCTGTGGGCATCAATGTCTACAAGATGCGCTATGCCGGTGTTGTCATTTCCGGTGCACTGGGCGCGATCGGCGGTATGGCCTACATTGTGCCCCCGGTGCAGACCTGGAACTTTGAGGTGGGCGTGGCCGGCGCAGGCTTCCTTGCCATGGCTGTTATGATCTTTGGCCAGTGGAAGCCCTTCAACATCTTTGGCGCAGCATGTTCTTTGCTGTGTTCAAGAGTCTGGCAAACATTGCAGACTCCACCTTCCTGGCACAGCTGCACTGGTCCAGCAACATCTACAACATGATGCCGTTCGTGGCGTCCATGATCATTCTGGCGTTTACCTCCAAGAACAGCATGGCACCCAAGGCAGAGGGCATCCCCTACGACAAGGGGTCCCGCTAAAAACGACGATTTGTGTTCCCAAAACAAGGGCGCAGCTGCTTTTCCGGGCGGCTGCGCCCTTTTTGGTTTAAAATTGGGCAAAGTTTACAGAATGATACTTGCTTTTGTTTGGAATTTTGCTATACTATATCTTACAATGTCGTACTATTGAAAAAACGAGGAGCGTGATACGATGCGCGTTTATGATCTGATTGCAAAAAAGCGTGATGGCGGTACGCACAGCCGTGAGGAGCTGGAGCAGATCGTCAATGGCTATGTCAGCGGAGAAGTGACTGATTACCAGATGGCTGCATGGATGATGGCTGTCTATCTGCGCGGCATGACCGATGAGGAGACCGCAGAGCTGACCGATGTGATGGCTCACAGCGGTGTGATGGTGGATCTTTCGCCCATTCCGGGCATCAAGGTGGACAAGCACTCCACCGGCGGCGTGGGCGACAAGACCACGCTGGTCATTGCCCCCATCGTGGCGGCCTGCGGCGTGAAGATCGCCAAGATGAGCGGCCGGGGCCTTGGCCATACCGGCGGCACCATTGATAAGATGGAGAGCGTGCCCGGCACCAGAACCGCCCTCTCGCAGGAGGAGTTCTTTGCGCAGGTGAACAGGATCGGTCTGTCGGTCATTGGCCAGAGCGAGGGCATTGCCATTGCAGATAAAAAAATGTATGCCCTGCGGGATGTGACCGCAACCGTCAGCTGCATCCCACTCATCGCATCCAGCATCATGTCCAAGAAACTGGCTTCCGGCTCGGATGCCATCCTGCTGGATGTGACCACCGGCACCGGAGCTTTTATGAAAACGGTAGACCAGAGCATTGAGCTGGCTAAGCTGATGGTATCCATTGGCACCCATCACGGCCGCCGGGTGGCTGCCATGATCACCGATATGGACACCCCGCTGGGCCATAACATTGGCAACAGTCTGGAAGTCATGGAAAGCATGGATGTGCTCAAGGGCCATGGCCCCGCCGACCTGACCGAGGTCTGCCTGCAGCTGGCGGCAAACATGCTGGTGCTGGCCGATAAGGGCACTCCTGCCGAGTGCCGCGCCATGGCCGAGACGGTGATCGCCGACGGTTCTGCCTTTGCTAAGTGCAAGGAGATGTTTGCGGCGCAGGGCGGCGATACCCGCGTGCTGGACGATTACAGCCTGTTTGAGCAGCCCGCGGCAAGCTTTGAGCTGCTGGCAGAGCAGGACGGTTACATTGTGGCGAACGACGCCGAGAAGATCGGCTCTGCCAGCGTACTGCTGGGTGCGGGCCGACAGAAAAAGGGCGACCCGCTGGATTTTGCCGCCGGCATCACCCTGCATAAAAAGCGCGGCGACTACGTAAAGAAGGGCGAGAGTCTGGCTACCTTCTACGGCGCAGCCGATAAGTTTGAGCTGCCGCCGCCGAGTACCGCAGCGGCCTTGGATACGGCCCTGAGAAGCCGGAGGAAGCCCCGCTGGTGTATGCCCTTGTAACGAAGGACGGCGTGGCGCGCTATTAAATGAAATAAAAGCTTCCGGGACGGTATCTCCCGGGGCTTTTTTGCGTCATTTGGCAGGTTTTTGTTGCATAATGTGGAAAACAGTGGAACTTTGGCAGGAGATATGGTATACTATGATGGATTTGTGCTGTCCCGGCAGAAGGGACGCGGAAAGAGAAAGGACTTGTTATGAAGATCATTCTGGTGGGCGGCGGCAAGGTTGGTACTGCGCTGGCGCGGCAGCTCAGTGAGGAAGACCATAATGTGACCATTGTGGATACCAACAAAGCGCGTGTAGAGCACCTGACTGAAAGCTACGATGTGCTGGGCATCGTGGGCAACGGTTCCTCGATCACCACGCTGGCAGAGGCCGGCATTGAAGACGCGGATGTGTTCATTGCCGTGACTGGTTCGGATGAGCTGAACCTGCTGTGCTGCATGTTTGCCAAAAAGGCGGGCCACTGCCATGCAATTGCCCGTGTGCGCAACCCGTCCTACAGTCATGAGCTGGACTTTATCAAAAAGCAGATCGGCATTTCGGCCATCATCAATCCGGAAATGGCTGCAGCAAAGGAGATCTCCCATCTGCTGCGCTTCCCGGGTGCAAGCAAGATCGACACCTTTGCAGACGGCCGTGTGCGGCTGATCAAGTTTGCACTCACTGCAGAGCAGGGGCTGGATGGCGTGGCCATCCGCGAGATCCCCACCCGCCTGAAGAGCGACATTCTGGTGTGTGCAGTGGAGCGCAGCGGCGGCGTGATCATCCCGAACGGTAACTTTGTACTGCAGAACGGCGATCAGGTCACCTTCCTTGCAACACAGGATAAGGCCCACGAGTTCTTCCAGCGCATCCACCTGCCGGTGCGCCCGGTGCGCAATGCCTTCATCGTGGGCGGCGGTGCCATCGCCTTCTATCTGAGCCAGGAGCTGCTGGAAAACCACGTGCGTGTGCGCATCGTGGAGCGCGACCCTGCCCGCTGCATGGAGCTGGCCGAGCAGCTGCCCGGCGCACAGATCCTGAACGAGGACGGCTCCAACCGCGAATTCCTGCTGTCCGAGGGCATGGAGTCCACAGAGGCTTTTGTGGCCCTGACCAACATCGACGAGGAGAATGTGCTGCTGACCCTGTTTGCCAAAAAGCACTCCAAGGGCAAGCTGGTCACCAAAGTCAACCGTCTGGAATTTGATGATATTCTGGCCGGTCTGGATCTGGGCAGCGTGGTCTACCCCAAGTACATGACCTGCGATTACATCGTGCAGTATGTGCGTGCACTGCAGAACGAAGCGGGCAGCAACATCAAGACGCTGTACCGCATTCTGGACGACCGCGTGGAAGCGCTGGAATTTACCGTCCACGAGAAGAGCGCTGCCACCGGTGTCCCCCTGAGCCAGCTGCACCTGAAAAAGAATCTGCTGCTGTGCTGCATCACCCGCGGCCATCAGATCCTGATCCCGCGCGGCGGCGACCAGATCCAGGTGGGCGACAACGTGATCGTGGTCACGCTGGAGCATGGTCTGCATGACCTGCGCGATATTCTGGACAAGGGCGCAGAGGGTTGACGGAGGCAGACTATGAATTATGCGATCGTTTTCCGTCTGCTGGGCTATGTCATGCTGATCGAGGGTGCGCTGCTGCTGCTGCCCGCAGCGGCCAGCTGGATCTACGGCGAATGGTTCGTGCTGGGCGTGTTTCTGATCACGGCGGCAGTCAGCGCCGCCATCGGCTACGCCCTGCGCGGCATCAAGCCTAAAAGCAAGATGTTCTATATGCGGGAGGGCTTTGCTGCTACCTCGCTGAGCTGGATCGTCATTTCCATCGTGGGCGCCGTTCCGTTTGTGGTGGCGGGCTGCATCCCGAACCCGGTGGATGCCCTGTTTGAGACGGTGTCCGGCTTTACCACCACCGGTGCCAGCATCCTGCCCGGGGTGGAGGATCTGCCCAAGGGCATCCTGTTCTGGCGCAGCTTCACCCACTGGATCGGCGGCATGGGCGTTCTGGTGTTCCTGCTCTCGCTGCTGCCCCTGACCGGCGGCTCCCACGTCAACCTGATGAAGGCAGAAAGCCCCGGCCCTCAGGTGGATAAGCTGGTGCCCAAGGTGCAGTCTACCGCAAAGATCCTGTACAGCATCTATTTTGCACTCACCGTGCTGGAGGTGGTATTCCTGCTGCTGGGCGGCATGCCGCTGTTTGAGTCCATGCTCACGGCCTTCGGTACGGCGGGCACCGGCGGCTTCGGCTTCAAGAACGACAGCTTTACCAGCTTTTCTCCCTACATCCAGTGGGTCGTAACCATCTTCATGATCCTGTTTGGTGTCAACTTCAATGCCTACTTCCTGCTGTTGCTGCGCAAATTCAACCGCGCCATCAGCGAGGAAGTGCGCGGCTACTTCGCCATTATTCTGGTGGCAATTGGCATTATCACGGCCAATATCTACAGCCTTTATAACAGCTTTGGCGAAGCGGTGCGTCAGGCAGCCTTTCAGGTGGGTTCCATCATTACGACCACTGGCTTTTCCAGCTGCGATTTTGACTTGTGGCCCACCCTCTCCAAAGAAATTCTGGTGGTGCTCATGTTCATTGGTGCCTGCGCAGGCAGCACCGGCGGCGGCATCAAGGTGAGCCGCCTCCTCATTCTGGGCAAGACCTTGGGCAAGGAGCTCAAGCAGGCACTGCACCCGCAGGTGGTGGCCCCCGTCCGCATGGACGGCAAGCTGCTCAACCACGAGACCATCCGCACCACCAATGTGTTTATGGGCGCGTATTTCTTCATCTTCGTGGTATCCTTCCTGCTCATCAGTCTGGATGGCTTTGATATGGTGACGAACTTCACAGCCATTGCAGCTACTTTGAACAACATCGGCCCGGGCCTTGCGCAGGTAGGCCCCATGATGAACTTTGGCAGCTTTACGAACCCTGCAAAGCTGGTGATGATCTTTGACATGCTGGCCGGCGTCTGGAGATCTTCCCGATGCTGGTGCTGTTCCTGCCGGACACATGGCGCAGATTCTAAAAAGCAATTATAAAAAGCCATCTGTGATCTTCTGCTCGTATTGAGCATTTGGAAAGATACAGATGGCTTTTTTGCGCGTAACAGTAAGCTGCACAAACCCTTCCCTTTTCGGGGAAGGCGGATCTGCGAAGCAAAGACGAAGAAGTTTTTATACTTCCACTTTTTCCTGTGCCCGGTACTGCAGGGCTTCCAGCACACAGTCCTCATCCAGCAGCTGTTTGCCTGCCAGATCGGCCACCGTGCGGGCCACCCGCAGGATACGGTCATGGGCGCGGGCGGAAAGGCCCAAAGCGTCGTAGGAGGCGCGCAGCAGCCGCTCGGCGGCGGGGGTCATGCGGCAGACGCGCCGCACCTGCCGGCGGTGAGCTGGGCATTGCAGAGCACACCCTCAAAACCCGGGGCGGTATAGCGCTTTGCCTGAATGGCCCGGGCGCTAAGCACCTGTTTGCGCAGATCGGCGCTGCTCTCGGAAGGGACGACGGCGTGCAGCTCGTCAAAGGCGATGGGGTCCATCTCCACGCACAGGTCGATGCGGTCCAGCAGCGGGCCGGACACACGGCTGCGGTACTGCCGCACAGCACTGGGCGAACAGGTGCACTGCCGGGTGGGGTGGCCGTAGTAGCCGCACTTACAGGGGTTCATGGCGGCTACCAGCTGGAAGCGGCTGGGATAGGTGGCACTGCCTGCCGCTCGGCTCACGGTGATCTGGCCGTCCTCCAGCGGCTGGCGCAGCACTTCCAGACTCTCGCGGGAGAACTCCGGCAATTCGTCTAAAAACAGCACACCGCAGTTGGCAAGGCTGCACTCGCCGGGCCGGAACTGTGCGCCGCCGCCAGCCAGAGCTGCGGCACTGGCCGAGTGGTGCGGGCTGCGGAAAGGCCGTGCAGAGATCAGGCCCCGGCCCTGCGGCAGCTGCCCTGCAATGGAATAAATTTTAGTGGTCTCCACGGCTTCCTCACGGGTGAGCGGCGGCAGGATGCCGGGCAGACGCTTTGCCAGCATGGATTTGCCGGTGCCGGGTGCGCCAATGAGCAAAACATTGTGTCCGCCTGCGGCAGCAATGACCATAGCCCGCCGCGCCAGCGACTGGCCCATCACGTCCGCAAAATCCGGCACCTGTGCCCATGCGTCTGCAGGGTCAAAGGGAACAACAGCCGCCGGGGCAAGCGGGGAGATGCCGCGCAGGGCATCTACAACTTCGCGTGCCGTGTGGGCGGGGTAGACGGCCATGCTGTCGGCACAGGCCTCGGCTGCTTCGGCGGCATTCTCGGCAGGTACATACAGGGCGTGGGTGCCATTTTCTGCTGCAGCCAGCGCCATGGGCAGCACGCCGGAAACCGGCCGCAGGGTGCCGTCCAGTGCCAGTTCGCCCAGAAATGCCGCGTCGCAGGCACATCCTCCAGCTGGCCGCTGGCAGTGAGCACTGCCAGCAGAAGCGGCAGGTCGTACACCGGGCCGGTCTTGCGCACATCCGCCGGGGCAAGATTGATGGTAATGCGCCGGTCCGGGAACTTGAAGCCCAGATTTTTGATGGCGGCGCGCACACGGTCGGCGCTTTCACGCACAGCGGAATCCGGCAGGCCTACGATAGAAAATGCAGGCAGACCGCCGGAAATGTCGGCCTCCACTGCCACGGCAAAGCCGCTCAGGCCGTTCAGACCAAAGCTTCTGGTAACAGAATACATGTTGTTCTCCCTTATCCCAGCGGATGATATGACGGAAAAGAATTGGCAAAAGTGGAAAATATTGGATGATTATGTCATACTTCGACACAAAAATACTTCTGAATTCATTATAGTAAAGGGCAGGAAAGATGTCAATGCGATAGAGAGGAGAGAGTTTCCATGATGAGCAAAGAATACTGCCGCTATATCCGTACATATTCAGAACTGGAAGGGCTGCAGCATGCCCACACCCTTGTATATTGCGGTGCCGCCGCTGCGCAGGGCGTTGTAATGGAGCTGCGGCAGGAGCAGGATGGCCGGGTGCGCCGCAGCGCGGTGCTGCTGCAGGACAGTTTTGCCCGGGCAATGCAGCTGCTGCGCTACCTGTGTGAAAACAGCATCGGTTTGGAGCAGTGGCTGGACGTTCTGGACGATGCAGGCCAGAGTTATGAACTGCTGGAAAATGCAGGCGAGGCCGGGATGGTTCCCGACTTTACCGGGAAAAACTTGGAATTTTGTGCCATATGCCGGTTTTGAACTGCAAATCTTGTTGCAGATTACGCAATTGACACATGAACGCGGAGAGTTTATATTATAAGTAGGTTTAACCAAACCTGTTCTTTTTTGCGGAAAATTTACAAAAGGTAAGGTGTGCAAGATGTATTTGGATGAATATAAGCGCTGGATGGCTGCAGAGCTGGAAGACGCTGATCTGAAGCCGGAGCTGGCCAAGATCGAGGGAAATGACGACGAGATCAAGGACCGCTTTGCTGTGGCTTTGAAGTTTGGCACCGCTGGTCTGCGCGGCGTTCTGGGCGCTGGCACCAACCGTATGAATATCTATGTTGTGCGTCAGGCCACGCAGGGTCTGGCAAACTGGGTCAAGACTCAGGGCGGCAGCCAGACTGTGGCGATCAGCTACGACAGCCGCCTGAAGAGCGATATCTTTGCCAAGACCGCCGCAGGCGTTCTGGCGGCAAACGGTATCAAGGTGCGCATTTACGATGCTCTGATGCCTGTGCCTGCACTGAGCTTTGCTACCCGTTACTACCAGTGCAATGCTGGTATCATGGTCACGGCTTCTCACAACCCGGCCAAGTACAACGGCTACAAGGCCTACGGCCCGGATGGCTGCCAGATGACCGATGATGCTGCTGCCATCGTGTACGATGAGATCCAGAAGACGGATGTGCTGACCGGTGCAAAGTACATCTCCTTTGCCGAGGGCGTGGAGCAGGGCCTGATCCGCTTTGTGGGCGACGACTGCAAGAAGGCACTGTATGATGCCATTGAGGCCCGTCAGGTGCGCCCGGGCCTGTGCAAGACTGCCGGCCTGAAGCTGGTGTACAGCCCGCTGAATGGTTCCGGTCTGGTGCCTGTCACTCATGTGCTGAACGATATGGGCATCACCGATATCACCATCGTGCCCGAGCAGGAGTACCCCAACGGTTACTTTACCACCTGCTCCTACCCGAACCCCGAAATTTTCGAGGCTCTGAAGCTGGGTCTGGAGCTGGCAACCAAGACTGGTGCCGATCTGATGCTGGCCACCGACCCCGATGCCGACCGCGTGGGCATTGCCATGAAGTGCCCGGATGGCAGCTATGAGCTGGTATCCGGCAACGAGATGGGCGCTCTGCTGCTGGATTACATCTGCGCAGGCCGCATCGAGAAGGGCACCATGCCCAAAAACCCGGTGGCCGTCAAGTCCATCGTATCCACTCCTCTGGCCGATGCCATTGCCGCACACTACGGCGTGGAAATGCGCAGCGTGCTGACCGGCTTCAAGTGGATCGGCGACCAGATCGCAAATCTGGAAGCTGCCGGTGAGGTGGACCGCTTCATCTTTGGCTTCGAGGAGAGCTACGGCTATCTGGCCGGCCCCTATGTACGCGATAAGGATGCCGTCATCGGTTCCATGCTGATCTGCGAAATGGCCGCTTACTACCGCAGCATCGGTTCCTCCATCAAGCAGCGTCTGGAAGAGATCTATAAACAGTATGGCCGCTACCTGAACAAGGTGGACAGCTTCGAGTTCCCCGGCCTGACCGGCATGGAGAAGATGGCTTCCATCATGCAGAAGCTGCGTGATAACCCGCCCGCCGAGCTGGCTGGCCACAAGGTGGTCAAGGTGACCGACTACAAGAAGCCCGAGGAGACCGGCCTGCCCGCTGCAAACGTGCTGATCTACAGTCTGGAAAACGGTGCGACCGTTGTGGTGCGTCCCTCCGGCACTGAGCCGAAGATCAAGACCTACTTCACCACTCTGGGCAAGGATCTGGCTGAAGCACAGGCACAGAAGGATGCTCTGGCTGCTGCCATCGAGCCGATCCTGAAGTAAACTCCATCAAGAACAAGTTTGTGCCCCTCTGCTGTGTGCAGAGGGGCATTTTTGCTGTAGAATATTGGTTGCAGTTTGGGAAGTTATACGCTATAATAAAATATGGCTTACTATAGGAATCGGGCAGGTGAAGAAATTGGAAAAGAGAGTATCCGCGGTACTGGTGGCGGCGGGGTCTTCCACACGCATGGGCTTTGACAAGCTCAGCTTTGATCTGGGCGGCGAGACCGTGCTGCACCGCAGCATCCGCGCGTTTGAACAGGACCCGCTTGTCACGGAGATCGTGCTGGTGGCCGGTAAGAACCGCGCCTTTGTGGAGCAGCAGGCAGCAGACTGCACAAAGCCTGTGCAGATCGTAACGGGCGGCACCACCCGCGCCGAGAGCGCAAAAAACGGCGTGCTGGCGGCAGCAGGGGAGCTTGTGGCAGTGCACGACGCGGCAAGACCCTTCGCCAGTCAGGCCGTCATCACAGCAGCGCTGGAAGCAGCGGCCCGGTGCGGCGCAGCTGCACCTGCCGTACCGGTAAAGGATACCATCAAGGCTGCAGCGCGCGGCAACGGAAAGACCGTGCCGGATGCCTGCCTTGTGTACACAACGCCCGACCGCAGCACCCTGTATGCGGTGCAGACCCCTCAGTGCTTTGACCGCGCAGAGTACCTTGCTGCGCTGGAAGAGCTGGATGCCGAAAAAGCCCGCCTTGTCACCGACGACTGCAGCCTGTTCGAGCTGACCGGCCGCGCCGTGCAGCTGACGCAGGGCGATTACGCCAATTATAAGATCACGACCCGCGAGGACTTGCCCCGCCCGGAACAGAAAGAGGAACACAAAATGCGCATTGGACATGGTTATGACGTGCACCGTCTGGTGGAAGGCCGCAAGCTGATCCTGGGTGGCGTGGAAGTGCCTTTTGAAAAAGGCCTGCTGGGCCACTCGGATGCAGATGTACTGGCCCATGCGGTGATGGATGCTGTGCTGGGTGCCGCTGCGCTGGGGGATATCGGCCAGCATTTCCCGGACAATGACCCGGCTTACTCCGGTGCCGACAGCCTGAAGCTGGCCCGCTGTGTGGCCGAAATTTTAAAGGAGCACGGCTTCCGCATTGAAAATATCGACGCGACGCTGTTGTGTCAGCGGCCCAAGCTTGCGCCGTACATTCCGGCTATGCGCCAGAATCTGGCCGATGCCTTCGGCCTGCCGGTGGATGCCGTGAGCGTAAAGGCCACCACCGAGGAACATCTGGGCTTTACCGGTGAGGGGCTGGGCATTGCCGCCCACGCTGTTGCCCTGATCGAAACACTGTAAACGGGAGCGTGTACCAATGACTCTGAACGCGATCATTGCAAATTTCCAGACCTTCAAACTGGTCGATTTGCTGGATATCATCATCATTTCCTTCCTGATTTACCAGCTGCTGGGCATTGTCAACCGCACCCGCGCCGGCCAGCTGTTCAAGGGTGCGCTGCTGGTGATGGCCGTCTATCTGGTGGCAGAAACGCTGAATATGCGTACCGTCACATGGCTGCTGAACTCACTGCTGCAGGTGGGCCTGCTGACGCTGGTGGTGCTGTTCCAGCCGGAGATCCGCCGTGCGCTGGAGCGCATGGGCCAGACCGACCAGTGGGCCGCCAAGCTGTTCAATGTCAAAGGCCGCTACAACGATCCCAGCCTGAAGGGTGCATGGCGCAGCGCCATCATTGCCATCTGCGATGCGGCAGAGCGCTTTTCTGAGACCAAGACCGGTGCACTGATCGTGCTGGAACGCCACACGAACCTTTCGGAGATCGTGCGCACCGGCACGCCGGTGAACAGTGCGGTCAATCTGGAAGTGCTGGGCACCATTTTCTACGAGGGCACGCCCCTGCACGATGGTGCTGCCATCATTGAGAATGGCCGCATCAAAGCCGCGGGCTGTGTGCTGCCGCTTTCCAACAATCTGGATCTTGGCAAGGATATGGGCACCCGTCACCGTGCCTGCCTTGGCATTGCCGAAAATTCCGACGCCATCGCCATCGTGGTCAGCGAGGAGACCGGTATCATCTCCATGGCAAAGAACGGTGTGCTGATCCGCCATTTTGACCGCCAGACCCTGTATACCCGTCTGGTGGATGAGATGATCCCTAAGGAGACCACCACCGAAAAGACGACGGTCAGCGGCTGGCGCGGTCAGCTGGACCGTCTGTGGAAATGGGTCAGCCAGAAGGAGGACGATGCGCAATGAACAACGAACCCAACAAGAAAAACGGCGCAAAGCGGCGGTCGCCCATAAGAAAAACATTCTGGACGACCGCCGCATCCGGCTGGCACTTTCGGTGCTGGGTGCCATCGTTGCATGGATGGTGGTCACGATCATCGTCCAGCCCGGCACCAGCAACACCATCTACAATGTGCCGGTGGATTATACCTACGATTCCGCTGCTTACACCTCCCGGGGCCTGAGCATCGTCAGCGCCGAGGATAAGACCGTGAACCTGAAAATCTCCGGCGACGGCTACACCATCGGCGGGGCTGACGGCTTCCGACTTTGTGGTCTACCCGGATTTTTCCAGCGTACGTGACAGCGGCGAAAAGACCCTGCGCCTGCTGGTACGCGGTGCCAACGGCCTGCTGAACGGTGTGACTGTGACCATGGAAGGCAATGACAACACGGTGGATGTGGTGTTTGACGTGGTGGAGGAAAAGACCCTGCCCGTTACCATTACCACCAACTACCTGACCATCGCGGACGGTATATCCTTTATAGTACGGATGTTTCCAAGGAGAATATCACCCTTTCCGGCCCCAGCAGTGAGCTGAATAAAGTTGCTACCTGCACTGCAGAGGTGACCTACAGCGGCGAACTGACCGAGTCCATCACGCTGAACACGCCGCTGCGCTTCTATACCTCCGGCGGCAAGGAAGTCAAGTTTGAGTACACGGAGCTGGAAGAGAACAGCGTGGATGTGACCTTGCAGGTGTACAAGATGGCAACGCTGCCGGTGGACGTGAATTTCATCAATGCACCGCGTGATTTTGATGATTCGATGCTGGTATATGCACTCAGCCGCAAGCAGCTCAAGGTGGCAGGTCCGGCAGCTAAGATCGATATGCTGTCCACGCTGCCCATCGGCAATATCGACCTTTCCACCTTTACACTGAACAAGAGCTATGAGCTGCCCATCGACCTGCCCGCAGACATCTATCTGCTGGATAACATTTCCACCATAACGGTCAGCTTTGACTGCTCCAATCTGGGAACCAAGACCATGAACCTGCCCAATACCTGCGTGCAGGTGGTCAACCTGCCCTCTACCTACCAGCTGACGGTGCAGACCGAACGCCTGATGAATGTAACGCTCTGCGGCCCCAAGGGCGCGATCGAAACGCTGACCCCGGAGCAGGTGGTCATTGAGATCGATGCCGAGGATTTCTCGGTGGCGACCGGCGAGCAGAACATTGCCTGCCGCCTGTATGTGCCCTCCAACGGCAAGATTTTTGCACTGGGCAGCTATGTGCTGCAGTGCCGCATCGAAAGCAACTGAAACAAAAAGGAACACACGATAACATGATTCTGGTTCGCAACATCCGTCTGCCGCTCTCTGCCGGAGAGCCGCAGGCATTTGAAAAAGCCCTGCACGCTGCCCGCATCCCGCGCGGAAAGGTGCAGCATCTGGGCGTGGCAAAGCTCTCGGTGGATGCCCGCCACGGCCAGCCCAAGCTGGTGTATACCGTGGCTGTCACCCTGAAAGAACCTGCCGAGGAAGCGGCTTTGCAGCCCGCTGTGGTGATGCTTCTCTGCAGCAGAAGGTGGATTTTTCGGTGCAGAATGGCATCCAGCCACTGGCACATCGGCCTGTGGTGTGCGGCCTTGGCCCGGCGGGCCTGTTTGCAGCGCTGCTGCTGGCCCGGCAGGGCTATCAGCCATTGTGCTGGAGCGCGGCCCGGCGCTGGACGAGCGCGTAAAGGCGGTGGAACATTTTTTCTGCTACCGGCGAACTGGATGTGAATGCGAACATTCAATTTGGCGAGGGCGGTGCCGGTACCTTTTCGGACGGCAAGCTGACCACCCGCATCGGCGATGAGCTGTGCGGCTTTGTTACCGAGGTGTTCCTGCAGCACGGTGCGCCGGAGGAGATCGCTTGGAAGCAGAAGCCCCACGTGGGCACCGACCTGCTGCGCGGTGTGATCACATCTATCCGCAAGGAGATCGAAGCTCTGGGCGGTGAGGTGCATTTCAACACGGCCCTGACCGGCTTTGAACAGAAAAATGGTCAGCTCACCGGCATTTTTACCACAAATGGCACCTTTGCCTGCGAAGCTTTGGTGTTCGCGGTGGGCCACTCGGCCCGCGATACCTTCGGGATGCTGATGGACGGCGGCCTGCAGCTGGAATGCAAGCCGTTCAGTGTGGGCTTCCGCGCCGAGCATCTGCAGAGTGAGATCGAAAAGAGCTTATATCACGAGGCTGCCGGGCATCCGGCTCTGCCGCGGGGCGAGTATCAACTCTCCCAGCATGTGGGAGAGCGGTGCGTTTACACCTTCTGCATGTGCCCCGGCGGGCAGGTGGTGGCATCGGCCAGCGAGGAAGGCCGTGTAGTGACCAACGGCATGAGCTTCCACGCCCGCAATGGCAAAAATGCCAACGCGGCCGTGGTGGTGAGCGTGGGCGGCAAGGATTTTGCAGACGATCCGCGCCGGGCCATCGCGTTCCAGCGGGAGCTGGAAGCCAGAGCCTACGCCGCTGGGCGCAGTGCAGGGGAGTATGCCGCTCCGGCAGAGAACATCCAGAGCTTTCTGGAAGGGCGCGGCCAGCTGAACATTGGACGCGTGCAGCCTACCTATGACCGCGGCGTTGCTGCGGCAGACCTCGGCGCACTGCTGCCGCAGGAGCTGGCCGAAACGCTGCGGGCGGGCCTGCGCGCCTACGAGCGCAAAATTGCGGGTTATACCGCGCCGGAAGCGATCCTTACGGGTCTTGAGACCCGCACCAGCAGCCCGGTGCGGCTGAAGCGGGAAGAAAAATTTTGAATGCTCCCAGCTGGCAGGTCTGTATCCCTGCGGCGAGGGTGCCGGATATGCGGGCGGCATCATGAGCGCCGCCGTGGATGGCCTGCGGGTGGCCCGCGCCATCATCAGCCGGTATGCACCGGCAGAAGGGTGAGAAGAATTTGATGAACGATCGTGAAACGATGCAATGAGAGAAAATGAGGGCCGTCAGGTGCAGCAGGAGCTGGAAAACCAGCTGCGCGCCTTTGGCGATACCGTGTCGGATGCCTTTGCCCATGGCTTTGAGGGCAAAGGGGAGGACATTGGCGACCGCGCCTATGGTGTGGGCCGTGCGGCGGTGAATGCTGCAAACTTTGGCCTTGGCGAAGCGGCAAAGGCGTTCCGCAGCAGCCGGGAGGAATACTACCGCAGCCGTCAGAATGCGCAGAATACGAAAAAACAGGGCTTGAATGAGGACTGTATCAACGCGCAGGCCGCAGGTGTTTCCGGCTGGTTCCGGCAGATGTTCGGCAAGGCAGAGACGACCCCGGCAGACGAGATCCGCGCCAGTGCCAAAAAGCGGTACAGCGCAGGCTGCGCATTGCTGGCAGTCGGCATCACGTTTACGGTGATCTTTGGCATCACGGCGGTTTCCTGTCTGGGTGCGGCGGGCCTGTTTACGCCCAATGCGGCGGTTCTGCAGGCTCTTCTGCAGGACAGCTTTATGGCTGAAAATGCTGCAGCCATGGGCAGCTTTGCGCTGGGGGCGGTGCGGATCACCGGCTGGTGCTTTGCGGCTGTCACCGCCGTGTTCGTGTGGATGATCACTGCCGGTGCATCCCGCCTGAAGGCCAGCAAGACGCTGCTCCGTCTGGCCGAGGCAGCAGAAGGCTTTGACTGCAAAAAGGGCCTGCCGCTGGAAGCCGTGGACGAGAAAAAGGCCCGTGCCCTCAAGCGGGTGCGCAGATTCATCCGCAATGGCTGGCTGAGTGCATGGGTGGACGAAAAAGCGGAAAAGCTTTACCTGACTGCTGAGGATTACCGTGCCGCGCAGGAAGCTGCCGCAGCCTCCAAGGCACCGCCGCAGCCGGAACCGGCAGCAGAAAAAACAGACGATGTGCCGCTTAATCTTGAGACAGCGCGCCGCTTTGCCGCCGTGCTGCAGCAGGAAAAACAGCTGATGCAGGATGCGCAGGGCCGCGAAGAGCTGGACCATATGCAGACCACCACCACTGCCATCTGTGACTGGCTGGAAGCACACCCGGAAAGCCTGCCCAAGGCCCGCCGCTTTGCGGAATACTATATCCCCACCACCCTCAAGCTGCTGCACACCTACAACGATGTGCAGGGCCAGCAGGGCGAAAACGCCGAGACCATCCGCCGCGATATCGCGGGCATCCTTCACACGCTGAATCAGGCCTACGACACCCTGTATGATACGCTGCTCTCGGATGTAGCGATGGATGTCTCTTCTGAGATCGCTGCCCTGCAGGGAATGCTGGCCAACGACGGCCTGACGGGAGGAAATTTTGAATGACCTACCGTGCATGGAATCTGAAACCGCTGGACCGTGCCGCGCTGCGGGAGCTGACGCAGGCGATTGCGGAGCAGGCCACCGAAGAACTGGAATATAACGCACAGAACGACGAGCCGTGGAGCGAGCAAAAATATGCGGCCGCCCTTGCCGCCCAGCAGAAGGAAAATGCCCTGTTGGCGGGCGTGCTGACGGCACGCGGCATTACCGACCCTACCGAAGCACTGACCCTGCTTGCCGGTGAGGAAGAATTGAGCGACCCCTCGCTGCTCACCGATATGGACAAGGCCTGCGAGCGCATCTGGCGGGCCATTGACGAGGGCGAGACCATTGTGGTGTTCGGCGATTATGACGTGGACGGCGTGACGGCCACGGCCCTGCTGTACCAGCATCTCAAGGGCATGGGGGCTACCGTAAAATGTATGCTGCCCAGCCGCGAGGGCGACGGCTACGGCCTTTCGCGCAATGCCATCCGTACCATCCACGATAAGGGCTGCAAGCTGATCGTGACGGTGGATAACGGCATTTCTGCTGTGGAAGAAGCCGATTATGCCGCTGAACTGGGCATTGACCTGATCATTACCGACCATCATCTGCCGCCGGAAACTCTGCCCAAGGCCATTGCCGTGGTAGACCCCCGTCGTGAGGACGACACCAGTCCCTTCAAGGGCCTGTGTGGTGCGGGCGTGGCGTTCAAGCTGTGTGCCGCACTGGATGCTGTCCGCCGGAAGAAATGCTGGACTACTGCGGCGACCTTGCCGCTGTGGGTACTGTGGCGGACGTGATGCCGCTTACCGGCGAAAACCGCACCCTTGTCAAGGCGGGCCTGCGCCAGCTGCAGAACACGGACCGTCCGGGTCTGGAGCGTTGCTGGAAGAGGTGGGCCTTGCGGGCAGACCGGTCACCGCAGAAATGTCAGCTACGCCCATT
>ENA-OQAJ01000002-OQAJ01000002.1-human-gut-metagenome-genome-assembly--contig:-NODE-2-length-63539-cov-3.957879_pt1 | contig 63539 bp, 89 predicted proteins | sample MGYA00242736_ERZ504529 | MGnify/ENA primary metagenome ERZ504529 (study PRJEB26092, sample SAMD00036275) | human gut metagenome | host: Homo sapiens | study: EMG produced TPA metagenomics assembly of the...
AAATAAAAAATGAAAGTTTGTTATTGAAAAAATATACCAACAGTGCTATAGTTAAATCACGAAATAAAGAACGTGGTTCTCTAATAAAAGAACAATAGAAATGAAACCCGGTACTCAGACCGGGTTAAAAAATAAAATATATTGAGAACAACGTTCCATAATAAAGAACGAACGTAAAGCTAAAGGAGGATTTTCAAATGGCAAACAAACCTTATGTAGTAGTGGAATGGAACGACACAGAGACAGATGCAAAAGGATGGATGTGTGCATATAACTTTGTAGGGCATTACTGTGGCGGCGGTACAAGAATGCATCCTACAGTAACCAAGGAAGAAGTTATCCGTCTTGCAACAACCATGGGATATAAATATAAAGCCTGTGAATCTCTGACAACTGGCGGATGTAAAGCCGGTATCGCTTATGATTACAAGGCTCCGGATGCTGAGGATGTTCTTCGCAGATTCCTCACAGCTACAGCTCCTTATATTAAAGCTGGTGTTTCCATTGGCGGCGACCTTGGTGTTGATTATTCTGTAGTTCTTCGTATTCTTGATGATCTGGGAATCGGAATTCCTCAGACAAAGGCTATGAAAGAAGATCCGGATATTCATCAGGGCATCTTAAACCATGACAGAGCAGAGAAAGAGCTTACCTACGATGGATTCAAGATGTATGACATGATCACCGGTTACGGTGTTGCGGCAGCAGCAGATGAAGCCTGGAAGCTTAAAGGCGGAAAGGAAGGCGCCTCCGTTGTTATCCAGGGATTTGGATGTGTTGGTGCCAGCTGTGTAAACTCTCTGAATAAGATGGGATATAAAGTTGTTGGTATCGCAGATGTAAATGGACTTGTTTATTGCAAAGATGGCCTTGATATTCCGAAACTGGTAGCAACCAGACTTCCGAAGGGTGAATTAAATAAAGAAGCTTTTGAAGATAATTATGAAGTACTTCCGAACTCCGAATGGCTCAGCCAGGAATGTGATATCCTCATTCCGGCAGCTCTGGAAGATGTTATCAATAAAGATAACGCAGATAAGATCAAAGCATCTCTTATCGTAGAGGCAGCCAATATTCCGACAACACCGGAAGCAGATGAGATCCTTCGCAGGAAAGGCATCGACGTAGCCGTAGACTTCATCTCCAACCTTGGTGGAATCCGTATTTACGAGGCAGTTATCTTCCGTATTGTTAAGATTGAGAACATGAGCGATGAAGATGCAGCTGCAGCGATCGTAAAAGATACCGTAGATCTGATCCGCAAACAGACAAAAGTTGTATTTGAAGAATCCGCGAAGACAGGCGAGTTCACAAGAGATGTAGCAAGAAGACTGTTTACTCCTGACAAATCCGACACACCGGATATGTGATGGATGAATAACTGATAAAGTACCAGTATTGAGAACCGATTAAGGGGATGCCCCGTGATGGGGCATCCTTTTTTCAAAGAAGACAGGGTCAGGGGGGGTTGTATGAATTCGAAATTAAGAAAGTATCTTACCATTATTGCGCTGGGGCTTGCAGGCGGCTCGATCTACTTTTTACCATATATAAAGTATGTATTTTATGATGCGCAGATTTCAACTATGGGAATCACCAATACACAGTCAGGACTTATGCTGACAATGTATACAATCGGAAATATGATCTTGTATATTCCAGGAGGTATCATTGCGGATAAGGTATCACCGAAGAAGGCACTGGTAATCTCACTTCTCAGTACAACGGCGCTGGCATATATTTATGCGTTTTTCTATGAATTTTTGCAGTAGCCATGGTGATCTGGCTGGGACTGTCCTTCAGTACTGCATTTGTATTCTGGTCCTCTCTGATGAAAGCAATCCGTATTATCGGAACAGAAGAAGAACAGGGATTTATGTACGGACTGTATTATGCATGTAATGGTATCACAGGTGCCCTGACCAATACTTTCGCATTAAATGTATACAAAACAGCAGGCAATGATATGTCATCTGGTTTTGTACGCGCCGTAATAAGCGGTGGAAGTGTTGCGGCAGTTGCAGGTATCATTCTTATTTTCCTTATGAAAGAGGACAAAAAAGACGCATCCGCAGCAGATGACGGAGAACCGAAGTTCCAGCTCTCAGATCTGGGTAAACTTTTAAAGATGCCGGTTGTATGGGTGGTTGCCCTTACGATTTTCTGTGGATATGGATATTACACAAGTACTTCTTATTTTAATCCGTTCCTTACAGAAGTGATCGGAGTATCCCCGGAAAGTTCCGGCCTGATTTCCATTATCAGAAATTATCTTCTGCTTCTGCTTGCACCGGTAGGTGGAATCCTTGCGGATAAAGTGTTCAAATCAACCTGTAAATGCTGATGACAGCATTTTTGATCCTAGCAGCGCTGTTTGGTATTGTAATGATCCTTCCATCGGATATCAGTCCAATGGCAGCAAGCCTTTACACACTGATCCCGGGTGCATTTGCAATGATGATGTACGGCGTTGTATTCTCCACAGTCAGTGAGGCGGGAATCCCGAGAATGATGACGGGAACTACAATAGGAATTGCTTCAATCATTGGTTACCTGCCAGATTCCATTTATTCCGTTATTTTTGGAAAATGGATGGATCAGCACGGAGCAGCGGGATATAACTATATTTTTACATTCCTGATGATAACAGGTATTATCGGTGCGGTACTGGCTTTCACTATTTACCGTCTTGGAAAGAAAAACAGAGAACAGGCTATATAGAGAGGGTTCGATTATGGGAAAAGAAAATAAAGAAAAATTATATATGAATCCAAAGAGATGCAAGGGCTGCGGATATTGTATCAACGCATGTCCACAGGATGCACTCAGTGTATCCGATTTTGTAAATGAAAAAGGTTACAATACAGTTCAGGTAGATGAAACGAAATGTGTGGCATGTGGTATGTGTTACCGTGTATGTCCGGATTATGTATTCGAAATAAGATGAAGGAGGTCAGTTATGGCTAAGGTATTGTTAAAAGGAAATGAAGCACTGGCCGAAGCTGCACTGGCAGCAGGATGCCGTTTTTACAGTGGATATCCGATCACCCCGCAGACAGAGATCCTGGAGTATTTATCCTGGAGAATGGAAGATGTAGGCGGAACTTTTATTCAGGCTGAATCCGAGCTTGCAGGTATCAACATGGTTCTTGGAGCAGCGGCAGCCGGGGCACGTGCACTGACAACTTCATCAGGCCCTGGATTTTCCCTGAAACAGGAAGGAATTTCATACCTTGTAGCAGCAGACCTTCCGGCAGTTATCGTTGATGTAATGAGAATCGGAACCGGTCTTGGCGATATCGCACAGGGTCAGGGAGACTACTGGCAGCTTACCAGAGGCGGCGGCCACGGCGATTACCACACACTGGTTCTTGCGCCGGCATCCGTTCAGGAAAATGCAGATATGATGGCAGAAGCATTTGATCTTGCTGAGAAATACCGTCATCCGGTACTGATCGCTTCTGACGCTGCGATCGGACAGATGATCGAAGCAGTGGAGATTCCGAAATTTATTGAGCACGATATCAATAAATATGACTGGACGATCAAAGGCTGTAAAAAAAGGCGATGAGCAGAGAAAGATCCAGAATGTTTACTATACACATCCAGATTATGAAACTTACCTTTCCAATAAATATGCAGAGATGGAACAGAGAGAACAGAGATACGAATGCATTCAGGTTGAGGATGCAGAAGTTGTTCTGGTAGCATATGGAATCAGTTCCAGAGTCTGCAGAGAGGCGGTTGAGATCGCAAGAGAAGAAGGCTTTAAACTGGGCCTGATCCGTCCGATCACACTGTGGCCGTTTCCTGTGAAAGCTTTTGAACAGGCAAAAGAAGCAAAGGCATTTCTTACCGTAGAGATGAATATCCTCGGACAGATGGTAGACGATGTAAAACTTGCAACAGGCGGTAGATATCCGGTAGATCATTATGGATCGATCTTCGAAATTCCGGAATCTGACGGAATCATTGCAAAAGCAAAAGAAATGTTGAAAAAGGGGGAAGCATAACATGAGATTAGTAGCTCCTGAAACAATTACATTTACACAGAGCGGTTTCTGTCCGGGCTGTGGGCATGGACTGGCTGTCCGCCTGATCGCAGAAGTTATGGAAGAGATGGGTTTAAGTGAAAAACTCTTGGCAATCGTTGACGTTGCCTGTGGTTCTTTAAATATTGATTCCTGGAGATTTGATACCATTATGGCAGCACATGGACGTCCCATCGCAACGGCTGTCGGTGTAAAAAAAGATCCGTCCGGAAAATCCGGTCATGGCATATATCGGTGATGGTGCGGCGTATTCCATCGGAATGGCTGAGACCATGCACACTGCAATCCGAAATGACAATGTGGTAACCATCGTTATCAATAACAGCCTCTACGGTATGACAGGTGGACAGTGCGCACCGACCTCTCTGCCAGGGCAGATCACAACCTCCACTCCGAGAGGAAAAGATCCGAAAAAAGCTGGAATGCCATTCCGTGTAGAACAGGCATTTACAGGATTTGATATTGCATACCTCGCAAGAGGCTCCATGCAGATGCCAAAGGAATGATGCAATCCAAGAAATACATCAGAAAAGCTTTTGAAAAGCACATGAAAGGAGAAGGCTTCTGCCTTGTGGAACTTCTTTCTCCATGTCCGACAAACCTGAATATGACTCCGGTAAAGAGTGTGGAACGTATCAAAAACGAGATGATCAAATACTTCCCGCTGGGAGAGTTCAAGGATAAGAAAGAGGAGGCATAGATTATGGGAAAAGAAATTATTTGCGCGGGATTCGGCGGACAGGGTGTCCTCACTGCCGGTATGCTTCTGATAAATGCAGGAATGGAACAGGACAAAAACGTACTGTTTTATCCTTCCTATGGTTCCGAGATGCGTGGCGGTACCGCAAACTGTACAGTAAAAGTTAGCGAAAAGCTGATCGCCAGCCCGATCTCCAAACATCCGGATATTCTTTTTACCATGAATACCCCTGCCATTGACAAATTTGAAGAGAGATTAAAACCAGGCGGACTCCTTCTGGTAAATTCCTCTATTGTTCCGGAAGACCGTAAATACAGAGACGATATTAAAATTATAAAAATTCCTGCAACAGACATTGCGGCAGAAGTCAGAAATCCAAAAGGTGCGAACCTTGTCATGCTTGGAGCACTGGCTGCCAACAGCGACCTGTTCTCAGTAGAATATATGGAATCCGCTATCGTTTCTTTCTTTGAAAAAAAAGGAAAAGGTAAATACAATGAGAAAAATGTAGCTGCTATCGAAGAGGAGTAGCCGGTAAATAAGATCAGGAGGTGACTGATATATGAATCTTACCAAGTTGTTAAAACCAAAATCAGTTGCTGTTATCGGCGCAAGTGAAAAAGAAGGTTTGGTGGAGATGTATGCCGTAATACTCTCAGCTATGTAGAAGACATGAGCAGAGTATACTTTGTACATCCGAAAAGAGAAAGTGTATTTGGAGTTCCCTGCTATAAGAGTATTTCCGATATACCGGATACCATTGATATGATGGTGATCTGTACTTCACAGAAAACAGTCATTCCGCTTCTGAAAGAAGGAGCAGCCAAGGGTGTTGGCGGAGCCGTTGTTTTTGCCAGCGGATATGGCGAGATCGGAACAGATGAAGGCAGGAAAAATGAGGCGGAACTGATCGCAGCAGCAAAAGAACTGGACATTGCAGTCATGGGACCAAATTGTGCCGGATTTGTAAATTACATTGATAATGTGCAGGCTTTCGCTTTTATTTTCTGCGAAGAGAGACCGAAAAGGAAGTGTTGGCGTTGTTTCACAGAGCGGCCAGCTGTGCCTTTCCATGATGGATGATCCCGGAATGCGTTTTTCCTACAGTATTTCAGCCGGAAACGGAAAGATTGTCCAGATGGAAGACTATATGGACTTCCTTGTAGAAGATGAAGATACAAAAGTTGTCAGTGTTTATATCGAGGGTGTAAAAAATGCGGCAAAATTTGCAGATGTTCTGAAAAAAGCAGCTGCGAAAAAGAAACCTGTAGTCATTCTCAAAGCAGGAAGAAGTGCCAAAGGCGGAGCAATCGCAGCTTCCCATACAGGAAGTCTCTCAGGTTCCGATGCATCCTTTGATGCAGTTCTGAAAAAATTCGGAGCGATCCGTGTGGATGATCTGGAAGAACTGATTGCCACTTCACTGATGCTTGCCACACTGAATCGTTATCCGAAGAAGGCTGTTTTTGCATCCATGAACCTTTCCGGAGGCGAGACCGGAATCTGTGCGGATGTAGGAAGTCTTAACGGAATCGAATATCCGGATTTTGCACCGGAAACTCTTGCAAAACTGAAAGAACAGCTTCCATCCTATGCATCTCCGAATAATCCGCTGGATATGACAGCCAGTCTTTCCTACGATGCAGATCTGTATGCAGAAGCATTGCGTACAGTCATGGATGATCCAAATATTGAGATGGTACTGATCGGCTATACTCTGCTTCTTGAAGTGGCAGATCCTGCGATTCACTATATGTATCAGGGAATTGAAAAAGTTGTACGGGAAAAAGGCAAGAACTGCAAACCGATTGCCATGATACCGTTTGCAGAAAACACCAGAAACCCGGAATACCAGGAAAAACTCTTCAAGATCGGAGTGCCGATTCTCCCTCCTCCGGTATATGCATTTAAGATTCTCCGGCATCTGGCTGATTTTATTTCCTATACTTCCGAAGGAAAAACACTGGAACTTTCTGCCGGAGCACCAGTTGGCAAGGAGACCTTTGCACTGTCTGAGCATGACAGCAAGATGGAACTTGCAGATTTTGGCGTAGATATTCCAAAAGAAGTCATTGCAAAAACAGTGGAAGAAGCAGCTGCGTTTGCAGAAAGTGCTGATTGCTCGCTGGCTATGAAAGTAGAATCCGCAGACATCCTGCATAAGAGTGATGTTGGCGGTGTAAAACTCAATATCCGTGGAAAAGAAGCAGCTGTAAAAGCTTATGAGGAGATCATGAATAATGTAACGGGCGCGAGACCGGATGCGAAGATCAACGGAATCCTTATGGTTCCCATGCTGAAACCTGGCGTGGAAATGATCATCGGAGTAAACAACGATCCACAGTTTGGTCCTATGATCATGGTAGGAATGGGCGGTGTGTTTGTAGAGGTATTTAAAGATGTGGCTTTATATCCGGCTCCACTGTGTGAAGAGGAAGCTCTGGATATGCTGAAATCACTGAAATCCTACAAACTCCTCAACGGCTACAGAGGAAACGCAAAATGCGATATTCCGGCATTGTGCAAAACCATCGCGGGAATCAGCAGATACGCCAACGCAAATAAAGATACTCTGAAAGAGCTGGATATCAATCCACTGTTTGTATATCCGGAAGGCGAAGGTGTAGGCGTTGCCGATGCACTGATCGTAAAACATGTAAAATAATTATGGAACAGGAAGAGGGGCATTCACAGTCAATGCCCTTCTTCACTCTGGATATGTATCAGAAGAAGCTATCGAGAGACAACCTGGATAATGAGGTAGAATTGGAAAGGTGAAGCCTATGATAGAATTTACAAATGTTTCGAAATCCTATAAAGATAAACTGATCCTGCGGGATATCAATATGACATTTTCTTCCGGGGAATTTGTTGCCATCATTGGTTCCAGCGGATGTGGAAAAACAACCCTTCTGAAAATGATAAACAAACTTCTCCCCATGGACCGGGGAGATATTATCATTGACGGAAAATCCATCCGCGAGATCCCCGATATCAAATTAAGAAGAGAAATCGGGTATGTGGTACAGGAAGGCGGACTGTTTCCACATTTTACAGTAAAAGAGAATCTTGAAATTGTTCCCCAGCTTGAGGGACTGGAACCGGAAAAACGGGAACAGCGGATCAATGAACTCCTGGATATGGTAAATCTTGATCCCAAGCTGTACAGCAACAGCTATCCATGTCAGCTTTCCGGCGGACAGCGCCAGAGAGTGGGAGTTGCCAGGCATTTGCCACAGATTCTGATCTGATCCTGATGGATGAGCCTTTTTCAGCGTTGGACCCACTTACAAGAGAAGAACTGCAGGACGAGATCGTCAAGCTGCAGAAGGAATACCAGAAAACTATTGTATTTGTCACCCATGATATGGATGAGGCTATCAAATGTGCAGACAAGATCTGCTTTATACAGAACGGAACTGTCATACAGTTCGATAAGACAGAAGAGATCCTGAGGCATCCGGCCAATGATTATGTGGAAAAATTCGTAGGAAAGAACCGTTTGTGGGGAAATCCGAAATATATACATGCATCTGACATTATGTGCAAAGAACCATACACACTTTCCAAAGACAGAACTGTGATACAGGCGCTTCAGGTTATGCGCCAGAATGCGATCAACAGTATTTTTATCACAGAGGGAAAATCCAGGGGATTTCTGGGAATCGTCTGGCTGGAAGACTTAAGCAAACTGGATGTGCAGCATATGTCCGCAAGTATCGGGGATATGATCTCATCCGATTATGTATCTGTTTATGAAGAAAGCTCTCTTCAGGAGATCATCGACGAGATCGATTACTATAAATCCGGAATCATTCCGGTACTGAACGAGCGCAGGGAACTGAAGGGGGCACTGACCAAGAGTATCCTTCTTTCGACACTCAGCAAACGTTACAAAAAAGAACAGGAGGGGTGACAGGTGAATACTTTTCTTGAAGTTTTTATGCAGAGAAGAGAAGAGCTGGTCCAGCTTCTTCTGGAACATATTCAGATGACTTCGGCAGCAGTACTGATTTCCATATGCATCGGTATTCCTCTTGGAATTTTTGTAACAAAAAACAAAAAGGCTTCGTCTATTGTGATCGGAATTGCAAATATCATGCAGTCTATCCCAAGTATCGGCCTTCTGGCTTTTCTGGTTCCTGTGGTGGGAATCGGACAGAAGCCGGCCATTATCATGGTTATCATTTATGCCCTGCTTCCGATCATAAAAAATACATATATCGGCATCACCGGTATCCAGCAGTCGGCCATTGAATCAGCCAGCAGCATCGGCCTGACAAAATGGAGGATTTTGTACAAAATACAGATTCCCATCGCAATGCCTTATATTATGGCAGGTGTGCGTATTTCAGCAGTAACAGCTGTTGGAACCGTTACCATTGCTGCTTTTGCAGGTGCGGGAGGTCTGGGATGGCTGATCAATCTGGGCTTAAATGCCAATGATGCGGATCTGGTACTTCTTGGTGCACTGCCTGCCTGTCTTCTGGCCCTGGTGGTAGATTTTGTTCTCGGAAAAGTGGAGAATGCACTGACTCCGGAAGGCCTGAAACCGGTAGACCAGATCACAAACCGTACAAAAGCAGAACGGAAAAGACGAACAGTTATGGCGGTCTGTCTTCTTGTCCTGATCCTGGTAGTTCCATGTTTCGCTTCTGTATACAGTGTGTTCCAGAGAAAAGAAGAGAAAATCGTAATTGGCAGTGAGAACTTTACAGAAGCACTGATCCTGGGAAATATTTACAGCCAGCTGATCCAGGACCAGACAGATATCAAGGTTGAAGAGAAATTTAATCTTAACGGAACCATGATCACTATGTCCGCCATGGAGCGGGGAGATATCGACACATTTACCGATTACACAGGCGTGCTGATTTCCAACGTCCTGAAAGAAGAAATGTCTTCAGATTCGAAGGAAGTCTATGACAGAGTAAAAACAGGCATGGAAGAAAACTACAGCATGCAGGTATCCGATTCTCTGGGATTCAGTAATACCTATGTGTTTGCAGTCACTTCGGAGACAGCAGCGCAGTGTCATCTCACAAAGCTTTCCGAACTTCTGGCTCAGGCGGGCAGCCTGAAACTGGGCTGCACAACAGCATTTACCCAGCGTGAGGATCTTCTGCCCAAGCTAAAAAAAGAATTTCAGGTATCCTTTAAAGAAGTGAATGGTCTGGAAGGAAATATCCGTTATCAGGCACTCACATCTGGAAAAGTGGATGTGATCGATGCTTTTGAGACCGATGCCATACTGAAAAAGATGGATCTTGTGAAACTGGAAGATGATATCGAGTTTTTTTCCGCCGTATCAGGCTGTGTCCATTACCAGGAATGAAACCCTGAAAAAATATCCGCAGCTTCAGGAAGTTATGGATATGATGGAAGGAGCTATCACCACAGAAGAGATGATGGATATGAATTACCAGGTAGATGTAGAGGGAAAAACTCCGAAAGAAACAGCTGTGGAATTTCTGAAAGAAAAAGGAATGATAGAATAAATTTTTAAGCGGTCTGAAATTAGGCCGCTTTTTTGGGAATATTTTGTGAAAATCGCACCTTGACATAAAGCCTTCCTCCGGGTGTATCATATGCAGTGTTAAAGGAGGTAGACTATTATGTTTGAGACATTACAGGAAAAGACAGAAGAGAAAGCAATGGTGCAGTTCCTTGAACGCTTTACAGATTATCCATTTCTGGTAAAGTTCAAGAATTCCGAGTATCATATCGGAGAGGGTGAACCTACATTTACGGTGAATTTTAAGAAAGCGATTCCTCTTGCAGATCTGATGAAAAGTACGTCCCTTGCGCTGGGCGAGGCGTATATGAGAGGGGATCTGGATATTGAGGGAAATCTTTATGAGGCACTGGATCATTTTCTGGGACAGATGGGGAAATTTTCTACCAATGAGTCTGCTCTGAAGAAGATCATGTTCAGCTCAACATCCAAGAAAAAACCAGGAAAAGGAAGTAACCAGCCATTATGATATTGGCAATGATTTTTATAAATTATGGTTGGATGAGACGATGAGTTATTCCTGTGGATACTTTATTCATGAAGATGATACATTGTATCAGGCACAGGTAAATAAAGTTGATTATATTCTTAAGAAATTACATCTGGAAGAAGGCATGAGCCTTCTGGATATTGGCTGTGGCTGGGGTTTTCTGCTGATCGAGGCGGCGAAGAAGTATAAGATCACGGTACCGGCATCACTTTAAGCCATGAGCAGTATGCGGAATTTCAGAGAAGGATCAAAGAGCAGGGACTGGAAGATTACCTTACCGTAGAGCTGATGGATTATCGTGATCTTCCCAAGAAAGAGTATCAGTTTGACCGTGTTGTCAGTGTTGGTATGCTGGAGCATGTTGGCCGTGACAATTATCAGCTGTTTCTTGATTGCGTGGAGAAAGTTCTGAAACCAGGTGGACTGTTCCTGCTTCATTTTATCAGTGCCCTGAAGGAGCACCCGGGTGATCCGTGGGTTAAGAAATATATTTTCCCGGGCGGAACCGTTCCGAGTTTACGTGAGATCCTGAACCATATGGCAGAGGATAATTTCCATACTCTGGATATCGAGAATCTCCGTCTGCATTACAATAAGACACTGCTTCACTGGGAAAAGAATTTCCGTGATAACATTGAAAAAGAGAAAACCATGTTTGACGAAGAATTTCTGCGTATGTGGGATCTCTACCTGTCTGCATGTGCGGCAACTTTCCATAATGGAATTATCGATCTTCATCAGATCCTTATGACAAAAGGAATCAACAACGATCTGCCAATGACACGGTGGTATTGATCTTCCCTTAAGCAAGATCAAAATCAGTATCCGAAAAATAACATATATGAATATAAAAACCTCCCGAAACAGTCAGCAGTTAAAAATGCTGTACTGTTCCGGGAGGTTTTTTATCATAACAGATTGCTTCGGAGAATGAGAGACTGACATCATACCCTCGGTGCAAGGAGCAGCTTTTCAAAATCTTCCTCACACATAGGACGGTAATACAGGAATCCCTGGATCTCATCGCAGCCTTCTTTTTTCAGAAATTCGGCAATATCTTCTGTTTCCACACCTTCGCATACAATGGATTTTCCCATGCGTTTCAGCATATGGAAGACTTCCTGAAGAACGATCTTTGCATTTTCCGTAAGGGAATCGCCAAGGAATTTCCGATCGATCTTTACTTCATTGAACAGCAGATCTTTTAAGGTATTCAGGGAAGAATATCCGGAGCCGAAATCATCCATGGAAATCTGAATATTATGCTGCTTCAGGCCACGGATCACACGGTTGACGGCCTCGGTATTGTTTACATAGGTGGATTCCGTGATCTCAAAAGTAAGGCGTGAAGTGTCCACCTGATAGGTGCGGATCAGTTCGCAGATCTTTTTGACAAAATTTTCCGGTTCCTCAAAGTGCAGTGGAGAGACATTCAGGGAAATGCGAAAATCTGCCGGAAGCTGAATGGAAAATTTCTGAAGCCATCGGAAGGTTTTTTCATAAACATAATAATCCAGACTGATGATAAAACCATTCTGTTCAAATAATGGAATGTACACAGCCGGGGACCAGAGCGTTTTTTCGTCACGGAGCCAACGGACGAGGACTTCCGCACTGGAGATTTTTCCGTTGGTGGGAGATACTTTGGGCTGAAAATAAATCTGAAATTCTTCATTTTTCAGAGCCTGATGGAAGGAATGGAGAATTTCTGCCTGCATTTTTTCCTGCCGGTCAATTTCCCTTGAATAGATGCAGCAGGGCGGAATCATTTTTTTGGAGAGCCGCCTTGCCACATTTGCACAGGACAGTACGGTTTCCGGTGAGGTTTCGGCATCCGGGATAAAGCAGATTCCGGAGTTTGTGCGGAAGAAATTAACGTGGTAGGTATTGCGGATGCGCTGGCTGATCTGCTGATCAAGTTTTGCGATCTGGGACAGAAGCGCTTCACTGGTAAGGTCCGTAATATCTGCAATGCTGACAAATACATCGGAGAAAAAGCGGGTGGTAAGGATGGTAAAGGAAGCTCCTGCCAGCTCTTCATAGACAATATTCAGAATTTCGTCTCCAAGGGAATATCCGTATTTGTCATTGATGTAATGAAAATTTTCTATGTCTGTGGAGATCAGGGCGATGGAGAGGGAACTTCCGGTACTTTTCTGGATCTGCCGGATCTTTTCAGAAAGGGCTTCCGAAGAGATGGCAGGGATTACCGTATTGCGGGAATGGGTGGAAGGGGCAAGTTCCCGGATAGCAGCAATTTTCCTGCTGGCTTTGTCCTGGTACATTTTTTTGTCTGCGGCATTGATCAGATCTTCCATCATAAAATAAGTGATTCTGGAAACTGACTTCATATCCGATGGCATAACTTAAAGGCAGTGTAGTTCTGGTGTTGTATTCCTGAACAAGGGAATCCAGTTTCTCTGCCATATGCTGAAGCTCGGAGAGGCTGGTGTTCTGCTGGATCAGGATGAACTCATCTCCGCCATAGCGGGCCAGAAAACTGTCAGAATCCAGGATCCGGGTGAGACAGTAGGTGAAGGTCTGGATAAATTCATCGCCTTTTTCATGTCCGTAAGTGTCATTGACATATTTCAGATTGTTCAGATCAAACATCATGACGCCAACGCCAAAAGTGCTTGGGCGGTTACTTAAGTCCTGAACCAGCTTTTCCAGGGATGTTTTGTTGTGGACACCGGTGATATCCCGAAATGCCTTTACGATAAGACGGGAGAGAAGTTCTCTCTGGATCAGGGAAAGCGCCAGGGTCACAACCAGAAGTGCCAGAGCTGCTTCCATAAGATGAAGTATGGGATAGTAGGATACTTCCGGATCCTGAAGAAATTTCAGAAGATAAAGATCCATAATCAACAGGATCACAAGCGCAAGCAGGGTGCCTTCGCAAAGATGAAGTACACTTTTTTCTTTTTTCATGGGTAAAATAAATCTCCTTGTTTATTGATAAATAAAATTGAGCAGGCTTTTTCAGGCCTGCACGATGATCATTTTTGTAAAATCCTGACTGATACCGATTTTGCTTTCCTGTATGCGGACGATGTAAGAGCCGAGAAGGATTGATACGATCCGTACAGTTGCGCCTTCGATAAACCCCAGGGTTTCCAGATAATGGCGGTCCCCTTCATTCCCGCATATTTTCTGAATGATATAATCGGTGTTGATATCAGCTAAATTCAGTGGCATGATTCCTCCATAAAAAGCTGTATGTGAACAGTGAAAGCGGAAAGATATCCGCCAACATAAATTAGTTACAACTAACATTATAACGCGCAGAGATTTTGTGTCAATGGTTTTGGAAAAATAAGAAACATTTTGTCATACAGGACGACAGGTGAAGGTGTTTGTGTTATGATAAAAAAAGCATAGAGAAGATCCAATGCAGATAAAAAATAAGTTTAGGAAGATAAGCGGGAATCCTCGGTAATTCAATTGCCGAGATGAAAAGCGTAAACTGTGCATATCTGCACATTATAAGTAAAATATATTTATTTTTTTACTAAAAAATGCTGTATCCAGCTTTATTAAAAAAGAAAATATGTTCGGCATTTTATTGTGATATTCTTAATACTATGCTATACTATATGTATGAAGGAGAATCTTATACATTACCGCACTTGTGTGTGCAATATTAATTACCATATGGTATGGTCAGTGAAATACCGGCGGAAGATATTGAATGCGGAGATTGAAGCATATCTTCAGGAGCTGGTGCAGGAGATCGCAGCGGATAAAGGTTTTACCGTCCATTTGTTTGAATGCGGGGAAGGAGACCATGTGCACTGTTTTGTGTCTGCTCCTCCCAAATTATCCATAACTGCGATCGTGAAATATCTGAAAGGGATCACCGGCAGGAAATTATTCGAACGTTTTCCGGAAATAAGAGAACAGCTTTGGAAAGGAGAGCTGTGGAACCATTCCTATTATGTGGAAACGGTCGGGTCTGTGTCGGAAGAAAATATCCGCAGATATATTGAGCATCAGAGTAAAGCTTATTGAGATCATAGAGGTGGGAAATGCTGCTGTCAAAGAAAACATCCATAAAGGTCAGTCAGGAATATGCAAACGTCATCGGACATATGTGTTATGCGGCATCCAAGCTCTGGAATGTCTGTAATTACGAACGTCAGCATTACAAAGAAATGGGAATGGAGAAATACCCGGACTGGTATTATCAGAAAAAATCCCATAGAGAGGATCTGTGGTATAAACAGCTTCCATCTCAGACAGCCCAGGAAGTCTGCAAGCTGCTGGATAAAGCATGGAAATCTTTTTACGCCTTGAAAAGATCCGGAGGGATTGAGAATCCCAGACCACCGCGGTTTAAACAGGAAAGTATCCCCATTACCTATATGCAGATGGGAATTGTACATGAATGGGACACAGAAAAAGTCCGTCTGTCCCTTCCAAAAGCATTAAAAAGATATATGGAAGAAACGTATCAGATCCATGAGAACTTTCTTTATCTTGAAAATAAGATTTTCAGGGGCATGGATCAGATCAAACAGTTGCGGATCTACCCACCGGAAAAAGGTGAATGTAAAGTTATTGTTGTTTATGAGATTTCAGAGAGGGAAGAACTTTCGCAGAATGGACACTATCTGTCAGTTGATCTGGGACTTCATAATCTTATGACATGCTATGATTCCGGGAATGGGAATACATTTATCCTGGGCAGAAGATATCTTGCATTGGAAAGATATTTTCATAAAGAGATTGCAAGGGTGCAGGCACAATGGTATGGACAGCAGTCTGTGAAGGGAATAAAACATCCAGTCACATCAAAACATATTCGCAGATATATCAGAAAAAGCAGAACTCGGTAACGGATTATCTACACAAGATCACAAGATACTTTGCAAAATACTGCCGTGAACAGGGAATTACCTGTGTTGTGGCAGGGGATATCCGGAATATCCGGAAAGGAAAAGACCTGGGACACAGAACAAACCAGAAGTTCCACAATCTGCCGTATAACAGGCTCTATAGCATGATGGAATATAAGCTTAAGATGTACGGGATCCGTTTTGTAAGACAGGAAGAAAGCTATACCAGCCAGTGCAGTCCGCTGTCACCAGAGGTGGAAAAAAGATATGCACAGCCATGCAACCGAAAACAAAGGGGACTGTACAGGGACAGAAACCGGAAGTATAACGCAGATGCTGTAGGTGCATATAACATCCTGAGAAAATATCTCTCCGTATCCGGAGAGAAAAAGGAACTGTCCGTAACCGGACTAAAAACGCCAGAAATAATAAAAGTAGCTGTATAGCTCTAAAGAGCAAACAGTAGTGGTGTCATGGACGCACCCTGAAAAGGCGGTATCCCGCCTTAATTCAGATGCTCTGGTAACTCAGTTGCCGAGTAGTTCACCAGATCACTTGGTATCCTGATGGATGCTTTAATGGCAAGCCTTCAGGAAATTTTAAAACTCAGCGATGAACAACTGACTGCTTTTACCGCTGATTTTGAAGCAAGACTGCCAGAATATCTGCGAAATGCACTCCATCCCAAGGCTGTAGTAGCATAAGTGATGCTAGAATATAAATAGTACAAGCCAAAATGAGAAATTCCAAATACACATAAGCATGATACAATAGAAACATGCTGAAGGAGAATCTCATATGGCAAAACAACATGACAAACAATTTAAACTTGATGCAATCCAGTATTATCAAGATCACAAAGATCTCGGGGTACGTGGATGTGCAGAAAATCTTGGCATCGGATACAGCACATTAACCAAGTGGCTGAAAGACTTCCGGGAATCAGGTGATATTCCTGTTCGTGGTTCTGGTAATTACGCATCTGATGAACAGAAAGAAATTGCCCGTCTCAGACGTGAATTACGTGATGCCCAAGATGCCCTGGATGTATTAAAAAAAGCAATCAACATTCTGGGAAAATGACGGAAAGAGTGTATGAAAAAACGCATACTGAGGCTGAGCTTCTGGTAGGTTAAAATGGAAAGAAATTTCTCATTTTAACTTGTACTAAATCTTGACATAGGACCAAATTCAACCTTAATGTTTTATAAAAAAATAATTTCAAGAAATAGAAATTTACTGTGAGTAGGCACATATAGATTATGAAAAGAAGAAAGTAATTCTTATTGATAGGCGTCTGACAAATATATACAAGAAAAAAGTGGCATAGAAGCAATGAAATATTATCCCATTAGCATAAAAAATAATAACAAAAACTTATTTAAGTAATATTATATGAATAAGTTTATATTGAACTTATTCATATAATATTACTTAAATAAGTTTGAGGTGATCGAAATATGAAATATAATTTTCCAGAAGATTTGAGATCAATTCGGGCGATATTAGGCCTTTCTCAGAGAGAATTTGCAGAACAGATTGGAGTAGAGCAGGTGACTGTTTCAAGAAATGAGTTGGGAAAAACAGTTCCGTCTGCAAGAATTTTTGGAGAATGTATACAGATTTGCATTTACAAAAAATATAAGAATAAATAAACTGAAAGAAATGCTCTGGAGAGATGCTCTGGAAAAAAATGAGAAATTGCTTTTCCATGGGGCGAAAAGTGAAATTACCGGGGAAATAGATATCTATAGAGGCAGGAGTAACAATGATTTTGGACAGGGATTTTATACAGGGGAAAGTTACGAGCAGGCAATCTCATTTGTATCAGGATTTGAGCATTCATCGGTATATTATATTCGTTTCAATGACACGAGTCTGAAATGTAAGAGATATAAAGTGGACCAGGAATGGATGATGACGATTGCCTACTATCGGGGGCGCTAGATGAATACAAGGAACATCCAACAATAAAAATGCTTGCAGAACAGTCCAGAGATTGTGACTACATAATTGCACCGATAGCAGACAACCGTATGTTTCAGATTATTAATTCATTTATTAATGGAGAAATTACAGATGAACAGTGCAAACACTGTCTTGCGGCAACAAATCTTGGAATGCAGTATATATTTATAAGTGAAAAGGCAGTATCGCAGGCTAAACTTATAGAACGATGTTATATTTCAGACAATGAAAGGGTCTGTATATTGATGAAATCCTGGTGTAAAGAGGTGGCCGATGAATGAGAAAAATAGATAAAGAATGGATTGCTTTTGTGTGAACTTCAGGCGACTGCATTTGAAAACTCTGTTGATAAAATGGAGTCGAGCTCAGAGATTTTTTATCAGGCGATTTATGAAAAAGTAAAAATAGCAAAAAGACTTGATAATGGGTCAGTCCTTGAAAGTAATATTCAGGCAAATGATATTTTACAGTTTGTAGATGAAGAGTATGGAGTTTCGGATTATGGAACTGTAAAATATACCCGCAACGAGATGTACTGGATTGGTTATATCTACAGGTATTTTGCGATTATCTGTGAGTTAACATCAGTACAGGTTTATAAAATTATAAAACCGAAGGAACTGAGAGGATTATTTCTTCCATATCATACCATGGATCCATCTCAGGCTGTGGAGAGGATACTGGAGGCAAAAGAAATGCCAATGGATGAGAATATGGAACTGGAACGTCAATATAAAATATTCAAAAAATAAGAATGCAAAAAACAAAGAACGAGCAGGCTGGCGTTAAATAAAACGCTCAACCCGCTCCATTGTAGTTTTCAGAATCGTAATATCCGTCAGCACATCGCCGGTTTCCAGTGAATGGTTGGCGTTTTTTGTAAGAAAAAGAGGTACCTCTTTTTGCTGTGCCAGCTTCTGGATAATTTCGGTTTCGGCCCAGGGATCTGCGGTGCCGTGGAAGGCGATGCTTCCGGCCAGTGAGAAAGAAAAGGTATCCGCCAGAGGCGTAAACAGGATGCTTTTCACTGTCAGATCATGCCTGGAAGCATAGGCTGAAGATATGATAGTGCCAAGACTTTTGGAAATAAACAGAATACTTCCATATGAATGCCAGTCAACATTCTGGAGAAACTGTTCGGTATGTTTCAACGCAAGCTCGAAGGCCTGTTCCATTTTGGCACGGTCGCCTTTGACATTTTCGGGAAGAGAACCGTAAGATACATTCAGGATCTGATAACCTTGATTTCTGGCAAGGCGAGCTGCATAGTAAAGGAGCGGTTTATCAGGGCCATATCCGATACCCGGGAAAACAACGGCCAGCTTCGGGGCGTGTTATCAGCTTCCGCTGTATGAGAGGAAGCTTTGTCATAGAGCATCTGCAGCTGGATTTTTTCCTGGAGCTCTTTTAAGGGAATGGAGATCGTACAGGAGTCGGATGGAAGGTAATCATAATCAGTAATAATGCCATCCTTTTCTCCGTGATAAACAATATGTGAGGAACCCATAAGTTCCATATCTTCTTCAATATCTGAAAGTAATTCTTCGTATGATTTCATTTTATTTCAAACCTTCTTATTAAAAAATTAGTATTTGTCAAAGTATGTTATGTGAATGTTTCCTTTATATGGGGAAAAGTTTATTTGTGTTCAAGCTTCGCTTTCTCGGCATTCAAAAGCTCAATATTAATATTCTTCTCACTAGCAGTTTTATCAACCCAGAGGTTCAGAGAATCAATAGCCAGGGAAACCTCATCCAGCTTTTGGCTGATATATGCAAAGTCTTTGATTTCATCGTCGGTGATCTTACCGTCTCTGGCGATCTGGATCAGACGGCTGGTGAGAGGGTTGATCTCATTAAGACTAGCGATGCTTTCCAGGATAATGGTAGAAAGCTCGGAAACCTCGATCTCCGGTACATACCGGTCCCCGATCATACACTTGTGAGAACAGTAATAATTGCATAAGTCAGGATGCTTATAGCAGTCAGCCATCTGGATGATGTCGTAAGGGGTTGGTTCCTGCAGTTCGTATTCGATCTTTTCAATCCTGGAGGCAGAAACACCGGTCATTTCCTGGCTGGCTTTTTCGCGGGTCAGACCCTGTTCTTCTCTGTATTGCTGATAAATAGTTTTGTTTTCTCTGGTAGATTGTTTCCCCATGGTTCAGTCTCCTCTGTTAATTCTCCAAAATAGGGAAATATATGAAGTTATTTCAACATATAGAACGTTTATTTTTACAGATGGTTCTATTATACTGGATTCATCGAGTGACAGCAAGGGCCGACAAAGAGAAAGAGGTGGCTGTGTGGACGTGACAAGAAGATTGCAGATGATACGGATCCTGGAAAAATGGAAAGAGATCCGAAATTCAGTGAAAAGCTTGGAATCATAAATAAATCAAAATTTATATCAGTAAATATAACTGGAGAAAAGGAGAAATTATGTTGACGTTATTATTTATCATATGTATGTTTGGAGTTTTGGAAGCTGTTTTTTCGGCCTGAAAAGCAGCCTGGGGGATATCTAAATTTATATTAACGCTGGTATTCCTGCCGTTGATCCTGATCGTAATGGTAGCAGGAGGACTGATCTCCCTGGCATTGCCGATACTTCTTGTTATTGGTATTGTCGGACTGATTGCATCAAAAGCATAAGGAAATAAACAGCAAACGCGGATTATGAATAACCGCCTGGAAAAAGGAGGAACAATTATGAGTAAGAAAGAAGGATACAGCAGACCAGGTTTATTTGGAGGCATTAATCACTATGATGCCAATGGTCATAAGATTGGGGAAAGCAGACCCGGATTGTTCGGAGGGTATAATGATTATGATGCCAAAGGCCATAAGATCGGAGAAAGCAGACCTGGTATTTTCGGAGGAATGAATCATTATGATGCCAAAGGCCACAAAGTAGGAGAAAGTCGTCCGGGAGTATTTGGCGGAGCAAACCATTATGATGCAAATGGCCATAAAACAGGCCATAGCAGCAAAGGAATCTTCGGAGACTGGAATCACTACGACGACTGATCGAAAATGAAATACATGTACAGTATTATTGACGGCAGATCCACAACAAAGAATCTGCCGTTTACTTATTTGACAAATCCGGTAAAAATTCTGTTGTACAACTGTAGAAAAACCAATTATAATTAAAAATTAAAGGACACAGAATTATCAACAGATTGGAGAAATATATGAGATTAAGAAGTCAATCCGCACGGACTTTATTATATGAAGAAGTAGTAGAAGAACTTTACAGGCTGATCGATGAGAAGCATATCCAGCCAGGTGGCAAGCTTCCGCCGGAAAGAGAACTGATCGAGCAGCTGAAAGTCAGCCGGAATGTGTTAAGAGAGGCATTTCATGTTCTGGAAACCAGAGGTGTGATCGTTTCTCACCAGGGAAAAGGAAGATTCTTAAGGGAACAGCCAGGCCACGGATCCGAGAAACGTACAGAAAGTCTCAGCAAAAATCTGGAACGCTATTCCATGCTGGAAGCTTATGAAGTCCGTCAGGTTCTGGAAGTAAAGGGTGTGGAGCTGATCATCCGTAACGCATCCGAAGAAGACATTGATGATCTGGAAAAAGCTTACAAAAAAAGTGGAACATACCTACGAGACAACCGGAACTACAACCGGTGAATTTGAACTGCACAAGCTCTATGCGGAAAAACCGGCAGTATGTTCATGACCCAGACACTGGAGCTGGTCCTGAATGCGATCTTGGATATGATGTATGGGCAGTTTTATGATGTGCTGGAAGCCACTTCCGAAAAGCAGGAGCTGGAATCACATCGTCAGATCATTGATGCGATCCGCAGAAGGGATACGGAAGCAGCACAGAAGCTGATGCAGGAACATCTTCAGGTAACGATGGATATGCTGAGGGATAATTGATTAAATATGCATTTAGCTAAAATGCCAGAAGTTCCCGGCCTTTGCTTGGAAAAAATCATGGACCGGGGGCGGAAACAGGCGAAAAAGTACAGGATAATGAAAAAACCATTGACGAAAAGCACCTTCGGGTGCTATTCTTTATAAACAAGTGGGTGACCAAGTGAACAAATATTAATTCAAAAAGAATGAATATGTATTCAGACGATAATTCACAATCCAGAAAGAACAGAAAGGAATACACAATGGGAAATTTAAAATGGCCGGAAGGTAAAAAATGTGCGGTAATGTTTACCTTCGATGTAGACGGAGATACCACCTGGGAAAACGGAAACCGTGGACTTCCAAACGGTGAGAAATACATCAAATCCTTATCCGTAGGCCAGTACGGACCAAAGCGCTGCGTAGACCGTATCCTGGATATGCTGGATCGTTACGGTGTAAAAGCAACATTTTTTTTTGTACCGGGGCTGACAGCTGAACGTTATCCAGATGTGATCATGAGGATCGCAGAGGCAGGACATGAGATCGGACATCATGGATATGCACATGAGAGATTTGCGGGAAAAACAACAGAGGAGCAGATCGAGATCATTGAGAAGACTCAGGCAATCTTTAAAAAGCTTATCGGTCATGAAGTAACAGGCTTCCGTACTCCATCCGGTGACTGGGCAAAGATCACACCGCAGCTTCTGTATGAGAGAGGCTTCCGTTATTCAAGCTCCATGCGTGGTGACGACAGACCATATCGTACGATCATAAACGGTGAGAAAACAGATTTTATCGAGATCCCTACGAAATGGGAAGTAGATGATTACGTAGCTATGGCATATAACATGTATCCGGCAGAACCGGCAGGACAGGACAGGATTTCCAGCTATCGTCTGGTAGAAGACAATTTTATGAGAGAGTTCCGCGGACATTACAGAGAGGGGCTTTGCATTTCTTATATGAGTCATCCCCAGGTAATTGGTTCCCCTGGAAGGATCCAGATCCTGAAACATATGCTGGAGCAGATCACATCCAAAGAGGATGTCTGGGTGGCAACAGGAACGGAAGTATCAGACTGGTATCGAAGCCATTCACAAGAACAGGAGGAGAAATAAGGATGAAACTGGAAAGACCAAAGTGGCCGGAAAACAAAAAATGCAGCGCCATGATCACCATCAACCTGAATGCGGAACTGTTCTGGCTGCAGTTAGATCCCACCTGCAAGGATATGCCGAAAACACTGTCTCTTGGACAGTACGGAATGACAAGAGGCGTGGACCGTATCTTAAAAATACTGGAAGAACGGGGCATCCGCGCAACATTTTTTACTCCTGGATGGGTGGCAGAGCAGTATCCGGATAAGCTGAAAGCTATTGTGGAAAAAGGCCACGAGATCGCAGCACTGGGATATCATCATGAGCATATGGCATTATTATCCGAGGAAGAGCAGGAAAGCGCCATCAAAAAAGGAATCGCTGCGATTGAAAAGGTATGCGGCGTTACACCGAAGGGATTTCGTTCCCCGGAAGGCGAGCTGACCCTGGATACGTTGCGGATCGCAAAGAAAAAACGGCCTGGTGTATTCCAGCAATCTCTGCGATGATGACAGACCATACTGGAAAGATCTGGGTGAGGATAAGATCCTGGAGATCCCTATTCACTGGGTAAACTATGATCTTCCGTATTTTGCGTTCAACTATCATCCGGCATTTCCGGCAGGCCAGGGCAGGATCGCAAATTATACAGGAGTTCTTAACAACTGGAAGGATGAATTTTTCGGATGCCATGAATACGGCCTCTGTTATGTCCTTCAGCTGGATCCGGCAGCCATCGGAGCACCGGGCAGGATCGGACTTCTGGAAGAGCTTCTGGATTATATTGAAACTTTTGATGGTGTATGGTGGACAACCGGTGAGGAAATGTATGACTACTGCCTGAAAAATCAGCAGGAGAAGTAAGATGGCATACGTATAACGGGAAAAGAAGGGAGAGCGTTTCATGGCTCATATATTTGAACTTGTAAATCAGCTTTTTGCGCAGGTGGTTCCGGTAGCAGATTTTCTCTGGGACTTTCCGACAAACATTGATGCATATGCAAACATTCCGATCTTAGGACGGCTGTCCATTGCATTTCTGCTTCTTCTTGGAGGAAGTTTGTATTTTACTTTACGTTTTGGTTTTGTGCAGGTAAAAGAATTCAAGACAGGAATCCGTCTTCTGACTTCCAAACAGCAGGCAAAGGTTGGAACTTCCCAGCTGGCAGCTTTTCTGGTCAGTATGGGCGGCCGCGTCGGTGCCGGAAATATTGTAGGTGTAACCGGGGCGGTAACCATTGGAGGACCGGGAGCGATCTTCTGGATGTGGGTTTCCGCATTCCTGGGGATGGCGACATCCTTCTGTGAAGCAACACTGGCACAGATTTTTAAAGAGAGAAAAGGAAATGAATATGTAGGAGGTTTTACCTTCTATATCCAGAAGATCTGGAAAAACAAAGCATGGATCGGTGCGGCAATGTGCATCATGTATCTGATCTACAACATGCTGAGTATTCCGGTACATACCTTCCATGTATTTACAGCAGTAAGCTCTATTGCAGATGAAGTAACAGGAAAAACAACACAGGTAACAGATCCCCTGTACTATGTGATCGCAGTTGCCATTATCGTGGTCATCGCAGTTATCACATTTGGCGGAATCAAAAGCGTAACAAAATTTTTCCGATGCGGTTGTACCGGTTATGGCAGGGTTATATGTTCTCATCGTACTGGTACTGATCGTTCTGAATATCGGAAAAGTGCCGGGATTCTTTGCGGCTGTATTTGTAGGAGCATTTAAACCAAGCGCTATCTTTGGCGGAGCATTTGGTGTGGCTATGGCACAGGGACTGAAACGAGGACTTTTATCCAATGAGGCTGGTATGGGTACTGCAACACAGGCCTCCTCTATTGCGGATGCCAATCATCCGTGCGAGCAGGGATTCATTCAGTCCATCGGTGTATTTGTAGATACCATCGTGATCTGCTCTCTGGCTGGTTTTGTGGTAACTGCAGGTGCTATCTGGAATAATCCGTCCATTGACTGGGATGTGATGAAGGCAAACAAGATCGGAACGTTCCTGACTTCCGTCAAGGAGCTGGTACCGGGAGACGGAATCCTGGATGTGATCGTATTTATCATCGTGGTCGTTGCATTTGGACTGTTTGCATTTACAACACTTCTCTGTGACCTGACTTATACAGAGATCGCTGCAAACAAGATTTCCAAGAATAAAAAGTTCATCTATTTTACAAGATGCCTTGGAGCGCTGATCTTCGTTCCACTTGGAACCCTGACTGTATTATCCGGACTTCAGCTGGATAACCTGTGGTATGTATCTGACCTGATCAATGTAATCCTGATCTTTGTCAACATCCCGACACTTCTGGTTGGAAGAAAACTGGTTACCAAAGCATATGAGAATTATAAGAAAAATCCAGGCAGGCGTTTTGTGGCATCTGATATCGGAGTAGAATCTGAGGTATGGACTGCGGAGGCAGCAAAGGAGAACAGATAAAAAATGAAAATAAAAGTAATCATGTCAGACAAAGCCATGAGCAGAGAAACTATGGATGCACGTGAGAAAATGCTGAAAGTGGCACTTTCCTCCGATGCAGAGGTTTCCGTGGACTGTATCAAAAAAGGTCCGGACGAGCTGGACTGTAATACAGATGAGCCTTTGCTGCGGCGGAAATGGTGAAGGAGAGTATCCGTGCGGAAAAAGAAGGATACGATGCCATTGTGATCTACTGCTTCAGCGATGTGGGAATTGATGCCATCCGTGAAAATGTAAGAATTCCGGTGATCGGTCCCGGAGAAACCAGTCTGGCTGCGGCGAGCATGATCTGCAACCGTTTTACGGTGCTGACTTCCGAGAGTATCAATATTCCAAGAACCTACCGTCGTCTGATGCGAAACGGCATTGCCAGGGAAAAAATGGCAGCAGTCCGGGCGCTGGATATTCCGATCGGAGAACTGCGCACCAATCCGGAGGCTACAGAAAAATATCTGAAAGCTGTCTGCAAAAAGCAGTGGAGGAAGATCATCCGACGGGATCATCTTAGGTTGTCTTGGAATGGCAGGATATGGAGAAAAGCTGGAAAAGGAACTTCCGGTGAAGATCATTGATCCGGCATTTCTGGCGGTTGCGTATGCGGAATTATGTGTAAGAGTTGGAATGCGGCACATTCCGGCAGTTTATCCGGTTTTTACAAACAGCAGCAATGTAGAATTATAAACTGAAAAACAACAGAGCAGAAACACTTTCCGGATTGGATCCGGAAGGTGTTTTTTTTGCATATAAAACAGAGATATGAAACTTGTAAATGTCCGATATTTACGGCATAATAACTTTACAGAATGTTTTTAGGAGGAATCACAGTATGAGGAAAAAAATCAGAGGTCTGATAGCAATGGTTATCTTATTGATCTGCTTTTCAGTACCGGCAGCAGCGGCAACAGAAAGTTTTCATTTTGAGCAGAAAACAGCTTCTGTGCAGGTAGGAAAAAACAAAGAGCTGTCTGTTTACAACAATGGAAGAAAAGTAGATCCAAAGAAAGTCCAGTGGAAAAGCAGCAATCCCAAACTTGCAGCCATATCCAATGGAAAAGTCACCGCAAAGAGCTGGGGAAATGTTCAGATTTATGCTGTTTATGGGGGAAAAAAATTTCCTGTAAAGTGTATACATATAATCAGCTCATATACACAGATTTTACCGGATATAAAACAACTCCGATAAAAACAAAAACAGGAAAAACAATACAGCTGAAGCCGGAAAAGCATGGAAGCGTGGCAATTTATAAATCTTCGAATACAAAAATCGCGACAGTTTCATCCAGTGGTATTGTAACACCAAAAACAACAGGCACAGTCAAAATAACCTGTGTGTCTTTGGGAAGAAACCGGTATATTGCATCTGCGGAAGTGGTTGTCGGAGCAGAACTGAAATCAGTTTCGACTTCTTCAGAAATCGTAATGGATAAAGGGAAACAGAAAACGCTGAGGGTAACTGTCCATCCGGGAAATGCATATGTAAGAACAATAACTTATGCCACATCCAACAGTTCCGTTGTTACAGTATCCAGGACGGGAAAAATTACAGCAAAGGCTCCCGGCCTTGTAAAGATCACAGTGACGGCAGATGGTGGAAAGAAAATAAAAAATACCATACAGGTATACGTTCGAGACAAAAAGACAGGTACATCCAATGCACCTCTGAGTGGAAGTTCTGGTACGATCCTGCACAGAGGATTAAGTCTGGAAGCACCGGAAAACACACTTCCTGCTTTCAGTCTTGCAGGACAGAAAGGTGCGAAGTATGTAGAAACTGATGTACGACAGTTAAAAGACGGGACATTTGTGATTTTTCATGATTCTAATCTGCTGCGTATGTGTGGCGTTGATAAGAGAATTGAAAACCTCACATATCAGGAAGTAAAGAAGTATCCGGTTATTACAGGAACAAATGCTTCTGCATATAAGAATAATATTATTCCTACACTGGAACAGTATCTTCAGTGCTGTAATAAATATTCCATGACACCGGTGATCGAGATCAAATCAAACCTGGATCAGAATGGTGTTGCAAAGTTTAACCAGATCATAAAAAAAATCCAGAAAAAGTCCGGTTGTGATCTCGTTTAAGGAAGAACCGCTGATCATGCTCAGACAGATAAACAGAACCGTGAGCATACAGTGGATACTCCGGGATCAGATCACCAGTGCAGCGCTGAATGAATGTGCCAGATATAAATTTGACGTAAGTGCTCAGTATGGATGTACCAACAGAGCTACAATAGCCAGAGCGCATTCGAAAAATATTAAGGTCGCACTGTGGCTGTTTACAGATTCCAGGATTGCAGACTGCTATAAAAACTGGGGTACAGATTATCTTACCTGTGAGAGAATGATGTAAGATGCTGGAGGCTGACAGGTATTCTTCTGTTACGGTTATGCAGAGCATCAGATGGAAGGTCAGAGAATGTTACAGATACCAGTAGAGGAGTTGAAACAGTATGGAAACAGAAATATCAGGAAGATTGCTTATTACCGGAGATCTGCACGGTGATACTGCGGCATTAACGATGATTACCAGACAGCTTCGAGAGGGAGATGCATTATTTGTTGCCGGAGATTTTGGGTTTGTATTCTGGGATAACAGAGATGAGCATGTATTTTTGGATGATGTAGACCGGTTTCTTCAGAAAATAAACGGATATATTATTTTTGCGGATGGAAATCATGAAAATCACCGTGCACTGAATAAATTCCCTGTTGAACAATGGAATAATGCCAGAGTCCATATGATCCGAAGCAGGATCATTCATGTGCTTCGAGGAGAAGTTCTTTGTCTGAAAGGGAAACGAATATTCTGTTTTGGAGGAGCTTTTTCCATAGACAGGGCATATCGTACCCTGAACAAAAGTTACTGGGAGGAAGAGATTCCCTCTGAGGAAGATTATGAGAATGGAAATAAAAATCTTAAGGCCTGTGACTATAAGGTAGATTATGTGATTACACATACCTGTCCGTTAAATCTTATACCTTCACTTGGGGGATATCACTCGGCGATGGAAGAACGGCAATTGCAGAATTATCTGCAGTATGTAAGTGAGACGGTATATGATTCACTGACCCGGTGGTATTTTGGGCACTGGCACAGAGATCAGGAATTTGGCGAAAAAGTTCCGTGTGGTCTATCTGGATCTTGTAGATATGGAAACGGGAAAAAAAGATCTGGTGATTATCCTTGCTTTTTATATTGGTAACAGGCTATACTAATGAGACATATATCTGATTGATGGAGGGTTTTATAAATGAAAATTGCAGCAACATACGATAACGGAAACATTTTCCAGCACTTTGGAAAAACTGAGTTTTTCAAGGTGTATGAGGTAGAGGATAATAAGGTTGTTTCCAGTGAGGTGATCGGTTCCAATGGTACCGGACATGGTGCACTTGCAGGACTTCTTGCAGAGCAGGGAATCAGCGTTCTGATCTGTGGAGGAATCGGTGGCGGAGCACAGAGTGCACTTGCTGAGGCTGGTATTGAGTTATGTTCCGGAGCACAGGGTGATGCAGATGCGGCTGTAGAGGCTTATCTGAAAGGTGAGCTGGTATCTACCGGTGTGAACTGTGATCATCATCATGAGGAGGGACATTCCTGCGGAAGCCATGAAGATGGACACTCCTGCGGCGGACATGAGGAAGGACATTCCTGTGGAAACTGTGGTGGCGGATGTGGTTCCCAGCCGGCTATCACAGGTCCTAATGTTGGAAAAACCTGCCGTACCCATTACAGAGGAACATTTAACGATGGAACACAGTTCGATTCTTCCTATGACCGTGGCGAACCGCTGGAATTCATCTGCGGAGCCGGTCAGATGATCAAAGGTTTTGACGCGGCAGTTGCAAACATGGAAGTCGGACAGGTGGTAGATGTGCACCTGATGCCGGAAGAAGCTTACGGAATGCCGAATCCGGATGCCATCTTTACTCTTGAGATCGCACAGCTTCCAGGTTCCGAGGATCTTACCGTGGGACAGCAGGTATATCTCTCCAACCAGTATGGACAGCCATTCCCGGTTAAAGTAAACGCAAAAGATGAGAAGACTATTACTTTTGATGCCAATCATGAGATGGCAGGTAAAGAGCTGAATTTCAGAATTGAATTAGTTGAAGTGAAATAATAAGAAGTGTTGGGAGGTGCTGTATGGAAGCATATGGCATCTCTCTTTTTGCCATAGTGCAGACAACTTCCGCCACTTCATGTGCATAAATCCGGGAGTTGCCGTAATCGACAAGATAGTGGAAGCGGACATCTTACGGATCTGACCGGGAGAAATTTTTGATGAAAATATCTATGATACCATTTGGATTACTGTCCGGTTTTATGGACAGTAAAGAAATACGGCTCACAGAGCTGGAAGAAGAAGGATTTCGGTTTCGGTTGGCAGAAGAATGTCCGGAACGGAGTGCTTTCTGATCTGTTTTTATGATATGAAAAAAAAAGCCGGGTATCGGAAGGTGGAGATCCGGAAGTTTGAAATAAACACAGTGATGCTGGCAGCAGAAGAGCGGCGTTTACAGGAAAATTCAGACATTTTTTTCAGAGAGTATTCTGTGAAAGTAGAGCAGAAAGACTATGTACAGGAAGTTCAGCGGCTGGCCGGAGAATACAGCAGATATATCCGTCTGAAACTGAATGGTGACGATGGAGAGCTGGCGGAGGCACTGACTGGTTACCTGCGGAACTTGATGAAGTGCATTGCGGGAGTCTGGAAGAACAGAAAAAAACTGTGGTTTGAAGGAGATTCCATAAAAACGAAAATCCGGATACAGATCAGAATATAGAACGTGGCAGTATGTGTGAGGAGTTGAGAACTGGCAGAAATGAAAAAGTGTCGTATCCGGCAGTTCCGGAAAAAGAACTGGTGCGGAATTGTGGAAAATATGGCAATAATAGAAGTTCTACAGACACAGAAAGGTCATTCCGGAACAAAGGGACAGAGTTTGCTCTGGAATTAAACGGTACTTCCCTTTATGAAGAATATCTGTGTCGGCTTCTGCCGGATTTTCTGGCGTATTACTGGCAGAAAAATCATCTCACTCAAAGCTGGCTTGCAGGTCGCACACCGGAAAGATTTTATATTGGAAATCAGTTTTGCCATAACCTGTTTCCAACAGAAGAACAGCTTTTTTCTATTATGGATAAAATGCGTTCGGAAGACCTGGAGGTTACACTGGCATTTTCCTATATCCGGGAATTTATGCTTTCGTCCGTGGAAAAACTTCTGGAAAAAGTGGATAACTGGTGTTGTGTTCATGGGGTGAATGTGGAAATTGTGGTCAATGACTGGGCCATGGTGGAGATACTACGTGGAAAAACTTCACATTTAAGTCCGGTTTTTGGGACACTGATCAATAAACGTAAGAAAGATCCGCGGATGAAATATAAATCCGGAGATACCGCATTATTTCAGCACAACAGTCTGAATGCGGAATTTTACCGGGATTTTCTGGCGAAAGAATTTCATATCCACAGATATGATGGGAATCCTGCGGTTATCCACAGGAGTTTCCACCAGGGAAAACAGCATTCATCTGCCTTTTTATCAGACGAATACATCCCAGTATTGTCCGCTGTACGCCCTGTGCACCACAGGAGATCGTGGTATGCAGCAGCTTGCGGAACACTGTCCGAAATTCTGTGAAAAATATTCGTTGCTTTACCCGGAACATTTACACATGATCGGGAGGTATAACTCTCTGTTCGGTGTGGATAAAACACTTCTGGAGTCACCGGAAATGTGGAAAAAAATAAAGGGCATAAAACCAGACCGCATTGTGGTGAATCTGTGACAGGGAGGAAAGAACTATGAAGATCACAGCCGGATTAGGCTCCATAGATGAATATGAACGTTTCGTGCAGGCGGGAGCCGATGAATTTTTCTGCGGCTATGTCCCGTTTCCTGGGCGGAAAGATATGGTACAGTAATGCCGTTAAATCGCAGGGAGTTTTTTGCTATAATGTTCAGCTTGGGGCATACAGTGAGCTGGAGATTCTATCCCGTATGGTGGAAAAATATAAAAAACCGGTGCATCTTACCTTCAATTCGTTGTATTATCTTCCGGAGCAGTATCCGGAGATCACGGAAATTATAAAGCAGTGCATGGAACTGGGATTTCGAAGCTATATCATTGCAGATCCGGCGCTCCTTGTTTATCTGAAAAACAGGGGGATTTCCTGTGAGATCCATCTCAGCGGGAGAGACAGGGGAAGTGAACAGTGAGATGGTAAAAATGTTCCGGCGTTTTCCGCTGAAGCGGATAATTTTTCACCGGAAAAATACATTCCAGGATATGCAGTCCGTGATCGCATCTCAGAGAGCCTTTGAAAAACAGACAGGGATCCGGCCGGAAGAGAGGATGGAATTCGAAGCTTTTGTGCTCAACGAAATGTGTCAGTTTACGGGAGCTTTCTGTAATTCTCTGCATTGTGATGAGATGGGATATCTTTGCAGGGTGCCTTACTGGCTTGGAACGGTACAGGATGGTGATGTTGTTCCGGAAAAGTTGCAGATTCTTCAGGAACGGTCCTGGGAGCAGGAGCCAGATCCATCTGCTTATGATGACACAGGCTATCTCTGTGGAGAAACCGGTTGTGGATTATGTGCCCTGTACAGGATGAGGCAGGCGGGGATCACTCATCTCAAGCTGGTTGGCCGTGGAAATTATGTGGATCACATGGAAAAAGATATCCGGAATCTGCGGACTGCACTGGATATTCTGGAAATGGCGGAAAATGAGGAAAAATTCCAGTGTACGATAAAACGTACAGTGTTCCCCTATGGGTGCAGCGGAAGGTGTTATTATCGATAACAGAGTGTGATAGTTTTCGGTTGAAGTTGCAGTTTTGGGCGGGTATTATAATATTAAATACTAGTACAGGATCAGGAAAGGATATTGCGAATTTATGCTGAAACAGTTTTTTAAGTATATTTTTCAGAGTATTGCAGGTATGATCGGGATATCGGTTTATATTCTGGCGGATACATTTTTTATATCGGTTCATTCCGGAGCGGACGGACTGGCTGTTCTGAATCTGATCCTTCCGGTATATGGTGTGGTATATGCCATCGGAGCCATGATCGGTATTGGTTCGGCCACCCGATTCGGGATCAACAGGGCCAAGGGGGAAAATACGGATCACTATTTTCTCCAGTCTGTTTTCTGGAGCGTTCTGTGCAGTGTGCCTTTTATCATTACAGGGATTTTTGCACCGGAAAAAATTTCTGCATCTTCTTGGCGCAGATGCAGGCCTGACTGCCCTTGGAAAAAGCTATCTCCGGATCATGCTGATCACTACGCCATTATTTATGACTAATTATACATTTACTGCATTTGCGCGAAATGATCAGGGAACTTCCACAGCTATGACCGGTGCGATTTCTGCCAGTCTGTTTAATATTGTGTTTGACTATATTTTCATGTTCCCTATGAAGCTGGGGCTTGCGGGAGCGGCACTGGCGACAGCCATTAGCCCTGCGATCACCATGGCCATCTGTACCACCCATTACCTGGGGAAAAAGAATCACGTGGGATTCCGGTGGGTACGGCCTTCCATCCGTCATCTGGTTTCCTGCTGTCAGCTTGGAATTTCGGCTTTTGTGGGAGAGCTTTCCTCAGCGATTATTACGATCATTTTTAACATGCTGCTTCTTGGAATTGCGGGAAATGTAAGCGTGGCAGCTTATGGAGTGGTGGCCAATCTTTCTCTTGTTGCAATGTCCATCTTTAACGGATTGGCACAGGGAGAACAGCCTCTTATCAGCAAAAGCTACGGAGAAGGACAGCGTGACCATGTAAAAAGCCTGCTTCGCTGGAGCCTGATCGCCAGTGCAGTGCTGGAAGCGGTGACGATTCTGGTGGTGTGGGGATTTACGGATAACCTGATTGCTGTTTTTAACAGTGAAAATAATCAGCAGCTTCTGGATTATGCCCACGTGGGACTGCGGATTTATTTCCTGGGATTCCTGTTCGCAGGGATCAACATTATGCTGGTGGCATATTTTTCGGCAGTGGACCGTGCTGTTCCGGCAATTACCGGATCTCTTATGCGTGGAGTGATCGCCATTGCCATCAGTGCGGTGATCCTTTCCAGACTGTTTGGGATCAACGGAGTGTGGAGTTCATTTTTGAGCTCGGAGATCATTACCTTTGTCGTACTTCTTGTGCTGGCGAAGGCAGGGGAGAAAAGAGGATTGAAAAATGAAATTTGATCGTGTAAGAAAAGAAGAGGCAGATACCGTTTTAAAATTATATCGTTCGTTGCTGGGAACGCCCTACTGTGTGTGGACAGAAGACTACCCGACAGAAAAAGAGGTGGAATTTGATTTTTCCAGAGATGCCCTGTTCTGTATGCGGGACGATGACGGGAATATCATAGGTGTGATTTCCATTGATGATGATCCAAACGTGGAATGTCTCACATGTTGGTCGAAAACCATGGTGCCGTCAGCGGAAGTCTCCCGGGTGGGAGTATACCAGGAATTTCAGAACCAGGGAATTGCCCGGAAACTTCTCGTGGGCGTGATGGAAGAACTGAAGAACCGGGGATATCAGGCCGTGCATCTCCTTGTTGCAAAAGATAATGTAAAAGCGCTCCGTTCTTATGATAAGCTGAATTTTGAGAGCGTGGGAGAGTGCGAACTCTGGGGACATATGTACTGGTGTTATGAGAAAGCATTATAGAAAGAATTGAAAAAAATATGCACTTTTCAGACCGGGTATTGATGAACAACCAGTAAGGGAGGTGCATATTTTTGTATAAATCGCAAGTGCTTCGATCATGTTTAAGATAATGTATCCGCCGACAGAGGCATTTAAATCCTCCGGCAGCTGTCCCTCTCAATTAGATGATGGGGCACAATGATCTTCGTAGCTGGAAGGTTCGGGTTTTCAATATGGCTGATCATCTGCGTAGCTGCCTCCATTCCAAGCTGTCCGGAATTGATATCAATGGAAGTCAGCTGGGGTGAGGTCAGTCTGGCAAACAGTGAGTTGTTAAAGGAAAGAATGGACAGATCTTCCGGTATGGAAATCCCCGCTTCCATGCAGATACGCTCCAGGGAAAGTGCCAGGATGTCATCACTGACCAGCATGGCGGTTGGACGGTCGTTACCTGTAAGCAGTTTCCGAAGCTCCTGAAATTCATTCTGGGATACTCCCGGAACTTCGATACAATATTCTGGCTGTACCGTCAGTCCGTGGTTCAGAAGAGCTGCCATATAGCCTGTTTTTCGGTCTGCGGAAAAGACCAGAGAATTATCGACACCCAGATATGCGATCTTCCGGTGGCCCAGTGCATAGAGATATTCGGTGGCTTCCTGTCCGGCCAGAAGGTTATCGTTATCAATATAGATCGTGTGGTTCGTGTACTGTGCCGGTTTTCCGATAAGGATATAGAGAAGTCCCTCACTGAAAAGAAAATCAATGACAGGGTCGTTCACACGGGAATAAAGAACAATAAATCCATCCACTTTACCACTTCTGGACATGGAACGGACTGCAGTCAGAATCTCTTCTTCATTCTGTCCGGTGACAATGGTGCTGATATACTGATGGGCGTTACAGTAGTGGCTGATTCCACGGATCGCCTCCAGGTAAAAAGAATTCTCATAAGTTTCTTTCGGTGACGGAGGCAGGATAATACCGATGGAGCGGGAAATCTGAGCGGCCAGATTGCTGGCCTGGAAATTCGGCTCATAGCCAAGCTCTGCCATGGCTTTTCGTACACGTTCCTTGGTTTCCTCACTGATGGATGGATTATTCTTGCAGGTTCTGGAAACAGTGGAAGGGGACACCCCGGCCAGAGCTGCCACATCTTTGATGGTTACTGCCATAAAATTTGCCTCCTTATGGATATGCCGGATCAAAGCGGAAGTATGCCTCTGATCCGGCTTTTTTATCTCAGTCTGATAGAGATATTGTAGTTCATAACAAAGATACTGTCAAACATATTGCACGTAAAATTGCATGAAATTGCGTAAAACAGATGCACAGAGAATCAGGTAGTGAGATGCAGACAGATTTCTGCTTGGAATGATGAAAAACTGCACAAAATCAGGATGTAAAAATTGTAAGAAAGGTAGAAAAGACAAAAATGCATTGCACTTCATGCAAATGGACGTATAATTTACGCAAACGGTTGCGTAAATTATATGAATATGCATCCGTGAGAGGATAATAGATAAGATGCTCTGAGATGCAGGGCTCAACATAAGGAGAGAAAAGATATGGATAAAAGAGCAGCCGGCATTCTGATGCCGATCACAAGCCTGCCGTCAGAGTACGGTATTGGATGTTTTTCAAAAAGCGCCTATGATTTTGTGGATTGGCTGAAGGAAGCAGGACAGAGCTACTGGCAGATCCTTCCGCTGGGCCCTACAAGCTACGGAGATTCTCCGTATCAGTCCTTCTCTACCTTTGCGGGAAATCCGTACTTTATCAGCCTGAAGGCTCTGGTGGAAGAGGGAGTTCTTACAAAAGAGGAATGCGAGAAAGTCAACTGGGGAAAAAGGGCGGACAGCGTAGACTACGAGAAGATTTACAAAGGCCGCTATAAACTTCTCCGCAAAGCATACGAAAACAGCAACATCAGCGAGAATCCGGATTATCAGAGATTCGTGGCGGAAAACAACTGGTGGCTTTCCGACTATGCACTTTTTATGGCTGTGAAAGATCAGTTTGGCGGTGTGGAGTGGACCAAATGGGCGGAGGATATCCGTCTCCGCTGGGAAAACGCTATGGACTATTACCGCAGAGAGCTGTATTTTGACATTGAATTCCAGCAGTATATGCAGTTTAAATTCTATGAACAGTGGATGAAACTGAAAAAATATGCCAATGAAAAAGGTATCCAGATCATTGGGGATATTCCGATCTATGTAGCTATGGACAGTGCGGATACCTGGGCTCATCCGGAGCTTTTCCAGCTGGATGAGGAGAATGTGCCAACAGCTGTAGCCGGATGCCCGCCAGATGGATTTTCCGCAACAGGACAGCTCTGGGGAAATCCTCTGTACCGCTGGGATTATCACAGAAATACAGGATATCAGTGGTGGATCTCCAGACTGAGTTACGTGTTCCGCCTTTATGATGTGGTAAGAATTGACCATTTCCGTGGTTTTGATGAGTATTTTTCCATTCCGTACGGTGCGGAAAATGCCATTGGCGGCCACTGGGAAAAAGGCCCGGGAATCGATCTGTTCCGCAAAGTGGAGCAGGCCCTTGGCTGGAAGCAGGTCATTGCGGAGGATCTTGGTTATGTGACAGATTCTGTTCGCCAGCTTGTCCATGACAGTGGTTTCCCGGGAATGAAAGTCCTTGAGTTTGCTTTTGATTCCAGGGATTCCGGATGTGCCAATGATTACCTTCCGCATAACTATCCGGAGAATAGTGTGGCATACACGGGAACCCACGATAATGAGACTATTGCCGGATGGTGGAAGAGCATTACTGTAAAAGAGCGTAAACTTGCCAGAGATTATCTCTGTGATAACTGGACACCGGATAAAGATCTGTACAAATGTTTTATCAGTCTTGTGATGAGAAGCAGCGCAAAGCTTTGTGTGATCCCCATGCAGGATTACATGGGTCTGGATAACAGCTGCAGAATGAACCAGCCGTCCACAGTAGGAAAGAACTGGAAATGGAGGATCCGCAGGAGAGAGCTGACTGCGAAACTTCAGAAGGAGATCCACGGGATCGCACTTCGCTACGGACGGATGAACTGGTCCGATTAAAAGGAATATTTGTGAGGTATATTCCGTTTAAACGGGACGTAGAGGAAAGTGGAAAGATTTTAGATAGAATCGTGTTTTTTTGTGTGATATAATGCTGTTTCGTGAAGGCAGCTGTCAGTAAAGGGGGAGGCTGACAGCTGCTTTTTTCGTTTATAAAGACGCCGGGATGCAGGTGAGATGTCTGCTTTGCATGCGTCAGATTTTTTTTACTAAGGGGAGAATTATGACAGGAAAACACACGCGGCAGTCGGACTCGGAACAGTGCTGGCAGTTACACAGCCTTCCACTGTTTCCGGTCTGGTACTTGCCGCAGGAACGGGAATGCTTGGAGCACTGATCAGTGACATTGATGTGGGAACTTCCAAGTCCCATAAAGATGCGGATCGGATCACATTGATCGCGGTATTGCTCGTGGCAGCAGAGATCGCACTGAATTATTTTTGCAATTTTTCCATCTGGGAGAAGATCCGCAATGACAAATCCGTGGCACCGGTAGCTATGGGAGTTATTATTTTTATTGCAGTCTGTGCTTTTGGGAAAAATCAAGCCGCACCGGTCATTTATGCATTCGATCATGGTTATGGCTATTTTGAGCGGAGCGCTTTCTATGGTATCTGTACAGCTGGTACCTTATTTTGTGGTGGGATTTGCGTCCCATCTGGTACTGGACTGTTTTAACCGGAAACGGGTACGGATCCTGTATCCTCTGCCTGGAGGGATTGCATTGGATTTCTGTAAAGCAGGAGGTTTTGTGGACTCTCTGCTTTTCAAACTGGGCTCTGTGGCGGTAATCTTTGAGATCGTGTATCTGGCTGTGCGGATGGGTGAGAGCTGGAAGTTTTTTCAGATGTAGGATGCATAGAATATCCGCTTGACTGTGCAGGACAATAAAAAAAGAGCAGATTTTCCATTGTGGTGAGTCTTCTTCACTGGACAGGACCAGTGAAGAAGATGTCCGCAAATATGGAAGATCTGCTCTTTTTTATAAATATGTAAGTGAAATTATTTTTTCTTTTTGCAGGCACATGCAGTATAAAGTACGTCTGTGGAAGAGTTCAGCGCTGTCTCGCAGGAATCCTGGATAACACCTACGATGAAACCGACACCAACTACCTGCATGGCAACGTCGTTCGGGATTCCGAAAAGGCTGCAGGCCATCGGGATCAGAAGAAGAGAACCACCGGCAACTCCGGAAGCACCTGCCGCACTTGCAGCAGCCAGGATGCAGAGGATCAGAGCGGTCGGGAAATCTACGCTGATACCAAGGGTATGTGCAGCTGCCAGAGCCATGATGGAGATTGTGATCGCAGCACCACCCATGTTGATGGTCGCACCAAGAGGGATGGAGATGGAGTATGTATCCTCATCAAGTCCAAGGTCTTTACAGAGCTCCATGTTTACCGGAATGTTGGCAGCAGAGCTTCTTGTGAAGAATGCGGTGAGACCACTGTCTTTCAGGCAGCGAAGAACCAGCGGATATGGATTCTGGCGTGTGCAGATAAAAGTAACGATCGGATTCAGTACAAGTGCTACAAACAGCATGGTTCCAACCAGTACACAGATCAGACGGCCATAGCTTAAGAGTACGCCAAGTCCCTGCTCGGAGATGGTTGTGAAGATCAGTCCCATGATACCGAATGGAGCGAGGTTGATGATCCATCTTACTGCTGTGGAAGTTGCCTCGGAAATGTTTTCGATGACGGTCTTGGTTGTTTCACTTGCGGCCTTCAGTGCAATACCGAAGATGATAGCCCATGCGAGGATACCGATATAGTTTGCGTTCACAAGTGCGTCAACCGGGTTGGAAACAATGTTCATCAGAAGGTTTTTAAGAACCTCAGCAACACCGCTTGGCGGGGTGATGTCGGAAGTATTTGTATTCTCGGAAAAAGTCAGCATGATCGGGAACAGACGGCTGGAGATAACAGCTGCCAGTGCTGAGAGTACATTTCCCAGAAGATAAAGTACAACGACGAATTTCATGTTTGTTTTCTGGCCCTTTCCCATATGGCACAGAGAGCTCATTACCAGGAAGAACACCAGGAGCGGAGCAATTCCACGGAGAGCACCGACGAACAGGTCACCGAGAATGGAGATCACAGACGCCTGCGGAATTGCAAGTCCGAGGATGATACCAACGATCAGTCCGCAGATGATACGCTTGATCAGATTGATGCTGTTCCATTTTTGAATCAGGTTTTTCATAACTACTTTCCTCTTTCCTATTGTATGAGTGGGCATTTTACTGCTTTGAAATAGAATATTACTACTGCATCACGTAAAAGCACAATATAGCAATTATATACAATTTTGTCCGCCTTGTAAAGACAAATGTACATAATTGGAGAAAAATATGAAAAACCCGGCGTAAGGCTGTTCTGCTTACGCGGGTTATCGTCTTTCAGCAATAAGACTCCGACCATTAAGAGTGGAGATGAATTGCGTTCGTTATGTACGTATTTTTTTGAAGCTGATAGCAAAGAAAAGAGTTTCCGCAAATCCGGTGATCCCCCATGAGAAGATATAAAGAAGATACAGCGCGGATATCGTCTGGAAATGTGCGAACACCGTGTAGATCCAGATGATACGGAATACACAGGATCCCAGGATGACGATAACGGTGGGAGGGATACTTTTTCCGATGCCACGGGAAGCAGCGATGCTGCCATCCATAAAACAGCTGAAGGCATAGCTGAAGCCCATGATCCGGATCCTCTGCATACCTGCATCGATAACAGCCGGTTCTGTAGCAAACAGCGACAGGAACTGCCGGCCAAAGATCAGAAGCAGCCCACCCAAGATCGCGCCGGAAATAAATGCATATGTAATACTGATGCCGTAGGATTTCAGCATTCGTTTTTGGTTTCCGGCACCCCAGTTCTGACCGATGAAGCTTGCACATGCAGTATAGAAAGCAAACATGACGTTATAGATCAGGGAGTCTGCATTTGCAGCGGCGGCATTTCCGGAAACCATGACTGCATCAAAAGAGTTGACACCGGCCTGTACGAACAGATTAGCAATGGCAAAGATACCGTTTTGGAGTCCTGTAGGGATACCCAGGAGCAATACGGCTTTGCAGGCCTTGGGATGAAGGCGGATCTTTCTCAGTGATACTTTGCAGTCATCGGTTCGTCTCAGGAGATGGCTCATAACCAGAAATGCAGATACATACAGGGAGATCGCACTGGCAGTTGCCACACCTGCGGCGGCCATATGGCAGACGATAACAAAAAACAGGTTCAGAAGAACATTGATCACTCCGGCAATGGAAAGATAGATCAGTGGTCGTTTCGTATCGCCGCGGGCACTTAAAACACCGTTACCAAAATTGTATACAGCAATGGCAGGCATGCCCAGAGCGTAAATCTTCATATATAAAACAGCCTGGTCGATCAGTTCCGGCTTTGTGTTCATCATGGCCAGCATCTGTCCGGAAAACAGAAGACAGATGATACAGACCAGAAGACCTGCGATGGCACAGAGAAGAAGGGATGTATGGATCGTTTCTTCCGTGCCTTTTCTGTTTCCGGCGCCAAGTTCGTGGGCTACACGGACGTGACACCGGCACCCATGCCGATCAGGATTCCGGTAAACAAAGTGACCAGAAGCGTTGTGGAACCCACAGCTCCAAGTGCCAGGTAGTCCGCAAACCGTCCTACAACCGCAACATCGCTTAAGTTAAAAAGAACCTCCAACACCTGGGACCCCATCAAGGGAAGGCTGAAGAGGAGGATATTTTTCCAGAGAGAACCGGAAGTCATCTCTATGGAATGAGTTTTCTTTTTTTCATTTTCACACATAAAATTACCTCATAAAAAGTATATAAAATTCCTTCATCCAGGTTATACAATACTCTGTTGAAAAAGGTTTGTAAAGAGGGGAAAACCGCGTAAAATAAATATTTTTCGGGCAGATTCTACTTGACATATCCGGTGGTTCATCATAAGCTGTTGAGAGATATGGAAAAATCGAAAAGTCTTTGAAAAAAGGGGAAAAATACACATGAATAACTGGGACAATGTACGTCTGGTACCGGAGTTTAATGAGCAGGGTGTTGCCTGCTATCGTCTTGATGGCGGAGATTATGTAAACGAGTATTATATCACTTCAGAGGCAGAGACAAGAAAGCTTCTGAACACACCGGAAGTGGTAGGATATGAGGTATATAACTGTCTGATCCCGTCTACCTGCCAGATGCTTTATTATCTGAAGGAGCAGAAGAAGGTTACCACTGCAAATATTCTTTCTATCTTAAGAGGGGCGCTGAATTATCCTCTTGAGGAAGCCTGTTATAAAGAGCATATCCGTGTTCATGATATCAGCTTTCTTTCCAGCGAGCGTGTTTTTGCGGAAGATGAGATGACAGGGCTTGAGATCAAGTACAGCAAACTGACCATGGTTCCGGACAGTACTCTGATGATCGGTGATATCATCGCAAGTGGTGAAACACTGATCCATTGTCTCCGTTATGTGACTGATTTTTACAGAGAACGTGGGACAAAACTTCGTAATATTATCATCTTTACTATTGGAGGAACCAGGGGAATCGATATTCTTGAGAACCTGACAAAAGAGATCCGCGAGTTCTGGCCGGAGTTTGAAGGATTTATCACGGTATTTTATGAAGGAATTTTTTCCACCTATCAGGATAAAGGCGTTTCCGGGATCAATCTTCCGGATGTCGATTTCTACTGGAAGGGTGGAATCGTTGCACCGGAATTTCGAAGAGAGACACTTTCCATGTGCAGCCCTCTTTTTGAAAAATGTATTATCTACGATGGCGGCGCAAGACGTTATGAGATCCATGAGCATGTAGAGGAAGTCCTGGAATTCTGGGAGGGAATCCTGGAGCGCGCGGACAAGATCGACTTCAAGGAGCTTCTGGATGAGAAACTTGGCTATCCGACACCGATTAGCTACGAAGACTGGCTGGCTCACAACCACTACCAGGAGATCCGCCCTGCCGACACCAAATGGCTCTATCGTCAGGAGCAGGGATATATTGAGAGTATGAAGAACATTACACTGAGGGAACTTGCCGAGCAGAGAATCGGGGAGTTTCGAAGTGCATTGAGGAAATACATTCTGTAACAGTTCAGAGAATAAGACGTATGTAAAGACAGACCGTAGCAAGCTTGCTTGTGTAGGGCTGCCTTTTATTTACGTCTATGGGCGGGACGCCCATGAAGTCTGGGAGACGGAGCTGCGAAGCAGCGCAGAGAGAGCGAAGTGAACGGTTCCCAGACTTGCTCTGAACGTACGGAGGAGAAGAGTAGTGTGCGGAACAGACCGGAGCAAGCTTTAATGTAACGCATTCTTATAATCAGAAAATTGCACTGGGAATTGTGGCAGAAGCGAAAGCAGATTATTATGATATGTTTACAAAGTTGAAAACGGAAATAGAATCAAATTGGATTTAACGGCAAAAATAAGATAATCAAAGAAAAGGAGACGATAACATGCCATATATCAAAAACATCGAACACGAAAAAGTAGTAGATCTTGCAGGTGAAGTACAGTACATGCCGGGACAGGTGGTGAGCAAAACTCTGGCGCAGAATGAGGCGGTCAGTGTGACACTTTTTGCTTTTGAGAAAGGTGAGGAGATCGGAACTCATGATTCCAAAGGTGATGCCATGGTGACGGTTCTGGATGGTGTTGGAGAATTTACCGTAGGTGGTGTAAAACATGTCTGCAAAGCAGGCGAAGCTCTGGTAATGCCGGCAACCATTCCTCATGCAGTTTATGCGGTAGAGCGTTTTAAGATGCTTCTGACTGTTGTATTTCCAATCGAGAAATAAAACGGAATAATGAACTGGATAATTATGGATTGAACGTTGCTTTCAGTATGAACAATGGTATAATAAATGATAGCAATGAGACAGTATTTTCAGAAATATTGAAAATATAAAATACAGCAGACCAAGGAGGATCCTGTAACAATGAAAATTGGAAATGATATTTATTATGTAGGTGTAAATGACCATCAGGTAGACCTGTTTGAGGGACAGTACGTAGTACCAAACGGAATGTCCTATAACTCCTACGTGATCAAAGATGAGAAGATCGCAGTTATGGACACAGTAGATACCAACTTTACAGAAGAATGGCTGGGAAAAGTAGCAGAAGTTCTGGATGGCGCGAAACCGGATTATCTGGTAGTTCAGCATATGGAGCCGGACCACGCCGCAAATATTGAGAACTTTATGAAAGCATATCCGGATACAACCGTTGTTGCCAATACTAAAACTTTCACCATGATGGAGAACTTCTTCCGTGGAATGGACCTGGAAGGAAAGAAACATATCGTAGCCAACGGTGACAGCCTGACACTTGGAAAACATGTCCTTACTTTTGTATTTGCACCGATGGTTCACTGGCCGGAGGTTATGGTCACATATGACAGCACAGACAAAGTTCTGTTTTCCGCAGATGGATTCGGTAAATTCGGAGCCCTTGATGTGGAAGAAGACTGGGACTGCGAAGCACGCCGCTACTATATCGGAATCGTTGGAAAATACGGCCCGCAGGTACAGAAGCTTCTCAAAGCAGCTGCAACTCTGGATATTCAGACTATCTGCCCGCTTCATGGACCGATCCTTACCGAGAATCTTGGACACTACCTGGAGAAATACGATATCTGGTCTTCCTACAAGGTAGAGAGTGAAGGCGTAATGATTGCTTACACATCCGTATATGGCCATACAAAGAAAGCAGCAGAACTTCTTGCACAGAAACTGGAAGAAAAAGGCTGCCCGAAGGTTGTTGTCTGCGATCTTGCAAGAGAAGATATGGCAGAAGCAGTGGAGGACGCTTTCCGCTACGGCAAACTGGTACTGGCCAGCATTACATATAACGGAGAGGCTTTCCCGTTCATGAGAACATTCATCGAGAACCTGACAGAGCGTAATTACCAGAACCGTACCATCGGCCTCATCGAGAACGGAAGCTGGGCACCTACCGCAGCTAAAGTCATGAAAGGAATGTTCGAGAAGAGCAAAAACATTACATGGCTTGAGAATAATGTGAAGATTATGTCTTCTCTTAGTGATGAGAATGTAGCAGAGATCGATGCGATGGCAGAGGAACTCTGCAAGTAATTTCTGAATGCCAGGCATATGCAGAAGAAACTGAAGATATAACATAATAAAAAGACGTGAACCCGGATTGATAGGTCCTTTCATTTACTGAGTTGTTAATGAGAGAAATATATCAATCCATAAGGTTACGTCTTTTTTTATTTACCGAGCAACAGGAAAAAAATTATCTGTGCTTGTATAATTTTAGAAGATGCTACAATAGATTAAGCGGCTCGTGAAAAGGATATTTTCGTAGTTGCCGGCAGATCCTGAATTCTGACCTGAGATTAGAGAAAGGGTCATGCCACAGAATAAGTTACATTCTCTTACACCACATAAATCCATAAGCCGGAAGCGCCACATCCTTAAGCTCCAGAGTCTGGCCTGTGATGAGATCACGGAAGGTTTCTTCTTCCTGCATCCATGCAGTTTTTTCACTGTCACTGAAGTTGAAAATTCCGATAAAACGTTCATTTCCCTTCTGGCGGAGGATGCAGAGAATGCTGTCATCATGAACATCGTATGTATACACATCGCAGTCTTTGTCAAAAACAGATTCCTGGCGGCGGATCTGCTCCATGCGACTCAGTGTCTGGAAGATCTGGCCCTCAACAGAAGTTTTTTGATTTCCGTTTTTTCGCGAGATCCCACTGGAAAGCACCGCGGTGGATATAGCGGGAATCCGCTGCTTTATCCGGATCATCTTTATAGGAATAATCATTGAGACGGCCAACTTCATCGGAACTGTAAAGCATTGGGATTCCGGACTGAGTAAGCATATATGCGTGAAGCATCAGATCTTCACGGATACCTCTTTCCAGCTTCTCATCATTTTTTTTCAAAAAGTGCAGCCTCGATTCCACACATGGAAGCAGTGGTTCCGCAGAAACGGGCATCCTGAGTTACCGGGTCATCGTTATAAAGCTCTCCGCGGCTGTCGCTTCCCGGATGTTTTCCTGTGAAGAAATCGTTGAGGTAACGCTTGTGGGCCGGCTCGTCCATGCCCCAGTCTTTCAGAGTGGCGAAATCCAGTCCCCAGCCAATGTCATCATGGCAGCGGAGATAATTCAGGAAAGTATACTGCTTCGGAAGGCTGTTCACAATATCCATCTGTTTTTTCAGAAGGCGGATATCACGGGTGGCAATGCTGTTCCAGGTTGTAGCCATTGTTGTTACATTGTAAAGCATATGGCATTCCGGTTTCTCCACGGTTCCAAAGTACGGAACAACTTTTTCCGGTTCCATAACAACCTCCCCCAGAAGAACAACACTGGGGCAGACGATCTCAGCGATCATACGCATCATACGGACGATGGTGTGAACCTGTTTCAGGTTACGGCAAGGAGTTCCCAGCTCTTTCCAGATATACGGAACCGCGTCAATACGGATCACATCCATTCCCTGGTTTGCAAGGAAGAGGAAGTTGTACATCATCTCATTGAAAACACGGGGATTTCCGTAGTTCAGATCCCACTGATAAGGATAAAAAGTAGTCATGACATAATGACCGATATCCGGAAGCCAGGTAAAGTTTCCGGGAGCAGTGGTAGGGAATACCTGCGGTACGGTCTTTTCGTATTCGTCCGGAATCTCGCGGTTGTTGTAAAAGAAGTAACGGCTCATATATTCTCCGTCACCCTGGCGTGCTTTTTTTGCCCACTCGTGATCTTCAGAAGTGTGGTTCATAACAAAATCCATACACAGGTTCATTCCGTTTTTGTGGCATTTGTCAGCAAGGGCGGAAAGATCTTCCATGGTACCAAGATCCGGGCGGACTTTGCGGAAATCCGCAACTGCGTAACCACCGTCGGAACGGCCTTTCGGGGTATCCAGGAAAGGCATCAGATGAAGACAGTTCACGTTGCATTCTTTCAGATATGGAAGTTTTGCGGAAACTCCTTTAATGTTGCCGGCAAAGTTGTCAATATAGAGCATCATGCCAAGCATATCTTTCTGGCGGAACCAGTCCGGATTTTTTTCTCTTTCGAGATCACGGTTTTTAAGAGCCCGGCGGCGTGCTGTAAAATACTGGTACATCTGATCGCAGAGTTCTGCAAACATATCGCCATTGTGATAAAGCTCTGTGTACAGCCATCGAAGCTCGTCGTGATGATGGTTTAAACGTTCCTGAAAAATTTCCTGATCTTTTTTCATGATTTCCTCCCTGAATAGATATTTATAGATGTCGGGAAACCTGTAAAATATTTCCCGGCGGTAATGGTTATCTGACATTTTTCCACAGAATTATAGCATGAAGTTTCCAGTACATGAATATACGGGTTGTTATGGAATATGGAAAAAAATGTTGTAAGTATTTTCAGTCTCCTGTTGTCTGCCGTCGTATCAGAACAGGAGTGATCTTTTTGTGGATCGGTTTTTTGAAGCGGTGCCGGTTTTTCTTTTTCTTCATTTTCGTTCATCTGTTCCACAAGCAGTTCCATGGTAGTCTGTGCGATCACATCAATCTGCTGTCCAATAGTAGTGATCGGGATGATGGACTCCGCAGCAATGGGTGAATTATCGAATCCGATGATCTGATATTCATCCGGCAGACAGTTGTATTTCTGGAAGATCAGATTGAGAAATATATTTGCGTAAGTATCATTGGATAAAAATATGCCTTTTTTCTGACCGGAATATTTACTGTCAATATCCTGAAAGATCACACGCATCTGTTCAAAAAGCTCCTGATAGGAATCACCGGAAACATTAAGGTTCAGTTCATAAGGAACATGATATTCCCGGCATGTTTCCTCAAAGGCACGGATACGGTCATAAGCCGGAATATTCTCAGGTACATGGACATTGATGTGGATTAGTACATCACACTGATTACGTATCAGCAGAGAAGTAGCCTGCATGCTGCCCATGTAATTGTCTGTTGTAACGCTGCATATATGTTCTGCTTCACGTTCAATGGCGATCACAGGAATATTATAGGAAGCCAGTTTTTCAGAGGAAAGAGTATGGCTGAGAACAATAAGTCCTTCAATCTTATAAGCCATCAGCTCGTCCAGATACTGCATTTCTTTCTCTGGGCCGCCATCACTGACAAAAACCAGAAATTTGTAATGATAATCGGAGTAACTTCGAAGAAGCTGTGTCAGCATTTCGGAATAATAATGAAGATAAAGGTTTGGGACAATGATCCCTACAAATTCGCTTTTTCCATTGGCAAGAACCCTGGCAAGCTTGTTTTTTCTGTAGCCGAGCTCATCAAGGGCTTTTGCGATCTTTTCCTGATTTTCCAGGGTCAGAGAATCCGGATGATTGAAATATCTGGAGATCGTAGTCTTGGAAAAACCAGTGTATTCTGCAATATCGGCAAATGTTACCTGCTTTTTAGCCATAAAAAAAATATTCTCCTTTTAACAGCAGAAAGTTATGATACGGAATGCAGATGTGATCATATAAGAGAAATCTGCAGACCGTACAAGATAATTGGATTGATGTAATTAAGTATAACAATACAGACGTTAAATAGCAATAAAATAACCAGTTAAGTTACCGGTAACTTTTCTTGAATAAATTAACAAAAAAGGTTGACAGAAGCTATGTCATATAGTAGTATCAAATTATAAAGTAACCGGTTACTTTACCGGTTACTAAACAAGAACGAAAGAACAAAAACGGGAGGAAAAGAGAATGAAAAAAGGTTCTGCGAAAGCTGTTCCGGCAGGAAAAAGAACTGCTGCAGAAAAGCTTCAGTATGTGAAAAAGAACTGGCAGCTGTATGTGTTTTTTCTGCTGCCTGCACTTCTTCTGACGATCATCTTCAAATACGTGCCCATGGGTGGCGTACTGATCGCTTTTGAGGATTACAATGTCATTGATGGTGTATTTGGAAGCAAATGGGTAGGACTGGAATACTTCCGGAGATTTCTGGCATCACCGGATTTTATGAATTATCTTGTGAACACTTTGAAGCTGAGTATTTACGGACTGCTGTGGGGATTTCCGATTCCGATCATCCTGGCACTTCTTCTGAATCAGATCCGGAGAGCCGGGATCAGGAAAAAAATTCAGCTTCTGATCTATGCGCCGAATTTTATTTCCGTTATCGTACTCTGTGGTATGGTTCGTATGTTTCTTTCACCGGTAGGTCCGCTGAATAAACTGATCGGTTCCGATGCCAACTGGATGACTATGCCGGCAGCATTTCGTACCATTTACATAGCCAGCGGAATCTGGCAGACAGCCGGATGGGCATCCATTATGTATACTGCAGCACTTGCCAATGCAAGTAAGGATCTGGAAGAGGCAGCAGTGGTGGATGGAGCAAATATCCTGCAGCAGATCTGGTATGTACAGCTTCCGGCTATTAAAAACATCATTGTGATCCAGTTTATCCTTCAGGCCGGAAATATTATGAGCATTGGTTTTGAAAAAGCATATGCACTGCAGACAGATATGAACCTTCCTGCATCTGAGATTCTTTCTACTTATGTATACAGAATCGGTCTTCTGAATGGAGACTATGGATATTCTACAGCAGTGGGGCTGTTTAATTCAGTGATCAATGTAATTCTTTTGATCTTTGTAAACTGGGTAGTCAAGAAACTGAATGACGGAGAGGGATTATAGGAGGTGCTGTTATGGCAAAAGCAAAGAAAAAGAAATATTCGGCATCTGACAAAGCCATTTTAGGAATCGGATACGTACTTCTGGGTGCATTTGTACTTTCCATTCTGGTTCCGCTTTTATATGTTGTGATCGCATCCTTTATGGATCCGAATGTGCTGAACAGCCAGGGGATCAGCTTTGATGTGCGGAAGTGGACGATCGATGCGTACCGCAGAGTTCTTGAAAATAATATGATCTGGAGAGGCTTTGCAAACTCATTTTTTTTATTCCCCTGGTGTTTACCATTATTTCAGTTCTGGTAACTCTGCTGGCAGCATATCCAATGTCCAAGAAAAGAATTGTGGGAAGAAATTTCTTCAATGTTATTTTTCTCATTACCATGTTTTTCGGTGGAGGAATGATCCCGACTTTTATCCTGATCAATCAGTTGCATCTGGTAAATACAATCTGGGCAATCCTGCTTCCGGGTGCGTTTAATGTCTGGAACATGATCCTTGCCAGAACCTATTATCAGTCTATCCCCAAGGAACTCAGAGAGGCATCTGCCATTGACGGTGCCACGGAAATCGAGCATTTTTTCAAGATTATGATGCCGGTATGCAAACCGATCATCGCAGTGCTTGCACTGTGGTCCTTTGTAGGAATGTGGAACAGTTATTTTGACGCTATGATTTATTTGAATGATGCGAAACTGCAGCCATTGCAGCTGGTACTTCGTTCCATCCTTGTACAGAATACACCGCAGCCCGGAATGATCGCAGATATCCAGAGTACTGCACAGATGGCAAAGGTAGCGGAACTTCTGAAATATGCTACGATCATTGTATCAAGTTTACCGCTTCTGATCATGTATCCATTCTTCCAGAAATATTTTGACCAGGGCATTATGGTTGGTTCTGTAAAAGGCTGATGACAGGAGGTTGATAATGATGAAAAAAGAATGAGGCATTATTGGCAATCGGGCTTTCTGCAATTATAATGGTATGCAGTGCCGGATGTGGAAACGGAAAAGAACACATGAAAGCAGAAACAGATCCGGATATCCCGGTGGAAGATGTGTCCTTTCCTCTGAAAGAAAAAGCAGAGCTGTCTTTTATTACCAGTGCACCTGCAACATCTACACAGGAACCTAATGAAAGAACGAATTTTTAAAAAGACTGGAAAAGCAGACTAATGTCCACATTGACTGGACCTGTTTTGTATCGGATCAGTTTGATGATAAAAAAAAAATCTGGCGCTGGCACAGTTCGGAAATCTTCCGGATGGACTTTTTTAACGCAGGGATGAGTGATTATGATCTTCTTCGTTATGCCAAACAGGGAATCATTATTCCGGTAGAAAATCTCATTGATAAATACATGCCGAATCTTAAGGCTGTATTTGAAAAATACCCGGAATACAGAACAATGTGTACAGCACCGGACGGACATATTTATTCTTTCCCATGGATCGAGCAGCTTGGTGCGGGGAAAGAAGCCATTCAGGCAATTGGAGATATTCCCTACATTAATAAAAAATGGCTGGATTATCTGAAGCTGGACGTTCCGACTACAACTGAGGAACTGGAACAGGTTCTGGTCGCTTTCCGCGACAATGCAGATAAACTGGAAAAGAAATTCAACATTGAGGGTGGTGTGATCCCGATGTCCTTTATCATCAATAATGGTGATCAGGATCCTGCAATTCTCATCAACGGATTCGGAGAAGGATATGGTGACACCGGTGATCATTTTGCAGTAAAAGATGATGGAACCGTTATTTATACAACTGTACAGGAAGGCTATAAAGAAGGTATTCAGTGGCTCCATCAGCTGGTAGAAGAAAAGCTGGTGGATCCGGAGGCTTTTACCCAGGAATGGTCAACTTATGTTGCAAAAGGTAAGAACCACAGATATGGTCTGTGTTTCACCTGGGATATTGCAAATATTGATAACAATGAAGATTATGTAATGCTCCCGGCGCTGGCCGGTCCGGATGGTCTTGTAAATATCACAAGACAGAATAACAGTGAAACCAGTGGCTTTGACAGAGGACGTTGCGTTCTGACTACAAGCTGTCGGAATACGGCACTGGCAGCAGCATGGATCGATCAGATGTATGCACCGATCCAGTCTCCGCAGAATAACTGGGGTACTTACGGGGAAAAAGATTCATTTAATATCTTTGAGATGTCCGAGAATGCAGAAGGTGGTCAGATGCTGAAACATATGGATCTGGGAGATGCATCTCCGGTAGAGGTTCGTGAAGCACAGTCTGTAAACGGACCGTTGGCAATACTTAACGAGTATTACGATGTATATGTAACAGAGCCGGCAGATGCAAAATGGCGTCTCGACAATATGCATGAAACATATCTTAAGGATATGAACAGTAAATATGTGTATCCGAATGTATTTATGAGTATTGATGATACCAATAAGGTATCTCAGTACGACACAGATATCAAGAAGTATGCGGAACAGAAAAAAGCAGACTGGATCCTGAATGGCGGCATCGATAAAGAATGGGATTCCTATCTGAAAAAGATGGAGCAGTATGGACTGTCTGATTATCTGGCAATCAAACAGAAATATTTTGACCAGTATCAGAAGTCTCTTAGTGAGACAGAGAAATAAAAACAGAAAAAGAATAACCGGTCAGAAACATAAAAAAGAAAGAGAGAGCAGAGTATGAGTGAAAAACTTGAAAAAGCACGTCTTTATGAAATAGAGGAAGCAAAAAATATCCCGCAGGAAGAGAAACCGGCCTTTCATGTATCTGCACCGGTTGGCTGGATCAATGATCCCAATGGATTTTCTGTTTTTAAAGGAAAGGTACATCTTTTTTACCAGTATCATCCTTACAGCCGTGACTGGGGCCCTATGCACTGGGGCCACAGTGTGACGGAGGATATGATCAGATGGGAGCAGCTTCCTGCAGCGCTTGCACCGGATCAGGAATATGATCGAGAGGGATGCTTTTCCGGAAGTGCTATTGAAGCGGATGGAAAACAGGCTTTGATCTACACAGGAGTTACAACAGAAAAGCTGCCTGATGGAAAAGAAGAAGTCCGGCAGAATCAGTGCCTTGCCTGGGGTGACGGAAAAGATTATGTAAAGGCAGAGAAAAATCCGATAGTCACCGGGGATATGCTTCCGGAGAAATGCAGCAGAGTTGATTTCCGCGATCCGAAGATATGGGAAGATAACGGAATATACTATATGCTCGTAGGATGCCGCAGCGAAGAAATTCCTGGACAGGTAGTTCTGTTTTCCAGTAAAGATCTGAAAGAATGGAAATTTGAAACAATTCTTGCGGAGAACTCCACAGGAGAAATCGGTGTTATGTGGGAATGCCCCGATTTCTTTCCGCTCGGGGATAAACATGTGCTGATCTGTTCTCCGCAGCATATGCGGGCAAAAGGGTATGAGTTTCATAATGGACATAATTCCCTATATTTTACGGGAGATTATGACAGCGAAAAACATACATTTGAAAAAGACGCACCGGTAAGTCTGGACTACGGACTTGATTTTTATGCGCCGCAGACAACCCTTCTTCCAGATGGAAGAAGAGTGATGATCGCCTGGATGAAATCCTGGGATAGCTGTGTGATCAAGGAAAAGCAGAGATGGCAGGGAATGATGACTCTTCCGAGAGAGCTGGAATATCGTGACGGAAAGATCTGGCAGAAGCCGGTCCGAGAAATTGAGAATTATCGGAAAAACCGTTGCTGTTATGAGAATGTAAAAGTGGGTGAGAGCTTAAGCCTTGAAGGCGTCCGTGGCCGAATGATCGATCTGACTGTGGAACTGCAGAACGCAGATGGCATCATGGATGGAAGCAGGAACTCCGGAAATCCAAATCAGGAAGCATTGGATGTGTACAATGAGTTCCGGATCGAGCTTGCACGCAATGAAGAATATACAACGGTCTTTACCTATGATCGAAAAAGACAGATACTGGAGATCGACAGAACCTGGAGCGGGGTGCAGCGTGATGTTGTATGTACAAGAAAGCTCCAGATCACAGATGACAGACAAAATCTGAAGCTGCGTTTTATCCTGGATCGAAGCTCCATAGAGCTTTTTATCAATGATGGAAGCAAAACTGCGACTACCGTGATCCCAACACCAGTGGAAGCAGATGAGATCCTGTTTCACAGTGACGGAAATGCTGTGATCCAGGTTGAGAAATATGATATTGTGTTGTAGAAGCCTCTCAAATATTGACAATTTCTCTATTTTTGTATAACATAGGGGAAGTTGCTTACGCCGGATCAGGAGTTATTCGTATCTCCTGATCCGGCATATATTTACAGGAGAGGAACACAGGAATGTTTTATCAGTTAAAAATCACAAGAAAAGGAACGAAACCGCCGGTATGGAGACGTTGTACTGTTGCGGCTGACGTTACATTTGCAAATATGGCAGCCATGCTTGAAAAACTGGTTCAGTATCCGGCAGGCAGCCTATATGAGATTGAATTTTTTCAGAAAAAAGTACAGATCCGTGAGAACGGTGACGGAGAAGCGAAGAATAATTTCACATTATTAAATGCAGGCGAGACAGAGACTGCAGAGCTTATGGATTCCGAGAAATGGTTTACCTTCCGTCAGTATGGCGCGGATAAGGAAGCTCCGGAATACAGAGTTGATATTGAGAAGAAAGACGAGGGAACAGCAGAAGCTCCTTCTATTGTAAAAGAAGTAAAGGGTGAGGATGATCCGTACTGGACAGAGGCACCGGAGCTGGGATGCACTGCAGCAGTTGAGACAGAGGCGGAAACAGCCAAAGCATCGGAAGACATTGCTGCAACAGTAGCAGCAGTAGAGGCAGCAGCCAGAGCTGCAAAAGCAGATGAGGCAGCCACAGGCAGCAGAAGAAATCCTACAGTAAAAGATTTCCTCATGTCCTATCGTAAAGAAGACCTTCTCAGCATTGCAGGTGAGCTTGGACTTCACTGCAGGGGAATGGAGCAGGAAGAGATCGCCGCAAAGGTTGCCGCAGAGGTTCTTAAACCGGAGGTTATGAAAGCAAGCTTCCTCGTAGCAGACGATCAGGAAGTACTGGCTTTTGAGGCGGCTATTCAGAGAAAATGCTTCCATGTTGCAGAGGATGAGTGGAATACATTAGAGTGGCTGAACGATATGGGCTACCTTGTTTCCTACAGTGATGATTACGCAGAAGTTCCGGCAGAGGTTGCAGCTGTTTACGACCAGATCAATACACCGGAATTCCGGACACTTCGCAGCCAGGTAAACTGGCTGAAGGATTGCCTTATTATGGTAAGCTATCTGTATGTATCTGCACCGGCAAAGACCGTATATGAGATGTTTAAGCAGAGAAAAGGCTTTGACATCGGATATGACAGCTTCATCGAGCTGTATCATACCATTCCGGAGAAGGCCTGTATCTGTGAGCTTGCGGGGGATCAGCTGATCCTGAAATCCGCACTGGTCAATAACATCTACAAGGATATCGAGAGACGTCAGGGTGGACGGAAATTCTATATTCCGTCTGTAGATGAGATCCTGGATTATTCCGAAAACGGGTATCCGACAAAATCTGCTTCTTACCAGAGACTGGGCAGATTCCTGCTGGATGAGATGAAGGTTTCCGATGCAGTGAGGATCAGGTACTGTTCTTTATTTACAAAGAATGCTCCATGGATGGCAGAATGTCAGCGATCATGGAAAACCTGAACCAGAAGGGGATCCAGTTTAACGATGAGCAGCTTGAGAAATTTACAAAGCTGATCATGGAGGCAAACAATAACACAAGAATGCTGGAATTCCGCGGTTACACACCGAATGAGATCTCAGGAGCAGTATGGCCGTTTGCCACAGGCAAGCCGCACACTGCAATGCCGAACAGCTTTGTGCCGACAGCAATGCCGATGCAGCCGGCATCTGCAAGAAAATCTACCCGAACGATCCGTGTCCGTGCGGAAGCGGTAAGAAATATAAGAAGTGCTGCGGAAGAAGATAATTCTGCAGAAAATTTACCGTAATTCCGGAGCTGAAAGTTCCCATAGATCGTTGCGGAGCGACTGCGCTCATGAGTGAGCAGCGAACGCGGATGATCTGGTCCGATTTATCGTTTGATGCAGTATCTCCGGAAATACCATACAAATTAATATAAGACAGTTCGTTTGTACCATCCTGTCTATAAATAAAACCAGGGCTGAAGAAGATGTGAGAATCAGGGCAGACTCGTGGCGGGTCTGCCCTTTTTTTACTTTAACTGGATCAAGGCCGGGAATCCCGGCTTTTTTTATTTATGGAAATATTCGGGTGGTGTGACAGATCCAGAAGGAGGAAAAATTTATGTATCAGTTAAAAACAGAAGCAGATTTCGATTCGGCACACTTTCTGTCCGGTTACACCGGCAAATGTTCCAACATCCATGGTCATCGCTGGCATGTGGAGATTGAGATCGAAAGCCGGAAGCTGGAGAAAAACGGTCAGGGGCGAGGGATGCTGGTAGACTTCGGAGATCTGAAAAAGGATCTTCGGGAGCTGGCAGATTCCATGGATCACACGCTGATCTATGAAGAAAATACATTCGTCCGAAAACGCTGGAAGCACTGGATGAGGAAGGCTTTCATCTGGTGAAGGTTCCCTTTCGCCCTACAGCAGAGAATTTTTCAGAATATTTTTTCAGAAAAATGGAAGAAAAGGGCTATCCTGTAAAAAGAGCTGTTGTTTACGAAACACCAAATAACTGTGCAGCTTACCGGGAAACGGAAGAAGAAACGGAGGCGGTATGGCTATGAGTACCTATCAGGTTGTAGAGAAATTTGTCAGCATCAACGGAGAGGGCAGACGGGCAGGAGAGCTTGCCGCTTTTATCCGGTTTAAGGGCTGCAATCTTCAGTGCAGCTATTGTGATACCAGCTGGGCAAATGAGCCGGGATGTGAGAGTGAAAGGCTGACAGAAGAAGAGATCCTTTCCTGGATCCGTGAAACAGGCGTAAAAAATGTGACACTTACAGGCGGGGAACCACTTTTACGGAAAGGCATGGAGGAGCTGATCGAGGCAATCCTGGAGGATCCATTCCGGCGGGTGGAGATTGAGACCAATGGAAGCGTAGATCTGAAGCCTTATCATATATTAAAAAAAACGTCCGTCCTTTTACCCATGGATTATAAAGCACCCGGGACAGCGGCATGGAAAAAGAGATGCTCCTTTCCAATCTGGAGCTTCTGGGCAGTGAGGATACGCTGAAATTCGTGGTCAGCAGCCGCAGAGATATGGAAAAAAGCTCTGGAAATCCTGGAAAAGTACAGGCCGGTCGGAAAAACGGCAGTTTATTTCAGCCCTGTTTTCGGCAGGATCCAGCCGGTGGAGATCGTGGATTTCCTTATGGAAAAAAAGCTCAACGATGTAAAGCTTCAGATCCAGCTTCATAAGGTGATCTGGGACCCGCAGAAACGGGGAGTATGACAGGAAAACATATCACAATATAACAAGAAATACCGCAGAAAAGGAGAACGCTATGAAAGCACTTGTACTTGCAAGCGGCGGTGTGGATTCCACCACCTGCCTGGGGCTTGCCGTAAACAAATATGGAAAAGAGAATGTAATTGCATTAACAGTAGCTTACGGACAGAAGCACACAAAAGAAATTGAGGCTGCCAGAAAAACAGCAGAATATTACGGAGTGGAGCATCTTTATCTGGATCTGGAGCCGATCTTCCGGTACAGTGACTGCTCGCTGCTGAAGCATTCAGACAGAGAGATCCCGCACGAAAGCTATGCAGAGCAGCTGAAGGAAACCGATGGCTCACCGGTTTCAACCTATGTGCCGTTCCGAAACGGATTATTTCTTTCCTCGGCAGCAAGTATTGCGCTGTCAAAAAACTGCAGTGTGATCTATTACGGAGCACATGCGGATGATGCAGCCGGAAATGCATATCCGGACTGCAGCAGTGCGTTTCACAATGCGATCAACGAGGCGATCTATCAGGGAAGCGGCGGCCAGCTGAAGGTTGAGGCGCCTTTTGTCAGCTACACAAAGGCAGAGGTCGTAAAACCGGCCTGGAGCTGAATGTTCCTTATGAACTGACCTGGAGCTGTTACGAAGGCGGCGAAAAGCCCTGCGGTGTGTGCGGAACCTGTATTGACAGAGCAGAGGCATTCCGGCTCAATGGAGTGAAGGACCCGGCACTTGACAGATAGATCGGATCATAAATATCCGCCCGACTATAGAAAGGAAAAAATATGAGCAGAGAAAACCTGGAAAAAGAAGGGATCACCCTTCTCGGAAATCAGAAAGTAAAATATCCGGACAATTATGCTCCGGAGGTACTGGAAACATTTTTGAATAAGCACCCGGACAACGATTATTTTGTAAAATTTAACTGCCCGGAATTTACAAGCCTTTGTCCCATTACCGGACAGCCGGATTTTGCAACGATCACGATATCCTACGTACCCGGTGAAAAAATGGTGGAGAGCAAATCTCTGAAGCTGTACCTTTTCAGCTTCCGCAATCACGGAGATTTTCATGAGGATTGCGTGAACATCATTATGAAGGATCTGATCCGGCTTATGGACCCGAAATACATTGAGGTCTGGGGAAAATTTACGCCGAGAGGCGGCATTTCCATTGATCCATACTGCAATTACGGAAAGACCGGAACCAGATGGGAGGAGATTGCCTGGAAACGTCTGACAGAGCATGACATGTACCCTGAAAAGATCGATAACCGGTAGAAAAAACAAAAAAGTCCCTGTTTTCACTGCGAAAAGCAATGAAAGCAGGGGCTTTTTGTTTAGGTGTGCCTGACCGCGCAGGTTTATCTTTATGACAGCCGGATGCACTCCGATTCTGTGCCAAACAGATCAGCGATCACATCGTGCACGGTTTCGATCTTATCTGCCATATAAGCCTTTGCTCCGCAGAACAGCAGGCCGTTTTCCACGTCGCCCTTTACGGCGGCGATCAGCTTGTCTGTAATGCAGTAAGGGATCTCGCCGGGAGAACATTTGGCAAGGCAGCGGTGGCAGGGACTGTGCGGGATTTTTTCACCGGCCATGACGTGCTGCATGAAGGAGTTCATAATGGCACGTCCCGGCATACCTACCGGACTTTTTACAATGGCAATGTCGTCCTTTGCGGCGTGGATCAGGGATTCTTTCAGCCGGATGTCTGCGTCACATTCTTCCGTTGGGATAAAACGGGTGGCGACCTGAACGCCGTCCACACCAAGATCAAGGACATGCTTTACATCCTCGTGCGTGGCGATGCCGCCGGCAGCTACTACAGGGATTTCCGTGCCGAATTTTGCGGCATAGCTTTTTACAGTCTGGACGATCTTTCGGATCTCATTGTCGTAGGCTTCCGGTGTATAGGAATCCAGCTCTTCCTTGTGGAAGCCCAGATGACCGCCTGCCTGGGGACCTTCGATCACCACAAGGTCTGCAGTGCGCTTGTACTTTCTTTCCCAGTATTTCAGGATAACCTTTGCAGATTTGTCCGTTGAGACAATGGGGGCGATCTTTGTTTTGCTTCCGCTGACAAGAGCAGGGAGCTCTGTAGGAAGTCCTGCACCGGAGATGATCAGGTCAGCGCCGGCATGGACAGCGGCTTTTACATGAGATGCGTACTCCTTCAGTGCAACCATGATGTTGTAGCCGATGATACCGTCAGGAGAAATCCTGCGTGCTTTTTTCATCTCGGACAGGATAGCCCGCTGGTTGGCTTCTTCGGTATTCCGGTCGAAATCCTTTTCCCGGTAGCCGATCTGAGCGGTGGAAATGATTCCGATCCCGCCTTCCTTTGCAACGGTGCCTGCCAGACGGCCAAGCTGATGCCAACGCCCATTCCACCCTGGATCAGGGGAAATCTTGTAAGTTTATCACCGATTTTAAAATTCTTCATAATGATCAGATCCTCACATTCATTTGCGTTCTTTAAATGATTTTAATATAAAATAGTTTTATCATCAAAGTATATCATAACAGGGAAATTTGTCAATGTATATGTAGGAAGGTTGAATCAGGGAGATGTGATGATTTGTCGGTATAGCTTTTCGGAATAAGAAAAGGGTGAGCTGACAGCATTATGCTGAGTAGTTTCACCCTTTTTATGTGTGATGAAATTTTAAACTGTAAAGCAGTAGACAGTGGTCGAAATCCCTCTGACAAAATCAGAACTTAAACAGATTCAGTCCGATATCCTCGCTGAACTCACGACCGATCTCTCCGTCGATCACCTGGATCTGGATCTCGGCGGTAGCACTGATGATGGCACGGTTCAGATGACCGCCGTGTACAAGGCCTTCTTCGTCACCGGCTGCGATGTGGAGATGAAGATAAACTTCGCCGTCTTTACGGGTAACGGTACCGGTAAGAGAAACAATCTCATAAGCTCCCTGAAACTGAATAGAGTGGTATTCCTTTGTTACGGTGTTGTATACGCCAGCAGTGAAATCATTGATGGCGCCAAGGCCTGTGACCTGTGCAAGGCGGATGTTCTCTTTCTCTGCAACCTTGCCGATCTCCTCCAGGATCTCTTCCTTCGGATCAAGTCGAAGATAGATCGTGTTTCCAAAAATGTCTGTATTCCATGATAAAAAACCTCCCTGTAAATTTTTTGATTTTCCTATTGTCTGAGTATGATTCCAGTATAATACATTCCTGTTTTTATTCAATAGTTACATTGATCAGATTACAGCACTTCCGGAAATTACTGCATCATGCCCTGTCCAATTTTTTCGTAGAGTATATTGCAGATAATTTCGAGAAAAACTGAGAAGAGACATACTTGAAAATAAGTATATCTACCAGAAACTAATCATAAACAGCCAGAAATTAAGAATTGTACACATTGGCTGACCGGGGTACAATATAAGCAATTCAAAAAACAATTAAACGAAATGCAAAGGCGCATTTGTTGTAGAAATACAGCGAATGTGCCTGTTTTTTTTACCTGAATGAACGCAGGATGCAGATGCAGATCGCGGGATGATTTTCAGAAAGAGAGGGCATGTATTATGGCAAAGAGTGAACAGGTAATCAAAGATCTTGACAGAGTGATCGGACTGATCAATACAGATATGAAAGATATTCCTGCTGAGGAGAAAAAACAGATGGTGGCAGATACCATCGATCATTTTGACAACTACGTAAGCCCGGGCTGGCTGAAATACCGTAAATCCGTTTCTTCTGACTCTGAGCAGGGTGCGGTTCTTGAGTGGCAGGATGAAGGTGCTTACTGCTACGGATTAAATGGAGAAAAATTCATCGACTGTCTTGGTGGATTTGGTATTTATACCTGTGGCCACAGAAATCCGGAGATCCTGAAAACTGTTAAAGCACAGTTGGATCATCAGGCACTTCATTCACAGGAGCTTCTTGATCCGCTTCGTGGATATCTGGCAAAAGCTCTTGCAGATATCACTCCTGGTGATCTGCAGTACTGTTTTTTCACAAATGGTGGTGCGGAGGCTGTTGAGATGGCTCTGAAGCTTGCACGTATCGCAACTGGCGGAAGATGGTTCATCTCCACAGTCGGCGCTTTCCATGGAAAGAGTATGGGTGCTATCTCCATGGGTGGTAAGAGTACATACCGTACTCCTTATATCCCAATGGTACAGCAGGTACAGCACGTACAGTACGGTGTTGCAGATGATGTAAGAAAAGCGATCAAGAACCTTCAGGCTGTTGGTGAGAAGGTTGCCGGTGTGATCCTTGAGCCGATTCAGGGTGAAGCTGGTGTTATCGTTCCTCCGGCAGGATACCTTCAGGAGGTTCGTGAGATCTGCGATGAGACAGGCGTAGCACTGATCTTTGACGAGATCCAGACTGGTATGGGCCGTACCGGTACAATGTGGAGATGTGAAGCAGAGGGTGTTACACCGGATATCATGACCTATGGTAAAGCTTTCGGCGGTGGTATCATGCCGATCACTGGTATCATCTGCAAACCGAAGATGTGGGTTCAGGATCTGATCGACAACCCATGGCTGCTTGGCTCCCCGACATTCGGAGGAAACCCGGTATGCTGTGCGGCAGCTATCGCAACGATCAAATATATGCTTGAAAATGATATCCCGGGTGTCTGCAAACGGAAAGGTGAGATCCTGAAAGCTGGACTTCAGAGTCTTGCGGAAAAATATCCGGAGATCATTCAGGAGGTTCGTGGTACAGGTCTTATGCTTGCCGTTGAGTTCCATACCTGCGAACTTGGCTATGAGACTGCAAAAGGTCTGTTTGCAAGACGTGTCATGACAGCCGGTACTCTTGTTAATGCAAAAACAATCCGTTTCGAGCCTACAGCTGTTATTTCCGAGCAGGATATCAAGGACGTTATCTCCAGAATGGATGAGGCTCTTGCCGATACAAAGAAAGCACTTAATGTATAAAAGACAGAGGGATTTTTTACTGAATTAAGTAAGTCCCCTGCGGGATTGTGAAGGCAATAAGCAGTGGGCAGAGATTTGCCAGAATGTTTCTGTACGGGAAGGCATCGGTTTAACTGAGATGATGCCTTTTCGGAGATTTTTCCGAAAGGGATGATATTATAAGATGAGTTTATGCAGAATTGAAGTTATCACAAGCCTTGCGAAATTTTCCAGCCTGAAGTCTGCGCTCAGCAAAGCCGGTGTCAGGGGTATGACGGTTATGCAGGTGCTTGGCTGTGGCGTGGAAAAAGGTACCCGTGAGTACGAAGTGGATGAAAACTATGAGATGGAGCTTCTTCCGAAGCAGCAGATCAGTGTTGTGGTAAAAAAGGAGCAGGTGGATAAGATCGTGGATGTGATCAAACACGAGCTTTATACCGGTCATATCGGTGATGGTAAGATTTTTATCTATGATATCGACAATGTGATCCGCGTGCGTACTGGTGATGAAGGGGCAGATGCTTTATAGATGATGGATTGCGGATCATGGAATGATGGTCTGTATTATAGAGCAGGCGAGGGTGTCCGCGGATAAAGCGGAACCTCGCCTGTTTTTTGTGTTGGATATTTTTTTATGACTTATATTTGGTTTGCATAATGCAAATGTCCATTTCATTATGGGGAGGTGCCTGGGATTATGAGTGAAGATAAGAAATTAGGATTGGGGAGTGTTGTATCTATATCAGTAGGGCTGGTCATTGCTACAAGCTGTCTGGTTTCTCTTGGACAGGGTGCAGGTACAGTTGGCGTTGTGTTCATTTTTTCTATGATTATTGCCTGCCTTTTGAATATGACTACTGTGGCTTCACTTTCGGAGCTGAATGCGATTATGCCGAATACGACGGGTGGTCTGGCACAGTATACTCTGGCGTGCCTTGGGCCTTTCCTACATTGATCTCCATGGTTGGTGGGTATCTGCTCTGTAATATTCTGTCATCTGGTGTGGAGGCTTCGATTTTTTTCCTATGCGATGGCGCAGACGATCAAGCTACCGATTCCCAGCATTGCGTATACGTTGGTAATGACGATCGTGATCATGATCGCGAACCTTCGTGGCGTGGATATGTTTGCCAAGATCCAGGATCTGGTTGCGTTTCTTTTGGTTGGTTCTATGATCATTATGGGACTGATCGGTATGTTTAAGCTGGGTACGGGACAGGTGGTTTCTCAGCCGTATGCTATGGCTACGAAGCCTTCGGAGCTGTTTTTCTGCTACGGCTACAGCATTCTGGCTGTTTATCGGGGCGGAGTATGTGATTCCGGTTTCCAAGAGTGTTAAGAATGCGAAGAGGAATGTTCCTCTTGGTATGATCATTGGTCTTGCGTTGATCTGTGGTGTGCAGTCGATCATGGTGTTTGGGTTTCATAATTATACTCCATGGCAGGAGCTGATGGATTCTCCTGCGCCGCATCTGCTTTATGGGGGAAAATCTTCTTGGCAGTGTGGGTAAGATCTGGATGACTCTGGTGGCTGCTCTTGCGGTTGTGAGTACGCAGAATTCTACGGTGAATGGGCTGGCGAGTATTTGCCAGGGTATGGCGAAGATGAATATGATGCCGAGGATTTTTGCGAAGACGAATAAGCATGGGGTTCCGTGGTTTGGGGTTGTGTTTGTCAGTGTGACGATTTTTGTTTTTGCGTTGATCAGTAATAATTCTTCTTCTGTTATTTCGTTTTTGATTCTGGTGGGTTCGGTGTTCTGGATGATTTCTTATGTACTGGCGCATGTGGATGTGCTGATCCTCCGGAAGAGGATGCCGAAGGTGCCGAGGAGTTTCAAGGTTCCTTTTGGACCGGTGTTTCCGGTTATTGGTATTGTGGGGACTTGTTATATGATCTTGAATATTTCTTCGGATCCTGTGGAGAGGAATATGATCTGGCTGGTTGTTTTGATTGCTTTTCTGGTCCTGGCGGTTTATTCGTTCTGGTGGATTAAGACCAGGATGAAGATGCCGGTGTTTAAGAGTGTGCCGATTCAGAAGGTTATGGCCATGGAGAATGAGTTGTTTTATACGATCCGGAACGTCGGGGGGATCTGGAGGTGATATTTATGAGGACGCTGCCTGTTGGGTGGCGTTCTTTTTTTGTAGAGGGATGCCAGGAGGAAGAGGATATCGGTCTGGGCAGGGACTCCGGGGGATACAACTAGGGTCCGTGAGGGTGGAGAGAAAGAGGGACGCCAGAGGGAGAGGATATCGGCCCGGGCAAGGACTCCGTCGGGGGATACAACTAAGATTCCGTGAGATGGCTAAAAGCATTGCGGCAGGGCCAGAACTCGCCGTTGGCTCAAACAGCTGACCCTGCCGCAATAACGCCCTCTCCCGCAACCTAAGTTGTATCACCCCTCCTCCGCAACAGCCCGAACCGATATCCTCTCCCTCTGGCTGACACTTCCAGCCGGTAGGAAAAAAGATAAAACCCGAAAAGGGACGGAAGCGGACGCGGGGCGTCCTGTCCTGGAATTGTCGAAGTGTAGCTGTATCAGTACAGCGTTCCACTATAAAATACAGAAGAATCCAGGAACCAGATCGGCACAGCGTTCCACTCTGAATACCGCAGCATACAGACAAAAAGTCAATACCGCACCACATACAACAACGAAGAATTCTTTCCGTGCCCAACGGGGTGGGAGCGCGAGGGAGGGCGTTCGGGCTTCGGAACTTTTGAGATCGCCTTCCCTCGCACTTACC
>ENA-OQAJ01000003-OQAJ01000003.1-human-gut-metagenome-genome-assembly--contig:-NODE-3-length-60734-cov-9.611019_pt1 | contig 60734 bp, 68 predicted proteins | sample MGYA00242736_ERZ504529 | MGnify/ENA primary metagenome ERZ504529 (study PRJEB26092, sample SAMD00036275) | human gut metagenome | host: Homo sapiens | study: EMG produced TPA metagenomics assembly of the...
GGTTCGCTGTTTCCGCCACTGGCGGCGCTCACCTTTGCAGCATCCAGTATTATCTGCGCTTTTGGCTTGGCATCTGCCGCACCTCGCTCGCCGTATCGGCACTTAGAATTATGCGGTATTGCCCTAATAAAATAAAGCGAATATAGAAAAGAAAAATCTATACCGTAAAGCAACCGCCCGGTACAAATCCTGTACCGGGCGGCTGCTTTATGATGAAATAGCAGAGAATGGCAGAAAGTTACAGCTGGTCGATGGTGGGGTAGCTGTCAATGGCACCGTAGCGCTGCACACTGTAACCGCAGAACCGGTTGGAAAAATCCAGCCACTGGTTCAGCTGGTCCGCCTGCAGAGCGGGCAGGGCGGCGCGGTCCACCCCGTTTTTGTGCAGCTGCCACAAGAACGAGCCGATGAACCCGTCCCCGGCGCGGTGGTATCCACGGCCTTTACCGGCTTGCTGGCGGAAAAGCCGTGGGCGGTGCGGGTGTAAGCGTAGGCACCGGCACTGCCGCAGGTGTAGAGCACCAGCTGTACATGGCCCACAAACAGGCTGGGCAGGGCGGCTTCAATATCACTGGTGCCGGTCAGAAATTCCAGCTCTTCGTCCGAGATTTTGACCACATCGGCCAGCGGCAGGAACTCCAGCACCGTGCGGCGCAAAGCATCACGGTCCGGCCACAGCGGAAAGCGCAGGTTAGGGTCAAAGTCAATGATAGTCCCGGCGCTGCGGGCTGCGGCAATGGCATTTTTGTGGGCTTCCCGCATGGGGCTTTCCACCAGGGCAACGCTGCAAAAATGCAGGGCATAGGCGTTGGCAAACAGGCTGGTATCCACCTGCTCCGGGGCGTACAGCAAATCGGCTGAGGGCTTGCGGTAAAAACTGAACGTCCGGTTGCCGTCCGCTTCCAGCGAAACAAAGGCCAGGGCGGTGTTGGCTTTGTCCGTCAAACAGATGTGGCTGGTATCAATGCCGCAGGCAGCCAGTTCATCAATGATCTTGTGGCCGAACGGGTCATCTCCCAGCTGGGTCAGCAGGGCAGAATCCCCACCCAGGCGGGCATAAGCACCGCACACGTTGGCGGGCGCGCCGCCCACACGGGGGCTGAAAGAGGGAACCTCGGCAAAGGAACAGCCGGTTTTGGACGGAATCATATCGATCAGCGCTTCGCCGATCGCATACAAGGTATCATGTGCCATGGAATGTCCTCCGTTAAATCGAAAGGGAATACAGGGTGCTGCCTGCGCCGCAAAGCTGCACGGCAACCTTGCCCGCTGCCGGGTAATACCGGGTGGAAAGCACCGCGGCACCGTCGTTCAGGAATATTTCCAGCGAGGAAGCATCCCCCACAACACGCAGGCTGCGGCAGGGGGCATCCAGCACAGCCTTGCGCTCGGTGCGCCCGGCGGCAATCGCTGCATCGGTAAAGCGCAGGGTACAGGTGCGGTCCGCTTCGGTGTAAGTCAGGGTCAAGCCGTTGGCAATGGTCAGGACAAAATCCCCGGCGGGGGAGGCGGTCAGGTCAAAGCAGGGGTCCGTTTCAACCGTTTCGCCGTCTGCCGGCTGGCGGGCTTCGCCGCGCAGGGCGTTCAGCTCGGCGGCGGGGGCTTGCAGCAGGCAGCCATTGCCGTCCTGGGTCAACACGCGGGGCAGGGTCAGGCAGTGTTGCCAGCCATACTCCACGGTGGGGTTGGTGTAATCGGCATCCGGCATGCCCATCCAGCCAAACTGGATGCGGCGGCCATCCGCGGCGGCAAAGCTTTGGGGCGCGTAATAGTCAAAGCCATCGTCCAGGGCGTGGAATTCGCTCAATGTGCAATCGGTGCGCCAGTCACCCTGCAGGGCAAAGTAACCGCAGCCGTACACGTTCTGGCAGGCAATGCCCTGGGGCGATACCGCCAAAAACCACTGGCCGTCCAGCTCAAACAGGTCGGGGCATTCCCACATATAGCCAAAGGGTTCGGGGGTGGTAATGGTGTTGATGTGGTTCCAATGCAGCTTGTCGGCGCTTTCAAACACCAGCACTTCGCCATGGTCGTCCAGTGTTCGGGCACCCAGCACCATATAGTAGCGCCCATCCAGTGCAAACACTTTGGGATCGCGCACATGGCAGGTCAGCCCGGCGGGATAATCCTGGTTGTACATCAGGCAGCGCTTGTTGTCCAGATGGATGGCATCGCGGCTGGTGGCAAGGCAGACATTGTGCCCGCGCCCCTGCTTGATGTAGTCATATTCGCCGGGGTGCTTGACATTGCCGGTATAGTACAGGTACAGCATGCCGTCCTCCACCAGAGCGGAGCCGGAATAAACGCATGGCAGTCAAACGGTTCGTCCGGGTACAGCATTACGGGCAGGCGTTCCCAGTGGAACAAATCGCGGCTGCGCACGTGCCCCCAGTGCTTGACCCCTCCCGTGGGGTCAAACGGGCCGTACTGATAAAATACATGGTATTCATCGCCGATCTGGCACAGCCCGTTGGGGTCGTTCAGCCAGCCAACCGGGGGCTGAACATGCAGCTTTTGCCGGTGGGGATCCGCCGCCACACGGGCGGCCCCGGCGGCTTCCACCATGGGGACAAGACGCTTCAAATCACGCTGCAAGGCATTCATAACAGGTAGCTCCTTATTGATTGAGAGGGGAAAACATCAGGCTTTGGCTTCCTCGGCTTCGGGGGTCCAGATCACCCAGGTCACAGCGAAGGAAACGCCGAAGGAAATTGCCATCATGATGAGGTACTGCAGCGGCATGTGCAGATGCAGCAGGATGCCGAAGATGCCGGTCACGCCGGTGCCGGTGGCACCAAGGCCGGTCACACTGGCATACAAAGCGCCGCAGGCACCGCCGACCAGGCCGCCGATAAAGGGCTTAAAGTAGCGCAGGTTGACGCCGAAGATGGCGGGCTCGGTAATGCCCATGCAGGCAGAAAGGGCGGAGGGCAGGGCCATAGACTTAACTTTGGCGTTCTTGCTCTTGAGGGCAACGGCAAAAGCGGCACCGCCCTGGGCAACGTTGCGGCGCTGGCCAGGGGCAGCCAGTAGGTGAAGCCAAACTTGGCCAGCTGGCCAAGGTCGATCAGGGTGTACATATGGTGGATACCGGCCACAACGGTGACGGCGTACAAACCGCCCATGATGAAGGAACCGATGCCGAACGGCAGCTGAATTAAAGCCTGAACGCCGTTGATGATGCCGTCCTCCAGCGTGGTGAAGATTGGGCCGATGACAGCGAGGGTGAGATAACCGGTAACGAAAACGGAGACCAGCGGGGTAACAAACAGGTCGATCATGGCAGGCACAACTTTGTGCAGCCGCTTTTCAATCTGGCACATCAGCCACACGGCAATAATAACGGGGATAACGTGGCCCTGGTAGCGACCAGCGGAATTTTGTACAGCCCGCCAAACACCGACTGGTAGGTCTGCACGCCCTCAGAAGCAACGGTCCAGGCGTTCTGCAGGTTGGGGTGAATCATGATCATGCCGATGACAGCACCCAGGAACTGGTTGCCACCAAACACCTTTGCGGCGGAGAACGCGATCAGGATAGGCAGGAAGGTGTACGCCGTGTTGGAGAACAGCTGGGCAAACACATAGATGGAACCGCTGGTATCAATGTTCAGGAAGCCGTTGTTGACCATAAAGTTCAGCGCTTCCATAATGCCCATCAAAAAGCCGGAAGCCACGATGGCCGGGATGATGGGAACAAAGATATCGCCCAGCGTCTTGATGGCCCGCTGGTACCATGGTGCTTTGGAAGCGGCAGCCTGTTTGACTTCCTCCTTGCTGGCACCGGTGATTCCGGCCAGGGCGGTGAACTCGTCATACACCTTGTTCACAATGCCGGTGCCGAAGATGATCTGCAGCTGGCCCTGGGCTTCAAATACGCCCTTGGCGCCCTCAGCATTTTCGAGCTCTTTTTTGTTCACCTTGGAATTATCCGCAATCACCAGGCGCAGGCGGGTTGCGCAGTGTGCGGCCGATACAATGTTGGAAGCACCGCCGATGTTGTCCAGTACCTGCTGGGCTGCTTTCTTGTAATCCATGTTGCACGCTCCTTCTTTTATCTGTTGGCCCGGTAGGAGGTTCCGGGGCCTGTTTCATTTGACAGCTTTATTATATACGAAGGTGAGTGCTTTTTCTATTGACCAAACGACCCAACTTGCAAAGACTCTGTTATCGATTTCACACAGTTTCACACCGCTCTTTGGTAAAATGCACAAAAAACAGGGGACTGCATGGAAAGGGTGCACAAAACAAAAACTTCCCCGCAGTGATGCAGGGAAGTGTGGCGCAAAGGATGCCTGTTATAGCGACCAGACATTTTCATCTGAGTTGTCATCCCCGGTGGAGGCCCGGCATTTTAACTCATAATCCAGCTTGATCATCTGCGGCTCGGCATGGGGGTCCGCCAGCATGTCCATCAGCAGGCGGGCGGCTTTGTCCCCGGCGGTGCGGTAATGCAGATGGGCGCTGGTCAGCGGCACATAGGCAACGCGGCCAATGCGGTTGTCGCCCACAGCGGCAATCATGATGTCATCCGGCACCCGCAGACCGTGGCTGCGGCAGTATTGCAGCGCACCCAGGGCGATGGAGTCGGTCGCGCAGAACAGGCAGTCCAGCCCCGGCGCACGGCCAAACAGCTGCTCCGCCTGGTGGTAGCCGGATTCCATGTTGAACTTGGCAATGCTCATCCGCTGCGGCTGGGGCACGAGACCTGCATCCCGCAGCGCACTGTCAAAGCCTTCGCGCCGGGCAAGGCCGACGGCTTTGTCCAGCAGGGTCACGCCCAGGTAGCCCGGCTTGCGCCGCCCCTTTTGCAGCATGTGGGCGGTGGCGGCCTGCGCCGCGCCGAAATCATCGTGGAACACACAGCTGAACCCGGGATACTGCTGCCCCACGATTACCACCGGCACATGCAGGCTTTGCAGCACCGCGTGGTGTTCCGGGGTAAACATGGTGGCAATCAGGATAATGCCGTCCACCGTATCATGCCGCAGGGTATCCAGCGCGCGCACTTCGCGGGTGTTGTCGTTGGCGGTGTTGATCAGCAGCAGCTGGTAGTTCTGGTCGTCCAGTACCCGGCTGATGCCCTCCACCATGCGGGCGCAGCTTTCGCTGCTCAGCCGCGGCATGATCACCCCAATCTGCCGCGTGCGGCGGGTGCGCAGCATCTGGGCCTGCATACTGGGGCGGTAGCCGGTGGCTTCCACCGCAGCGGCAATCTGGGCGCGCTTTTCGGCGCTTAAGTACCCGCCGTTAAAATAGCGGCTGACCGCTGCCTTGGATACCCCGGCATATTGGGCAAACGCGGTAATGTTCATAGGCCGCACTCCTGTCCGGCTGCCGGCGGGGGAAACCTGCCGGTGCACTTTTTTATCAGTATAATGCAGAAACTGGCAGGGTGCAACGGGAAAGAGCGGAGAAAAGAAAAATAAGAATGAATGGCATGAGGCAAAGAGTAAAATAGACAAAAACGGGGATTGAATTTGTGCTTTTGACGGAGAAAAAGAATGAAAGCTGAATACAAAAAAGCACACAGCTAAAAAGATTTACTAGAATGAATTTGGTGTAAAAGTTATCTTCCGCGCTGGCACAGGATGAAAAGGTATGCTATAATATAATATTAGTTACACGATGAAAAAGTAAGATGCCCCTGATGCCGATGCGGATATGCGCGGGGCAATGATATGTGTTTAGTGAGGAAAAAGAATGGGACTGCTGCAAAAAAATTCAGGCAAAAACCGAGGAACCCGCGCGAAGGAAAAGATCCGCCCGCTGCTGGAAAGCCGCATGATGCGGGACATCCTGCTGGAGATCGGCCAGCGCGGCAACGAAGCGCTGGACCCGCAGTCCGTTCCATTAGCTATGCGCCGCCGCGCTACCCAACTTGCCAGCGAAAGCGGCCTGAGCGGCCTGAAGCAGTGCGCTGTGGATGAACTGCATCTGGACGAAGAGGGAATCACGCTGGTCTGCAAGGGGGAGCACACGGCATTTTTGTACGCAGACTATAACTATGAAAACATTGAGGATACCGACTGCCTGCCCGCTGTGGCCGAATACCTGGTGCAGCACATGCGCGGCTATTATAACATTACCCGCAGCTTTTACAGTGTGCCCAAAGCCAACGGCCATGTGGAGGAAAAGACTCGTGAGGTGACCGTGGTGCGCCACCACGAGGATACCCCCTTTGCCCCCGGCCCGGTGCAGAAACAGCATTTGTTCTGATGCACATGAGATATCCCCCGGCATACAGGAATTATGCCGCCCCGCATCTTGACGCGGGACGGCATTTTTGCTATACTAATTTAGTATCCGGCAGCAACCCAGAACATGGAGCATTCCCCAAGAGGTCGTAAGAGGGAGCACTCGAAATCAAGCAGGCATTTTGGAAGTTACCACTAATTTTCTAACGACCCATCGTCAGAAATCCACTGCTTTCTACAATTTAATATTTGCTGTTCTCTCCTACTTTTCTCTCCTTTTTCCGGAGAAGATTTTGGGGGATTACTATAAGGAGCATTACCCAAGAGGTCGAAGGGGTCGCACTCGAAAGTTTGCATCCAGCAGGTCACCTTGTCCGCAGGAAATCCCATAACGGCGGGCTTTATCGGGTGTCGCGTACTCAACTTTTCATCGTTATCTTGCATCGAAATCTCGCATTTTTCCAAACGCTGTGCGAGGCGGTGCGGTAAAAACTAAATAAGCAGACGTATCGAAGCGGTCGTAACGAGATTGACTCGAAATCGTGGTCGCTACTCGGTAGCTCCCTGACCGGAATCCCTTGATTTTACGGGGTTTTTCGGGTATTCTTAACTTAATATTTTTGCTTGTTCTCCCCATCAGTTCTCCCCGTTTTCTGAGGTGCTGATGTTGAGATAAATACGGAGACGTATCGAAGTGGTCATAACGGGACTGACTCGAAATCAGTTGATCCGCAAGGGTCCGTGGGTTCGAATCCCACCGTCTCCGCCAGAAATCACGCCAGTAGTCGGTTTTTCCGGCTGCTGGCTTTTCTTTCTCAATTCGCTGCAAAGCCCAAACCATTGAGCATTGCGTCAGCCGAAGTCAGCTTCGAGCTGTAATCCAGATGTGCGTAAATGTTCGCCGTAGTTGAGAAGTCGCTGTGACCAAGCCATTCCTGAATCTGTTTCATGGGAACACCGTTTGCCAGAAGTAACGAGGCGCAGCTATGCCGGAGATCGTGATACCTGATCTGTCTCATCCCCTTCGCCTTGAGCAGCTTCGGAAAGCTCTCTGTGACGTAGTGGGGCTTTATCAGATCGCCAATCTCATTGACACATACATACTCAAGATAGTCCTTGATGTAACTGCGTCCGCACAGGCGGCGGTTCTCCTGCTGTTCTTCTTTCAGTGCAAGAAGTCTTTCCCGCATGAAAGGAACAAGAGGCAGTGTTCTCATACTCGATTTGGTCTTTGTGGTGTCTGACGCAACCAGAACGCGCTTGCCGTCGAGATCACAGGAAGTAACCGTATGACGGATGGTGATGGTGTTCTGGTCAAAGTCGATGGCATCCCATTTCAGACCGATTGCTTCACTCCGGCGCAGACCGTAGAACGCACCGAACAGAATTGGCAGTTCAAGTTTGCTTCCTTTTGTAGCCTCGAAAAGAGCGTTGACCTCATCGGCATCATAGAAGCTGCCGACGTAGCGGTCTTTCTTCGGACGCTCAACCTTATCCGCCGGGTTTACATCAATCAGGTCAATCTTCACGGCATACTTGAGTGCCTTGTGAATGTTGGCGTGATAATGAATGACCGAGGACGGACTGACACGCTCAAGCTCACTCAGGTAAAACTCCTGAATGTCTTTTGCGGTCAGGTCCTTGAGCGTCACTTCCTTTTCGCGGAAGTACGGTGCTACAATCTTTTTAACCGTAGTCGAGTATGAAGCGAATGTCGGGACTGCAACCGAGCTTTTGATGATGTCGAGCCATTTTTCCATATAGTCCGCGAACAGAATGTCTCCGTTCATGACCTTCGGCTCTTCGGGATTGAAATTGCGTCGTGCGTCCATCAGGATCGCTTCGGCGCGTTTTTTGTTTCCCTTCACAGTAAGCCCGGTGGAAATCCACTTGGTCTTTCTTTTTCCGAGAGAATCGGTGTAGTTCAACACGGCGTAGTAATATCCGCTTTTTTCGCGGAGATGTCCTGCTACCATAATTATCCTCCTTCTTTGTAGCAGAGACACCTACCTGATACCGTGCTTCTATTATACCAGAACCGGGTTCGAATTGGAGGACCTCTGCCGAACATTTTTTGTAAACAAATTGAGTCCAAGCCTTATGCCGTGACTGCTTCTCCGCATCCGATGCAGAGAAAGGTGAAAAGATGAGCCTTCGGAATACGATAGGCTCTGCCGACTTTAAGACAGCAGATTTTACCTTCCCGCAGGATGCGGTAGCCGGTCTTTGTGCTGATGCTGAGTATTTCGCACATCTGCTCAATGCTCATCACATCTGGATAGTCTTTCAGCATGAGCTTGTAGGCATCGCGCTGAGAAATGGTTGATGCGGTATTCACCCGTCTCACCTCCACAAGATTTGATTTTGCCTTATCAGCAAAAGGATAGGCAGCAGTCCTTTTTGAATAGACTGCTGCCCATAGTTTTTGATGATAAAGCCCTTTCGGGCGTTTTCATATTGGTTATCCTTCCGGCATATTTGCAGCTCGCACCCCTGCCGAATAGGGAATGCTGCGGACTACCAATGGTCAATCGGTATCATGGGACTCTCACCCCTCCGAGGATCGCTCCGAGCCGCCCCTTCAAAGAAAAGACGGAAGTATCATTATACCCGGCATCTGCATCGTCGCAAGCAGCCGCACCACACGGCTGTTATAGCTCTCCGGAGGTCGCTCACTCCCTTGCGGGAGGTCTTGGCGTCGGAAGCTGTGTTGCTTCGCAGAAGCGGAAAGATCCGCAGCACTGAACTATTCAGTTTTCAAGGAGCAGTGAAGAAGTTTAAGAACCCTCTTCACTTTACAACGGACAAAAAAATCGCAAAATGGGGGGGTGCGATCAAAAATTTATTTTTGATTTTTTTGCAGACAGCGTTTTTTGTTTCCAATACGCTTTTGTGGTTGCACCCTTTCAGCTTGGCGAACTTTCTGACACTCATGCCGCCGAGAATAACCTCGTCGAAGACTTCCCTTTGATTTGCGGTCAGCGTTTTCCGGAAGGCTATGATCCAACGCTTAGTAGCGGATTCCTGAATGTAGTCGTGCGGGTCGATAAGCCATGCAGGTCCTTCCACATCTTCCTCGTTGACAACATCAAGAGAGAGAATAGTTTGAGGCTTTGCATCGTCCGGGTCGCTTGAGGTAAAACCTCTCCGCATCTGCTTCTCTTCCAGTCGGAGGATTTTCATGACCTCACGGTCAACCTCCGTTACTTCGCCGGTGATTTTCACGCGCACCATGCACTTTCCGTCCTCCGTAGTCCAGAGGTCATAGTCGAACTCGACAGGGGTTTTAGGGATTCGTTTCATTGCTTGTCCTTTCCGCTGGCGCGGAGCAGCGGATGGACAAGCCTAAAAAAGGAGCCGCATGACGGTGAGTTGTGATCCCATGCCGATAAAACAGAGTGCGAACACTCTGTTCATGCGGCATTAGGAAGACTCACCAGTCAGCGGCTCCACAGCACAGCTATCAAATATTTATTTGTTAAACTCCTTATCCTCTGTTGAGGTGGAGATATAACCTTCTCATACTGAGAACATTGAAGACGGTTTCTCTTCCGCAGAGCTTACACTTTGCCTGAACGTGACCTCTTGTGTCCTCAAAAACGATGATGGTATTGTGATGACAGTACGGGCATTCCATCGTTCGCCTCTTCTGGCTGGCGATGGCGATACGCGCCCGTCTGATCTTCATCTGCATTTCAGCAGACGGTTCAGTAACACGGATATTCTTTTTCATGCCCATACCTCCGTCGGATCATCGAACTCTGAATATGGGCGGTCTTCGAGATAACCAAGCTGGCGCAGACGGATGACGGCTGCGGACTGGGAAACACCAAGTTGAGCGCATATCGCTCTGAGCGACAGGCGATCCCGGTATGTAAAGTAGCCGCCATAGGACGTCAGCTTCTTCTCAGGGATGAAATACCACGCGGCAAGGTCAACTTCTTTCTGCGGCATCAGGATTGCCGCTCCGAGGACGTTTGCTTGCCATTCATTCCAGTCCTCATGTGTTTTGAGATCACGCAGCGAATAGGCTGTTCGTGCGGAATACTGCCGGTTGCAGCGTTGCTTGACTTCATCGGATTCCATCTGATAGAGAATCTGATGAGCGCATTCGTGGGCAAGCGTGAAGCGCCGCTTCCCGCAGAGCTTCTTTATCTGCCCTTGACGGATGAAGCTCTCATCGAGCAACACCTGATTACATCTGAGCGGAAGTGTTCGCCTGACACCCTTTTCCTCAACGATGTACTCTGTATCAGTATAGGCAGTCAAGCCGCAGATACTTCCATCAGAGGAAAGTCGGGCAAAAGACACTTGCAAGCCGAGATAGTCTCTTGCGAACTGATCAATCGGCGTGGCACGAGCCATACGGACTTCCTCGGACTCCGTGCCGAAGAAAAACTTGTTGAAGTCTTCCGTGACGGCTGCTGCAATTTCTTCGATTTGCTTCTGAGATAAGATCACCGGGCATTCTCCTTTGCTTCGACAAACCACTTGTCTCCTTCATGAAAAAGGAACGACTCCTTTCCTTTAATCATGACTGTGTAACGGATGCCGCCACCACCAACCTTCTTGGATGTGGCGCGGCATTTGTAAAGAATCTGGTCGATCTGAAAAATCAAACCGTCCTTCCAACGGATGAGCCGGGGCTGAATTGCACCTTCCTCATCGACATCGAGATTTACCGAAACATACGCTTTTCGGCACTTCGAGCAGTTCATGAGCTACCTCCGTTCATAAAAAAGTTACCTGTTTTTCGACACGAAATTCCTCAACATTATTGACACACACATCGTTCGTGTGGTATCATAATTACGAACAGAGATTTCGTGTAAATATAGTATAGCACGAACATCATGTTCGCGTCAATAAGATAGACGAAAGTTTTTGTTCGTGTTCACGGAAAATTAAAGAAAGAGGTGCCTTATGGGATTTAAAGACAGGCTTAAAGAGAAGAGAGTGGAGGCAAACCTGACGCAAGCCGCTCTCGCAGAAAAAAGTCTCTGTTACTGCGAGGACAATTCAAAATTATGAGCTTGGCACTCGAAAACCGACAAAATACGATATTGTAAAAAAAACTTGCCGAAGCTCTGAACACAACACCGGAATATCTTCTCGGCAACGGCGGAATGCTCGTTCTCGCCGCACAGGAACAAGGCGGAGCAAAAGCGGCGCGTGAGATAGATGAACTGGTGAGTGAAGTCACCGGTATGTTCGCAGGAGGTAAGCTCAGTGAGGATGCGCTTGACGGCGCGATGCAGGCACTCACCAGAGCCTATTGGATTGCAAAGGAAAAGAACAAGAAGTACACGCCGAAAAAGTATCGAAAAGAGCAGCCGGAGGAATAAGTCCGGATTTTTGTACAGGGTGTTTTTTATAATGGATAATAATTATCCACGAATGGAGGTGGCGCGATGAATGCCGAACAGCTATCAAAGGTGGGCAGCGATCTTGTACGACGATGCGGCACACGAGATCCTTTTCAAATCGCAAAAGAGCTGGGCATCATTGTTCTGGATGATTGCGAAAACTTCGGGCAACTCAAAGGAATGTATCGCGTTGTCAAGAAAAATCGCTTTATTTTCTTAAATCAGGATTTAAGTCCGCAAACGAAGCGTATTGTATGCGCTCATGAGATCGGTCACGACCGACTGCACCGCGCACTTGCAAAAGGTGATGGATTGCAGGAGTTTGTGCTTTACAAGATGAACTCTATCCCTGAGTACGAAGCGAACATTGTTGCGGCTGAGATATTACTTAATTCCGACGAGGTGCTTGAGTACATTTACGATTATGGGTACACTTCGGCGCAGATTGCACAGGCAATGCACACAGACATCAACTTGATTGCCTTGAAGATTGCGCATCTGGCAGAGACAGGGCATGACCTACGCCGGATAGATTACCGAAGTGATTTTTGAAATAAAGAGGTGGCGTATGACAAGAAGCGAAGTTATGAAAGACTTCATGAAGAAGACCGTGGTTCCGGTCGCAGTTGCGCTCCTGCTGTTTTCTGTTTTCAGCCGCATATTCGTTGAGAACGGAACGCCGGATTATTTCCTGATTTGGCTTGCTTGCGGAGTGCCATTCGGCATCGGAAAGATGTTCACGCTTATCCCGATTGGCTTTGGTATTTCCGGTACAGTAGGCGTTGTTGCACTCAACCTTGTCCTCGGCGGTCTGATCGGCGGTGTGATCCTGATCTGGAAGCTGGCAGTTGCCCTCTGGTATCTGCCGCTGACAGTACATCGGTATACAACTTGCAAATAAGCACTTAGTGGAGGGTTAAATTATGAAGGATGAGATAATATCTTTGATAGAAGAAGGCGGCGAGTTTGCTTTGGATAGTATTTTGCCAGATGGCATCGTCAGAGACCTGCCTATCATCGGTCCAGCTTTTAGCTTGATAAAAATAGGAAAAGACATTCATGATAGAGTCTTTATAGAAAAGTTAAAAAAGTTTCATGCAGGACATTGACAAAAATCAAGAGTGGAAAGAGAAATTCCGTGATGTGGATGAGTGCAACAAAATATCGAAACAGCTTCTTTATGTGGTCGATTCATGCGATGATGATGACAAATTGCGACTAATCGGATTGATATTTAATTGTTTTGTGAACGGAGACATCGACAGAACCCAATATTTTTTATATCGTTAATATGATTTCAAAATCATTCTATCCATTTTTGAAAGTACTTTTGGAGATTGACGAGACCGATGCTCGTTTCAAAAATGACGGAGAAAAGTATGACTACGACGCCATAGCGCATTTGCTGAATATAGGCGCACTTGATGCTGCTGGACAGACAGTTGCAACATTCGACTCTAAGACTGGGACGCTCCAATCTCCACCATCCGTAATTGTTGCTGTCAATGGGTATGGGGTATTTATAAGGGATATTCTGAAGGAACTGAATTAGATTCGTTAAACCATGGTCGGAGGAGGAATCGTAGAAGATGAAACAACGCACCTACATTGCAATCGACCTGAAATCTTTCTACGCCTCCGTGGAGTGCCGGGAGCGCGGCTTAGATCCTCTGGACACAAACCTCGTTGTAGCAGACGAAAGCCGGACGGACAAGACCGTCTGCCTTGCCGTTACTCCCTCCCTCAAAAGCTATGGCATCTCCGGGCGTGGGCGGCTGTTTGAAGTCAAGCAGCGCGTGAAAGGAAGCGAATGCCGGACGGCAGCACGACGCACCGGGACGCAAACTGGACGGCACATCGCACTTCTTCTCGGAGCTGCAAGCAAACCCGTCTCTGGCGATTGACTTCATCATTGCGCCGCCTCGGATGGCGTACTACATGGAGTACAGCACCCGCATCTATCAGGTTTATCTCAAGTATATTGCCCCGGAGGACATTGTGGTCTACTCCATCGACGAGGTGTTCATGGACGTGACGGACTACCTGAATACCTACAAGCTCTCGGCACATGACCTTGCCATGAAGATCATCCTCGACGTGCTTGAGACGACCGGCATCACGGCAACCGCTGGGATTGGGACGAATCTCTTTCTCTGCAAAGTGGCAATGGATATTGTGGCGAAGCACATCCCCGCTGACAAGAACGGTGTCCGCATTGCAGAGCTGAATGAGATGAAGTTCCGGCGTGAGCTTTGGGCGCACCAGCCTCTCACGGATTTCTGGCGCGTGGGTCGAGGCATTGCGAAAAAACTTGAGCAGAACGGGATGTTCACGATGGGCGATGTTGCCCTCTGTTCAGAGCAGAACGAGGACTTGCTTTACAAGCTGTTCGGCAAGAATGCGGAACTACTCATTGACCATGCGTGGGGCTGGGAGCCTACGACCATTGAAGCAATCAAAGCGTACCGTCCCAGCTCAAACAGCCTCAGCTCCGGTCAGGTATTGCACTGTCCCTACGAGCCGCAGAAGGCGAAGCTGGTTGTGCGGGAAATGACGGACTTGCTTGTGCTGGACTTGGTGGACAAGGGGCTTGTCACCGACCAGATGGTTCTCACAGTCGGCTACGACATTGAGAACCTGACCGATCCGGCACGACGGGCAAAGTATCACGGCGCGGTGGAGAAAGACCCCTACGGTCGGGAGATTCCCAAACAGGCGCACGGCTCTATCAATCTCGACGGTCACACATCCTCTACCCGCAAAATAATGTGTGCTGTGTCAGAGCTGTTTGACAGGATCGTGGACAAAAATCTGCTTGTCCGCCGTATGTATGTTGTAGCAAATCATGTCCTGCCGGAAGCCGATGCGCCGAAGAAAAAACGACGGCGCTGTCCAGCTTGACCTCTTCACCGACTATGCTGCCGAAGAGGAAAAACAGAAAGCCGAGGACGCTGCATTGGAGCATGAGCGAAAGATACAATCCGCCACGCTTGCGATCAAAAAGAAGTACGGAAAGAACGCCATCCTCAAGGCGATGAATCTTGAAGAAGGTGCAACCGCGAAAGACCGCAATGCGCAGATTGGAGGGCATAAGGCGTGAGCGGAAAATACGACGAGATCATGGGACTTCCGCACCATGTTTCCAAGACACGACCGCAGATGCCAATGACAGATCGTGCAGCACAGTTTGCCCCCTTTGCTGCCCTCACCGGCTATGATTCTGCAATTAAAGAAACTGGGCGTCTGACTGACGAAAAGATTGAACTTGACGAGGAAGCTCTGACCGCTTTGAACCTGAGATATCAGCTTCTCATAGATGCCCTTGATGAAGAGCCGGAGGTTGAAATAACCTACTTCAAACCCGATGAGCGCAAAGCTGGCGGCGAATATGTGGCAGTGATCGGCGCGGTCAAAAAGGTCGATGACTTTGAACGGCTGATTACCATGCAGGATGGTATGAAGATTTCAATGGATGATGTTCTGAGCATTGACGGGGAGCTGTTTTCATCGTTGGAATGATATTGATTGATATGCTATAAACGCGAGACGAAATGACTGTGCGGCAGTAATCCGTGCGGTCATTTTTGTTTTTCTTTGCCGTAAGAAAACAAAAAGCTTTTTTTCTCATGTCCCCCCCATTTTGAATATTTTTGTCCGTTGTAAAGTGAGGGGTATTTTACGGGGAGTCTCTACGAGGGAATACGATTTTAGAGAATAGCAAGCACAGCCGGTGTATATACACACGGCAATTTCCAATTAAGGAAACCCTCCCCTTAATCGAAAAAATGCTTGTTGGAATGTCTCCCAAACCCTCTTCCTATACGAAAGGACGGAACGCCTATGGCAAACAGAACGCGACCAAATCAGATACTATTCTTCGTCTCCGACGATGAGAAAAGAATCATCAAGGCAAAGATGGCACAGCTCGGAACAAAGAACATGGGAGCATATCTCCGGAAGATGGCGATTGACGGTTATATCATCAAGGTGGACTACACGCAGCAGAAGAAACTCGCCGCCGCTGTCAGCCGTGTTGCCTCGAACATCAATCAGATTTGCCGCCGCATAAACTCCACCGGACACTTCTATGCGGACGATATTGCAGAGCTGAAAGAAAGGCAGGGTGAGATATGGCAGTTACTAAAATCAAGCCAATCCGAGGAACTGTAAACAAAGCTCTCGCCTATATTCTCGACCCGCAGAAGACCGACGATGCCTTCTATGTTTCATCCTATGGGTGCGCTGCAAGCGACGCAGCAGCAAAAGAATTTGAGTGGACAAGAAACCTCGCAGTGCAGCAAGGAATGCAGATGCCGAAGGTGCTTGCCCGTCATCTAATCCAGTCTTTTGACATCGGTGAAGTGACGCCGGAAGAGGCTCATGAAGTCGGAAAGCAGCTTGCGGACGAATGGCTCAAGGGCAAGTACGAGTATGTGATTGCTACCCACATCGACAAGGGACATTGCCATAATCACATCATCTTCAATGCCGTGAACTATGTGGACTTCCATGCTTACCGGAGCAACAAGAGAACCTATCGAGAGCTACGTCAGCTCAGTGATGAGATATGCAAGGAACACGGGCTGTCTGTGATCCCTCCGTCGCAGAACAAGGGCATGGACTACAAGGAATACACCGAAGCCAAACGCGGCACGAGCCGGAAGCAAAAGCTCAAGCAGACCATCGACCGGCTTGTCATCACAGCGAAGGACTACGATGACTTTTTGTGGCTCATGCAGGAAGCCGGTTATGAAATCAAGACCGGCAAATACATCTCCTTCCGTGCTGAAGGTCAGGAGCGATTTACCCGATCTAAAACTATCGGAGGGAACTACACCGAGGAACGCATCAAGGAGCGGATTGCCGGACGGACGCCCCGAAGAAGTCAGAGACAGACCGTACCGAAAGGCATCTCTCTCATCGGAGATATTCAGGAGCGGATCAGGCTCATCGACAGCAAGGGCTATGAACATAAAGCAAAGCTCACAATCCTCAAGGAAGCGGCACGAACACTCAACTATCTCACGGAAAACAACTTGCTCCAATACGCCGATCTTGAGAAGAAGGTCGAGGACGTTCACAGCTCCTATGACCGCACCGGCAAGGACCTGAAAGGCGTTGAAGCGCGACTGCGGGAAGTCCAACCGCTTATCAAGAACATCTCCAACTACCAGCGCCTCAAGCCCGTATATGACGCCTTCCAGAAGGCGAAAGACAAGCCGAGTTTCAAGGCAAAGCACGAAGCCGAGCTTGTGATCTTTGAGGCGGCGCGGAGTACACTGCTTGCCATGCAAGGCGATGAAAAACTGCCGAGCTTGAAGACGCTGCAAGCGGAACAGCAGCGTCTCCTTGAAGAGCAGCAGCGGCTCTATGATGAACGTGCGAAGCTCAAAAAGGAAGCACGGATGATCGACACCTTGCAGGCAAACGTGGATGATTTTCTCAAGTCAGCTACATCAAGGGATCAAGAAAAAGATTGGACGGCACATCTCGAATAATGGTTAAGCCGCACTGGGTAGATTTTAGTCAGTGCGGCTTTTTTCTTGACAACGTCCAACAAAAGTTTACATATGATTTCGCTTAAACGCATTGCAATTTCGTTCGAACGATGGTATAATATAATAGAATTTTTGTATGCGCCAATAAGACAGGAGGGCATAAAATGGAAGGCTTTATGACAACAAAAGAAGCTGCCGAAAAGTGGGACATCTCTGTCCGTCAGGTTCAAAATCATTGTAAGAATGGACGCATCAAAGGTATATTAAGAGTCGGTACAAATTATTTGATTCCCAAAGATGCCATGAAACCAACTTATATATATGTGTATGAAGCCAGCGAACGCCCAAAAGAGTAAGTCCGTTTTATTGGACTTGGCATTTGATACAATAAAGTTAAAGTCTCCGTATTACAAAAACATTTCCACGAAGGGAGGAAACAATCGTGTGGTGTAATAAATGCAATATTGAAACGAACGATAGCGTCTGCCCGCTCTGTGGCTCAAAGACTGTCGAAGACCTTCCTGTGGAAATTTTTTTGGTGTGAGCGATGCAAGACACCAATTATCCAAACCTCTACTCAAGCGAACAAGGGGACTTGCCCTATCTGCAAAGGAAAAACGAAATACATGTCCGCTGACCTTCGTCCCGTATTTCCAGAGGAACGATTACTTTTAGAGCTTTTATTGCAGAAGAAACCACATGAGTATATAGAAGAATCTGTGTGGGCAAGTAATAACCGCTATTATGTGAATGGCAAATCCATTGCTATACCTAACGGTCTTTACAACGCTGTAGATACGGACGAGATCATAAATTTGCTCAATAAGAACAAATACAAAAAACTCCTACGAGCATTTTGATAAGCACATGGCAACCTTTGTTATGGCAAATCAAGATCGTCTCAATTACCTCATTGATGAAGCGCATTCTTTCATCCGAAATGCAGCTCTCAAGTTCCCCGAAGAGAGAATTGTCGTTTCTTTCTCAGGTGGTAAGGATTCGACTGTTACTGCCGATTTAGCAGTAAAGGCTTTAAGCAATCCTTCTCTCGTTCATATATTTGGGAATACCACATTGGAGTTTCCAAGCACTATAGAATATGCTCATCGTTTCAGGGACGCACATCCAGATGCAATCTTCCAAATTGCAAAGAATGATGAGCAGGATTTCTATGATGTATGCGATGATATAGGTCCCCCGGCGCGGATGATGCGCTGGTGTTGCTCTATGTTCAAAACGGGTCCTATAACGCGCGTAATTAACAGTTTATACCGTAGCCAGCAGATTCTCACATTTTATGGAATAAGAAAATCTGAATCTGTAAGCCGAAGCAAATATAATCGCATTGAAGATAGCGCAGATGCAGTGAAAATTCAGCAGCAGACGGTAGCCTCTCCTATCTTTTTTTGGAAGGATATTGACATTTGGCTGTATTTGATAGCAGAAAACGTTGACTTCAATGATGCATACCGCCTCGGCTATGATCGTGTTGGCTGCTGGTGTTGTCCCAACAATAATCAGCGCGCGCAGTTTCTCTCGAGGATTTATATGCCAGAACAATCAAAAAAAATGGAGAGACTTTTTGGTGGGCTTTGCAAAAAGGATTGGCAAACCTGATCCCGAGGTATATGTAGATACAGGAAAGTGGAAAGCGCGTCAAGGTGGAAACGGACTTGCATCCGCAAATGACGTAAAGATTAAATTTACAAACTGTACTGCGGAAGAACACGCCAAAATTTACCGGTTGGTTAGACCATTCGATGATGAACTTGTTGGAATGTTTGTCCCGTTTGGTAGGGTTGCCCCGGAATTAGGAAAAAAAATATTACGCGAGGTTATTGTGCTTGACCATCGCACAAATGTCCCAATCTTATCTCTTCAACCGTTTAACCAAGATGGATATGATTATGCCGTTAAAGTGCGGACAATGAATGTTGCCGATCATGATGATTTGCAAAGAATGGTCGGCTATCAAATAAGGAAATTCAATGCTTGCAGAAAGTGTTTGAAATGTGAGTCTCTTTGCAGAGTCGGTGCGATAACAATTAACAATTTTGGTTATTATATTGATCCGCAAAAAATGTGTCCATTGCAAGACGTGTATGACTGCTAAATATCTTGATGGCGGCTGCATGATGGACAAATATCTCAGAACAAAGTAATCAATGGAGGTCATGTTATGGCAATGAAATTTCGTGCCCATGATACATTTTTTATAAGAAAAGGGTGGCTTAGCAAAGGCATGAAGTATGTCCATAACAAGCCGGATATTTTCGTTTCCAAAGATGAGAATCCAATGGACGTTCTTGGCATTGGTGCAAATATGGTCAAAGCATTACGTTATTGGTTGCAGGCAGTGGGCTTAACGGAAGAGCCTACTATCGGAAAACGGGTGCAGTCATTCACTCCATTTGGACAAAGTGTATTCACTTACGACCGCTATATCGAAGAATTAGGCACGCTGTATCTTCTTCACTATCGGTTATCATCTAACAAAACTGATGCAACAGCATGGTACTATTTCTTTAACGAATTTAGCATGTCAGAGTTCACACGCGATGATTTTGTGGAGTCGCTTCAAAGACGCATTCGTATGGAAGATAGTGAAGCTGCCGTCGCTATTCGATCCTTGAATGATGATTTCACCTGCATCATCAACACTTACCTTCCACGTTACAAGACCAGTCCTAACCGTGTTGCACCGGAGAACAACATTGACTGCCCGCTTGGTGAGCTTGGACTTATTGACATTCTAAGCAAAGAAAAGAAAACTTATCGGAAAGCTATTCCTTCTGCAAATACAATAAACCCGTGGATCGCTTTTGCAATAATTGTCGATCAAGCAGGAAAATCGAAAGAGATCAGCTTAAATGAACTACTTACTGCGCCGTGTAACATCGGCAAGACATTTAACCTCGATTCTATTTCCATGTTAGACGTTCTGTATCAGGTTGAGAGTATTGGCAAACTAAAGATTAACAGAACCGCCGGCCTGGATGTTATCCAGATTTTAGAAGAGCATACATTCCAAGATTGTGTTGATGCATATTACAAAAGCATCAGTACACAGTAACAGGAGATGACACAATGAGCAAGATGATTTCCGTTGCATCAGGATTCCAATATTCTGTGAATATTGGATATGACTTGGGCAACGATGAGAAACTTAAAAACTTCATACCGACCAAATCCGCACTTCATCTCCTTGAGGATATTCTTCTAAGTACAGCAGAAACTTCAACAGAGAGATCGCGCATTCTAATTGGTGCATACGGCAAGGGAAAGTCACACATTGTACTGACCATTCTCTCTATTTTGTTAAAGCGAGACCTGAACTTGTTCAAAAAAATGCTGCCCAAATTAGAGGAATATCCGAAAATAAGGCAGTGTGTACTCAATTATTATGAAAGCGCGAACAAAATTCTTCCAGTGGTTATTTTTGGTAGCAGCACAAGCCTATCGCAAGCGTTTTTTACTTGCGCTACAACGCACGCTCTCAGACAATGATATGTTTGATGTTATGCCAGAAACCAACTATAAAGCGGCTATATCAGTAATCGAGCGGTGGGAAACTGAGTTTCCAGATACATATAGAGCATTCGAGGCAGCGATTGATACTCCGGTTCCTATCTTTGTTAATGCACTTGCTTCGTATGACATCGCTGCATATGAACAGTTCGAGAGAGTCTACCCCTCCTTAACAGCAGGAAGCGTTTTTAATCCTTTCCTTGGTTTCGATGTTGTGGAACTCTATGAAAGTGTTGCAAAAGGGCTTCAAAGCAAGGGCTATACTGGGATATATGTAGTTTATGACGAGTTTAGCAAATACCTTGAAGCTAATATTACCGAAGCATCTTTGAGCGATACTAAGATGCTTCAAGACTTTGCCGAAAAATGCAACCGGAGTGGATCGCTTCAACTGCATCTAATGCTTATATCGCATAAGGAGATTGCAAATTACATTGACAAACTCCCAAAACAAAAAAGTTGATGGATGGCGTGGAGTCTCCGAGCGATTCAAACACGTTCACCTTAATAACAACTTCTCACAGACTTACGAGATTATTTCTTCGGTCATTCAGAAGGACAACGCTCTTTGGAAGGCGTTCATTGCAGAACACAAGGATGACTTCGCTGACGTGATGCACCGCTACGCTTCGCATCCTCTTTTCGCTGAGAGTAAAGATGAACTGGAAGTGGCTTTGTATGGTTGTTACCCGCTGCATCCAGTTTCGACATTTATTCTTCCCAGATTATCCGAGCGCGTTGCTCAAAATGAGCGTACATTGTTTACGTTTCTCTCTGCGTCGGGTAACTCGACTCTCCCTGCTTATCTGGAGCAGTCGGAAGATGATTTTGCGTTTATCACGCCAGATATAATTTATGACTATTTTGAACCGCTGTTCAAGAAAGAAGTATATGCAGGCGAGATCCATCAGAATTATCTTTTAACAGCTAATATTCTTGCGCGTATTGATGCGCGTTCCTTAGAAGCAAAGATTATCAAGACGCTTTCATTGTTTTATGTGCTTGGTCAATTTGAGAGATTAAAGCCTACAAAGGATGAGATTGTTGGTGTGTTTTCTACCGCATATACTGTGCCTGAAATTACCACCGCGATTGATAATCTTATTGAACGGGACTTTGTGATCTATCTCAAGAGAAGCAATGATTTTCTAAAGTTGAAGCAGACTTCTGGCATTGATATAAAGCAAAAGATACACGACTACGCAGAATCTCACGCAAAAAAAGATTTCCGTAAAGGAAACACTCAATGCTTCTAACTTTGATAATTACATGTACCCTTCCCGGTACAATGATGATCGAGAAATGACACGATACTTCACTTTTATTTTCATTGATGAAAGTGAAGTTAGACCAGATACGAACTGGATCATAAAGAGCGAAAACATTGATGCTGATGGTGTAATCTACGCGATTATTCCGCATAGTGATGATGCCATCAAGCGCATTAGAAAAATAGTATTGTCCACGAGCAAGGGATGCAACCGTCATATTTTTATCTTACCTAATCATTATACCAGCATTGACGAAGCTACCCACGAATATGAAGCGGTATCATTCCTCCGTGAAGCGGCATTGGATGATCCGGTACTGTTTGACGAATATGATGTTGTATATGAAGATCTGCGAGAAGTGATCAGCAACTTCATGTCAATATATACTCACCCCGAAAAGTACAAAGCAAGTTACATTTTTAACGGAGATGTTCGGAATATCCGCAGAAAGGCAGCCCTGACCGAGCTGATGGCTGACATTTGCGATGATGTATATTCCTTAACACCTGTCATAAGCAACGAAGCTGTTAACAGAGATGCGATTACCAGCATCGCCAGCAATAGCAGGAATAAGTTGATAGCAGCCCTTCTTCGCAATCAGCTTGAAGAAAATCTGGGTCTCTCAGGAACAGGTCAGGAAGTTTCCATTATGCGAAGCACCCTCATAAGGACAGGCATATTGGTAAATTATGAAGGAACCCCAGCTATTGACTTGCGTCCAGCAGACGCTCGAATAGCCAATATGCTGGAAACCATCGAAAACTTTGTGCTAAGCGCAAGACACAACGAACGTATATGCTTTGATGTGCTGTATGACACATTAACCCTTCCGGAGCATCATATTGGTCTTCGTAAAGGGCTTATTCCAATCTATTTGGCAGTTGTCCTCCACGAATATAAGCAGCAAGTGATTATTCTTGATCGTTTCGGTCAAGTACCTACTTCCGCAGACGTTCTCCTTCAGATAAATGCCGATCCTGGTGCATTTTTGTTGTCATATCTTGACTGGGATCCTGAAAAAGAGAGCTTCATTGAGCAACTTGCCCCTGTTTTCGCAAAGTACATTATTGAAGCTGAAAGAGGCGCAAACACATATGATTTTATTGCAAGTGCGATGAAACGTTGGGTTATGTCTCTGCCCAAGTATGCAAAAGAAGCAAAAATACAGCCTAATGGCAAACGAATTGAGAGTAGGCATCTCTCCTTTGTGAAGCTCTTGAAACAGAACACAAGTAGTTATGAATTGCTCTTTGATAAATTGCCAAAAGCCTTTGGATATGCTGGAGATTTTTCTGCAGGTCTTGCAGATAACATTGTTGCCTCTAAAAGGTATATTGATGGAATGATTGATGACCTAAGAAAAACTCTTATCGATCTGACAAAACAGGTTTTCATACTCCCTCAAAATGAAACGCTTGCAGCACGAATGTCCTTGGCTTCTGTTGTTAAAGAGTGGTGTGACTCTATTAACCCGTCTGCGTTTGACCATATATTCTCAGATGGAACAGATAAATGTCTTGCTCTTTTTAAGACAATAACGAATGATGAAGATTCCTTTATTGTCCGCTTGGCAAAAACCGCTACTGGTTTGCGAATCGAAGATTGGGACGATAGCACAATATCTGCCTATGTTCACAAACTGAAACAGTACAAGCAAACCGCTGAAAGCTACAAAGGGCAAGTGAGATCAGAAGGGTCTGAAACTGCGACTAATTATAAGGTTACTTTTGTGGAAGCTGATGGCTCCGCAATAACAAAGAGCTTTGAGCGAGTAGAATACAGCAACAGAGGAAAACTTCTTTTTAATCAAATAACTCAATCATTGGACTCGATGGGACACGCCCTTTCTGAACAAGAAAAGCGTCAAATTCTAATGGAGATTCTCAAGAAATTATGTTAAGGAGGTGAGCTGATGGCTTACTTTGATAATGCAGCAACTACATACCCAAAGCCAGAAACGGTATATCAGAGTATGGATCAGTTCCAGCGGTATACTGGTGGCAGCTTTGGACGGGGAAATTATGAGTTTTCAAGCTCTGCTAAGGGCTTGGTTGATGATACAAGAAAAGCCATAAACCAGATTCTTCATTGCCCTGCTAAGCAAGTTGTTTTTGAGCCATCGGCTACAATCTCTCTTAATATCATCATTCAGGGCATTATAAAAAAAGGCGCAAAAATATATATATTAGTCCGTTCGAACACAATGCTGTGACGCGAACGCTCAATCATTATATAGAACTTGGTCAGATTAAGGTTTTTGAGCTTTCCGTTAATCAAAATTTGTCCTATGACCTTCAACGGATTCGATTTCAGTTTGAATCAACGCGCCCAGACTTCGTTATTGTCAGTCACGCAAGTAATGTAATTGGTCTGGTTGCACCGGTTGAAGAGATTTTCACTCTGGCGAAAGCATTTAACGCAACTACGCTGTTGGATATGGCGCAGACTGCTGGACTTGTTGATTGTGACATAGGAAAAGAAATATTCGACTTTGCCGTATTTGCTGGACACAAGACACTTATTGGTCCTACGGGAATTTCCGGTTTTGTTATGAAACCTGATATTGATTTGGAACCGGTATTCTTTGGAGGCACAGGCTTTGATTCTGCCAATCAACAGATGCCATCATCTTTGCCTGAACGTTTCGAGTTTGGCACATTGAATACTGTGGGAATAGCTGGACTCAATGCGTCCATAAAATGGATTCTGGAACAAGGAATACAAACGCTTTTCATCGCAGAGCAGAATAATCGCATGAGATTGCTTTCGCTTTTATCCGATTATGACTTCATTACCATAATCGGAAATAGCGCAGAACATGAATATGTAGGGATTGTATCATGTGTCATTGACGGAATAAGCAGCGATACGGCGGGGCAGCTTTTCAGCGAACGGAATATATCTGTTCGCACAGGATTACACTGCGCTCCGACAGCTCATAGGTTCTTAAATACATATCCAGCCGGTACTATCAGATTCAGTGTCAACAGTTTTACAACGAACGAGGATTTTGAAGTTCTGCGAGATGCACTCGATGACATCAGTGATAATTTATAAGGAGATCGGGGCATGAGCTTACAAGATGTTAGCATAAAAAATGAATATCGTTCCCTTATTGATAATGTCGTACAAGAGTTTTACATTCCACTTCTCGAACGAGCAAAGGTATACAAACGGGCAGTAGGTTTCTTTTCCTCATCGTCCCTTGTTGAGATCACAAAGGGCATTGCTACTATGGCTTCGAATGGCGGGAAAATTCAGATTGTAGCATCACCTTATCTCTCCGAAGAAGATGTTGAGGCAATCCAGAAAGGTTACGCGGATCGAAACAGTATAATAGAAGGTGCTGTTTTAAGGCAGATCACGGGAGAAAATGTGGATTACTACTCTATGCAGCGGCTCAATCTTCTTGCGTGCCTCATTGCTGATGGTGTTCTGGACATTCGAATTGCTTACACAGAAGGAAAAAATGGAATTGGAATGTACCATGAGAAAATGGGCGTTATTGAAGATGATGAGGGAAATTCGGTTGCCTTTTCTGGTTCAATGAACGAATCTGCTACGGCGATGTCTATAAACTATGAGACGATTGATGTCTTTAGGAGTTGGGGGGATCAAAACGAGACGGAGCGAGTGCGCTTAAAGCAGAATGCATTCTTCTCGATTTGGAATGATACTGAGCCTAACATAAAGGTAATGGAGTTTCCCAGTATCTCGCAGGCTCTCATAGATAAATATAAAAAAACGGTTCCCGATTTCGATATTGATAGAGAACAGTTTCCTCCAAGAGATAAACACACCAGAACATTGAGGGATGGACAAGTGTCTCTCACAACGAATGCTGTAGGTCCTCGTATTCCAGAGAATATTTCCTTACACGACTATCAAAAGGAAGCTATTGCTTCATGGGTAGGTGAAAACTATCACGGCATCTTTGATATGGCAACCGGCACAGGTAAAACGTTTACAGGTCTTGGAGCAATATCAAAGCTGTCGGAAGACTTGAACGACAAACTTGCCGTGATTATTGTTTGCCCTTATCAACACCTCGTCGAACAGTGGGTAGAAGACATAGTTCGATTCAATATGAAACCAATTATCGGTTATAGCAGCTCACCTCAAAAAGATTGGAAGCAAAGATTATCGAAGGCTGTTCGTGACCAAAAACTCCGTGCTGATAAGAGTTTCTTCTGCTTTGTGTGTACCAATGCTACATTTACAAATGATTATGTGCAGGAGCAGATAAGCAAAATACATATGCCAGTATTGTTAGTCGTAGATGAGGCACACAACTTTGGAGCGGCTTCATATGCGAGGCTACTGGATGAGCGCTTTACATATAGACTCGCTCTTTCGGCTACGTTGGAACGGCATCGTGATGAAGAGGGTACGGCACTCCTATATTCCTTCTTTGGGAAAAAATGCATTGAATATTCTTTGGAACGCGCCATTGCAGAAGACAAGCTGACACCCTACAAGTATTATCCTGTTGTTGTTCACTTAAACGATGATGAGCTGGCTGCATATGAACAGTTATCGTATGAAATGTCGAAATGTGTCATCAAGGGGAAGAATGGTAAATTCAAACTAAACAAACACGGAGAAATCTTAGCTCTTCGTCGTGCAAGGATTGTTGCTGGCGCATCTGAAAAATTAGATGCATTGAGAGAAGAAATTAAGCCGTATATTCATGACAACAATATTCTCGTGTACTGTGGTGCGACCAATGTATTAGATGAAAACGCTGATTTTTCATCATCGGATGCTGGCGATATTCGGCAAATTGAGGCGGTAACTCGGATTTTAGGAAATGAGTTTGGAATGGCAGTTGCGCAGTTTACCTCGAAAGAAAATATGGAGACTCGAGCATCCATAAAAGAGCAATTTCAGCGTGGGGACAGACTGCAAGCGATCGTTGCAATTAAATGTTTGGATGAAGGCGTAAATATTCCAGGTATCAGGACAGCTTCATACTGGCAAGTACAACAAATCCAAAAGAGTATATTCAGCGTCGCGGTCGTGTCCTTAGAAAAGCTCCAAACAAACCATACGCTGTGATTTATGACTTTGTGACGTTACCGAGACCACTTGACTCTGTCTCATCACTAACGTCAGAGCAGGCACAAAGAGACTTGGCTCTTGTGCGTAACGAGCTGATTAGGATCAAAGAATTTGGACGCTTATCCCAGAACTCAATGGAAGCAAACAGCTTGATCTGGGATATTCAGGACGCATATCATATCACCGATGAAGAATCGGAGGAAGGCGGATTCGATTATGGAGCAGATTACAGTTAATGAGAAGGCTGTTGAGCGTCTGAAACGCAAAATTATCCTTCAAGAAAATCAGAACTTAAAGCAAAGGACTATGACCGATCAACAAATGGTTACATGGATAAAAAAGCAGATTGAGGAGGAAGCGCAATGTTACTCGAATCAATAACGCTGGAAAATTTTAGGCAATTTCGTCATGAATCTATAGACTTTGCTCAGGGTGAAAACGGGAAGAATGTAACCATTATCATTGGCGAAAATGGTACGGGCAAGACTACTTTCGCGCAAGCTTTCTTCTGGTGTATGTATGGTGAAACTGAGTTTTCCGACAAGAATATGCTCAACAAACTTGTCGCAAATGAAATGAAACCCAGCCAAGAAAGTAAAGTTCAGGTTACATTGAAGCTGCGCCACGGTAATGTGAGCTACACTCTTATGCGCGAACAGACTTATCGCAAAGATTACTCCAATCGGGTTAAAGGTGATAACACTGTGTTTGATATTGCTATCAAAGATGCAAGTGGCAATACCTCCTATGTTAAGAAAGCGCAGTGCGAAAGTGAAGTCAAAGGTATTCTCCCTAAAGAACTGTCCAGATATTTTTTCTTCGACGGTGAAAGAATTGAGAAGATGAGCAAGGACATTTCCACCGGCAAAAAAGCAACTGACTTTGCTGATGCTGTTAAGGGCTTACTTGGCTTGAACGCCATGTACAGTGCAATTCAGCATTTTAACCCAAAATCCAAATTGAGTGTTATTGGTAGCTATGAAAGTAGTTATGACTCTCATAGTAACTCAAAAATTCAAGATTATACAAAAACAATCGAGCGCTGCAAGGAGGAGATCGCAAAGATAGAAGCACGACTTGAAGAGCTTGAAACGCAAATTGAGCAAGCCAGAGAACGTAAAACGGAAAAAACCGAAGAAATTAAACAGTATGCAGAAGGCGAAGAATTACAACGGCAGAAGGAAAAACTCTTACAAAAAATTGCAAGAGCAAAAGAATCCAGAGCCAATGTCGTAAAAGCAATTTGCAAGGATTTTAATACTGGAATGAGTTCCTTCTTCTCTACGGCACTCATGTATCGTTCCCTTGAATTTCTTTCAGACAAGGACTTTACCGGAAAAGACATCCCGTTTATGCATGCGAAAACAATAGAGTACCTGCTCAAGCAAAAGGTGTGCATCTGCGGAACTCATTTAGATGAAGGATCCGTACCGTATAATAAGGTTATGGAATTGATTCATTTTCTTCCTCCACAGTCCATTAGTACGACAATTTCTGACTTTAAGAAAGAGGCAAAACGGCGTGCAAATGTTCAGCAGGATATGTTTGGGCATATCAGCGATAACCTTGCTGTAATTAGTCAGCAGGACGAGGAAGTAACCGATCTCAAAGATGAGCTTCATGTTGTTGAAGGTAAACTTAGCGGCGGAGATGTTCGCGGCAAAGTTAGGGCGATTAACAGCGAGATTCAGCTTTGTGACAAGACCATAAGAGACAGTGGAATTGAAAAAGATAGACTGTTGATAAGGAAAGGCGGCTATGAATCCGATGCCGAGAGAGCTGACACCGAGCGCCGGAACCTGACTTTGTTAGACGATAAAAACAAGAAAATTGAGATATATAAAGCATATGCAGAACGTATCTATCAAGAGCTACTTGAGGTATATGCAACAAGTGAGGCGGAGATTCGCAGTAAACTTGAGACTACAATCAACGAAATCTTCAAACAGATTTATGATGGTGGCTTATATCTGACCATTGATGAAAAGTACCATATTTCCGTATATGCAAATGAGTATGACGGAGATGTTGAAACCTCCACGGCTCAAAGTATCTCGGTAATATTTGCTTTCATTACCGGTATCATCAAAATGGCAAGAGACAATAGAAATGCAACTGATGAAAACGCCAAGTTGCTTTCCTCCGAGCCTTATCCGCTTGTAATGGATGCACCGTTATCTGCATTTGACAAGAGACGTATCAAGACCGTTTGCGAAGCTCTTCCAAATACGGCAGAACAAGTCATCATTTTCATTAAAGATACCGATGGTGAACTTGCCGAAGAGTATATGGGCGATAAAATAGGCTGCCGACATTACTTCGACAAGAAAAATGAATTTGAAACTGTATTGGTATAAGGAGGTGTGCGTATGTTTGATAAGCAATACCGGTTTCGTGGCAGACATGCTCTTCGCGTTGATGCATTAACAAGTGTCTTTGACAGTGAAAGCAAGGCAAAGATTTTTGATCGTAATGTGGATGTGTACGCCAATGCTCCTTTAGTCGGCTTCCTCTATGGAAGAACTGCCGAACTGGATGATACACGAAATCCTGAGTCAAATCAGGTTTACAACCAGAATGTCATGGGTGATCGAGTCATTTACTCTCAGGAAGAACTAATATTCAACTTCCGCTTAATTATGCTACTTGATAAGGCATATGAGCCTGATGAAAATTCTCGTATCAACAAGGCGTTCAGGCACATGGGCGAGGATCCTGCCGATGAAGCACGATTCGACAGCTATGTTCGTGGTGGAGTTGACGTCCTTTACGAAAAGTTGATTGAAGGAGTTTCTTCACCCGATGAATATGTGATGAGATTATATGACTTCGTTGAGGAGTTCCAAGAAAAATTCAACGATGATATATCCAGTGAAGACATTTTGAAACTATGTTCTAAGTAGAAAAGAGGTGAATGGGGATGGATAACCGTCAACTTGCGTACAAAAACTTGATTATCCTCGCGGAAAAGCAAGGATATGTAACATTTGATGACATCATGGACTGCGCTGACGAATACTCTCTCCCCATTCAGGACTTCGACTGGCTTAGTAACTCAGTTACAACCCGAGGGATTATTGTATATAATGAAACTCCGTCTGCAAATCCAAGCGACGATGAAGCTGACGATTATGCACAAAGTGATTATGATCTAATATATGAGCGTATTATAAGTCTTTGCCCTTCGCTTGACAGATTTGTTTCTTTTGTAAGATCGGTGACACCACCGCAGCGAGGCGAAGTTACGCAATTAAAATATCAAGTCATTGACGGTAATTCTTATGCAAGAAATCGTATGATTGAGATGCATTTGAGATTAGCACTTCGCTTGGCACTTCAACGCGCCGAAACATATGATGCAGATATTGAAAATACATTGAGTGACGCCTGTGTTGGACTAATAATCGCTGTAGACAAATATGATCCAGATACATCAGGTGCATTTGCTCCGTATGCATCGCTATGGATTTTGCAGAATATTTCAAGAGAGCAACCTACACAACGTCCGTTAGTTTATTACCCCGCGCACAGAAAAGAGGGCTACTTCGCAGTGTACCCTATCCTTAAAACCTTAGGTTGTATCGGCTGCGATAAGCTAAAATTCTGTGCAAAAGCACAGAAAACTGTTCAAGAAAAAGTAAACTGTGATGAGGTTGTCGCAAAGACAATACTTGAACAAATGATTCCCGACGAGTATTTAGAAGATTTATTGTCAGAATATACCGACGAGACTAATAGACCGTATTCAAATGACCTTGCGACAAACATAGTTCTAAGCAGTTTATCAACAGAAACCGTTGTGTCGGATGACGATGCATATGTATCTCTATATTATAAGCAGCTAAAAGAAGATGTTTCAGAAGCGCTAAATACGCTAACACCGCGGGAAGCAAAAGTGATTCAGCTAAGATATGGCTTTTCAGGATCCGAGATGACTCTTGAGGAAGTTGGAAAAGTGTTTAATGTGACTCGAGAACGAATCAGGCAAATCGAAGCAAAAGCGCTTAGAAAACTCAGACATCCTTCGCGTGCTAAACGCTTGAAAGATTATTATTAAGCTGAATGATATTGTGCCTTTTCAAATTTCACAAAAAAGAGCCTCTGCCGATACCCAAACCGGGCATCGACAGAGGCTCTTCGTTCATTTTATGGGTATTTGAATAAGTGCCGGAATTGACACTTATTCTCGCTCTATTGCTGGAAGTGTGCGGGGAATATAATCACATAGGGCAGTCAGTTTTCGTCGCTCTGAGGCTCGCAATCACAGGCTTTTTCGACCCCTAACTGTCTACACTGCGATGCCTTGCGGGAGAAGTGCGGACAGGCGATGAGATCGGCACGGAAACTCTGCTTGCAGCTATGGACGCAGCGGACGCAGAAGCGGTTATACTTCCGGCGTCCGCTGTCCCCGATGAAGAACGACCACTCCTGTCTCCATTTCTGACTTCTGCTCACAGCTCAATCTCTCCTTTGTGCTTTTGGGGAGGGCAGCATTCCTTCTGCTTTTCAGCCTTTGCAGACTTGAGCCTGTCCATGATGGAGGACTTTTCACCCCTTTCGGGGGCTTTGGCATCAAGGGTCTTGTCCTCCTTCGGACCGTTGTTGATGATCCCATCAATCATGCCGTAGTCATCCTCCATCGACATCTCCGCCGCCTTGAGGTAGTTTTCCTTCTCAAGAGCTGCCATCCAGCTTTCCTTGCTGATACCGAGCATTCCGCCCTTTGCCGCATGATCGGCAATCTCCTTGACATCCACGCACAAGCCCTCGGTATTATCGGAATATAGACGGTAAACCTCGCACCCCTTCTCCAAAGCCTTCTCAGCCGCCTCCTGACCGGCGGGAAGAACGCCAGCCCATGCGTAGCCATAGTCCTTCATATCCTGAACGGAGAGCGCGGGATCGGGCATTTCCGGCACTTCCTTGACCTCAAGGACGAGAAGGCGGAGCGTGTCATCGTCAAAGCCATTGTAGACATCATCAAGGACGAGCTTACCGCGCTCATCGACGATGATGCAAGCCGCCTCATCGCCGTAGGTGTCATGCTCCATCAGATAAAAGCTGTGACCGCCGATTTCGTGCTGGTCAATGGTGTGCCACGTTCCGATGTGACCGGCAACCGTCAAGCCGGAGGTATCGGCGTTCATCTCAAAGTCCTTCTGCTGGGCGACTTCCTGCTTCTGCTGCTCCTTCGAGATCATGGGGATTGCCACAATCTTATCGCCCAGCTTTGCAAACTGCTCCGGCACCTTGAAGTGGTCAGAGAACTTCTGCATTTGCTCTACGGTCAGAGAGCCGAAGCTGTCATCCGTCAAGCCAACTACCATGAATGTTCCGGCAACAACGTCGTAGATGTCACCGTCCTCATCTCGCAGAGCGCGGTTCAGTGGCAGACCTTCCAGCTTGCCTTCCTCATTGCAGACTAAGGCAACAGGGTCTTCGTAGGGATAAATTGCCTCGATGCAGCCGCCGACCTCATGCTGCAAGGACTCCAGACCGGAGTCAATCTCCTTCACATAAGGCTCCTTTCCCGGCTCAACGACGAGAACGGCGATGGTGCTGTCACGCTCGGCGGCTTCCCCTGAGCCGGTAATCCGGTATTCATCGGGAATATCATCAAGCTCCCCGTTAAACTGCCTGTCCCAGCGTTCGCTTGCGACACGGACATAGCCCTCATCGGTGAATCGCCCCTGCTCATCCATCGCAATGTCGCGCCCATAGCGTTCATAGTCGATGTAATTTGCCAGAGGACCGAGATCCTTTTCGGAGTAAATACCGGCTTCGTGTGCGTAATAATAGCCGAGATCGGATTCGTCGTTGATACCGGGCATGATGTCGTAGCAGTCCAGATTGAACGTCAGGTTGATGAGATCGTCGATGTCGCTGACCTCATCGCAGCCAGCCTCCATAATGGCAACGAGCTTTTCCTGATCGCTCAGGGAAAGCTCGTCAATCAAGGCGGCGAGATAGTTGAGCTTATCAAGCTCTCGTACTCGCCAAGCATCTTCTGAACGCCATAGATCGGGCATTCGTAGTCAGTGATAAACCACTCTTCGTAGGGCTGACCGAATTCATCCTGCTTGCCGATCCCGATGCGCTCAAAGACCCTCTGCATCTCTTCCTCTGTGGTGGGCAGCTTCACCCACTCACCGACCAGCTACCCTCGTTGTACTTGCCAAGTTCGTGACGAAGGCTTCAAAATCACCGTCTAATACGGGCATAGGCATCCTCCTTTCAGTCATCTACCATGCCGTCCGGCATGATATACAGTTCCTCAAACTCCGCGTCGGTCATGGCTTCGAGCTTCCGGACGGTCTTATACATCAGCTCCGCAATCTCACCGTCCATGTCGTTCAGGGTGACGCTCTTCATATCATCGATCAGCCGCTTCCGGCTGGACGTGTTGAAGCAGCACATCAGGTTGAGTTCTTCTACGGTAAAGTTTTTCATATCAGAGTACCATATCCTTTCCTTTCGATTTCTGCGGTTTCGGCGTGTGGGTCGGCTGTGCCTTCTGTGCGGATTTCAGTTTGTCACGGATGGATTCACGGGCAGCGGGCTTCTTCGGGATGGTGTCGTAGATGGCAGTTCCGGCATCCTCCACATAGGCGCGGACATACTGGATGCTCTCAGAAAAGCGGATGGGGCGGTTCTTGTCCTCGATGTTGGTCAGCCGGACTTCATCAGCGGCAAAATCAACCGCGTCGATTCTGCACTTGATCCCATCCACATTCAGCGTTGCGCCGACAGGAATGTAATCTGCGCCTTTGAGTTCCTTGAAGGTCTCGCCGTCCTTGCTGAGAAAGACATCTGTGCCGGACTTCCAGAGTTTGTGAGAACCGGCTACCCATGCGGCTTCCCGGAAGCCGGTCACCGGCATGGATGGCTTGCCGCGCACCTTCTTCTCAAGGAGCTTTGTGCCGAGCAAGGGCGCGGCTTTTTCCGCGTCCTTGCCGTACAGCTCAAAATAGCCGTTCTGGGCAAAGCAAACCAGCGCGTCGGGATGCGCCTTTTTGACCGCTTCGTACTTCCGAAGTTCTGCAACGGGCAGAGGCGAAAGTGCCTCTGTCCTTTCTGCATCCGGCAGTCTGTCACGGCGGCTTTTCTGCTTAGACAGCACTTCCGCCAGAGCATCCGCGTCCTTCGGGAGCGTCTGGTGGGCTTGTACGCCGCCATGCTCACCGACGAGAGCCATTGCTGCATCGAAGCTGCTGCGGCAGGGTGCGTCCAGCACAAAGCCATCTGCAAAGGTCAGCCGGTCATGATCCGGCGCAACCGCGTTCTGCGCCACATTTGCCGCCTGTTCCCGGTAGTTGATCTCAAAGACATCACCGAAGACCTTGCCGCGCTTGACGGCTTTCGGGATGATGACGCGGGCAATGCACTCGTCATAGGTCTGTTCTGCGTAAAAACGGAAGGTGTTGTGATCCCGCGTTCCTTGAATGAAGACCTGATTTTCATTGAGGCAGTGCGTTCCATGCGGACGGCAGAACCACATCAGCGTCTTGTCTTCGGGATTCTGGCTTTCGGCAGCGCGGAGGATGATGCGCTTGTCGATGTCAAAGTCTTCCTTGTAGCTGTCCACATGACTGTCCACGAGCTTCTGCAGCTCCGCTACGATGTCAATATCTGTGTATTTCTTCATGCTTCTCCTTTCTCACAACTCCATGTCGTGTGTTTTGGATTTGACCGGGGACTTCTTCTCCGGCTGTGTTTTCGCGGCAGCTTTGAGCTGATCGCGGATAGAGGGCTTTTCCTGCTTCTGCTCCTGCTTGACGTATTCCAGCGTCGGCATCAGCTCACGGTAACAGCCCTGTGTTTTCCGCGCCGCATGACGGCGATGGATTTTGAACAGCGGCTCACAGTTCTGCGTGACCGTGTTGCCTTCAATCCTGACGCCGTTCCGTGCCAGCAGATTGAAGGAGTGATTAGAGGCGCGGTAGGAAGCCCGCATTCCGTCGTTGTTATAGGCGATCTGCCCCTTGAGCGTGTCCATGACGGCGGCTTTGATTTCCTTCTCTTCGGCAGTCAGACGGTGTGCTTTCGGTGCTTTTGCCGCTTCTTCCGGCAAGGGAGCAAATGGAGATTTGACCTCCACGGTTTTTACCTCAATAGAGGTAATCTCATCGTTCTCCCATGCAACGACCTCCGGGTCTCTTTCCGTTGCCTTCTCAGAAGTGACATCCTTTTGAGCTTCGGTCTGCTGACGGAACGCATCCACGAAAAGTGCCGTCAGTCCGGGATTGGGTTTATCCACAAGGAAGCGCGAGGCGTTCTCCGGGCAGACATCAACGCTCTTCGTCCATTCCTTGAGGGGCTGCGGAATGCGCCCGTCAAAGTCTTTCTGCTGGATGGTGTTTGCGAGGACATATCGGACGCGCTCCGGAGAAAACTGCTCAAGGACACTTTTCACGGCGGCATCCGCATTCAGCCGGTTGTCTCCGTAGTTGGAGCTGATCGCCGCCTCAATCGCACGGCGGCATTCCACGTTTGCGGCGAGAGAAGCACGATATGATTCCAGCTCACCGGCTTCATAGGCGTAATTCGCCGTTTCGCGGTAAATGGGGACTTCCGGCATCGGATCTGCGGGAGCTTCGACTTCCTTCTCTGCGGTCTGTGCTTTCTCTGCCAGCAGCACCTTGAGCTTGGCGTCAATGCCCTCGATCATCTCAGCCGCCGTCTTGCGGATGGTGTCCAGAGAGCTTTTCAGTTCCTTGGTTTCCTTGCCGGATGACCAACCGGCGATGTAGCCGAAGGAGTAGTCCGAGGTTTCAATGCCGTATCGCTGGCAGACGGTGTAGGCAACGCTTTCCGCCTCAACCTCTTTGGTGTGCCGATCCTTCCTGTCTTCTGGCGTGGTTTTCTCATCCGGCTTGAAGGCGTGGAGCTTGGCGTGGGCGATCTCGTGAATGGCGGTTCTGACCGTCTGGATTTCGCTCATGCCCTCCTGAATGGCGATGCGGCTTTCAACCGGCGAGAAGAATCCCTTTGCACCGCCCGGAATGTCCTCAAAGGAAATGGGGACGGGAGATTCCTGCTTGAGCGCATCGAAGAATGCCTCGTAGTTTTCGACGGTGCCTTTCAGCTCATCGACGATAATGTCCGGAAGCTCCTTGCCGTCCGTCTGGGAGACATCGAACACGCTCACCACCTTGAAGGCAGGACGCAGAACCTCGACCGTTTCCGTGACAGCCTTTCCATCTGCGCCGATCACCGGCTTCTGCGTTACGGGGTCAATCTTCTCACGCTCTTCCTGTGCCTTGTACGGCGCGGGTGCAAGAATCTTGATGCCCTTTTCGCCCTTCATGACCTGACGGTCAAAGTTGCGCTGCCACGAGGTATAACCGGCAACATAGGTTGCCTCCGGCTTCTGCATCGCAATGAGCAGCGTGTTGTTGAAGGAATAGTTGTAGAACTTGGACATCGTGCGGAGATATTCCTTGAACCGCTCGGATTCAAAAAGCTCCTTGATGCCCTGTTCCAGCTTGTCCGTGATTTCGCGGACTTGCTGTGCATTTTTGTTTTCAGCCATTTGCTACCTCCTTTACTTATCAAACTCCATCTTGAAGCTGACGTATTTGCCGCCGCTGTCATCCAGCCGGATCACCGCATCGTAGAGCTGAGGCTTCTTCGGCGTGTAAAGCCCGGTCACTCGGCACCAGCCCTTGTCCAGCAGCTCCTTTGCAATCCTCTTGGTCAGCTTCTTTTTCTTGCTGGAAAAGAACTTGTTGTCTTCCCACAGGCAGAAGGAGCAAGCCTTGTTCGAGCAGTAGAAGTTGCCCTTACCGACGTAGACCGGAGAGCCGCAGCGAGGGCATTTGCCGATTTCCTCTTTGCCCGTGCCGAAACGCTGGGCTTCGGCGTCGGAGAGAAACGGGTAGGCTTTTACGAGATCCCCGGTCATCCGGATAATGCCGCTGAGGAAGGCGTCCGCATCCGCATTGCCGCGCTCAATCTCCATGAGCGTGTTTTCCCATTCCGCCGTCATTGCGGGAGAAGTGATCTGTTCCGGCAGGACGCAGACGAGGTTGCAGCCGTCCTTTGTGGGAATGAGGGATTTGCCCTTGCGTTCAGCAAAGCCGGACTTTACCAGCTTTTCAATGATACCGGCGCGGGTTGCGGGAGTTCCGAGACCTTTCTTCTCGGTGTCATCGTCGAACTGATCGTTTCCGGCAGTCTCCATCGCAGATAGGAGAGTGTCTTCCGTGTACTGCTTCGGGGGTGTCGTAAAGTGTTCGGTGACGCTGGCGGACACACCATCCAGAACATCGCCCTCATGGACTTCGGGCAGGGACTTCATGGGATCGTCCTTTTCCTTCGCCTTGAGGGAGGACTTGAACAGCTCTTCGATGGCTTTCCATCCGTTTTGAACGACGGTCTTCCCCTTGGCTTTGAACGCATAGCCCTCGCAGGAGAGCGTGATCTGCGTTTCCGCGTAAGTGTGCTTCTCGCCGGTCGCACACAGAAGGCGCATCCCAACAAGATTGAGGATTTTTTGCTCCGACTGAGGGAGCGCCGAAACATCCTGCTTTTCGAGCTGGACGGTCGGGAGAATGGCATGGTGATCCGTGACCTTGCTGTTGTCGGTTACGCGGACAATGTCCGGAGTGACTGAAACATCGGAGAAAAGCGGAAGCTGGCGGCAGACGATGGAAATGACCTGACGGGCAGTGTCCTCCATATCATCCGTGATGAACTGACTGTCCGTGCGCGGATAGGTCAGGAGCTTCTTTTCGTAGAGTGTTTGTACGAGATCGAGCGTCTGCTGGGCGGTGAAGCCGTAGTAGCGGTTAGCCTCGCGCTGCAAGGTAGTCAGATCATAGAGCTTCGGAGGATTGACGGTTTTCGTCTCCCGCTTGAGAGAAGAAACGACGGCTTGCTTTTTCTCGCAAGCCGCCGCAATTCTTTTTGCTTCCTCTTCGGTTTTGACCTTTTCCAGATCGGCAGTCAGATCGCCCTTGCCGACGTGGACGTTGAAATACTTCTCCTTTTGGAACGTGGAGATTTTCCCGTCACGCTCCACCAGCATTGCAAGGGTCGGCGTCTGGACGCGCCCGACCACCAGCTTCTTGTGATAGAGAGTGGTGAAAAGGCGGGTGCCGTTGATACCGACAATCCAGTCTGCCTTCGAACGGCTGAGTGCTGCTTCATAGAGACGGTCATATTCCTTGCCGTCCCGGAGATGGTTGAAGCCTTCGCGGATTGCGGAGTCCTCCAACGAGCTGATCCACAGACGCTTGAAGGGCTTGCTGCATCCGGCTTTGTTGTAGACCAGCCGGAAGATCAGCTCACCCTCGCGCCCTGCATCGGTTGCGCAGACCAGCTCGGCGACGCGCTTGTCCTTCATGAGAGCGGACAGCACCTTGAACTGCTGTGCTTTGTCCTTCATGACCTCAAACATCCAGCTTTCCGGAACAATGGGCAGATCGTCATACCGCCACTTGGCATACCGCTCATCGTAGGAGCTGGCGTCTGCCAGCTCCACCAGATGACCGAAGCACCACGAAACGATGTAATTGCCGCCCTCCATATAGCCGTCCTTTCGGGACGTTGCGCCCAGCACCTTTGCGATGGACTGGGCAACGCTGGGCTTTTCAGCAATGACTAAGATCAATCTTCATCACCATCCGTTTCAGCATCCTCCGCAATCTGCGGCTCATCATCCTCGTTGATGTACGGCTCTTCCTCGTAGCCTTCATCATCAAAGAAGTCCATATCTTCATCCTTGGGCTTTCTGCCCTTGACGAACTTGATGTAGTAATAAGCTGCACCCGCAGCACCGGCAAGAACGAAGATGACGAGGATCATGCCGATGTTGGATTTCTTTTCGGGTTTAGGGGCGGGGGCATCAGTTTCCGCATCCTTGTCCGGCTCAGGTGTAACGGGGGCTGTGCCGGTGCATTCGCTCATGCTGGTCTTGCAGACCGGGCAGTCTGTGTTGACCTGACCGGCAGCACATTTTTCCTTGCAGTTACAGGTAGTCAGAGCCGCCGCAGTATCATCATCCAGCAGCGCAAGCAGATCGCTCTCATCGACCATGTTGAGGAAGTACGTCTGATACTGTTCCTCATCCTCGTTGATGGGGGCATCGTAGTCGATGACAATGAAGAAGGTGTTGCCGTTTTTCGTCTGAACAGTGATGAACTGTTTGTTGGTTGCCTTGTCATAGAGCAAGTCGCGGGTGTGGGCGTTGCCCTCATCGTCAATCGGCTCACCCTTCGGCTTTTCCGGTGTGGGAGTGACTGCGGGCTGCTGTTCCGGCTGGGTTTCCTCGGTGACGGGAAGGTTCTGTTCGGTATCATCGGCGTAGGCAAACGCCGTCACCGAGAAGCAGGACAGCACCATGACGCAGACCGTAAGGACGGTCAGAAAACGAAACTTCTTACGCATTGTCGATTACCTCCGTATTTTCAGCGGGCTTGGTGCCGCCCTTCATGGAAGACAGGAATGCCATGATCTGATCCTTCTCCATCACCATAGAGCGCACGGTGTTGATGATTTCGAGGTTTTCCAGCTCTGTCTTTTTGTCGTACAGTTCCTTGAGCTGCCCTTCGATTTCGGACTTCTTCTTTTCAGCCTTCTCAATGTCGGAGAGGACTTTCTGGTACTTGGGATTCATGCAAAACTCCTTTCTCTTAATAAGCGGGTCTTCCGAAGGCGTAGAAATGAGACTGCCAGTAGGAAGAATTGATGGATGTGTACTGAATGGGGTCGCCGCAGTGGATCATGACCCCATCACCGACGTAAATGCCGACGTGGGACACACCGGGGGTGTCATACGTTCCGACGAAAAAGATGAGATCACCGGGCTGTGCATTCGCCTTTGAGACCGGCGTACTGATGTTGTAAAGCCCCTGTGCGCCCAGCCGTCCGGTATTCACAAGACCGCTGTTTGTGAGGACATAGCTGACGAAGCCGGAGCAGTCAAAGGACGTGTCGGGATTGGAGCCGCCCCACACATACGGATAGCCGAGATACTTTTCCGCCTCGGTAATCAGCGTTGCAAACTTCTCGTCGTTCAGGTATTCCGGGTTGACATCGTAGTCGGCGGGAGGATTGGTGATGTACTTGTCCACATAGGGAGAGTCACCGAACAGATCCTCGCGGTTGCCCAGCACCGACATATACGTTGCGTACATGGAAAGCTGTTCCTGAGACATGATGTAGACCGGGACATGGGAGAGATTGAAGTTTTCGAGCTTCACGTTGCAGATGTAGTAGTCATACGGGACGCGATAGGTTTCCGTGTGCGTGTTGCCGTCTGCGTCCGTCCATGTGTCGGTTTCCGTGCGGTATCTGGTTTCGACGATGACCTCTTCGGTGAGGATGTACTGCTTTTCAAACAGCATTTGAAGCGTTCCCTGCACCTCATCCAGCGTGAACTCACCCTCGTGGAGAGCCGAGAGAATGGAGATCAGCACATAGGGGTCATGCTCAATGTCATCCAGATCGAAATGGTATTCGTCGTAGTCGTGGGTGCTTTCGTAGGTGTCGAGATAGCGTCGCAGCTCTTGCTCCATCCGGCAATACTGCGCCTCCGCGCCGAGTATCGCGTCATCCTCGCTGAGATAGGAGGACGCAATGATGGCAGAGCCGGTCTGCGAGAAGATTGAGGAACAAGAGCTGATTCCTGCGGCAAGAAAAATAAGAACGGCAAGCCCGACGCCAATCCAAAGAAAGACTTTCTTGTTGTTCTCAAAGAACTCCTTGATCTTGTCGGACACCTTCTCACCGAGCTTCTTGCCGGTATTCTTCGTGGCAGTTCCGGCAGACTGAGAACCGGCATTCCGTGCAGCGGCATATTCCTTCTTGATGTTCTGCTTCTGGTAGTGCTTGTTCATGTTCTGCTTCTTCATCTCAGGATGCTCCTGCTGATTTCTCTCATATTGGAGCTTGGCGTCAGCTACATCCGCCTTGTGTTCCAGCTTGGAAACCTTCTCATAGGGCTTGTTGACGCTTTTTTCTCTGTGATGACTGAAATGCCTTGCGGCGGTCTCTGCGACAATCTCCGTTTTGTGCGCCCCCTCGACCGCCGAGTTTTCCTGCTCGACCTCATGGATTTTGCCATGAATGCCGGAGGCGAGGGTGTCACCGACCTTGCGGACGGTTTTGTCTGCCTCGAATTGCAGCTTACCCTGCTCTTCGGCGTTTCAGCTCATCCTCAAAATGAAGGCGGGTTTTGCCCTTGCCGGTTTCCTCATCAAAGACGCGCTCTTTCTTGAGAACCTTGTGCGTGGGCAGCTTTTCACGGGCGGCATCCAGACGCTCATGTGCCTTCTCGGACTTCCTTTCGAGCTTCTGCATCCGCTTCGTGGGCGGGGCGGCATCGTCCGAGACCGGCTTTGCAGAGGCGGTTTCCGCCGCTTGAGTGAGAATAGCATCCGCATCCACTGCTTCAACCGCAGAGGTCTTGCGCAGCTTGTGCGTGACAACCGTTTCGGCAATCACCGTGCCGGTATGAGAAGAAACGCCGTGCTGCTCTAAAGTTGGAGGCTTGAACGGCGTTTCTGACGAAGGCAGCGGTTCGGATACATTCTGGGGTGGATTTTCTGCCCTTTTCTCTTCTGTGACGGACGTTTCCGAGGGCGGCTGTGTGTCGTTATCTTTGGCGTGTTCCGTCTGAAACTGACGCTGCTGACGGCGCATCTGCACCTTTTTCTGTTCCTCCGCAGAAAGAGCTTCGGAAGGCTCGACTGTCTCACCGGGCTTCACCAGCTCCGCATCTTCCAGCCTCTTTGACACACGCTGTTCGGTGCCAGCCGTCAGGTTTTCCTCAACCGCGCCTTCCCGCGTCATCCGCACGACCACCTTGTCACGGGCTTTGAGTTCCGGTTCCTTGGACATCAGATTTCACCTCCAATCCGCTTGTAGGCAAGCTCGGTGTATTCAGGGTTCAGCTCTATGCCCACGAAATGACGCCCCATCTGTGAGGCAACCATGCCGGTTGTGCCGCTTCCCATGAAGGGATCAAGCACAATACCGCCTTCGGGACAACCGGCAAGAAGGCAGGTTTCAACCAGCTTCGGAGGGTAGGCGGCGTAATGACCGCCCTTGAAGGGGACGGTGTTGATCTTCCAGACATCGCGCTTGTTGCGGAGCGGATTGATGTCACTGTCCTTGATCTCACCATGCTCGCGGGGGCGGTTGATGGACTGCGGCTGAGGCTGACCGGGAACGGGCTTTCCGTACTTGTTGCCGCCCCTCATGCCGCGCTTGAGACGTTCTGCCGTTGCAGGGGCAATCGGCTCGGAGATTGCCTTGTAGTCGAAGAAATACTTCTTGGACTTGGAGAACAGGAAAATATGCTCATAGCAGCGGGATAGGCGGTCTTTCACGCTCTCCGGCATGGGGTTATCCTTCATCCAGATGATGTCGTTGCGCAGATACCAGCCGGTATCGCGGAGGGCAAAAGCAAGCATCCACGGAATACCGATCATGTCCTTCGGCTTGCAGCCTCAACCTTGTTGTTGAGAGCCACAGCCTGACCGTTTCTGCCGTTGGGGTTCTTCGGGTCAATGAAATCTCCCTGATTGCCCTTTCCAGCGTAGGTGTCCGAAATGTTCAGCCAGAGCGTTCCATCTGAACGCAAAACGCGCCTGACTTCGGTAAACACTTCCGTCAGGCGCGAGATATATTCCTTCGGCGTTGTCTCTCTGCCGATCTGAGCATCCATGCCGTAATCGCGGAGCGCGTAGTACGGCGGGGATGTCACACAGCAATGAACGCTGTCATCGGGCAGGGCTTTCAGGATTTCAAGGCAATCGCCGGTATGAATGATGTCAAGTTGTATGGTGGTGTACCTCCTTGCTTGTTTCGTTGAAATGTTGTCGGGTTTATCTGTAAATTTTTCAGCGAAACCATTGATTTTTCTCTCGCGTTGGAGTATAATATCCATTGAAAAGTAGTATGATAATACCAGCAAGTTTTCAATGGAGGTTGGGTTGTGGAAATAAAACGAGATCGCTATTTGAAGAAAATCATCTCCTTTATGTGGGATGGTCAGGTGAAGGTGATTACCGGCATCCGCAGATGCGGCAAGTCCTATCTGCTTCGCAATCTGTTCAAGAGTTACCTTCTCGGTGAGGGTGTTGCCGAAGATCACATTCTGTCCTTTGAACTGGACTTGACCCGTGATATTCGCTATCGCAATCCGTTGGAGCTTGCGGCGCATGTCCGGGAGATCGTAGAACACAGTGCAGACCAATTCTATCTCTTCGTAGACGAGATCCAGATGTCCGACGAAGTTCCGAATCCCTATAATCCGGACGGAAAGAAGATCACCTTCTACGATGCGCTCAACGATTTGAAGTCCTTGTCCAACTTAGACATTTATGTGACCGGAAGCAACTCCAAAATGCTGTCCTCTGATATACTGACCGAGTTCCGGGGGCGCAGCGATGAGATCCGTGTGCATCCGCTTTCCTTTGCCGAATACTACTCGGCTGTTGGCGGCGATAAGCAGGACGCCTTTGACGATTTTGCTTTCTACGGCGGTATGCCGTTGATTCTTTCCCGTCCCACGGATGCCTCGAAAATGGCTTATCTGAAATCGTTGTTTTCTGAGGTTTATCTGAAGGACATTGTAGAGCGGAAGAAGATCAAGCGTGAGGATGTGCTGTCTGCTATTCTTGATCTGCTGTGTTCGTCCATCGGCTCCCTAACCAATCCGACTAAGGTTGCAGCCACCATCAACACAGTTCAGAAGCGCAGCGGTGAGAATGTCGTTGCCCTGAACACCGTGAAAGCCTATATGGATCACTTATCGGATTCCTTCCTCTTCACCGAATGCAAACGCTGGGATGTCAAGGGCAAGAGCTATTTTGACTATCCCAACAAATACTACTGTGAGGACATTGGACTGAGAAATGCCCGTATCGGCTTCCGCCAGCAGGAAATGACGCACATCATGGAAAATATCATTTTCAATGAGCTGATGATCCGTGAATGCTCCGTTGACATTGGCATCGTCTATGGCAATGAGAAAAATGCCAAAGGAAAGGTCACGCCGGTTGCGCGGGAAATTGACTTCATTGCAACCTCCGGCGGCAAGAAGACCTATATTCAGTCCGCCTACGCATTGGGAACAGAGGAAAAGGCAATCACCGAAAACAAGCCCTTCGCGCTGACCGGCGATTCCTTCCCGAAGATCATCGTGCGTCATGACATTCGCAAGCGTTGGTATGATGACAACGGCATTCTCAATATCAGCGTCATCGACTTCCTGCTGGATGACACGCTTGTCTGATGCGCTGCCAGCAAAACTGCTCACCGTGATTGGCTTATTGCCTCATGGTGGGCAGTTTTTTAGTCCGAGAAGAACTCGTCCGGCTCGTAGTCCTCGTCGAGATCGTCCAACTCCTCCGCCCAGCGGTCGAAGATGTTTTCGGCTTCCTTCGCTGCGTCGTGGTACAGGGCGAGGCGGTTCTTCTCAAATTCAGCGTAGGCGGGCATGAACTCCGCGAACTTCCGAATGAAGCTGGCGTCCTTCGTGCGCACGTCCGTCACCATCTGGATGATCTCGGACATCGTGAGCAGATCGTCGATCATGGTCTCGTAGTCTTCCTTGGCGATGGTGACAGTATCGGCATCGTCCTCAACCGCTTCCTGCTTGCGGACACGGAATGTCTCGTGGACATCCTTCATCAGTCCGATCACGCAGTCAGTGGTCTCGTCGAAAATCTCCTGCATACGCGCTGCCATCTCATCGGCGCAGTCCTCCAGTTCCTCATGAACGTGGAGATAGGCGCGGTGATGCTTTTTCAGCTCGGTTTCCTCGTGGATCAGGGCGATGAGATCGGCGCTCATGTCGATGACCTCAAGCAGAAGGTCAATCGGCTTGGTGATGCTGCCAAACGTGGTATTCACGGGAACACCGCTGGCTTCCGCGATGATGCTCTTGGCGTTCTCAAGGTTAAAGTTCTTATCCATATTCAAAATCCTCCTTAGTTCTGTACGGTTTCTTCGGGCTTGGTGGTCATGATGCGATAGAGCTGCGTATTCTTGGGGAAATCGTCCTTGAAAGGCACGATGGTCGAGCCGTAGAAGATCAGCCCCTCACCGGCGTTGGAGTTGGTGATGTAGTTCTGCTGGCTGGGCGAGATGTTCAGCGCCTTCGAGAGAATCTGCCGGTCACCGGATGCCTGATTCAGAAGGTAGACAAAATCCGAGTTTTCAAAGATATTTTCTACCTCGCGGGACGCAAGCAGATCCTTGACGTTCTGCGTGATTCCGGTCGGAATGCCGCCCCATTTTCTGAAACGCTTCCAGATTTCCACGCTGTACGCGGCAGTCTGTTCCTCTTTCAAGAGCAGATGGAACTCGTCCATGTAGTAGCGAGTTGCCTTGTGCTGGGCGCGGTTGATGGTAACTCTGTTCCACACCTGATCCTGCACAATCAGCATACCGAGCTTCTTGAGCTGCTTGCCGAGTTCGCGGATGTCATAGCAGACAAAGCGGTTGTTGACATCCACATTCGTTCTGTGATTGAAGACGTTCAGAGAGCCGTGAACATAGATTTCAAGGGCAGTTGCAATGCGCTGTGCCTCCGGCTCCTTCTGATTTCTCAGAATGTTGTAGAGGTCTTCGAGAATCGGCATTTTCTCCGGCTTGGGGTCTGCAAGAAACTCCTGATAGACCATGCGGACGCTGCGGTCAATGATGGTCTTCTCAACCGGCTGCAAGCGTCCTTGCCGCCGACAATCAGCTCACACATGGAGAGGATAAAGTCGGATTTCAGCGTAAGCGGGTTTTCCTCTTCGGAGTAGTTCGTGTTGATGTCCAACGGATTGATGTAATCCGTGCTGACCGGTGAGATGCGAATGACCTGACCGCCGAGCTTCTGCACAAGGGGAAAATACTCGGCTTCGGGGTCGCAGACGATGATGTCATCCTCCGTGATGAGGAAGGCGTTCGTCATTTCACGCTTTGCGGAGAAGGATTTACCGGAACCGGGCGTACCTAAGATCAGCCCGTTAGGGTTCTTGAGCCGCTTGCGGTCAACCATGATCATGTTGTTGGACAGCGCATTCAGCCCGTAGTAGAGAGCTTCGCCGCCTTGAAAAAGCTCCTGCGTGGTGAACGGCACGAAAACCGCCGTGCTGGAAGTGGTCAGTCCGCGCTCGATCTCCACCTGATTGACGCCGATAGGCAGGGAGGACATCAGCCCTTCCTCCTGCTGGAAGTCGAGACGCTTGAGCGCACAGTTATACTTTTGGGCAATGGCGGCGGTCTGGAACACCGCGTTTTCGAGCTTCTGGCGGTTGGTTGCCGTATTCATGATGAGGATGGTCACGAGGAACAGTCTCTCGTTGCGGGTCTGGAGATCCTGCAACAGACGCTTTGCCTCACCGCCGAAGGTGGCGAGATCGGACGGGATGATGTCCATATCGTAGCCGGAGCGGACTGCCTTTTTCTGCTCTTCGATCTTCATCTTGTCGAGGTCGGTGATCTTCATCTTGATGCTCTTGATTGCCTTCGCCTGGTCAATCGTCCGGATATGAAAATTGACCGTGATGTTGCTGTCCATCTCAAGGAAGTCGGCAAGCATACGGTCATTGAGTTCCGGCGCGAGGATTTGCAGGAAGCTCACCGCGCCGATGGTTCTGCCCATCTTGAAGCACTTACCTTCACGGAAGTCAAAGGAAGTGGGCGAGATGAAGTCTTTGCTGGAAAGCCCCGTCCGGGCAACCATGTCAAAGGAAAAGCGGAACGGCTCGTTGGTGTCCATGTTGAACACATCATGAAGCACTTTCAGCCGCTCGTAGCCGGACAGCGGCTCCGTCCTCACGCCGAGAGTTTTGAAGTTGTTGAGGATGTCGGTTTCAATGCGTTCGAGCTTCGGCTTTGCCGTGCGGAGGGAGTCCGCCTCAATGCCGAAGGTGATGTACTTCTTCTTAATCAGCCCGTTATTGCCTTTGGTGAGCTGGCTTTGCAGCATACCGGAATACTCGGAGCGGATGTCGTTGAAGGCGTCCTCCTGTGCCGGAATGTTGATGCGCTTGCGAAACTCATTCAGGCTTGCCTTCTGATTGATGAAGGAGAGCTGGACGAAGATCGAGCTGTCGAAGTAGTTCAGAAAGTCGCACCAGTTCTCAAAGATGGCAGTTTTGTCCTCGTTCTGCGCAAGCTGGTAGTTGATGTCCTCAAAGCCGATGGACTTCGTGTAGAGGCGGCTGTTTACCTTGCAGATACCGTCGCGGCTCATCTCCACATAGGGAATGGTCTGCTGGGCGGACTTGCGGACTTTCTTTGCCTTCCTGTCCTTTTTCTTCTGCATGACGAGCCGCTTCTTTTCCTGAGCGGAAAGGGCATCGCCGTAAACGATGCCGTTTTTGACGGTCATCTTAGGCTTTGCCTTTGCTGTGCTGTTGTTCAAGCTGCAATTCCTCCTGTTCTTTGATTTTCTGCTGAATCTCAGCGTAGAGATTGTTTGTGCGATAGGGACGCACCTTGTCCCGGATAAACATGGACTGTACGATGTGGTACAGATACTTTTCGGCGGGTTGTCCGTCCTTCTCGTAAAGCGCGAAGAAGATGAACGGGAGCATGATGACCACCATCAGCATTGCCGCCGTGGACAAGTCGAGATGCGCCTTCGCCAGAAAGAAGATCGGGACACCGACTGCCGCAGCGATGGAAAAACAAATGAGCTGCCGCTTAGTCAGGTTGAACATGACCTTCGTTTTGACGCGGTTAAGATCCTTCGGAACCGGAACAAATGCCATTGACTGAGTCCTCCTTTCCAAGAGTGATGCTGCATTCGACCTCGTTGCCCCAACGTCCCAGCCTTCGGGAGACTGACGGGCAAAAAGCTCTACGCGGGGAAGGTCTCCCATGAGCCGAACAATGCGTTCCCGCGCCTCATCCGGCTTTTTGGAATGCTCTTCGATGTGGCTGAGGATGACCTGACGCACACCGGCGTCAACTCGCTTCGGGTGTCCCTTCGTGGCAAGGATGCAGATTTCCGCGTTTGCCCTTGTCCAATACCCCATGCCGGTGAATAGGTCATCGTTCCTGCGGTTTTGCTTCACCCATACAAAAGCCACGGTCTTATAGGAAAAGCCCCATGCCGTCAGCACTTCGAGTGCTTCACAGAGGCACGGGAACGTGATCCAGAGGAACAGAGCGCAGTCCTTCGCAGCCAGTTCGCCAACCGGAAGTGCTTTGATGTCTTCAATGCACATCGTCGGATAATGGCTTTCTGCCGACCGCCCCTGTCCCTTCTTGGAGTAAGTCCGATACGCCCAAGGGGGATCGGCGTAGATGATGCTGTACTTCTTCATGCTGCCGACCTCCTTAGTGCGCATGGAAGATGGATTTTGCAAGGCTTCCGGTCTTGAACAGCGAGAAGCACAGAATGACCGTGTACGCTGCCACAGAGAACAGAGCCGAGTGAATGTTGTCTGCGATAATCATGCCGTTGATCAGCACTGCATAGATGCCGACGCAGACCATGATGAGGAAGCCCTGAAATGCCAGAGCGAACAAGCCTTTTAGATAGTTCGTGCCGATGCTGCCCCATTCGCGGTTGCTCATGGTTGCGATGGGAATAGGAGCAATGCTCACGGTGCAGTAAATCTCAATCATGCGTCCGTAGAGAATAACCGTAATGAGGATTGCCATGATTTTGAGGCACAGGCTGATCAGAAGCGTTTCTATTGACAGACCGAGCAGTTCTCCGACACCCATGTTCTCCATGCCGGTACGCATCTGCGCAATCGTCGCGTCAATGTCAATGCTGGTGTTGCCGTGGATGACTCCGGCTGCACCGGAAACCACGTTCTGCCCGATGTCGAATACTGCCATCACGATGTCAAAACGTGTGCGTTACGAGGTAGATCGCCACAGCCGCCTTGAAAAACCACTTGAAGAACATCCATGTGTCCATGTCGTGAAGGTTGTTTTTCTCGGTGATCATGGAGATCAGTTCATAGCACAAAACGAAGGTGATGATGATACCAGCGATGGGGACTATCACGTTTTCGGATAGTCCCCGGATCATCTGGTACACGCCGCCGTTCCAGCCGGACGGGGTTTGCCCAACCTCGGCGGCAATCGTTCCCACCTTCTCATTGACATCGGTGAACATATTGGTCAGGTTACTCTCGATCCAACCCATCAGCAGGTCCTTGAGAGCTTGTTCGATCTTTTCTAAAATGCTGCCCAATATTTCACCACCCTTCGGTTAAGCTGGGCTTGCCATGGATTAACCGAACAAACCGGAGAGCAGGGGGATGAGGGTCGTGCCGATCAGCACCACACCGCCGCCAGCCATGAGCTGCTTGATGCCCTGAGACTTAGCGCCGGGGTTGTCGTTGCCGTAGCCTTCCATGAGGTTGACAACACCCCACACCGCAAGACCCGCACCGAGTGCGATAACAAGCGTCTGGAGAACCGTAACTGCCTGATTGATAAATGCCATACTTGAATTTCCTCCTTAAATCGTTGGTGAATTGTGAAGGGCGAGTGCCTTTTCCAGCACCCGCCCCGATGGTTACTTCTGCGCGGCTGCCGGATTAACCGAACAGACCGGAGAGCAGAGGGATGAGGGTCGTGCCGATCAGCACCACACCACCGCCAGCCATGAGCTGCTTGATGCCCTGAGACTTGGCGCCGGGGTTGTCGTTGCCGTAGCCTTCCATGAGGTTGACAACACCCCACACTGCGAGACCTGCACCGAGGGCAATAACGAGTGTCTGAAGAACCGTGACAGCCTGATTGATGAAAGCCATAGATTTTCCTCCTTGATTTGAAAAAGATTGGTTGTGTATTTTTGAAAATGGGCATAAAAAGAAGCCCCGTCGCTGTTCTGCTTTGGGTTGAGCCATCAGGCTTTACCCACTGCGCAGTGCAGCGACGGGGCTTTAATCTGCTTCGGCCTCGCCCATATCATAGAGGTCGAATGTGTCATCGGGCTTGACCACCAGCTTGTGCTGCCGGTATTTCTCGATGTCAAAGGCGTTCCGCTTGTCATAGTCGGAGAGCTGCCGGTACTTTGGATGCTTCGTAATGTCGTATTTGTTACTGAGAAAAGGTCTCACGCCTCGAAGCTGTAAAATACACTTGGCTCCGTCCATGACGGCGATCTCGTCCTGAGACATCAGCTCCTTGCCGGTCTTCTGATAATTCAAGCCATAAGAGTTGTTGTTGGAACGGGTTTCTGAGGTATTGTAAAGGTCGATTGTCTCCTTGCCCAGCACCTCGCTGATTTCCTTGAGAGTCGATTTTTCTTTTCCGCCGAGGAAAAGTGTGCAGTCGCAGTTGCCCGTGATGGTGTCCGCCGCATCCTTGTAGATGGTCTTGAGCTGAGACTGGGACTGCAAGATGATTGACGCCGAGATTTCCCGGCTTCGGATGGTGGCGATGAGCTTATCAAACTTCGGGATTTGACCGATGTTTGCAAACTCGTCCAGCAGACAGCGTACATGAACGGGAAGCCGTCCGTTGTAAACGTCATCTGCCTTGTCGCAGAGAAGGTTGAAGAGCTGGGAATACATGATCGCCACGACGAAATTGAAGGTATCGTCGGTATCGGAAATGATGACGAACAGCGCCGTCTTCCGGTCTCCGATGGTGTCAAGCTCCATCTCATCGTAGCTCATCAGCTCCCGCAGCTCTGCGATGTCGAAGGGCGCAAGCCTTGCACCGCAGGAAATCAAAATCGACTTCGCGGTTTTGCCAGCCGCCAGCTTGTATTTGCGGTATTGCTTGACCGCAAAGTGGTCAGGGTCGCGGGCTTCCAGCTCGTCGAACATGACATCCACGGGGTTCTTGAAGGTCTCATCGTCCTCTCTGGCTTCTGAGGCATTGATCATTTCGAGCAGGGTAGTAAAGTTTTTCTCGTGGTCAGGTGCCTCGTACCAGATGTAGCCGATGAGAGCTGTGTAGTAGAGTTTTTCCGCCTTGACCCAGAAATCTTCGCCGGACTTATCGCCATCTCCCTTGGTATTGAGAATGATGGTATTGACCAATTTGAGGATGTCCTTCTCACTGCGGATGTACGCGAATGGGTTGTAGTGCATGGATTTCCGGAAATTGATGGTGTTCAGCGACTTGATGACGTAGCCGCCCTTTTCAAGCATTTTGCCGCACTCCACCAGCACCGTCCCCTTCGGATCGGTCACAACATAGCTGCTGTGCATCTGCATCAGGTTTGGCTTCACGAAAAAGCGCGTCTTGCCTGATCCGGAACCGCCGATGACAAGGATGTTTTTATTTCTGGCATATTTCGGCTGCTTGGGACGGCTGTTCATGGTCAGAAACTCCGTCTGCGTCAGGATGACGTTGTTAGAGAACTCCGGATCCGTGTACGGCTTGATGTCCTCCGGCTTGCCCCATCGCGCAGATCTTTCCACAACAATTTCTCACACAGCGACCTATTACACGCTGCGAGATCTCCGGGAGAATATTACCGAAAAACTGGCCCGCGTCCCGATGGGGACGATTTTAGATACTCCGTCCGGTCAGTATAAAACGACGATTGTTGACCGGGTAGAAGGGATGGAGCCAACCTTCGCGCACCTGATCCCGGAAATGACTGCAAATGTGCTGGTGCCTTTGGTAATTGTCGTGTATCTATTCGTCATGGACTGGCGCATGGCTCTCCTGTCCCTTGTCACGCTGGTGGTGGGCCTTGCTGTTATGTCTGCTGGCATGAAGAACTATCCCGTTAAGTGGGAGGGCGCGGTTAAAGCGGGAAAGCAGATGGCAAACGCCATTGTAGAGTACATTGGTGGGATTGAGGTAGTCAAAGCATTTAGTCAATCCGCCGGTTCCTACAAAAAATATTCTGACGCAGTAAACTACAATGCCAACTACTATGTGGACTGGATGAGAGAAAACCAGAAAACCATGAGCGCCTACAACGCCATTTTGCCCTCGGTGTTGATCTGTGTGCTACCCTGCGGCTTCGCGTTCTGGCTCTCCGGTAGCCTGGAACTTTCCGCTTTCCTGTCTATCGTAATTTTCTCGCTGGGCCTTGTTGGGCCGATTATCGCGGCCTTTACCTTTACGGACGATTTGGCCGTATTGGGGACAAATGTGGAAGAAATCAGCCAGCTTTTGAACGCTGAAGAACTGAACCATAAGGATGCGCCGGTCAAGCTGGCAGACACCGGCATTTCTCTTAGGTCTGTGTCTTTTTCCTATGACGGGACAACAGAGGTTTTGCATGATGTGAATCTCGCCATCCACCCCGGAACCATGACCGCCCTTGTAGGGCCGTCCGGCTCCGGCAAGTCTACGGTGGCGAAGCTGATTGCCGGGTATTGGGATGTTACATCCGGCAGCATTACCCTCGGCGGCCATGAGCTGAAGGATATGCCGCTGTCTGAAATTGCAGACCAGATTTCCTATGTATCTCAGGACAACTACCTGTTTAACCGCAGTATCCGGGAGAATATCCGCATGGGAAGCCCCAGTGCCACGGACGCAGAGGTGGAGCAGGCAGCCAAACAAAGCGGCTGCGACGCCTTTATCCGCAAGCTGGATAATGGCTATGATACGGTTGTCGGCAGCGCCGGTTCCCATCTTTCCGGCGGTGAACGCCAGCGGATTGCCATCGCCCGCGCCATGCTGAAAAATGCGCCGGTTGTCATTTTGGACGAGGCAACTGCCTATATCGACCCAGAGAATGAGGCGCTGGTGCAGAAAGCCATTTCCACTTTAACTGTCGGCAAGACCCTGATTGTGATCGCACACCGGCTGTCTACCATTGTTGGCGCAGATAACATCGTTGTGGTGAAGGATGGAACCATCCACGCACAGGGTACGCATGAGAAACTGTTGGAAACCTGCCCCCTCTACCGGGATATGTGGCAGGCGCATATCGGCGCGAAAGACCAGATGTAAGGGGGTGTTGTCAGATGTATGGAACATTGAAAAAAATCTTTGCTTTTGCAGGCAGCAAAAAAGGGCTTTTGAAAAAATCCCTGTTGTTTGCGTTTCTGTCCGGGCTGTTTTCAGCCATGCAGTTTGCCGCCCTCTTTGTAGTGATCGGTGCGCTGGTATCTGACAACCGGGACGGAAGCATTGTCTGGATTTCGTTGGGAATTATGGCGGTATCCCTCATCGGGCGTATCATCACGACCTACTTTTCCACGATGGAGCAAACGGAAACTGGATATTGCATGGTAGCGGAAAAGCGTATCCACATTGGAGACCGGCTGCGCTATATCCCGATGGGCTACTTCAACAAGAATAGTATCGGGAACATTACCGCCATTGTCACAACAACTTTGGGCGATGTAGAGAACTCAGCAGCCCGTGTCCTGGTGTCAGTGCTGGGCGGTTTTTTCAACTCGGTTGCCCTCGTCATCGTCCTGTTGGTATTTGACTGGCGGATCGGTCTTGTGGCCGCTGCCGGTGTCCTGATTTACCTTGCGGCGGCGGAACTGGCGCTTCGCAAATCTGCCGCGCTCAGCGGGGTACGCCAGCACACACAGGAGTCCCTTGTGGAGTCTGTGTTGGAGTACATTCAGGGGATGGGGATTGTCAAAGCATTTGGACTGGAACGGGACAGCACGCAGTCTATCGGCAGTGCAATTAAGGCGAGCTGCCGGGACAACCTGAAACTGACAAAGGCCAGTGTTCCCTATGACGCCATCAAACAGGCCGTTGTCCGGGTGTTTAGCGTCCTGTTGCTTTTGGCCTCGGTCTGGTTCTGGCTGGACGGCTCCCTGTCGCTGGCCTACGGCTTGATTTTGGTGATTGCTTCTTTCATGGTGTTCAACGATTTGGAGACGCCGGGAATATGGCCTCTTTGCTGCAAATGCTGGCGGCCTCGATGGATACGGCAAACTCCATTGATGACACGCCGGTGATGGACGAGAAAGGCGCTGACATTACGCCGAAGTCCAGCGAGATCGTGTTTGACAAGGTGGATTTTTCCTACGCAGACCGCAAGATATTAGATCAGGTCAGCTTTACCATTCCCGAAAAAACGACTACGGCCATTGTCGGCCCTTCCGGGGCAGGAAAGACAACGATGTGCAATCTGATTGCCCGTTTTTGGGATGTGAATGCCGGGAAGATTACCATAGGCGGTACGGATGTACGGGATTTTAAGCTGGACAGCCTGATGAAGAATATCTCGATGGTGTTCCAGAGCGTATACCTCTTTGCAGATACGATTGAGAACAATATCAAGTTTGGCTGCCCGGATGCTACCCATGAACAAGTGGTTGAAGCGGCGAAAAAGGCTTGCTGCCATAACTTTATTTCTGCCCTGCCGGATGGCTATGACACCGTGATTGGCGAGGGAGGCGGTAGTTTGTCCGGCGGCGAGAAACAGCGGATTTCCATCGCCCGCGCTATGCTGAAGGACGCACCTATCATCATTTTGGACGAGGCAACAAGCAGCGTTGACCCGGAGAATGAGGATGAATTGCAGCGGGCTATCGAGGCATTGACCCATGACAAGACCATCATCATGATTGCCCACCGTCTGAAAACCGTCCGCAACGCCGATCAGATCCTTGTACTGGACAACGCTCATATCGTCCAGCGCGGCACTCATGCGGAGCTGATCCAGCAAAAGGGCCTGTATGCCGATTTTGTATCGGCCAGACAGGAGGCCATCGGCTGGAAGCTGGCTCAGTAAAGGAGGTTCAGATGAAACTTCATGCGTCCGGGGAGGACTACCTGGAAACCATCCTTGTTCTCCAAAAGAAACGCGGTATGGTGCGCTCCGTAGATGTGGCCCGGCACATGGAGGTATCAAAGCCCAGCGTGTGCCATGCAGTGGCTACCTTGCGGGACGGCGGCTTTCTTATGATGGACGAAGATCACTTTCTCCATCTGACCGATGTGGGCCGCGAGGTAGCCGAAAAAATCTACGAGCGTCACTGCTTCTTTACCGAGCAGCTTATCACCGCAGGCGTTGACCCCAAAACTGCGGGGGCCGATGCCTGTCGTATTGAACACATCATCAGCGATGAGAGTTTTGACCGGCTGAAAGAGGTAGCCGAACAAGAGCAAAACTAAAACCGAATAAGCCAAGCGATCCTGCCCCGCAAGACGGGGAAAGAAAAAAACCGTTGCAGGGCAGGCAGCTTTGTGCGCCCAAAATGGATTTTCCGGGTACTGCGGCGGTTTTGAGTAACATCAAGGCCGCCGTTCCTTATGCCCTCGACAAAGGAGTGACGACTACACGCTGACACGGCGGCTTTAGGAGGGAACCGCCATGAAGCACATTGACCGCCGACAAATTCAGACGATATTTCACTACCGTCAAAAAAAGCCCAGTCAACGAACAGGCCCCGTCTGGTAGCCGGTGCGAAAATTGTCATTCTGTAAGTGAATATTGGAGTTTTTGCGCTCGAATAGCTTTTTGCTGTCCGGGCGCTTTTTTGTCCCTATGGAGCCGGAACATCGGGTCAGCATGGCCCGAACTTTATCCCCGGAGCCGCGCCCCGCCGCCTCATTCAGATTTACCAAAAAATCTGAATGGAGGAAAGGCAGATGGAAGTTACCATCAATTATAACGGACAAGCTGTGGCCGTGGAGGTTACGCTGGAAGTCTATGAATTTCTTGACCGGGCCGATCACAAAACGGAGAACCTGTTCCATGAACAGCGGCGGCATTGGGATGGCCGGGAGTTTGACGAGTACATCATTACCACCGAGGGTGTAGGGGTCTACGGCGAAATGCCGGAGGAATACCTTTGCCGCATGGAAACGCTGCATGAGCTGATGGCTGTTCTGGACACCTGTACCGAGGCCCAGCGCCGCCGGTTTCTGCTCTATGCGCTTGACGGGCTGAGCCTTGCAGAGATCGGTGTGCTGTGCGGCTGCTCCAAAGTGGCTGTGTATCAAAGTGTGGAGGCGGTCAGAAAAAAATTTATAAATTTCTTTGAGAACAGGCTTAACGAATGACCTGTTTTCTGGCTACCAAGTGAAAGGGATCATTTCCCTTATCTCAGCGAGGGGCGGACAGCGGATGAGTTGCCCGCCTCTCCGATTTTCAGGAGGTAAGCCTATGAAAACAATCAATCTGCGGTGGATGTATCCCCACTACCGGCATGACGAGTTTGTGGATGTTACGGACGAGGTATGGGCAGCGATGTATCAGGCCAAGCGGGAGATGGAGAACTATGAGCGTCGGAAAGTCTACCACAGCGCCTACTACTCTCTGGACGCATACAGCTGGCTGGAAAATTACGCACTGGAACACAGCAGATCGCCGGAAGATATTTTGCTGGAACGAGAAGAAATGACCACCCGCCTATACCTGATTGCAGCTCTGCCGGTGGCTCTGGCTCATGCCACTCCGACACAGGCCCGCCGTGTTCACGCCTACTACATTGCTGGTATCAAGCAGCCGGAAATCTCTCGGATAGAGGGCGTCCACAGCAGCAAGGTTAGCGTTGCCATCCGCAGGGGTCTGCGGAATATGCGCCGCTGCTATGATGGCCTTTTCCAAACAGAGTGAGGGCGTGCCTATGCAGACTATCAATCTCAAACAATATTATCCATTTTGCAAAGAGGACATTTTTTTTTGGAGGTGTCCGATGAGATCGTCGAAGCGTTTCTTCTGGATAAGAGAGCCGAGGCCGCCAGAGATCGCAAGATGTTCCGGTATAAGGCGTTTTTATTCCCTCGATTGTAACGATGGAATCGAAAATGCCGCCATCGGCTGGGCGCAGCCATCGCCGGAGGACTACCTGATAGAAAAAGAAGAATTAGCCGAATACGAAGAACTGATACGGCGATTGTATGAAGCCATTTCTTTCCTGCCGCCTATGCAGGCTCGCCGTGTCCACGCCCGCTATATGCTGGGTATGAAAGTGAAAGATATTGCCGCAATGGAGGGTATCACGCCATCACAGGCGGGAAAATCCATCCATGCCGCACTGCGGAGGCTGCGCCGGTACTTTGCTCGACAGAAATGGACGGTCAATCTATGAGTATTTCCAAAGAAAAGAGGTGCCTGACATGAACGAAAAAATTACAGCCCACCCCCAAAAAGAAGAACGGGAGAAAGTCCTGAAGGAGATTCGGCAGCTTGAAAACCGAAAGAAGATTTTGGAGAACAAGCAGCGGAACGAAGAACGCAGGGTTCGCACCCGCCGCCTGATTGAGCGCGGAGCCATTTTGGAGGGGATTTTCCCGCTGGCTCCCGACCTTTCCGGCATAGAGGTCAAGGCGTTCCTGATTGCCCTGTCCCATCTTCCGGGGGCGGCAGAACTGGCCGCAAAACTGCCGAAATCCGGGGGCAAGCCGTAAGTCCCTTGTTTACAAGGGCGCACTTATACACCGTTTCCGGTGCTGTGCGCCCTGCCGGGGGCGTTGCGTACTTCGTCCGCGATGGGAAACTACGCTCCCCAAACCCCTTGTGCGCTCTGCGCAGCCAGACACCCGCTTTGCGTTTGTCCGGCTCCACAGAGCCTGTTATCCCCTCACTGAAAGGAGGTGTTCCCCATAGATTTCTGTCATATCCCCGTCAGTATCATCAAGCGCAGCGCGGGCCGTTCTGCCGTTGCCGCAGCTGCTTACCGCAGCGGAACCAAGCTGACAAGTGAATGGGATGGAATGACCCATGACTACACCCGGAAAGGCGGCATTGTCCATGCGGAGATCATGCTGCCTGACCACGCCCCGCGGTCATTTGCAGACCGTTCTATCCTCTGGAACAGCGTGGAGCAAATCGAGAAAGCAAGGGACAGCCAGCTTGCCCGCGAGATTGAAGCAGCCCTGCCCCGTGAACTGTCCGGCGAACAGCAGCTTGCCCTTGTGCGTGCCTATGTGAAGGACAACTTTGTAGACAAAGGAATGTGCGCCGACTTTGCTATCCATGACAAGGGAACCGGCAACCCTCATGTCCATATCATGCTGACGCTCCGGCCTTTGAAAGAAAATGGACAGTGGGGCGCAAAGTGCCACAAGGCATACGATCTGGACGAGAATGGACAGCGTATCCCGGATGGGAAAGGCGGTTGGAAAAATCACAGAGAGGATACGACCGACTGGAACGATAAAGAAAAATGTGGAGATTTGGCGGGCGGCATGGCGGCTTATACCAACCGTGCATTGGAGGCCGCGGTCAGCCCGCCTGGTAGACCACCGCAGCTACAAGCGACAGGGAATTGATAAAATCCCCTCTGTCCACCTGGGGCCAGCGGCCAGCCAGATGGAGAAGCGTGGTATCCGCACCGACAAGGGAGAAGTCAACCGGCAGATCGCCGCCGACAACAAGCTGCTCAAGGAAATCAAGGCCCGCATTACCCGCCTTTACAACTGGTCTAAGGCCGAAGCCGAAAAGCCGGAGGGGCAGCAGCCCAGCATGATTGACTTGTGGGAGGCTCAGCAGCAGTTGAACGCTCCCCACACCCGCACCGGCAAAATCCGGGCTTTGCAGGAAAGCGCTGCACTATTCAGCTTTTTGCAGGCAAACGGCATCCAGTCTATGCAGCAGCTTCATGAAAAAATCGCTGATATGAACAGCCGTTACTATGACCTGCGCGGAAAGATCGTCAAGGCCGAGCGCCGGATCACTACCCTTACCGAGCGCGGGGAGATGTGGGAACAGTACAACCAGTACAAGTCCATCCACAAGCAGCTTGCCAAAGTAAAGCCGGAAAAACGGGAACAGTTTGAACAGCGCCACAGCCGGGAACTGATTCTGTATGACGCAGCGGCCCGGTATCTGAAAGAACTGAAAGACAGCGGCGAGGCAATCACCCCAAAGGCATGGCAGCTGGAAATCGACAGCTGGCCGCTGGAAAGCAGACGGACACGCTTGCCATGAAATCCATGCGGGAGGATTTGAAAGCAGTGGAACGGCTCCGCAAAACCGCCGAGCAGCTGTCCAGACAGGAACGGGACAAGTCTCACGACCGGGAGCCGGAGCGGTAAGGGCTACCGCGTTTCACGACATACTTTTGCACACAGAAAAACCGCCGTACAGGTTTCCCCATACGGCGGCAGACTGTTTATTTGCCGAACAAGTCGCTGTGTGTGCCGGTGCGGGCCAGCGTCAGCACCAGAACATCATCTTCTATGCGGTAGACAAGCAGCCAGTCCGGGAGAATGTGACATTCCCGATGGCCTGCCCAATCGCCGGACAGGTCATGGTCACGGTTCTTATCTGGCAGCGGTTCGCCCATCGCCAGCAACGCTACGACCTGCTCCAGCACCTCGATCTTCAAGCCACGCTTGATGGCTCGTTTGTAGTCTTTTTTGAAACTGGTCGTGTACTTGACGGTATATTTGGTTTCTTTCATCTTTTCAGGTCAGCAAATAACTCGTCAAGGTCATTGTAGCCCTTTACAGACGGGTCTTTTGCAATCCTTTCCGCTTCCAGCATGGCAGCAACCGTTTCTTTGTTCGGCTGTTCCAGCCTTACTTCAAAGGGAATGCCGCCTTCACGAAGCGACTGGCGCACAAAGATGTTAAACGCCGTAGTCAGGTTCATGCCAAGTTCAGTAAACAGTGCGTCCGCTTGCGCTTTCAAATCTGCGTCCATGCGGATACTGATGTTTGTGGTATTTCCAGCCATACGATCAACCCCTTTCTGCTGGCAATTATAGTATATGCCATTTGCACGAAGAAAACAATACTTTGCACGAATATTTAACAATAAATTCATTCAAGGAGGTTACCGGCTTTATGAAAGAAATCATTTATGAAGAACAATAAGTCTGAACCTATCCCAGTCATGGATTACCGCCAGTACCGCAGAGTGCGGAGGCTGGTGCATGAGTGCTGTAACTACATCGATGGAAACTGTATCGCCCTGGACGATGGGGAGAAATGTGTCTGTGTCCAGTCCATTTCCTATTCCCTGTTGTGCAGGTGGTTTCGGACGGCGGTATTGCCGCAGGATAAGGAACTGGAAACGGCGCTGTTCCACCGGATGAATGTGAAGAAATGCGCCGTATGCGGGGCGCTGTTTACCCCCGGTTCCAACCGAGCCAAATACTGCCCGGAATGTGCCGCACGCATGAAGCGGATCAACGCCGCAAAGCGCAAGCGGAAACAACGGGAGAAATGTCACGCTTTAGGAGCTGAAAAACCCTTGTAAATCAAGGATTTTTTCGAGGGTGTCAAAGGCAGGCTGATAGATTTATCCTCCGACCCCTAAAACGGCCTTAAAATGCGTACAGAATCCCAAGAGAAACCCCAAGGAGGAACCCTATGTCAGACAACCGAAAATATTATTACCTGAAACTCAAAGAAAACTATTTTGACGATGATTCCATCGTGCTGCTGGAAAGTATGCAGGATGGTGTGCTGTATTCCAACATTCTGCTCAAGCTGTATCTGAAATCGCTGAAACATGGTGGACGGCTTCAACTTGACGAGGACATTCCTTACACGGCGCAGATGATCGCCACCATTACCCGCCAGCAGATCGGCACTGTGGAGAGAGCCTTGCAGATCTTTTTGAAGCTGGGTCTTGTGGAAGTGCTGGAGAGCGGCACATTCTACATGAGCAACATCGAACTTTTAATAGGCCAGTCCTCTACCGAGGCCGAGCGAAAGCGGGCTGCAAGGCTTCAAAATAAGGCTCTTTCTGCGCCCCGGACAAACGGCGGACATTTGTCCGACATATGTGGGTATATCTGGTGAAGATAGCTGCTACAATGGCATTTTGTTTTTTCTTTGTTAGTATTTTCAGCATCCTATTTGGAAATGAGAACAGCATTGTAGGTGTAGTAGTCTTATTATGTCTCATGGTGTTTAGGAATTCGGATCTGGGGATCCACACCGGACAATCTACGATGCTTTTGGCTTTGTTCTTTGTAATTATGACTGTATGTCCGCATTTAGCAAATCAGTTTTCACCGGTATTGGGAATGCTGTTAAATATTGCGGC
>ENA-OQAJ01000004-OQAJ01000004.1-human-gut-metagenome-genome-assembly--contig:-NODE-4-length-60402-cov-5.954509_pt1 | contig 60402 bp, 61 predicted proteins | sample MGYA00242736_ERZ504529 | MGnify/ENA primary metagenome ERZ504529 (study PRJEB26092, sample SAMD00036275) | human gut metagenome | host: Homo sapiens | study: EMG produced TPA metagenomics assembly of the...
CGCTGGCTACCATTCCCGGCGCTGTGTTCTCCGTGTGGCATAACATTTCCGGTGCGATCCTCGCCAACTTCTTTGCCCGCACAGCAGAGAAGAAGGATTGATCTTTCATAACATAGTAAAGCCCCCGGCAGGTGCAAACCTGCCGGGGGGCTTTGCTGTGCCTGCGGGCCGGGCAAGTGCAACAAAACCGGCACAAATTGTGCTTTTCACGCTGCTTTTAGGGCGATTCACGCAGGTTTGCTTCCAAAATGCGGTAAAGTGTGGGATAATCAAGATACTGTAATATATACCCCCCCCCGTAAAAATGCGAGGGGAAAAAGGAGGTTGTACCATGAAACAAGGCAAACTTATCCGGCGTGCAGTATCGGCGGCGCTGGCCGGATGCATGATGTTCACCCTTTCCGTTCCGGCGCTGGCTGAGAGCACCGATGCGCTGATGCAGCTGAGCATGACCCGCCGCAGCGCCGTGAGCGTGCTGGACGCGGAGAATGATGAGGATGTGCAGGATTATGGCCTTGAAGTAGGCGGTGAATCCACTACACCAACCCGCGTTACCAGCAAAAACTATCAAGACATTTTAAATAAGGGTGTGCTGAGTTATGACCCGACCACCCAAAACGTTGAAGTCGAATGGCAAACTACCAAGGTCGCTTCAAAAAATCAACGCACCCGGCAAGGATATAGAACTGAAGGGAGAAAATAGCAGCACAGTAACGGATAAACTGATCGTAGTGAAGGCACATAATGTAACGATCAGCAGTGATGAGTATGATGCGATTTTCTCCAGAGGTGATACCAGCACGATCAACTGCACCGGTAAGGTGGATATCCGCAGCGACAAAAATAGGGCTGTGAACGGAAGCCTGAACATTTATGATTCCAGCGAAGTGATCCTTTCTGCAGGCTACAGCGTTGTAACGGACAACGCAAATATCACCAGCGAGGGTAACGTGACCATTGAGAGTACCGACGGTAGAGCGGCGAAAAACCTGACGATCAACAAGGCTGATAATGTTACTGTTATAATCAATGACACACAAGCGATTTCCGAAAACACCCAAATCACCGCTTCCGGCACTGTGATCCTGAAAAACAACGCACAGGGCGGCCCTGTGGGCACTGTCACCTTTACACAGGCAAAAGGCAAAAACTACGTCTACTATACCAGCGAAGGTGCAGATGAGGGCGCAATTGATGCAAGCGTTACGCCTATCCCGTCCGATGTGCCCTATCGCTACCTGCGTATTGAAGAAAAGCAGAACGCCAGGATCAAGGTAAACAATGGCACTGTTACAGTGGGCGATACAACAGAAGCTCAGTTGGACAGCTTTAAGGGCCAGAAGGTCAAGGTTACTGCAACCGGAGCCGAATCTGACGACCGGAAGTTTGACGGCTGGGAAGTGGTAGCTCCTGATGGCTTTACCATTGATGCCGATAAGCTGAGAGAAAAATCGTTTGAATTCATCATGCCTGCAGGCGAAGTGGAGCTGACTGCGCACTACGCCAGCAAGTTGAGTGTGACCGGCGGCACTGCCGAAGTGAACGGCAACGCGGTGGACTTTGCCCGCCCGGATGCAGACGTGACCGTGACTGCGACCGATCGCAGCGCGGATGGCTACCAGTTTGACCACTGGGTGGTGTCTGGCGGTGATATTGGCAAGACCGAGGAAGAACTGAAAGCCAACCCGCTGAAGTTTACCATGCCGGATGCGGCGGTCAAGCTGACTGCTGTGTACCGTGCCGCTGTTACGGTGGTCAACGGCATTGCCGAAGCAGGCACCGAGAGCGGAGAAACAATCTTTGTGCTGCAGGGCGAAAAGGTCACGGTGAGCGGTAAGAACAGAAACCCGGATGTTACAAAGTTCGGCGGCTGGAAAGTGATCAGCCCGGAAAGCTTTGAACTGACCGAAGAGCAGAAAAATACCGAAAAAAATATGACCTTCACCATGCCGGCCAGCCCGGTGGAGCTGAAAGCTTCTTATAGCTTCCCGGCACCTGTAGTAGATATGCCGGTCATCGTGACGGGCGGCACGATCCGCGTCGGAAAGGGCGAAAGACAGACGGGCACGGTGTTCGTACAGCCGGGCCAGACCGTCACGATCGAAGCCAATGAGCCTGTCAAGGAGAATGAGTCGTTCCATCACTGGAAGGTGGAAAATGGCATCAGCACCGCCTTTGCCCCGACCGAGGGCAAGCTGGGCTCCGAAACGGAAAAGGGCACGGAAAAGATCGTCTTTACCATGCCGCAGGACGGCGTGAAGCTGACCGCCGTTTACAGCATCCCCGCTTCCGTGCTGAGGAGTACCGTTACTGTTACGGGCGGCACGGCAAAGTCCACTCTGGACGAGGGCAGCGATATCCCCGCAGAGATCGGCACCACGGTGGAGATCACAGCTACCCCATATGATGCCGAGAAATACCCCGGCATGGAGTTCGTGGAATGGGAGATCAAGTACCCCGATAGCTTCTACGAGAAATTCCCCGGTGGCATTCCGGAAAATCTGCAGCTCAAGCTGGACAATGCCAAGAGCGCGGCCACGACGTTTGAGATGCCCGTTTACCCGGTCAAACTGATCGCCCACTGGTCGGCCAGCGCGGTGGCCGGACCGGACGAACCTATTGATGAAGACTTCGGCGTAGAACCTGCACCCATGGATACCACAGGTGGCACCATTGCCGCCGTGGCCGTGGGCGGTGCAGCATCTGGGGCGGCTACGAGATCGCCACCCGCGTCATCCTGAACGACCTCCTGCCCGAGGGCGCAGCCATCCCCGCAAACCGCGGCCAGCTGGCCCTGCTCATCTGGACTGAGAAGGGCAAGCCCGAACCCGCCGCACAGCCCGCCTTTGCAGACATCACCGATGCCGAGCAGGCCAAGGCCGCTCAGTGGTGCGTGGAGCAGGGTCTGCTGGATGCACGGGAAGGCAAGTTTGAATCGGACGGCTGGATGCCCAAGTTCAAGACCATTGAGATCTGGAACAAGGCGTTCCCCAAAAAGTAACCTCTGAGCGCTTCCTCCGTAAAGCTCAGAATGACAGATCCCCCCGATACCGGATACCCGTATCGGGGGGATTTTTTGCGCAGGCACGCGTGGCATTGGCGGTGGCAATCATCTCCGACATTTCAATGATCCAGTGACCTTGCAGTTTGCGCGAAACAAAAATACTCCGGCAACTTTCCAACCAAGAGAAAGTTACCGGAGTATTCCGCTTTACTTATTTGTTTTTACCAGCAGTGCCTGATACGGCTCCAGTTCCACATCCGCCAGCCAGACGGAAGTGCCCTCCGGGGTGTGATACTCGCCGCCCAGAGCGTCCAGACTGGCCCCTGCCGGGTACTCGGTAAAGTTGAACAGGCCCACCAGTGTTTCCTCGCCGCGCTTGCGTACCAGCGCCAGCACGCCGGGGTTGTGGCTGTCCCATGTGGTCACCCACGCATCCGGGGCAAAGCAGGGGTCTGCACGCATTTGGCGCAGCTGCTCCATGCCCTGCCACAACTTGTTTTGCAGCGTGCCCTTCCGGGTGCGCTGCTTTGCGTCCTCCCAGTTGAATTTTGTGCGGTGCAGATTGCGGCTGTCCTCCACACGGTCGGGGTCGTTTTTTATAATCCCAGCCATTGAGTTGTGCAATCTCATCGCCGCAGTTCAGCATGGGGGAAGCCCTGCAAAAACGCCATGGCAGTGTGCAGCAGCAGGTCACGCTTCACGGCATAATCCAGTGCGGTCTTATCGTCCTTTTCCAGTGCCTGCTCCACGCCGCACAGGCTGGCGGTGGTGCCGCAGCTCCGGGCATCGCCGGTGGCAGGGTCGTAGTTGTACAGCTCACCCTTTGCCCAGCTGCCGGGGAAATTGCCCTCGTAGAAGTGGTACAGATATTCTTTGTGCTTTTGCGGGTCAATGCCAAGCCGTTTCTCCACCGCCTCATCCAGACCCCAGCCGATATCATCGTGGCAGCGCAGATAGTTCACGAACCAGCAGTTGTCCGGCAGGGCATGGAGGGCATCCAGCTGAGCTTTCAGCAGCCGGGTATCCCGGCTGGCAAGGGCACCCCACAGGTTGACCATGGTGGACACGTTGTAGAGCATGTGGCATTCCGGCTTTTCGGGCGTGCCGAAATAAGCCGCCAGCTCCTTGGGAGCCATGACTACCTCGCCCTTGAGGATGACCGCCGGGCAGACGCATTCCAGCACCATGCGGAGCTCCGCACGATGGTGTGCACCTGCGGCAGATTGCGGCAGGTGGTGCCCAGCTGCTTCCAGATATAGGGTACGGCATCAATGCGGAACACCTCTACGCCGAGATTGGCGAGGTGCAGAATGCTCTTGGTCATGTCCACGAATACCGCCGGGTTTGCGTAGTTCAGATCCCACTGGTAGTCGTGGAAGGTGGTCAGCACCCACTTGTGCATTTCTTCGCACCATGTAAAGTTGCCGGGTGCGGTGTTGGGGAACACCTGAGGCACGGTCTGCTCGTACTGGTCGGGGATGGTGCGGTCCTCGTAGAGGTGGTAATAGGCCTGAAACCACGGGTCTCCGGCTTTTGCCGCCATGGCCCAGCGGTGGGTGCTGGCGGTGTGGTTCATGACAAAATCCAGACACAGACTGATGCCGGCCTTGCGCAGCTCCCGGGTCAGGTTTTCCAGATCTTTGTTGGTGCCAAGGGCCGGGTCTACAGTGTCAAAATCCTCCACCGCATAGCCGCCATCGTTGTGGGGATGGGGCATCTGCAGCAGGGGCATCAGGTGCAGATAGGTCAGCTTCTGCTCCTTGAGGTAGGGCAGTTTCTTTGCCAGCTCTTTCAGATTTCCGGCAAAGAGGTCGGTGTACATGGTCATGCCGAACATATTGCCCCGCTTGTACCACTCCGGGTCGGCAGAGCGTGCTTTGTCCAGCGCTTTCAGCTCGGCGCTGCGGGCGTTGTAGGCTTCTGCCATCTCCCGCTCCAGAACCTCCAGCCCTTCCCGGTTGTGGTACAGTTCCATGAACAGCCATTCCAGCTCGTCCTTGTGCTTGGCAAACCGGGACGCAAATTCCTGTTTTGCTGCCATGGTTCAGCCCTCCACTTCTGCAAGGGTGGGCATGGCAGGGATAGCACCATGCCGGCTGGTGGTGATGCTGGCCGCTTTGTTGGCAAAAGCCAGAATGCTTTCCAGCTTGTCCACCGTCAGGGTATCCAGCTCCTCCTTGCAGAGCTTGGACAGGGCAGCCCCAAAGAAGGTATCGCCTGCGCCGTTGGTATCACCCACCTTGCAGGGAACGCCAGCCACATGGCCAGTCTTGTCCCCAAAGCGGTAGAATACGCCGTTTGCACCCAAGGTGACAAAAATCAGCCGGATGCCGTTCTGTGCCAGTTGTGCCGTGCCGCTTTCGCAGTCGGTGGTGCCGGTGAGCAGGGGCAGTTCTTCATCGGACACCTTCAGGATATCCACCAGCGGCAGGGGAGCTTTCATCTGGGCAATGGCATCCTCTTTGTTCTTCCAGAGGTTTGCACGGTAATTCGGGTCATAAGTAATGACAGCACCCAGCTTTTTGGCACGGGCAGCAGCATCCAGCGTAGCGGTGCGGGAGGGGTCAGCGGTCAGGCTGACAGAGCCGAAGTGGACGATTTTGGCAGCTTTCAGAGCCTCGTCCGAAATGTCCTCCTTGCACAGCATCACGTCAGCGTTGGCACTGCGGTAGAAGCTGAAATCCCGCTCGCCGGTGGCATCCACCGAGACCACCGCCATGGTGGTGGGGTGGTCTGCATCCACCGCCATGCCGGAAACGTCTACCTTGTTTTCTGCCAGAACCTCTTTCAGGTAGCGGCCAAGGCATCCGCACCCACCTTGCCGATAAAGGCGGTCTGTGCGCCCAGTCTGGAAGCAGCCACAGCCAGATTGGCCGGTGCACCGCCGGGGTTTGCGGCAAACTGGGGGATGCCGCGCGCATCCTTGCCGGTCTGGGTCAGGTCGATCAAAACTTCACCAATCGTTAAAATGTCCATGCGTTTTCTCCTTATTTTTATCCTATAAGCTAAAACCCAACGGTCACCGCTGGAACAGATAATGAATGTAAGCGGCTGCACGCTCCGGGTGCGGTGCATTCTGCACTACCCCAAGATAGACCTTGCCAGAAAAACCTGCCTGCCTGACAAACGGCGTGTCCGAAATATCCAGCACGGTCCCACCGGCGTTCAAACCCGACAGTGCATGGAAAGACGCATCCAGTGTCCGCAGATCGAGAAAATAATCATCTGCCAACAGTCGATCCCGTGCATATTCGTCCATCAGAACAACATCTAACCGCTGGGCACTGACTGCACCCAGCAGCTTCATCTCCGAAGCATATACATACTGCTCCTCTGCGTGTTCGCTTTCGCTGAGCAGTAAGCCGGACAGCAGATCGACCTGTTGCTTTTTGGTCAGACCCTGCGCCTCGGCAAAGCCGGTGGTAAGCTGTTCCGTCAGATCAGACCCGGCAGTGATATTTACCAGACCAAGGTAAAGCACATCCTCTTTTTTCGTCACATGACGGTAGGCTGCATACCCGAGGATATATACGACGATGAGCACGATCGCAATGGGCAGCTTGTAATATGCCCAGATGTGCTCCCACTTTTTGCGCCCATGGAGGGAGCGGAGCGTATCCCGGTCAGTTTTTGTCATGGTCGGATTCCTCATGTACTGCATCAGGGTCTCCACCGATCTGATAGAGGATCCGAAGCATCAGAAAGGAGCAGAGCATTGCGCACAAACCCATGCCCAGCAGGAATGCAGGCGTGAACACAAACACTATGACGTACCCCATGATGCCATAGATCGCCGCCATCAGCAGGGTGCAAAACAGATACCGGACACCCACGAGAAACGCTGTTTTCAGGATGCCGAAGGTGGTGTTTTCAAACCGTGCCAGCAGAGGAAAGGCATACAGCAGAACGATGCCGTACAGAACTGCCGCACCAATAAGCACAGCAGTGAGCAGCGTCCAGAAAATGTTTTCGCTCCACATTCGGCGCAACACAAAGCCATCCGCAACCAGAAAACTGCCGACTGTCAGCAGGATAAGCCAGAGTTTTGTGGCGGGCTTAAAATTTTCCCGGAACGCCTTGAAAAAACATCCGGGTCAGACCGTCGTCCCGATCTTCCGCCATTTTGAGCGTGACGTAGAACAATGCGGTCGTAGAAGCTCCTATGGTAACGATGGGCAGGCTGCACACGAGCCATAAGATGTTCAGGTAAGCACTGTAAGTCAATTTCGTCAGCACAGCAAACAGCGGCTTGTCCGTATTGCACAGGTCACGCATGGGGGTTCTCCTTTCGCTCAATCTCCTGTGGATTCGCGCAGGATCAGGTTGGTTTCCGTATAGACGGTGCGATAGTTCAGCGATGGCTCTTCGATGCGGGTCATAAGCAGATTGGCAGCGGTGTAGCCCATGATCTGTCCATGGATATGGATCGAAGTCAGATGGGGGGCAAAGTAGGAAGCCTCCTGACTGTCATCGAAGCCGCAGACCCAGATATCATCGGGAACCGAATACCCCAGCTCATTCAATGCCTTGACCAGATCCATGGCAACAAAGTCATTGGCGCAGACAAAGGCATCCGGCATCGTTTTGAACCGACGTATGGTTTCGTACAGGGATACCGGATAGTTCTGCTGTCCAGATGGCATCGCACAGGTGTTCAGGCCTTCTGTCAGACCAAAGTACTCCACTGCATCCTTATAAGCCATATAACGCTCAAAAAAGGACTGACAGTGGTTTTTATCCCCCGCAAAGCTGATGCGTTTTTTGCCGCGCTGGACCATGTGAGCCACCGCATTCTGGACCTCAATGCGGTTTTCCATATAAAGGCGGTCGGCTTTAAGGGGAGGACGCATATCCATCACAGGGGTGTCTACAAACAGCAGCGGAACATCCAGATCGCACAGCATCTGTGCGTAGTCATAGTCGAATACTTCAATGCAGATGATGCCGGCTGTGCGCTCGATATTGAGAGAAGATGGAAGCTTTTTCTCTTTCAGCTCTATGGGAGAAATGCGATGAATGGTCGTACAGCTATGCAGATGCTCGATTTCCGACTGGAAACGATCCAGCATCATGGAGGAAAAGTGAGAGCTGCTCAGAAACTGGGTCGTCAGCATGGCGATCTCCCGTTTGTCACTCGGCAGAATGGAATGCTCTGCTGCTTTTGCAGTGTCTTCCTGAAACAGCGGCAGATAGGCAAACTGCTTATAGCCCATTTCGGCGGCTTTGCGCAGGATCTTCTCCCGTGTGGCATCTGCCAGCACACCGGTGTTGTTGATGGCCTTTGAAACTGTGTTGCGGGAAAGCTGCAGTTCGTTTGCAATATCCTGAATGGTGACTTTGGTTGCCATAAGTCATCCTCTTTCTTTATAAATAGGAGCGGGTGTTCTTTCTTTTATAGATAAAGTCCGGTGACGGATCTTATTCTTTGCGACTCCAGTATAGTGCAAATGCACAAATTAGTCAAAATGCAAAAAATGCAAATCATCATTTTGCATATTTGCGCACTTTTGGATTTGTGCATCTGTACAAATCCACAATAATTTTTGATGTATACCATGAATTATCGTTGACATTCGCTTGCGTGAGTGGTATAAATAAATCAAAGGATTTTACATTTGCACAATAGAAGCGAAAAACGTAAAATTCAAAGGTGCAAATGTAAAGTGCGAATCAAACGGCAAGCAAATCAAAAAGGAGGAGAATGATTCATGAAAGCAAAGACGGCCTCGCCGGAAACGGCTGTGCTGACAGCAGAACGCAAGCTGCACAACACATGGGTCTACATCAAACGGCATTGGCAGCTTTACCTGTTGTTCCTGCTGCCTGCGTGGCGCTGACGCTGGTGTTCAAGTACGCTCCCATGGGCGGTGTGCTGATCGCGTTCCAGAAGTACAATCCCTTCAAGGGCATCTGGGGCAGCGAGTGGGTAGGCTTCAAAAACTTTACCCGCTTCATGTCCTCGCCGGACTTCCAGCGCTATCTGATCAACACCCTGAAGCTGAGCGTCTACGGTCTGCTGTGGGGCTTCCCGATCCCCATCCTGCTGGCATTCCTGCTCAACCGTATCGAGAGCAAGAAGATCAAGCAGAAGGTGCAGCTGGTGCTGTATATGCCCAACTTCATCTCGGTCATCGTGCTGTGCGGCATCGTCCGAGTGCTGCTGAGTGTCACCGGTCCGGTGAACGGCCTGCTTCACACCAGCATCAACTTCATGACGCTGCCGGAAGCGTTCCGCCCCATCTACATTATCAGCGGCATCTGGCAGGGTGCCGGCTGGGCATCCATCATGTACACCGCATCCCTTTCTAACGCCAGCAAAGATCTGAAGGAAGCTGCGATGATCGACGGCGCAAACCTGATCCAGCAGATCATGACGGTGGAGTGGCCCGCCATTAAGGATATGGTCGTTATTCAGTTTATCCTGCAGGCAGGCAACATCATGAGCATCGGTTTGAAAAAGCCTATGCCCTGCAAACGGACCTGAACCTGAACACTGCCGAGATCATTGCAACGTACGTTTATAAAAAGGGCCTGTTGGACGGCGATTACAGCTTTTCCACGGCAGTCGGTCTGTTCAACACCATTGTCAACGTCATCCTGCTGATCGCAGTGAACAAGATCGTTGCCAAAATGAACGATGGCAAGGGCTTGTAAGGAGGGGTTTACCATGGCAAAACAGAAAAAATCAAAAATGGCCCTCTACACCAGACAAGATAAGATCATCCTGTACTGCGGCTACGCACTTCTGGGCTTGTTCCTGCTGGCGATCATCGTTCCGATGATCTACATCGTCATCGCATCCTTTATGGACCCGGTCACTCTGCAAAACAAGGGCATCTCCTTTGATTTCAGCAAGTGGAGTCTGGATGCTTACCAGCGCGTCGTTTCGGACAAGCAGATCTGGGTCGGCTTCAGGAACGCAGTACTTTACTCGATCATCTTCACCATCATCTCGGTAGCTGTGACGATGCTTGCCGCTTATCCCATGTCGCTGCCGGACTCAAAGGCAAAAAGATCTTCAACACCTTGTTTGTGATCACGATGTTTTTCAGCGGCGGTCTGATCCCCACCTACCTGCTCATCAACAATCTGGGTCTGCTGGATTCCATGTGGGCGGTCATTTTGCCGGGAGCATTCAGCGTGTGGAACATGATCATTGCCCGTACCTATTATCAAGGCGTCCCGCGTGAGCTGCGCGAAGCTGCGGATGTGGATGGAGCCAGCGAGATGCTTTACTTCTTCAAGATCCTGCTGCCCGTCTGTATGCCGGTGGTGGCAGTTCTGGCTCTGTGGCAGTTCGTGGCAATGTGGAACAGCTACTTTGACGCCATGATCTACCTGAACAGCGCATCGAAGCAGCCGCTGCAGCTGGTGCTGCGTTCCATCCTGATCCAGAGCCAGCCGGAATCCGGCATGATCGCAGATATCCAGAGCACTGCCGAACGTGCCAAGATGGCAGAGCTGCTCAAATATGCAACCATTATTATTTCCAGTCTGCCGCTGCTGGTGATGTATCCCTTCTTCCAGAAGTACTTTGATGCCGGCATCATGGCTGGTTCCATTAAGGGCTGAGGATATTCCAGAATTTTATAAGCAGGTACGCTCATCTGTTACACGAAAAAAGAAACATGAAAAAGGAGAAAATACCATGAAAAAGCTGATCTCTCGCCGCAACTTCCTCAAGGTCTGCGCTCTGGCGGGCTCTGCCGCTGCTCTGTCTGCCTGTGGCGGCAAATCCACCGGCAGCGGCGATTCTGCTGCCGCAGCTGTGGACGTGACCGGTGCCGTTACATTTCCGCTGTCCGAAAAGGTCACCTTTACCGGTATGACCAGCTTCCCTGTGGGCAGCGAACCCGAACCGAACAACCGCACCATCTTCAAGCGTCTGGAAGAGCAGACCAATGTGCACATCGACTGGACCGCCATCCAGTCCGACCAGTGGAGCGATAAGATCACCCTGAATATGTCCAACCCCAACACCCTGACGGATTTTGTTTTTACTGCTGATTTTACCGACAGCAATCTGCTGCGCTACGCAGATCAGGGTGTCATCCTCAATCTGGAAGACTACATTGACAACAATATGCCTTATCTCCAGAAGGTCTTTGAGCAGTACCCGGAGTACCGCACCATGTGCACCGACAGCGATGGCCACATCTGGGCACTGCCCTGGATCGAGCAGCTCGGCTCGGAAAAGACCGCCATCCAGACCATTGGCAACATGAGCTTCATCAATACCAAGTGGCTGAACTTCCTCGGTCTGTCGATGCCCACCACAGTGGACGAGTTTGAGCAGGTGCTGATTGCATTCCGTGATAACGCCGCTTCTATCAAGGCAGAGTATGGCATTGACGGCGACATCATCCCCATGTCCTGCATCGTCAACAACGGCGATCAGGACCCCAGCATCCTCATCAATGGCTTTGGCGAAGGCTACGGCGATGCAGACAAAGACCGCCATATCGCCGTTACCACGACCGGAAAGTCATCTGTGCCGCCACCCAGCAGGCTACCGCGATGGTCTGGACTGGCTGCACAAGCTGTATGCCGAGAAGCTCATCGACCCGGAGTGCTTCACGCAGGAGTGGTCCACCTATGTTTCCAAGGGCAAGGCTGGCCGCTATGGTGTCTGCTTCAGCTGGGATGTCGCCAACATTGACAACCTGACCGACTGGGAGCCGCTGCCTGCCCTGACCGCCGATACCCGGAATATCACTCCGCAGAACGGTTCTTTCACCAGCGGCTTTGCCCGCGGCAGATGCGTTGTCACCGCAAAGGCGACTAACCCTGCACTGGTTTGCGCATGGCTGGATCAGATGTACGCACCCCTCCAGTCTCCGCAGAACAACTGGGGTACTTACGGCGATGCGGAAGGCTTTAACATCTTTGAACTGTCCACCAACGATAAGGGCGAGCCCATGCTGAAGCACGCTCCTCTGGGCGATGCTTCTCCCGTGGAAGTCCGTGAAGCGCAGTGTGTCAGTGGACCTCTGGCAGTTCTGGATGATTACTATGGTGTATACGTTACCTGCCCGGACGATGCACAGTATCGTCTGGACTGGATCAAGGAGATCTACACCCCGGATATGAACAACGATTATGTCTATCCCAATGTCTTTATGAGCAGCGAGGACACCGAGCAGGTCTCTAATCTGCAGGCAGATCTGCAGACCTACATGAATACGCAGAAGGCCAACTGGATCATGAACGGCACGAAGGATGCAGAGTGGAACGAATATCTGAGCAAGCTGGAAGACTATGGCCTGTCCGACTATCTGGGCATTATGCAGAAATATCTGGATGCTTACTACGCATAAGAATTCTTTCCTTTGGAGGATTCCATGAACGATTTGACTTTACAAAAAGCCCGTGCCTACGAGGCCGAGCACGGCGCTGCCATTTCCCCGGCGGAACGCCCTGCTTACCACATGACTCCCTATGTGGGTTGGCTCAACGACCCCAACGGTTTCTCTTATTATAAAGGGAAGTATCACCAGTTCTATCAGTATAACCCCTACGATGTGCGGTGGGCGCCCATGCACTGGGGGTCACGCGGTCAGCACCGACCTGCTGCACTGGGAGTATCTGCCCTGTGCACTCGCCCCGGATTCCCCGGCGGACAACGGCCCCGGCTGCTTCTCCGGTTCTGCTACCGAGATGGATGACGGCAAGCAGCTGCTGATGTACACCAGCGTGGTGGCAGAAAAGCAGCCCAATGGGGAGATGCGGGATATCCAGACCCAGAGCATTGCCATTGGTGACGGTCTCAACTACGAAAAGCCTGCCTGCAACCCGGTGCTGACCCAGAAAGACCTGCCGGAGGGCTTCAGTAAGTTCGATTTCCGGGACCCCAAGATCTGGCGTGAGGCCGACGGCACCTACTCCGCCGTCACCGTCTGCCTGGCCGAGGACGGCAGCGGCGCAGCAGCACTGTTCCAGAGCAAGGACGGCTTCGACTGGCACTTTGTCACGGTGCTGGAACGCTGCAACAATCAGTACGGCAAAATGTGGGAGTGCCCGGACTTCTTCCCGCTGGACGGCAAGCAGGTCTTGATGCTCGGCCCCATGGAGATGCTGCCCAAGGGCGAGTTCCACAACGGTCACAACGTGATTGCCTTCATCGGCAGTTACGACCAAGCCACCCACACCTTCACCAAGGAAAACGTGCAGCTGATGGACGGCGGCATCGACTTCTACGCCACCCAGACCACCCTTGCCCCGGACGGCCGCCGCATCATGACCGCATGGCTGCAGACATGGTCGGACACCGAGGATAAGCCCCAGGGCTGCAAGTGGTTCGGGCAGACCATCTGCCCCCGCGAGCTGCACATCAAGGACGGACGCATTGTTCAGGCCCCGGTGCGGGAGCTGGATGCCGTCCACGGCAAGCGCACCCTGCACGAAAATGTGACGGTGCAAAGCGAAACTTCTCTGGAAGGCATCAAGGGCCGTGTGGCGGATCTGACCGTTACGGTGCAGCCCGGCGAGTACCGCTCCTTTACCCTGAAGCTGGCCGCCGATGCAGACCATCACACCAGCCTGACCTACGACCCCTACACCTCCGAGCTGACGCTGGATCGCAGCTATGCCGGTTCCCGTGCCGACATTGTTCACCGCCGCAGCTGCAGTGCGCAGCCAGAACGGTGCGCTCAAACTCCGCATCCTGCTGGACAAAAACAGCATCGAAGTTTTCGCCAACGACGGTGAGCAGACCATGACCGCATGGATCTACACCCCCCAGTCTGCCGATGGCATCACCTTTGCCGCCGATGGCAAAGCAACTGTTACGGTGGAACAGTTTGAGCTGAATCTGTAACCTGATATTCCTTTCATTTCTCCTTCATTGAATACAGCCCCGCTTTGGCTTCTCCTTCGCCAAGGTGGGGCTGTGTTTGTTATGTTATTGCTCTTCCAGCCTGCCATGGCCGCAACCAAGCGAGAGATAATGTCCAATCTCCCCACCCAGCACAAGCTGGGCATACTCCAAGGGCTTGTTGTAGAGCAGCCAGTCCAGTTCTGCCCGCTGTGCCGGGGTGTTGCCGTATTCGTCCTCCACGTTTGGCGTATGGCGTAGTTTTCGCTGGAAATCCATCAAAAGAAAAAGCCTGAAACTTCTCGGTACATCAAGAAGTTTCAGGCTATGTTTTGCTTAAATTGGAGCTTGTCGGGGCAAGGCCCCTCCATCTTGCTGGCGCAAGACCGCTCGGCCGCTTAAAAGCCCCACTGGGGCCTTTCGATTGCTGCGCAAACGCGGAATTTACTGCTCAATCGGCTTCATCGTGGGGACAGGTCAAGGAAGGCTCACAAATGGCTTTATTTTCCGTTATAAGCCTATCCATGCGGCTTCCTTTTTCCTGCTCCCGTACGTCACCCCTACGCAACTCTCCACAACTTACCGGCAATTTGGTGTAAAAGTGGTGTAGTGGTTGGTGTAGTAGATTTCAGACCGAAATGCCCAGTTTACCGTTCAGATTTGCAAAGGAATGGGCTTTGGCTTCCTTGGTGGCTTCTGCGTAAATCTCCATCGTAGTGCTGATGTCCTTGTGTCCCATGATGTCCTGAATGATCTTCAGGTTGGTCTCATTTTCGCACAGCCGGGTGCAGAACGTGTGCCGGAGATTATGGCAGGAGAAGGGCGGCAGCAGCTGCGGCTCCCGCTTTTCCTTTTCGGCCTTTTCCAGTTCGGCTTCGTTGTATGCCACGCTGATGCGCTTGATGGCACGGTTAACCGTCTGCGGATTCTGCGGCTGGCCGAAGCGGTTCAGGAATACGAAGTCCGAGATTCCGTCGATTTCGTATTCGCATACCAGTTCCAGCTCCTGCTGGTTGGTGCGTTCCTGCTCCAGCGCTTTCCGCACTTCGGGCAAGATTGGAATTGCCCGCTTACCGGCGGCAGTCTTGGGGGTGGACATGGTGAAATAGCAGCCACCGACCTCGTGGTCATGGTACACCAGATTGTGCTGGATGGTGATAAACCCACTCTCGAAGTCGATGTCACCCCAGCACAGGCCAACCGTTTCCGAGATGCGGCATCCGGTACCCAGCATGAAGGTGAACATCGGGAGCCAGTGCTGGAACTTCGGCGTTTTCTTGATGAAATTCAGAAACGCCTGCTGCTGGGGCAGGGTCAGAGCGTGGCGTTTGGGCGTTTCGTACTGGTGGGCGGCTTTTATAGCGTCAGGACACCATCCGTGGGATTCACACGGATGTACTCATCGTCCACCGCCACCGCAAAGACTGATGGAGAACATTCTGAATTGTTTCCAGCGTGTTCAACGCCATCTTGCCGTTACGGACGATGCCATTGTAGTAGCTGCGGATATCCGACTTGCGAATGTCCCTGAGCTTCATCATGCCGATCTCATCCCGGACGAACCGATTGTACATATAGACGTAATTGGCGAAGGTATGTTCTTTCAAGCCCACCTTGTTCTTACGCCACAGTTCAAACAGATCGTTCAGAGTCAGACTGCACTCCGGGATGCGGATGCCTTCTGCCAAGTCATGCTGGATCTTCTCTTCCTTTTCGCGCAGCCCCTCCAAGGTTGCATCATAGATGGTATGGCGTTTTCCGTTTTTCGCAGTCCAACGGTACATATACAGCCCGTCGCTCTTGCGGTAGACCTCGCCATCCTTCAAAACACGGCCTTTATTATCTTTACGTCTTTGCATATAAACTCTCCTTTTCATGCACAGAATGTTGAAAAGGAGCCTTACGCCATGAGTATACCATGACGCAAGACTCCCTGCAACATCAAACGGTCAATTTTTTGAACCGCATCAGATCGAGAATGCCTTGTCCAGATATTCGTCCAGCTTACGGCGTTTGATCAGCCGTTTGGTTCCGTTCCAAAGGACGAACTTGCATTCATCGCTATCGGTCATTGACCGCAGTTTATTGATACCGATCCCAGAGTAAGCCGCCGCTTCCTCCAAGGTCAGATTACTCTTTTGCCAAATCGGAACTTGTCGGGACTTAGTCCCTCCATCTTGCTGACGCAAGACCGTTCCGTTGCTTAAAGTCCCCACTGGGGACTTCATTGCTTCGCAAACGCAAACTTCTTTCACTTGCACCTCCATATCCTTGTAACCGGGTGTCGGGGCAGAAAGTGCCAGCTTTCTACCCCGAACGTTCCCGATGAGGTTCAAATTTCCGAGTGCCCCTCCTGTGTGCGGGGTTGTGCCGCTGGTTTGTTTTGTGCCTGTTCTGCCTGCAAACGGCTCAGCAGTTGCAGAACGGAATCCCGCGCTTTCTCCCTGACCTGCTCCTTACCTTTCTGCCGGACATCTGGCTTCAGGAGCTTCTCCTGCAAGCGGGCAGCGGTGGTCTGCATGGTCTTGAGGAACTTGTCCAGCACGGTGTCCAACCGATGGGCGGCGTATTCTCTCGTGGTCTGCGGAGCCTTACGTTCCGGGGACAGTACCCACTTCTTCGTGTCCTCGATCATCCGCATATCTTCCTTGCGGGTCTCGGTGCGCACCACGTCCGTCACGACCTCCACCGCCTTGTCATAGGCCGCAGCCGAAACATCTTCCAGCAGGGTCTCCATGTCCGAAACTTTCAGGGTCAGCTTGTCCAGCTTGTTCTGCTGGGCGGCAAGCTGCTCCTTCTGCTTGGCAAGGATGAAGTCCTGCTTTTCCAGATATTTGCGGTTGCCGTACTCCGCTTCCTCCTCCAATTCCAGCCCGTGCCGCTTGGCAATCTCGAACAGCATCTTTCGACAGGCGGCATCAAAGGTGATTTTGCGGTTGTTCCGGCGGCTGAGGGGCTTGTCCGGGTCGGGCAGCTCGAAGCCCAGTGTTTCCAATGCCTTTTCCTGCTGGGGAGCAACCTCGCCGTACTTGTTCTCACAGTCGAACACATGGCGCTCGTGGATGTGGGGCGTGCTTTCATCCAGATGCAACGCCCAGTCCAGCACATGAACATGGTCGCCGAATTTAGCCTTGAATTCTTCGATGAACTCGGTGACGATGTTCAGCAGATCCTCCGCCGAAGCGTGTTCATCTAGCGTTCCCAGTTGGTAAATCGTCTCTTCCGGGCAGGTCTTGCGGCTGGACAGCAGGTCAGGAATGGAGCGGTTGCGTTCCGTGTGCCGGATCTTGGCGTTGCGCTCGTTCTGGCTTTCCACAAAGTTGGAATAGCGGCTCTCATAGAATTGCCGTTCCACATCTGAGAAGGTCGCCGCCAGATCATCCGGGTCGGGTGGAGCAAGAGCCGAGCGGAAACCGTGGAAGCAGTCCCAGTAGATGTTGCCCTTGGCGCGTTCCGGGTCGATGTGTTCGCTGTTGGCAAGATTGAAACTCCGGTCATTGTGCTTGGGGTTATAGGTGCCGTGGGTTCCAGCTCGTCCGTTGTGTCGTGTTAATTTCAGATAGACATCCCTCCGTTTCAACAGCTTGGTGGGGAGAACGCAGCAGCGAAGCTGCTGGATCTGCCGCCGTTTTGCGCCAGATAATACCCAGTAGGATATGACGCACAGCATCATATCACTGGGCAAAGGCGTTCCCCCTTGACTCCCTTCAACGGGCCATTTTGGCCCGTTGATTTTGGCAAGCTGGCGGTCAAAGATTTGCGAATCCCTGCCCATAGCTCGTCCGGCTTTTTCAGTTGGCCACTTTGACCAACTGATTCCGTTACGGGTAGAATCAAGTGCCGGGTGGCGGCACCTGATTTTCAATAGACCTTGCAGCGTTACAGGTGGAATCAGGTGGTCATCTTGACCACCTGATTTTTTACGAGTGGGAGTGACGTGTAACAGATAAAACCGAAGTTATCAAAATGAGAACTCCGGTGGCTCTGCCACGGATGCAATCAAGTTATCATTTTGATAACTTGATTTTGATACGGCTACAATCAAGTTCCCAAAGTGGGAACTTGATTCGGCGGGAGTTGCAAATCAAGTTACGGAAAGCGTAACCTGATTTCAGATGACAGCCCGAATTCCCACTTTGGGGATTTGGGAGTGAGCGATTAAGAGTTACGGTATTTTGGCACTTCCCAGAATGGGAAGTGCCACTTTACTAGATAAAAGCAGCACCGATGAGGAACTTGACAAACTTTGTCAAGTTCCTAAAAGAGAAGTGTGAACTGTCGCTTTACGCTGGCGGTAGTCTTTCTGCCGACAGGCATTGCTGCAATATCTGGCATCCGCCCGAATCGGTAAGAACTGCTCCCCGCAGCAAGCACAGGTATATGTTCCACGTTCGGCACGCTTTTTAAGGCTTTTCCGCAGATTCAGCATCTTGTGGCCGCAGGTCTGGAAGCTGCAATATTTGCGGTTTCGGGTCTGGGTGTAGATGATTTTCCGGCAGTATTCACACTGGATTCTGCACACACTGGGGTCGCCATCAATGAAATATTCCATCAGAGTGTCCTGATTTTCGCGTTCCCATTGTTCTGTTGTCATAGGCATCCTCCTTTGGCAGTTATGGGTGGATAATGAAAAGCATTATTCACCCAAAATGTTACGGATGCGTGGTGATTATCAAAATGATAACCGCCACTTTCACGCAATAAAGCGTTGCGATTATTTGGTTGATGGTCAAAATGACCACCAACTAAACTTTCTCTGTTATGGTTGAGTGGTGAGTTACGGTTCTCGTAACCTAGCACAGAGTGACCACGTTACAGCAATTTGGTAAGTACTGAAAAGCAGTATTCACCAGATTTCACCGTGGCTTGACAAAATGTCAAGTTGAGGTCAGCCGTAACACGGGTAGAATCAATGTGGACAATTTGTCCACATTGATTTAGGCAGCGGCAATTCACCTCGTGTGGACAAAATGTCTACATGAGGTGAGCCATAACGCAGAAGATCCTTCTGGGAAATGACGCTTTGTGTCATTCACCACATCAACTGGCCATTTTGACCAGTTGATACTGGGTGCGCCGTTCTCCCTGCATGGCTTTCCTGCCCCCTTCCGGCGGCGTTTTCCGGCTCTCCCTTGCGGGGTCATCGCCGGGTATCCCATGCAGACGGTCTTTCTGTTTTCAAGGTTCAGTGCTGGATTTGGCAACAAAAAATCGCCACACAACAACCTGAACCTGACCATCCCTTCCGGGATGGCCTTGGTTCGGGTTCGTTATGTAGCGATCAGAAAGTTAAAAACTTGCTCTGACTTCTGTGAGAGCCGAGCTTGAACTCTAAGTAAATATGTTATATTAAATTGTTGGGATAGACTACCACAAAAATTGAGCCGTGTCAACAAAAAAGTTTTGAAAATACGACACTTTCGGCAGCTTGTCAGAAAAAGCAAGGGAAACTTTGGTAAAAAGAGCGAACAGGACAACTCGTTCTGTTTGTAATGGAATGCCAACTCGGAACTTTTTTGAGCAGAAAAATAACCGTCCACTTCAAGTTGAGCTTGAAAACGGACGATCATTCTTGCAAAGTGATTTTCAAATTTGGGAGGCGTTTTGAAAGGCCTCATAGCGCCAGCAAGAGGTTATACAAAGACCATTTTTGCGTTGCCAAACACTTGTTGGGAAAGTCAAACCCTTGAACTGCATCCGGTGGATGCAGACTGTGCGATTGCATCGCTGATTCGTTCAAACTCATCGCAGCCCTATATTATCGCTCACACTCCCGATCAGGATGTCAAATGCAGAAGCGGCCATCTGCATCTACGCAAACAGCCGCTTCATGATTCATTTTGTACTGGTCACTGCAGTACCTTATTCATCAGCTCCTGATAGCTGTCCACATGGTCGTATGTCACAAGACCATCTGACAATTTTTGCGAAGAGCTTCTTGGCGCAGTCGATCTTGGACTTCTCGATTGGGCGCAAGTTCAGGCTTTCCATCGTGCCTTTGGTTTCTGCTACAAAATAGATGTGTTTCACCTTGCCCTCATGGAACACGATTGCCCAGTCCGGGGAGTAGTGTCCAACCGGGGTCGGAATATAGAAGCCTTTTGGCAGTTTTGCATAGATAAAGACTTCCTCTGCACCGTCCAGATTTTCCGCAAACTTCCGTTCCACGCTCTTTTCCGCTGTGCCATCGGTGAAAACGTAATCCTGAATCGCCTTTTGTGCCTTGTAAGCCTTATCCATCGTCAGAGCGTGTTTCTCTGCCGTAAAGATGCTGCTGTCGTAGCTGCCCTCAATGGTATCATAGGTGATATGCTCCACGATCATGGTAGCTTTCTGCTCCTTGATCAGCCGGATCACCTTTGTGATAAATTCTTCCGGGTTGTTCTGGTACATCGCAAAGGTCGTCGGCTTGATGCCCTGCAAAATCCGTGCGACGGTGCGCCGGGTCAGCGTTGTGTTCTCTGCAATTTTGCCGATCAGGTCATACGCAACCTGACCTGCGTAGTCATGTTCTAATTTTTTTGTTCTGCTCTTGGCATCTCTGAAGCTGCTGCCTTCTCGCACCATATCGGCACTCAGGACATCTTTCTGCCCGGCATAGGTAACGGTATATTGCAGGCAACTGACGTACAGTTCCCTGTCGATGTATTCGATTGCTTTCCGGATCAGTTCCTCAGAATCAAAATCCACCGTATAGGCGTATTTGTGGTTGATCGTCTGCCAGAGCTTCTGGAACTCTGCCTTTTCAAACCGGTCGTTCAGCGGATTTTCCAGCACTTTCGGCTTGTTGCCATCCTCAAACATAGACTTGAGCATACTGTCATCATAAATTGCCTGCACAAGCGTGTGCACGCCCTCTTCAATGGGCTTCAGCGTTTCCGGCACCGGTGCAAGTGTTCCGGTCTGCACATCGTCCCGGTAGTCCTGCGTGACGTTATCCTGCTCATCCACATAGTTGTTGCGGACAAGGTACTGATAAATCGCCCGTGCCTGATGGTCATCCACCTTGACAGTTTTGCCATCCAGCCTGATGGTCTTGCCGGTAAAATATGCAATGTCTGCCTTGCGTGGGCGGTCATGCAGCACTGCTTCGGTCTGCTTTTGCAGTCCGTCTACAAATCCTGCATAGCTCTCGCTGGCAATAACGGTCAGGACGTTGATATCCTGCACCTTATCTCCCAGTACTTCCGCATCCATGCGGTTTCCGTCCTTATTCACGCACAGACGCAGACCACGGCCTACTTCCTGCCGCTTCTGCGTGGTGCTGTCGCTGTGCTTCAGGGTGCAGATTTGGAACACATTCGGGTTATCCCAGCCTTCCCGCAGGGCAGAGTGGGAGAAGATGAACCGGGTCGGCTCTTCAAAGGACAGCAGACGCTCCTTATTTTTCAGGATCAGGTCATAGGCAGAAATGTCATCCGACATATCTGAGCCACGCTTGACCGAACTGTTGACGCTGTGACCTTTCTTGTCGATGCTGAAATAGCCCTTGTGGACATCATGCACATCGGTTGAATCCAGATAGGCTGTATAAGCAGGGTCGAACAGGGTGCGATGCTCATTCAGAACCGAAAGATACTCCTGCTCAAAAATTTTGCCGTACTCGCCCAGCAGCTCGTTTCCTTCTTCATCGTACTGGCGGTATTTTGCCACTTCGTCAATGAAAAACAGGGAAAGCGTCTTGATGCCCAGTTTGAAAAGTTCCTGCTCTTTTTCAAAGTGCGAAAGGATCGTTTCATGAATCTGTACCCGGCGCATATCGTTTTCGGAAACGTCGCCGGTAACATCACCTTTGCGGATGGTGTCTCCGTTCGTAAAGGTCACAACGCCCGTGATCGGGTCGATTTCCGACACTACGAAGCCCTTGTACTGCTCCATTTCCCCGGATTTATAATAGAGATTATCGCCCACATCCAGCATATGGAACTCTCGCTTCGTGCCGTTCTGGTGGCTGACCTCCATCTCCACTTTTGCCCGTGGCGGATTCTTCGGGGAGATGATGATGCTTTCCAGATACAGATACTTGTCCGTACCACGCAGATTTTTGACCTCAAAGCCTTTGACTTCGATCTTTTTGACCAGCCGCTTGTTGTAAGCGTCCAGCGCATCCAAAACGTAAATCAGATTGTGCTGCTTGGCATGGGTAGCAGAGTAGTTCAGCGTGAAAAGCGGGGTGAATTTTTTCAGGGCTTTCTGGGTGGCGGAGTCCTCTTTGCCCATCTTCTGCGGCTCATCCAGAATCAGGATCGGACGGTTGGCGGCAATCACATCAATCGGGCGGCGGGAGCCGAACTCATCCCGCTTGGTGTAGATAATTCTCGCAGCGGCATCACCCTTGCGACCTTCCACGTTCTTGTCCTCGTTCATGGATGCCGCAAACGCCTGCGTGTTGATGATCATGACATTGATGCCGGAATTGCTGGAAAAGGAATCCAACTGATTCAGGTTGCTGCTGTTGTAGATAAAGAACCGTGCCTTTTTGCCGTAGCACTCCATAAAGTGATCGGCAGTGATCTCAAAGGACTTCTTTACGCCTTCACGGATGGCGATACTCGGCACAACAACGATAAATTTGCTCCAACCATACCGCTTGTTCAGCTCGAACATGGTCTTGATGTAAACATAGGTCTTGCCTGTGCCGGTTTCCATCTCAATATCCAGAGAACACCTGCCCAGCGGTGCCACCAACTTGTCCGACTGATGGATGTTTGCTTCTGCTTGCAACGCGCGGATGTTCTGAAGCAGCTCCTGGTCGGTCAGTTGGAGTGCTTCGTTCTTAAAGCCGGAATCGTTGATCAAATCCAGTAACTCCACCTGTGTTGCATCGTCCCCACTGGAAACAAGGCTCAACTGCTGCGACTGTGCAGACAGGTTTCCCATATCCCGCAGGTACGACACGCCTGCATTGTAGGGCTGACCCTGAAGACCCGTGCCACCGCATCCACAGCATCCGTCTGGTACTGCTGAATCTTAAAACTAAACTTCATCTTTGTGGTTTACCTCCTGCTCCAGCATCAGGAACCGGTCAAAATCGCTCTCATACAGGCGATCCTGAATGACACGATACTTTTCGTATTCGGTTTCCGCATGGAGTTTTGCCTGCTCTGCGCTGATTTTACTCGGCCCGGTCAACAGCTCGTTGCCGTTGAACTCCAGAAAACCATCCAGCCGCTTTGCCCAATCTTCCATGCTCATTGGGATTTTGCGCTCGGCCTGCAACTCGGCATAATCCAGATAGAGCGACACAATGCGCTCCAGATAATTCATTTCTTCTTTGCTCAGATAGTTCTTGGCAATCGTCACATCTGCTTTCAGAATTTTCCCATCCGGAGCATTCTCCCATGTGGTCAGTCCCATGTGCTCTTTGGTGGCATCTGCTCGCTCATAAATCAGCTCTGCTGCGGTATGGCGATGCACCGCAAAATGCATCTTGTTCTGTACGGTCTGGAAGAAAAGCCGCGTCGTTTTTTGCGTTTTTATCATAATCAAACGCGGTTGCGTACAAATCTGTGACTTTCTGGTAAAACTTGCGCTCCGACAGACGAATTTCCCGAATCTGCTGTAACTGCCGCTCGAAATATTCATCTGTAAACATGTGGCCTTTTTTCAGACGGTCAACATCCATTGTCCAGCCCTGAATCGTATGGTCTTTTACGATCTGGCCCGCCCATTTGCGGAACTGCACGGCACGCTGATTGTTCACCTTAAAGCCGACTGCAATAATCATTTGAAGATTGTAATGATCCTGCTTGCGGCTGATCTGCCGGGTCCCTTCGGTTTGAACTGTCAAGTATTTCTTGACAGTTGCCTCGGCGTGAGTTCTCCATCCGCATAAATACGCTTGATGTGCTGTGAGATCGTTTGCTTTGACACATCATATAAGGTTGCCATCATCTTTTGCGTCAGCCAAATGTTTTCATCCTCATAGCGCATTTCATAGCTGGTATCACTATCTCCGGTAGAAGCCACGAAGGTCAAATATTCTGCCGCAGAGCTGTGGATGATTCATTCTTTTTTTTCTCATTCATACCATAATACCTTTTTAATACGAAGACATACCAATCAGCCGTCTGGAATCGTCCAACAGATTATCATAGTGTAGCAGTTTTATGTCGCTTTCTTTTTTCAGCTGTCGTTGCAAAACACGAATTGCAGGATCATCAAAATCTTGCCTGCGGCCTGCAACTACCGCATAGTGCATCCGTGTAGGGTCATAGCGAAAGAATTCTTCGGTCAGAATCTTCGGTGTGTATTTTTTGAATTCTTCATACAGCACCGCATAATTTGCCGCAATAAAGGCTTGCCAGTCTCGAATCTGCTTCAGTCCCTTTCTGACAGTCATACCCCAATCGCCATCCTTTACCACGATATTATTGTATGGATTTTCAAATTCAACAAAGATAAACTGCCAGCCACCAGATGCCCGACCTGCCAAAAGATAATCTACTACATACTGTGTTCCCAGCGGAAACTCCTTAAACAAAACAGCTTCGTGATGACCAAAGGTATAGTTGCTGAAAATAGATGCAGGGATGTGATAGTATTTATTGTTTTGAATGTACCTCTTGATGTCAAGTTCTGAGATAGACCTATCTCTAAGCAATGCTTCAAAGCCATCACACTGAGCATTGAGTACTTTCTCATCCCTTAGCAACATGAAATCCATAAAGTTATTCGGAAAAAGGCTGGCGTAATAACGCCGGACAGCTTCCGGATAGTAGTGAAACATATTTTTCCGGCCAAACTGAGTTTTTCTAGCGGCATTTTCTTCGGCATCAATTCGCTCTTTTTCTTGTTCTTCTTCAGGGGCTAAAACCGTAAAGTCTCGATCATACAAGCCTTTCATTCTTAAAGAACCTTTCTTACTGTATCCGGGCTATAGGTTTCAAAAATCTGGTCAAAGTTCGTTGCAACACTGTCGTTTGCCATGGAGCTGTCACGGAACACGGCATAGTAGGGCTTCATCTGTGCAATGGCCTTGACGGTTTCCTCGGTCACATCATGGTCGAAGCAGGCCAGCAGGAACCCATCTGCCACATTGAACACCTTTTTGCCTGCGATCTCTTTCACTTCAATGGAGCTGGACAGCAGCACGCCCAGATCCAGCATCACCTGGAACAACAAGTCCTCCGGGGTACGGTCTTCCTTCACGTTGTCCACCAACGAGAACAGATCCTGCTGACCGACTTCATCCGGTGTGTAGTACACAGGCTTCATGTTGCTTTCGTCCAGACGCAGGCAGCGGAAGCCGATGTCCAAATCAGCCGGAGCCGTCAAACCGGCATCCTCTTTGATTTTCCGGCCCGCACGACGGATACGCTCCTTGCCGATTTCGCAGATGTTCTTGTAGCCTGCCTTGTAGGCTTCGCTCTTTTCATCTGTTTTCTCTGGCAGTTGTACCATGATAAACTTGCGGTGTCCGCCATTCTCGGCGTTTTTGCTCATCACAGCGTGAGCAGTAGATGCAGAACCAGAGAAGAAATCCAGCACGATAGAATCCGAGGTTAAATTCGCAAGGGTAAGCAGTCTCTGCATCAGCCGTTGCGGCTTTGGGCCACTAAAAAAGCCTCCGTCTAAAAGTTTAGAAACTTCTTGTGCGCCTTCTTGACTATGCCCTACATCCTTAAAGAACATGATTGAAGTCGGTGCCATTCCCTCGTGCTTCAAATCAGTGAGAAATCTCTTTATTCTGGGTACACCGTTCCCATCCGGACCAAACCAAATTCTATTATCCTGGAGTCTCTCCAAAAAAGCTTTTTGGAGAGACTCCAGCAGCGTCCTGCTGGAGGCTCTATTACTCGCCCCGAAGGCGGTAATAGGATAATGACACTCTGCATTATAAGTTTTTACAGAAATATCGCTCGACATCCATACACCACGGGGATCGTTATCTGGATTCGAGTAGCGGGAATTGGCTTCCTCTGTTCTTGGCAACCGACCTATAACAAATTTCGTTATGTCCTTTGCATACATAAGCACATAATCGTGGCTGTTGGATATAAATCGTGCGTCATTCTTTGGAGAGAAAGCTCTTTCCCAGATTAACTGTGCCACAAAGTTTGGGCTACCAAATACTTCATCACAACATTTTTTTAAGGTTTTCCTGTTCATTGTCATCAATACTGATGAAGATAACTCCATCATCCGTCAACAAATCCTTTGCGATTTTCAGACGCGGATAAATCATATTAAGCCAGTCTGTATGGAAACGACCATTGCTCTCGGTATTCGTCACAAGGCGGTTGCTTCTTCGTCATACTGGCCGCTGTTTTCCATGTAATCCTCGGTGCTCTGTGCAAAATCATCCTCATAGACAAAATCGTTACCCGTATTATACGGCGGATCGATGTAGATCATCTTGACCTTGCCTAGATAGGTTTCCTGCAAGAGCTTCAGCACTTCCAGATTGTCGCCCTCGATGTAGAGGTTCTCACTGTCAAAGCCGCCGGGTGTGCCATCTTTGCCAACGCTGTCTGCCACCACCGGACGCAACGTTGCCGTGATGGGCGCATTTGCCGCCAACATTGCCTTTTTCTTATCCGGCCATGTAAACTGATAGCGTTCCTCCCGACCTTCTACGATAGAATCGGAAAGCTCCTGCCGCAGAACGTCAAAGTCAATGGCATGTTCTACTTTGCCGTTGCGTTTTACCTCGGTAATGGCGTTGGGGAATAGCTTGCCGATCAATTCTATGTTGCGCTGTACGCCGTCAAGGCTGTGCATTTTTAGGTTGTCCATAACTATAAACTCCTTATTTAGGATAACGATTTCGGATTTCAATTGCTTCTTCTATCAGTTTTTCAATATTATCTTTAATATCTTGATAAATAACCTTACTCGTTACATATGGCGGATCATATGCTTTACATACTGCGCTCATCAGAACGTCATTATCATCAAGTGGAGTACTTCTGTGAGATATATAATTTATTTGTCTATCAATGTAAAAATCATCAAAAGGATTGTGTCCTTTTGATGCCTGCCGTCCCCAATAATCTTCCAGTCCGTGAATGTAAATTCCAACGACTCCTTTTCCAAGTCTCCACGCTTGCTCAATTTCATATTGAACCCACCTGCGTGAAGCTGTATCAGTTCCAATGAGAACAACTATGCAAGAACGCATTCTCATCTCACTGTCAATCCATGCTTTAATCGCCGTATCGCTCTTCAAGCGAACTTTTTCCCAACCATTATCAGAAAATATTTCCTGCCCATCTACAGCCCCTATGTTTCTGACCTGTCCAACACGCCAAATATCTTTGTCAAAATGAAAACTAAAAAAGACTTGTCTCTTTGCCATCTTAAATCACTCCTGCAAATTTCAACGACACAATTATGACTCCAATAATAATAATTGGAACATAAAACATCCAGATGCTTGGGGATTGTAAACATTTAAGCCACGTTGCGTTTGCATCATAAAGTTCCGTATTTGAACATCTTGAATCTAAAGAAAAATCTGGAACGATTTTTTCATTCCGTATCTTTTCGTACAGAATCCGATACTGCTTTTCTAATTTGAGATAGTATGTATCCATCACCAGAAAGCAGATTACTGGAAGGAACGCAATCAATAATATCCATGCTCTCACCTCTGTAAAGGAAATCGCTGCTATCCCTGTCACAATAGTTGCTGCAAATCCTTTGTAAATTGCTGCCGATGTTGACATACGATCAATAACACCCTGTATCATCTGAAGATGTGCAACCTTGTCTTCATGCCTTGTTTTTTCATTTACTTCCAGCTCAGTTTCAGTATCCATTATTTCGTTCCTCAATGATTATTCAGCCAGTCTCTAAGAGGATTTATTGTACGATTTCCTTTTTCGTCTTCAGTCACAACGTAATAGCCCCTTTGTACTGGGGTTCTATTTCTATAAAATTCCGTTCCATCATAATAAGCGATATATGGATATATCTGCATGTACTCATTTCCCTTATAGGAAGAATCACTATATCCTTTCCGTTTTAACGGTAATATGGCGATATCTTTACTATTAAACTTCTGCGCATCTCCATATCCCAGTTCCCAATTACACCACTTCGATTCAACTGCTAAATCCGTTGCAAGAAGAATAAATTTATCGCATTGACGAATGCGCTCTTTTTATTTTTGATGCCGTCACACCAGAAGTCACACTTGGCATAGAAGAATCTTTGCTGTCAATGTAAGCTTTGACATTATAGTTTTTCTCCAAGAAACCAATAAGACCGCTTAAATCCTCAAGGTCTTCATGTTTATGAGAAATAAAAACTGTCGTCATTCCATAAGATTGATAAATACTGGAAACCTCTCTGGATGCCGAATCCAGTCTTATCCCATCTCTATAATTTGAGAATTGACCACTTTCCAAAATTCGCTTCATTTTATTTCTTCCTTTCCTGTTCACCTTTCATGCCATTCAGCTTTTGCACCATCTCAAATTTCTTCCTCGGCTGCTTTTCCTTACGGATTTTGGCTTCCAGTGCTGCGATCTGCTTTTCCAGCTGCTCTCGTTGCTTCTGCTGCTCAATGCTTTCTTTCAGCGTAGTGCCATTTTCTTCAACCAGAACATTGCCTGCAATCTGACGGACAAAGTTCTCGTATACAGCATCCAGCGTAAGCCCTTCCAGATGCACCGGCAGATCGTCTTCATCCAGCCAGTCCGTAGAATAATAGCGGTCAACCTTAAAGGCCGTCTTGCCTGCCGCAACCTCCTTGTAGCCGATGAGCGCCTGATACCTGCCCTCGTATTCCAGCAAAAAGAGGGTGTGATACGGAATTTCCCGGTCGATTTGGCGCAGGACACTCTCATCCAGCTTCGGGGCAGACAGCCGTACCTCGAACACCTCGATCTCCGTCACCTGCTCGCCAGCAGCCAAATTCAGGGTAGTGGTCGCAATCTTATTGCGCCAGTAGATGATTTTGATCTGCTCGACAAAGGCTTTCTTCATAGCCGGAGTAACGGCGATGTTCTCATAGAACTTCTGTTTCGGGATACGTTTGTTAAATTCCGTGGATTTTGGCAATCCCAGCACGGCATCTCACCTCCAGACAATCATTTCACAACAAGGAAGCAGATCAATTCAAAATCATCCAGTCCGGACACCTGACTGAGCAATGCCGTTGTTCCGCCCGCAGAGAACAGGCTGTCGATGTCGCTTTCTTCTTTGACATCAATGATCGAGTCAATGGCTTCACTCAGCAATTCGGACATTTCTGCCATGTCCTTTCCATCGTCTGTTTCCCGGTTGAAGCGTTCATACACCTCTTTGATTGGCTCAGTCTTTCCACGGCACAGCAGCCGGATATCGTCCAACATCTTTTTGGGGTTCAGGTAGTCGCAGATGATCTGCCCATCCATGCCGATGTAAACCATGTAGAACGGATGGATGCGGTTCCGATTGTCCACATTGACGCTGTTATTGATGTTTTTCAGCACGAAGATCACTCCCTCCGGCAGTTCATCCGTAGCCGGAACCACCGCATGAAGTCCACGGGGCTTCTTGTCCAGATCACCATTGTGTTTGATGTAATCCAGCAGGTCGAGCCGGAACTCGTTCAGGCCCAGATCCATAATGGAGATGCCGTCCGACATATCTTCGATGTCAACGACCTCTTCCTGCAAGCGTTTCAGCTGTGCCTTGCGGTACTCCAAATCGCCCTTTTCTTCGGGGTTGATAAGGTCATCATCGCCGGTGGAGGTCATAACGGTGATTTTCATGCGGGTCTCCACACGGGATTTCAGGTTGATGTAATCGTCCAGCGTCAGATCAGGCCAGAAATTCACAAGCTGGATGTACTGGTTTCTGCTGCCGATACGGTCAATTCGTCCAAAACGCTGGATAATGCGTACCGGGTTCCAGTGAATGTCATAGTTGATCAGATAATCGCAGTCCTGCAAGTTCTGACCTTCAGAAATGCAGTCTGTCGCAATCAGCACATCAATTTCCGTGGCACTACCGGGCATCAGAACATCCCGGTCTTTGGAAATGGGAGAGAAGCAGGTCAGCACGTTGTTGAGTGTTGCCTTGAAGCCTTTGATCGTGGTACGTCCGTCAATCGAGCCGGTAATTACAGCGGTATTCAGCCCATATTTCTGCTTTACAAACGCACTCACATTGTCAAAGAGGTACTCTGCCGTATCCGAAAATGCAGAGAAAATCAGCACTTTTCTGTTGCCGGCATTGATCGGGTGCTCAATTTTTTCAGACAGCAGCTTGAACAGTTCTTGCAGCTTTGTGTCATGCTGCGGCGTGATATCTGCCACCATAAAGGTCAACAGCTCCAGAATTTCTGCATCTTTCCGAAGCTCCGTACGCCAGCTCTTCCAGTCCATATCCGCAAGGTCGATTTTGACTTTTTTGCCGACGGTGAAAAAATCAGTGTTTTCATCGTCCATGTCAAAATCGTCTCCGGTCATGTCGTACATATCCAGATCGGCATGGCCGGAGCGTTCAAACTGGTCAATGGACTGAATCGTACCATCAATCAGCTTCTTGATGCGTGTCAATGTCAGCTGGAACGAGCATACAGAGCTTTCCAGCCGCTTCAGCAGGTTAATACTCATCAACCGACAAATACCCTGCTCACGGCCTCTCTGGGTCAGATTTTCTCCCTTATTGTGCGACAGCTCCTGATATTTCTGGATCTTACTTGCGAAGATGTAGTTGGAGGGCATATAGACGCACAAGCTCAGCTGAATCAGCTGCTCATAAATTTCGTTGTAGTTGATGGCATTATTCAGGTCTGTCAGACATGGCCGAACGGAGATCGGCTTCAACCGCTCTGGGAACTTTCCGATAGCGTTGGTGTTGTAGTACTTCTCGATATGCTTCCGAGAACGTGCGATGGTAACACTGTCCAGCAGCTCGAAGAAATCGAAATCCAATGTCCGCAGCAGCGCATCCGTGGTTCTCTCTTCTGGTTTCAGTTTGCTCCATGCGTTAAAGGCTTTCTGCGCCTGCTTGAAGATGTCCTCAATGCTTTTTGAGGTGTTCAGCTTTTCATCCAGATACTCGGAGCTTCCCTCATAGGCAAGAGCCAGCTGATTTTTCAAATCCACAAAGCGGTTGTTGACCGGCGTTGCCGAAAGCATCAGCACCTTGGTCTTAACTCCGGCACGGATCACCTTGTCCATCAGCCGCTGGTAACGGTTGTCCTGCGTCTTGCTGTGCGTACCGATGCCGTTGCGGAAGTTGTGCGATTCATCAATGACGACCAGATCATAGTTGCCCCAGTTCAGACGATCCAGGTCGAGGCCATTCGACTTTCCGCCGCTTCTGGACAGGTCTGTATGGAACAGGACATCATAATTCAGCCGATCCGATGCAATCGGGTTGTTCACATAGTTGTCCTTATAGGTATTCCAGTTTTCCGCCAGCTTTTTGGGACACAGCACCAGAACCGACTTGTTTCGATTCTCATAATACTTTACGACTGCCAGTGCGGTAAAGGTCTTGCCAAGGCCAACACTGTCCGCAAGGATGCAGCCGTTGTACTTTTCCAGCTTATTGATGATAGCAAGCACCGCATCCTTCTGGAAGTCGTACAGCAGACTCCAGATTTTGCTCTGCTTGAATCCGGTTGCCTCATTCGGCAGTTCGTCTTCTGAGATGTCGTCCAAAAACTCGCTGAACACATGATACAGTGTCATAAAGTAGATGAACTCCGGGGAATTTTCAGCATAAGCCGTGCTGATATTCTCCAGTACTACATCTGTGACATCCTGCATTTTGTCCCGGTCGTTCCACAGGGTATCGAACAACTTCATGTACTGCTGTGCGAACGGAGCCTCCATGCAGTTGACCATGTTGTAGCTGTTATTTCCGCGCTCACAGCCAATATCAACTGTCGTAAATCCGCCAATCGGCATATAGGCGGTCTGTGCTGCGCCGGAATCCACAGTCATAAAGCCAGCCATATTTTCACCGGTGGTGTTCGATTTGAACGTAGCCTTCCTTCTGATCCAGTCTGCACACTCCTTTGCGATGGCTCTCTGGGTCATCTCATTGCGCAGTTTGATTTCAAACTCTGTACCGTAAAGGCTTGTTTCACGAGAAATGCGGGGAATGTAGAACTCCCGCTTCTGCTTTTCAGCCTTTTCTTTCACAAACGTGGGGGATGTAAAGATAAATTCAAACTCGTCTATGGTTTCCAGCTGCTTCTTTAGCTCTTTGTAAGCATACATCGAAAAGCAGGCTGCCGCAATAGACACCCTGCTGCCTTTTTTGATTTCCACTCGCAGATCATCTCGAACGGTATTGGTGATGTTATCCAGAATTTTCATATCATCCACCGGTTTTATGCTTATCCGCATTCTTTTATAGCCTTGACTATGAAGGCGCTCTTACAAAACTCTATTTCTATTATATCACCCGCTTTTTCCCCTGTAAACGAAAAAGCTGACGGTGTGTAGCGTGCAGCATCCATCAGCTTTTCGTGATACAAAAATCGGCACCCACTTTTCAGCGAGTGCCGATTTTGTTACCCTATAGTGCGCTTTGATTTTTGGCGTAAGTGGCGTAAGTTTGGCGTAAATCCGCTTTTGCGCGCTCCAAAAATCAAGGATTCATGCGGTTTTTTGGCAGTTATTAGTACATGCCGCCCATGTCACCGCCGGCGGGGGCTGCCGGTGCCGGGGGCTCCGGCAGGTCAGCGACCAGGCTTTCGGTGGTCAGAACCATAGCGGCAACGCTGGAAGCATTCTCCAGAGCGGAGCGGGTGACCTTGGTCGGGTCAACAATGCCGGCTTCGATCATATCGTCAACATATTCTTCCTTCTGGGCGTCATAGCCGTAGTTGGGCTTGCCGGCCTGCAGAATGTTGTTGATGATAACGCTGCCTTCCAGGCCAGCGTTTGCGGCGATCTGGCGCAGAGGAGCTTCCAGAGCCTTGCGGACGATCTTAGCGCCAGTGCGCTCATCGCCTTCCAGCTCGCTGACCAGCTTATCAACAGCGGGGATAGCGTTGATGGTAGCGGTGCCGCCGCCAGCAACGATACCCTCTTCAACAGCAGCCTTGGTTGCGTTCAGGGCGTCCTCGATGCGGAGCTTCTTATCCTTCATCTCAACTTCGGTAGCAGCGCCGACCTTGATGACAGCTACGCCGCCAGCCAGCTTGGCCAGGCGTTCCTGCAGCTTTTCACGGTCAAAGTCAGAGGTAGCGGAAGCGATCTGGGAACGGATCTGGGCAACGCGGTCAGCAATGGCCTGCTTATCGCCAGCGCCACCGACGATGGTGGTGTTCTCCTTGCCAACCTTGACCTGGCGGGCGCTGCCCAGCAGCTGGATGGTAGCGTCCTTGAGCTCATAGCCCAGGTCGCTGCTGATGACGGTGCCGCCGGTCAGGATGGCGATATCCTGCAGCATTTCCTTGCGGCGGTCGCCAAAGCCGGGAGCCTTGACAGCAACCACATTCAGGCCGCCGCGCAGACGGTTGATGATGAGGTTGGACAGTGCGTCGCCCTCAACATCCTCAGCGATGATGAGCAGCTTGCGGCCGGACTGGATCACGGACTCCAGCAGAGGAACGATATCCTGGAACACGCTGATCTTTTTTATCGGTGATCAGCACGCTGCAGTCCTCGTAAACGGTTTCCATCTTCTCGGTATCGGTGACCATGTACGGGGTAACGTAGCCACGGTCAAACTGCATGCCTTCCACTACCTCGGTGTAGGTTTCAGCAGTGGTCTTGTTCTCCTCAATGGTGATCACGCCGTCAGCAGTAACCTTTTCCATAGCGTCAGCGATCAGCTGGCCGATCTGTGCATCACCGGCAGAAACGGTGCCGACACGGGCGATATCCTTGCTGCCGTTGACTTTCTGGCTGTGTGCCTTGACGGCCTCAACAGCGGTGTTGACAGCCTTCTGGATGCCGCGCTTGATGTCCATCGGGTTTGCACCGGCGGTAACGTTCTTCATGCCCTCGGTAACAAGAGCCTGTGCCAGAACGGTAGCGGTGGTGGTGCCGTCGCCGGCAGCATCGTTGGTCTTGGTGGCAACTTCACGCACGAGCTGTGCACCCATGTTCTCGAAAGCGTCTTTCAGCTCAATTTCCTTTGCGATGGTAACGCCATCGTTGGTGATGACCGGGCTGCCGAACTTCTTGCCCAGAACAACGTTGCGGCCTTTGGGGCCCAGGGTGATCTTAACGGTATCAGCCAGCTGGTCAATGCCGGCGCAAAGAGCCTTGCGGGCATCTTCGCCCTGCTTAATCTGTTTTGCCATAAATCAGCATCTCCTTTTATCAGTAAGAACAGTTAAAGTTTACTCAACGATTGCCAGGATATCGCTCTGGCGGACAATGGTGCATTCCTCGCCGTCAACCTTGACTTCGGTGCCGGAGTACTTGCTGGTGAGGACCTTATCGCCAACCTTGACGATCATCTCACGTCTTTGCCATCGACATTGCCGCCGGGGCCGACTGCGATAACTTCAGCAACCTGCGGCTTTTCCTTGGCGGAACCGGTCAGGATCAGGCCGCCCTTGGAGGTCTCTTCTTCTTCAACGAGTTTGATCACAACGCGATCAGCAAGAGGTTTGATTTTCATGATGAAATATCCTCCTATAATTAAAGTTTCTTTGAAACATTTTGTTTAGCACTCTTTTCTCTTGAGTGCTAAATCTATTATAGCGTTCCTTTACCAAAAATCAACCCCTTGAAGTATAAAATTTTTGTGAACAGTGTTTTTTGTCGTTTATTCGTTGTAATTTATTAGCGTTCCGGGCTGTTTTCTATCTGTTTTTTGGTCTTGGCTGGCAGACTGCCCGGCTGAATGGCACACTGGCACTGCAAATAAAGGCGTGCTTTGGTGGGGATCAGCCTTCGCCGGGGCGGTGCCAGTGCAGGGTAAGCTCCGCCCGCAGCACCCCCTGCGTGCTGCCATAACGGTTTTGCAGCCAGAAACACAGGTCGAGCGGGTCGGCATCCGGGCCGTTTATTCCGTACAGCGCCGTTATCAAACCGTCAAATTCCCGGTTGGCGGCTGCGGCAAATGCCACCTGCAGTTCGGCATCCGGGCGGGCGGCGGGAGTCAGGTCTTTCAGTTCCACATCCCGCAGGGTCAGGTTTACCCGCACGCTGCCGGGGGCCAGTACCTGCACATCGGCGGCGGCTTTGGCGGCAAGGTACAGGTCATCCGGCAACGTGCAGTCCAACCGATGGGCCTGGCCGCACAGAATAGCCGCCAGCTGGGCAGCCAACGGGCTTTGCGTCTGGCGGGCTGTATTGGCAGCGGTATCATAAAACAGCATGGCGTATTCCCCGCCCGCACTGACGGGCACAGCGGCGGTTTCGGCATTATCAAACAGGGTTTGCAGGCCGCAGTGCAGCTGCTGCTTTTCTTCCAGAGCTTTCAAGTTTTCGTACAAGGTCGGCGTTTGGTCCTGGATGGGCATCTGCACGGCAGGATCCAGCACAAACACGGCGATTTCCGGCGCGGGGCGGGCGGTGCTTTGCAACAGCTGAGCGATTTCTTCTGCCAGCGGCCAGCTGCACCCGGCAGGCAGAACGGCAAGGTCCATCAGCCGTAAAACGGCTGGCCGTTCATGGTTTGGGCGGCGGCATTCCAGGCGGCAGCACAGGTAGCGCCGCTGCCGGTAAAGGTTTTGCAGGCGGCGGAATCCTCGCTTTGCTGGTCACTGGTCAAAAGCGTGACCGTGTAACCGGCATCCTGCGCGGTAAAAAACACCGCCCGCACAATTTCCCTGTGGGAAAGCAGCTGCCCGCCGCAGCCCGCCAACAGGCAGCCCAGCAGCACCGCCGCCATCAAGCGGGATGTTTTATGCATGATATCAGCCATTGGCAGCCTCCTGTTACCATCACAACCGCAGCGAAGCCCCAGCAGACGGCACTGCGCCAATAAAATGCCTGTTCCAGCGGCACGGTGCGCAGCACAGCACACAACAGAGCCATGCCGCCAAAGTACAGCGGGTAACGGTCCAGCCCGGCGGCAGCGCTGCCCGCCCCGGCGCGACCACCCCACAGTTCCACCATGGCATACAGGTACAGTGCCAGCCGCACCGTGACTGCCATGCACCACAGCAAAATTTGCAGCCATTCCAGCCGGTTAAAAATTGAAAGCGCCCCGCACTGTGCAGCCCCCTGCACCGGGGTTTGGCGGGTGGGCATGGCCGCGCCAAAAAACAGCTCCAGCAGCAGGTGGACCGCGGCATCAAAGCCCAGTGCTGACGCGGCAAATGTTACTGCCTTGCGGCAGCGCTGGCCGGGCTGCGGAGGCCAAAGGGCAAACAGCAGATATTCCGGCGGGAGCGCCAGCTGAGAAACAAACGCCGCCTGCCAGTCCTGCCCTGTCAGCGGTGCCGCATGCAGGTTGGGTACACGCAGGCGCGGCGCGACCGAGAATACCATGATTGCCATACACGCGGCACCGAACACCAACAAGGCGTTGGCCGTCTGGCGCAGGGCGGGCTCCCGCCGGAGGTAGATGACCGGTGCCAGCACGACAAAACAGGTGCCCGCCAGCCCCAGTGTACCGGGGTACACGCTGCCAAACAGGGCGTGCAGGCGCAGAATTTCCAATGCTGAACTGATTGCCAGCAAAACACAGAGAACTTTTTGCAGCAGGGCGTTTCCCTGCCAGCTGGTCGACACTAACAGAAGCACAGCGGCCAGCACCGCCGCGCTGGCGGGCAGAGCCAGCAGCCCTGCCCGCGCCCAATAACCGGTGTGCAGCCGCAGCAGCGTATCGGCCAGAATGCTGAGGAGCAGCACGGGGTAAAAATCCACATTACTCTTTGCATGGCGCGGCAGCACCTCCCCTTTTTGTGCCAGGTGGGACCAGATGGCCCGCACAAAACCATCCCGCAAGGCTGCCTTGCCCGGCGGCATGAGCGGGTAAAGATAATCATAACCGAACGGGTCGCTGCCGCAGGCCATGGCCAGAATCAGCAGCGCCCCGCAGGCCAGCCCCGGCACACCGAACAGTCCCGCCAGCAGTATGACCGCAAAGCGGAACAGAATCGACTGTTCATACAGCGCCGGGACTGCCAGGGTGGCGATGGTGGCCGCCGCGGCCATGGTGAGCACCGGCACGCTGATGATGCCCGCCGAGACAGCGGTTTCGCCAATGATGAGCGCCCCCACAAGGCTGACGGTGTGGCTGATGGATTTGGGGGCGCGCAGCCCAGCTTCACGCACAATTTCCAGCAGCAGGGTCACGGCCAGCATTTCCGGCATGGGCGGTAGCGGCGTGGAGGCTTCGCCCTGGGCCAGTTTGGCCAGCAGGTGCACGGGGATCAGCTCCGGCGCAAAGCTGACTGCCATGACATACAGCCCCGGCCCAAACACCGCCAGCAAAAACGCCAGATATTTGAGCAGGCGGATGAGACCGGCAAACACTGCGCCGGAAGAATAATCGTCCAGGCATTCAAAGTGCTCGGCAAAAAAGCTGGGCACCACCATGGCAAGCGGGCTGCCGGATACAAGGATAACGATTTTGCCCTCACAGATGCGGGCGCAGGCGGTGGCCGGGCGCTCGGTATAGGCTGCCGCGGGGAAAAGGTTGAGCTTGTCCTGCTTGAGGAACGAGGCAAAATAGGTGCTGTCCAGCAGGACGGGGATTTGTACCCCGGCCAGCCGCTGTTTGAGGGTTTGCACCACATCCGCCGGGGCCAGGGCGGTATCATAACAGATGGCGTACTCGGTTTTGGCACGGGTGTTGGCGGTGCAGATCTCCGCCGTAAAGCTGCCGGTGCGGAACTGGCGGCGCAGCTGGGAAATGTTATTGCGCAGGTGCTCGGTAAAGGCATCCTGCGGGCCGCGCATGTTGCCTTCCCCGCTGGGGTTGGTCACGCTGCGGCCCGGCATATCCTGGGTGGAAACGCCAGCGCCTGGCCGCTGCCCTCCACCAGCAGCACGGCCATGCCGCCGGCGAGGGCTTCCACCAGCTGGGTACGGGTGGTGATGGGTTTTGCTCTGTGGGTAGGCAGCTTTGCTCTGCCAGGTACTGCACCAGCTGCGGCCCGGCCTTGCAGCCCGGCACGCCTTGACCCAGTGCGTGCAGCACCATGATGCAGAGTTTTTCCGGCGAAGAAAGCCCCGCAAACATGGCGATGCAGCAGCGGCAGCCGCAAATCGTAAAGCTTTTGGTATAGAAATCCGATGAGCCGCCAAACATAGTTTGCAGAAACGCCTGATTTTCAGCAAGGGCCTGCCCCAGCGGCTGGTTATCCGCAGTTGTCATGTAATCACCTTCCCTTGCTGTTCAGTGTGACCCAAAAACGGCAGGGATAAACGCAGGAGGTGTTTTTATGCTTGCATCGGTTTTGCATACCGTAATTATTTATGCTGTGGTTATTTTTGCCATGCGGCTGATGGGCAAGCGGCAGCTGGGGGAATTGCAGCCATCCGAGCTGGTAACAACGTTCATGATTTCCAATGTTGCCTCCATCTGCATTGATGAGCCGGATTTGCCGCTGCTTTCCAGCCTGGTGCCGATTTTATTGATTGCGGTGCTGGAAATCTTGAACTCAACCGCCGCCTATTACCTGCCCGGCTATGCGGCGCTGCTGTTTGGGAGACCGGTGACGGTAATCCAGGATGGGCAGATCCGGCAGGATGCACTGCAGCATCTGCGCATGACGCCGGGCGATCTGATGGAAGCGCTGCGCGGCAAGGATATTTTTGACCCGCGGCAGGTAGTATGGGGTGTGGTGGAGCCCAGCGGGAGTATCAGCGCCGCGCAAAAAGTGGCGGACGACAGCCCGCTGCTGCCGCTGTTGGTAGACCAGGAAGTTTACCCCGAAAATCTGGCCCAGCTGGGGCGCAATGAAGCCTGGCTGGATACCGACCTTGCCAGGCGCGGGATGCGGCGGGCAGAGGTACTGGCTTACCTTGGCAATAAGGAAAGCTGCGTTGTGATACAAAAAGACCGCCCAGAACGGGCGGTCTGAAAAACCGGAAAGTACAGGTGGTTTTTGAATGAAGCGCAACTGGTATGCCATCGCCATTCTGGTCCTGCTGGCGGCGGTGCTGCTTGGCTGCAAACAGTATGTAAGCGCCACTGCGGGCAGCCTGCGCGCCCAGGTGCAAAGCGCTTATGCGCAGACACTGACGCAGCAGTACCCGCAGGCGCAGCAGGCTTTCCGGCAGGCCGCGCGCAGTGCAAGGCAGGCCAGCAAAAAGCTGGGGCTGCTGGTGCGCCGCAACGCGCTGGATCGCATGAACGAAACCATGGCGGTTTTGCCGCAGTATGCCAACCCGGAAAACCAGGCCGACCTTGCGGTGGAAGCTGCACGGGTGCTGGCGCAGATCGACCAGCTGGAGCAGTGCTTTACAGGCACATTTTAGCCCTGCATGCCGCCGTTTTTGCGCGGGAATCCAGCATGTCTTTCAGCTCATCCATAAAGGTGTTGACATCGCTGAACTGGCGGTAGACGGAAGCAAAGCGCACATAGGCAACGTCGTCCATCTTTTTCAGCTGCTCCATGGCAAGGTTCCCAATATAGACGGAGGTCACTTCCCTGTCGTAAGAGTTCAGCAGCACCTGTTCAATGCGGCTGACGGCGGCATCCAGCTGCTCATAGCTGACGGGGCGCTTTTCGCAGGCGCGCAGCATGCCGTTGAGCAGTTTCTGGCGGTCGAACACTTCACGCGAACGGTCTTTTTTGATGACCATCAGGGGCACAGTTTCCACGATCTCATAGGTGGTAAAGCGTTTTTTGCAGGAAAGGCACTCGCGGCGGCGGCGGATCTTTTCGCCGTCCTCCGTGGGGCGCGAATCAATTACCTTGGATTCATCGGCACCGCAGTACGGGCAACGCATAGCAAAGTTCCTCCTGGTTTACGCTTTCTTGGGGGCGGGGGCAGCCTTGCGGGTCTTATAGCTGACCCACAGCTGGGTTGCAATACACATGGTGCTGTAAACACCGCTGACCATGCCAAACAGCAGCGGCACCGCAAAGGTGAAGATGCTGTCCAGCTTGAAGATGATGGACACCACGCAGACGATTGCCAGTGCAATGCAGGTGGTGATACTGGTCATCATGGAACGGCCAAAGCTCTGGTTGATGGACAGGTTGACCAGCTCCGGCAGGGACATCTTTTTGCCGTAAAGGCCGGTGTTCTCGCGGATACGGTCATAGATAACAACGGTATCGTTGATGGAGTAGCCAGAATGGTAAGCATAGCTGCAATAAAGTTGCCGTTGAGGGGAATGCGCAGCAGAACAAAGACGCCGTACACAACAAACATATCGTGCAGCAAAGCAACGATTGCCATGGCACCGGCGGACCAGCCGCCAATGCGGCGGAAACGCACGGCAACGTACAGCAAAATCAGCACGCAGGCAGCCACAACAGCCACAACGCTCTTGGCCAGGAACTCGTTGCCGATGGTGGGGTTGACGTTGCTGACTTCCTGCTGGACAAACTGGTTGTCCGGGTAGGTGGTGTTCAGGGTTTCGATCATGCTATCCAGCTGCTCGGTGGAAAGGGTCTCGCTGCCGGGCAGGTTGATGGTCAGGGTCTGTGCACCGGAAACATCAGTGCCGGTCTGTACGGTCAGGTTGCTCTGGCCCAGCTCGGCGGCTACCGTCTGCTTGACATTGTTCAGGTCAACATCGCCCTGGTAGCCAACGGTAACCATAGCGCCACCCTTGAACTCGATATCCATGGTAACGCCGAAGACAAAGCTGAACACCAGCACCACGCAACCAGAACGCCGGAGAAGGTGTAGAACTTCTTGCGGTTGCCGACAAAGTTGATGTTGGGGCACTTGTAAGTCTTTTTGCCATCCTTGGAACCGCCATACAGAACGGGGTTGCGGAACGCCTTGCAGCGGGATGCACCACGGATCATAATGCGGGTTGCAAACACGCCAAAGACAAAGTTGAGCAGAACACTGGTGAGCAGCGTGAAGCCGAAAGAGTAGATGCTGCCAGCCGTGGAAGGACCAAACATGAAGAAGATGGGGTTGAACACTTTGCCCCAGAAGCCATCGGTGGGGCCAAAAGCACCCATCAGCAGGGCTGCAACGATGACAATGGTCACGTTGCCGTCAATGATGGGGGTCAGGCCCATCTTGAAGCCGCTGGCGATAGCGCCATCCAGCGTTTTGCCGTTGCCAAGCTCTTCTTTGATGCGCTCAGCGGTGATAACGTTGGCGTCAACGCCCATACCGATACCAAGGATGATACCGGCGATACCGGGCAGGGTCAGCGTGGAGCCATTGAACACGGTGAAGTAACCGGAAACAAATGCCAGCGTGGCGACAACCTGGCCAAACAGAGAGATGACCGCAATGGTACCGGGCAGACGGTAACGCACGATCATGAGCAGAGCCACAAAGGCAAAGGCAATGATGCCGGCCAGCACCATCACATCCAGGCTCTTAGCGCCCAGGGTGGGGCTGATGGTGGAGAAGCTTTCGGCCGAGAGGGCAAAAGGCAGAGAACCGGAGTTAATCTGGTTTGCCAGCGCGGTGACCTGGTCCTGGGTGAAAGAACCTTCGATCACAGCGTTGCCGTCCGTGATGGCAGTCTTGACGGTAGCGGTGGAGATGTTCTCGCCGTCCAGCCAGATGGAGATGGTGCCGTTGGACTGGGCTGCCAGCTCGGTGGTGGCCTCAGCAAACTTTTTGGCACCGTCAGCGCTGAACTGCAGCTGAACAACATAACCGTTCTCCTGGTTGTAGCCTGCGGTTGCGGACGTCACATCGTCACCGCTCAGGATCTCTTCGCCGTCGGCAGTAGAGCCCTTGCGGAACACCATCTCGGCGGTGGTGCCGATCTCGTCAATGGCGGTCTGGGGATTAAAGTCGGTTTCGCCGGTTTTCCAGGGGAAACGGACGATGATGCGGTCCTTGTTATAGTCCACATAATCCTCATAGTCGGTAATGCCAAGGCCGACCAGACGGTCTTCGATGACGGTTTTGGCCGCGGTCATCTGGTCATCGGTGGCTTCCACACCGTCAGCCGGCATGAACGTCACGTCCACGCCGCCGCGGATGTCGATACCGAAGCGGATATCCTCCGCGCCCTTGATGTAGACGTTCTTGGTATCGCCGTATGTGTAGCTCACGCCGAACAGGGCGGTAAACGAGAACACGACGATCAGCAGCGCCGTGACAATCAGATGCCACGACTTCCCTCTCTTATTCATATGTACCTCCAAACATTGCCCGCGCACCGGCACGGGCGGGGTTTTATTACCGGCGTATGCGCGTTGCCACACACCGCCATGCAGGGAAGCAGCCGCCTGCCGGAAAGCAGGCGGCTTTTTCCCTTTTTACAGGCGCACCCGGCCGGGAAAACCGGGCGTACCTGTTTTAACTATGTAGGATGGCTGCTTATTTTATTCTGCCAGCAGCTTTTCGACCACAGCCAGGCGCACGCAGACGGTGAGCAGCATGGATGCGGTTTCTACCTCAGACAGACTGGGGTAAGTGGGGGCAATGCGCAGGTGGGAATCCTGCGGGTCAATGCCATAAGGGAACGCTGCGCCGGCGCCGGTCAGGGTCAGGCCGCAGTCCTTGCAGAGCTGGGCTACACGCTTGGCACAGCCGGGCATGACATACAGGCTGATGAAGTATCCGCCTTTGGGATTGGTCCAGTGGGCGATATCGCCGCAGGGGGTCAGCTCATGGGCAAAGGTGGTTTTGACTGCGTCAAAGCAGGGCACCAGGCGGCGGCGATGCTTGGCCATATGCTGCAGCACGCCGTCCTTGTTCTTCAGGAAGCGGACATGGCGCAGCTGGTTCATCTTGTCATAGCTGATGATCATGACAGAGAAGCGCCTGCAGATATAAGCCAAAGATTTTTCACTGCATGCCAAGGCAGAAACACCAGCGCCGGGGAAGGTGATCTTGCTGGTAGAGGTGAACATGAAAACGCGGTCCTCGGTGCCATACTGCTTGCTTTCATTCAGCAGCACCGGGGTCTCGATGATTTCATCGGTCAGGTGGTGGACAATGTAAGCTTCGTCCCAGAAAATCTTGAAATCCGGGGCAGCGGTCTTCATGGATGCAAAGCGGCGGATGGTTTCATCGCTGTAGACATAGCCATCGGGGTTGGAGTACTGCGGTACGCACCAGATGCCCTTGATGGTGTCGTCTTCGGCAACCAGCTTTTCCACCATATCCATATCGGGGCCGTCCGGCGTCATGGGGATGGTGATCAGCTCAAAGCCAAACTCCTCGGTGATTTTGAAATGGCGGTCATAGCCGGGGGCCGGGCAGAGGAACTTGCGGTGCTCCACCTGGGACCACGGGCAGGGGGATTCCGGGAAGCCAAAGGTATGACCTATGCTGATAAGGTTGTACATCAGCTGCAGGCTGGAGTTGCCGCCCACAAAAACCTCGCTGGACTTAACGCCCATCACATCGGCAAACAGCGCGGGCTTCTTCCAAACCTTCCAAGTTGCCATAATTGCGGGCATCATAGCCATTCTCGGTGGTATAGTCACTCATTTTCAGCAGATCCATGGCCAGGTCCATCTGATGAGGGCCTGGTTTACCACGGGCCATGTTGAGCTTAAGGCCCTTGGCCTTGAACTCGGCATAGGATTGTTCCAGCGCAGCCTTTTCTGCACGGAGCTGGTCTTTGGACATTTCAAAATAATTTGCCATAATCATTTCCCCCTAGATCGTGGGCTGCCATGGTGCTGCACGCGCACAGGGCAGGTCCAGGTACGTTTCCCTCTTGTGTCCGCTTGTATGCACAGAGCATACAGTTTTCAGACATACATATTAGTATAAACGAAACGGCCACAATATACAAGCAGTTTTGAAATTTTTCCCACAAAAAGCAGGCGGTTTTTGCCCCAAAAGCAGGTAAAGAAGAATGGATAACCAGCCATAGATTTCTATATTGACCTTTCAGCGTGGACATGTTACACTTTTGTTGTAATAAGTTGTACGCATATTTATTCATGAGCTCAACTTTTGTCCGGCCGGGCAGCACAACTGGAGTATGGTTATGGAACAGCATGTCACCTTCCGGCGCGTGGCCGGTATGCTGGTGGGCATTGTGATCATCAGCCTTGGTGTTGCCCTTTTCAAGTTTGCCCATCTGGGCAACGACCCTTTCAACGCGCTCAACATCCGCTCTGCGGAGCTTGCCGGGCTGACCCTTGGCGTACAGAACCTGATTTATAACGCGGTATTTTTCACGATGCAGATGATTTGGGGCCGCAGATATGTCGGCTTTGGCACCGTTGCAAATGCCGTTTGCTGTGGGTTTATCATCACGTTTTTCTATGATTTCCTCACTGCGCATTTTGCACAGGCCGCTACCCTGCCCGCACAGCTGGCGTGGGTGGCTGCAGCGGTGGTGTGCACCTCACTTGGCATTTCGCTGCACCAGACCTCCGATTTGGGGGTTGCCCCGTATGATTACCTGGCGCTGGGCCTGCGGGACCACACGCCACTCCCCTATTTCTGCTGCCGCCTTTTTACGGATACGCTGTGCGCATTACTGGCTTTTTTGCTGGGCGGGCTGCTGGGGCTGGGCACCCTGATCTGTGCGTTCTGCCTGGGACCGCTGATCCAGTTTTTCAACACCCATGTTTCCGAAAACGTGTTGCAATATGTTCCAACCGGGCAGCAGGCATAATATTTACCAGCGGCGCAATCATAATTTTGCAGCGGCGGCAGCTTTGGCTTGCCGCTGCTTTTGGTTGTTTAATGGCATTTTATCTAAATTTGGTGTAAGATATAAGAAAACATAGATTTAGGAGCGTAACAAAACAAGATGGCACAACAAAACAAGATGGCACAACAAAACAAGAGCAATTCCCTGACCGAAGGCAGTGTAGCGCGCGGCATGCTGCTGTTTGCGATCCCTATTTTTATCAGCAATTTGTTCCAGCAGCTGTACAACGCGGCAGACTCGCTGATTGTGGGCAACTTTTTGGGCGGCGAGGCGCTGGCGGCAGTTGGTTCTTCCGGCAGCCTGATTTTCCTCTTGACCGGCTTTGTGAACGGCGTAGCGCTGGGTGCCGGTGTGCTGATTGCCCGCTACTTTGGCGCAAAGGACTGGGAGAGCCTGGAAAAAGCCATCCACACCACAGTGGCGCTGGGCCTGGCCGCCGGGGCGGTGCTGACGGTTGTGGGCGTGATTTTGACCCCGCAGATCCTGCACTGGATGGGCACGCCGGAGGATGTTATCGGCAACTCGGTCGCCTACTTCCGCACCTACTTTTTGGGTTCCATTGCAGTGGTCATGTACAATGTGGGTGCCAGCATTCTGCAATCGGTCGGCAACAGCCGCAGCCCTATGAAGTACCTGATTACAGCATCGCTCATTAACATTGTGCTGGACCTACTGTTTATCGGCGTACTGGGGTACGGCGTGGCTGCGGCCGCATTTGCCACGATTATCTCCCAGTCAGTCAGTGCCATTCTGGCATTCTCCAAGCTGATGCGCAGCAGGAAGCCTGGGCTGTGAGCTGGCGCAAGGTTCGGTTTGACGGCCCCATGCTGCATGGCGTTATTTTGCAGGGCCTGCCCTCCGGCATCCAGAACTCGGTCATCTCGCTGGCAAATGTTATTGTGCAGGCAAACATCAACTCGTTTGGCGCACTGGCCATGGCCGGGTGCGGCTCTTACAGCAAGGTGGAAGGTTTTGCTTTCCTGCCGGTCACCTGCTTTTCGATGGCACTGGCCACTTTTGTCAGCCAGAATGTGGGTGCGGGCAAACCTGACCGCGTGCACAAGGGTATGCGTTTTGGCGTGATTTGTTCGATTACGCTGGCCGAGTGCGTCGGCGTTGCGGTTTGCCTGCTGGCGCTTGGCTGATTGGTGCGTTCAGCAGCGAGGCCGATGTGGTCGCCTTTGGCGTGCGGCAGGCACACACCATTGCGCTGTTTTACTTTTTGCTTGCGTTCAGCCACTGCTGCGCCGGCATCCTGCGCGGATTGGGCCGCCCCATTGTGCCCATGGCCGTTATGCTGGCGGTCTGGTGCGCATTGCGCATTACTTACATTACGGTAACGCTGCACTTTATCCATGATATCGGGGTCATCTTCTGGGCATACCCTCTGACCTGGAGCATCTCTTCTCTGCTGTTCCTGCATTACCTGCGGCATTGCACGATTCCCCGTGTCGGCGGCGGCGCACCGCACGATATGAAAGATGTGTGATGTGGGCGGATACAAAAACACATCACATATAAAATAACGGGTACACTGCCACATGAAGTGAGCTGCTTTGCCGTTCGCCGCAAATAAACCATTCGCTTTTTTACACTCTGGGCGGCAGGGCTTTGCGGATTGACAATTCCCCCGTTTTGCGCTACAATACCATACAGTTAGCCGCCGTGGCGGAACTGGCAGACGCAAGGGACTTAAAAATCCCTCGGTGGAAACATCGTACCGGTTCGATCCCGGTCGGCGGCACTGGCTGAGCCTTACCGGATTTTCCGGTAAGGCTCTTCTTTTTTTGTGGGGTTCCCCTTTGCATAACCGCTGCAGCCACGGCCAACACTGATTGGAAAGCGGTGGGCGGGGCCGGCTCGCATTTGTTATGCCTAACCGCCATTTCTGTGGTCATCGAACGCCAAAAATCGCCCGATTCGTCCATTTTTGGTGCAAAAATTGCAGGGTTTGTACCAGTTTTGCGGTTTGCCCTTGACGCAAAGAAATTGTTGGAATATAATAAGCACCGTTAATCCTAGAGTTTTTATAGGATATGAAAATAACAAAGGTGCCCGGCACACCGCCGCCTGCCTGCTTTGCGCTGCAAACGGATGGCTGCACCGGACGCCGAACCAAGCTGCGGGTTTGCCTGCGGCTTTTTGAAATACAAACGCTCACCTTATTATAAAGCGAGCAGGAGGCAGTTTTTATGGCAGAGCAAGTTTTGAACGTAACCGGTCTGGCCGCACGCGTGGAAGACAAACAGCTGTTGCACGGCGTGGATCTTACCATCAACAAGGGCGAAACCCATGTGCTGATGGGCCCCAACGGCGCAGGCAAATCCACCCTGGGCTATGTTTTGATGGGTGCCCCCAAATATACCGTGACCGGCGGCCAGATCCTGTTCAAGGGCGAGGATATCACCCATGAATCCACCGATAAGCGCGCCAAGGCCGGCATGTTCCTTTCTTTCCAGGAGCCGCTGGAAGTTCCCGGCCTGACGCTGGAAGGCTTTATCCGCAGCGCATTGCAGCAGAAGGTCGGCCATGTGCGTTACTATGACTTCAAGAAAGAGCTGGCCCGCTGCATGGACATTTTGCAGATGGATGCTTCTTACGCAGAGCGCAGCCTGAACGTTGGTTTTTCCGGCGGCGAAAAGAAAAAGGCCGAGATTTTGCAGCTGATGATGCTCAAGCCCTCCCTCGCCATTCTGGACGAGACGGACTCCGGCCTGGACGTTGACGCCGTGCGCCTGGTTTCCAAAGGCGTGGAAGAATACCAGAAAGACCACAACGGCGCTTTGCTGATCATCACCCACAGCACCCGCATTCTGGATGCGCTGTCTGTTGATTACACCCACGTGCTGGTCAACGGCAAGATTGCTGCAAACGGCGATGGCAGCCTGGTGGAAGAGATCAATGTGAACGGCTACGAGCGCTTTGAAAAGATGGCGGAGGCCTGAGAATTATATGGCAGAAGTAAACGAAGCAAAACGCGAAAAATCGCAGGTTGAGGACATTAACCGTAGCCTGTATGATTTCCGCTATGAGGAAAAAGACGCCTACAAGGTAGACGCTGGCCTGACCCCCGCCATTGTAGAGCAGATTTCCCGCGAGAAGAACGACCCCGACTGGATGTTGGAGCTGCGCTTGAAATCGCTGGAGATCTATAACAAGACCGGTATCCCGGAGTGGGGCCCGCCGATTGATGAGCTGAACATGGATGATATCATCACCTATGTGCGCCCCAACACCAAAATGAGCGCCAAGTGGAGCGAAGTGCCCACCGACATCAAGGATACCTTTGAAAAGCTGGGTATCCCCCAGGCCGAGCGCGACAGCCTGGCCGGTGTCGGCGCACAGTATGACTCCGAGCTGGTATATCACAACGTGAAAAAAGAGGTTGCGGAGCAGGGTGTTATTTACACCGACCTGGAAAGTGCCATGCACGGCCCTTATGCCGAGATGATCCGCACCCATTTCATGCACCTGGTTCCCCCCACGGATCACAAATTTGCCGCCCTGCACGGCGCGGTATGGTCTGGCGGTTCTTTTGTGTATGTTCCGCCGCATGTGCATGTGGAGATCCCCCTGCAGTCCTATTTCCGCCTGAACGCCCCCGGCGCTGGCCAGTTTGAGCACACGCTGATTATTGTGGACGAGGGTGCTTCGCTGCATTTCATCGAGGGCTGCTCTGCCCCCAAGTACAATGTGGCCAACCTGCACGCCGGCTGCGTGGAGCTGTTTGTGGGCAAGAACGCCAAGCTGCGGTATTCCACCATTGAGAACTGGTCCAAGAACATGTACAACCTGAACACCAAGCGCGCCATTGTAGAAGAGGGCGGCGTGATGGAATGGGTTTCCGGTTCTTTTGGCTCCCACACCTCTTACCTGTACCCCATGACCATCCTGAAGGGCAAGCTCCCGCATGGAGTTCACCGGCATAACCTTCGCCGGTCATGGCCAGAACCTGGATACCGGCGCCAAGGTTGTTCATACCGGCGCGGATACTTCCAGCTATATCAACACCAAGTCCATCTCCAAGGACGGCGGTATCAGCACCTTCCGCAGCGCGGTGGTCATTAACAAGGATGCCAAGAACAGCAAGGCTGCGGTTTCCTGCCAGTCTTTGATGCTGGATACCATCTCCCGTTCGGACACGATCCCCGCAATGGACGTGCGCACCCCCGATGCTGACGTGGGCCACGAAGCCCGCATTGGCCGCATCAGTGATGACGCCGTGTTCTACCTGATGAGCCGCGGCATCCCCGAAGAGGAAGCCCGCGCCATGATCGTGAGCGGCTTTGCGGATAATGTTTCCAAGGAACTGCCGCTGGAATACGCAATGGAAATGAACAACCTGATCCGCCTTGAGATGAAGGGCAGCATTGGGTGAGCAAAGGAGTTGGGAGTATGGCAAATGAAACAATGACCGTCAACCGGCTTCCCGCTCTGACGTGGAACTGGCTGAAAATGAATGCAGCCCGGTTGGAAGCAAACGCTCCCGCCGTGGGTGCCGCCCCCAGCTTTGTGCAGACCGCACAGCTGGCCCGCAGCAGCGCTGCACAGGACTGGGCCATGGAGACCGGCATGGGCACCGACGTTGACCTTTTTCTGGCCAACAGCCCAGCAGAGTACCTGACCCTGGGCGAAAACGAAGTGATGGATGCCCCCGCGGTTATCACCTATACCTACCAGCCCGGCACCCCCGCCGGTGACCGGCTGTACCTGGAAGCCAAGGCTGGCAGCACCATGCAGGTGGCTGTGATCCTGCGCAACGAGACCGCTGGCGAGGGCCTGGCCGCTTTGCAGATCAAGATCAAGGCCGAGGCTGGCGCTGTGGTCAAGCTTTCGATGGTGCAGGTACTGGATAATGGCTTTACCTGCCTGAGTGATATCGGCACCACCTGCGCAGACGGCGCAAGCTTTGAGCTGACCAAGCTGGAACTGGGTTCCGGCAAGCTGTATGCCGGTGCTGCCGCCGATCTGATCGGCAAAGGCAGCAACTTTACCGCCAGGATCGGCTACCTGGGCCAGGGCGAACAGCGCCTGGACATGAACTATGTAGCCCGCCACCGTGGCAAAAAGACCACCTGTGAGATGGATTCCACCGGCGTACTGGCCGGTAAGGCATTCAAGCTGTTCCGCGGCAGCATTGACCTGCTGCCCGGCGGTTCCGGCGCCAAGGGCCAGGAGCAGGAGAACGTTCTGCTGCTGGGCGACGGCGTGGTCAACCAGACCATTCCGCTGATTTTGTGCGGCGAAGAGGATGTGGAAGGCAACCACGGCGCAACCATCGGCCGCCTGGACGAAAAGATGCTGTTCTACCTCGCCAGCCGCGGCATTCCTGAAGAGGCTGCCCGCAGCCTGCTGGCCCGCGCCCGCATTGAGGCCGTAGTTGACCTGCTGCCGGAGGCACTGGCGGAAGAAGCACACAAATTCATGGAGGCGCACACCGATGAGCTTTGATTTTGTGGATTATAAAAAGGACTTTCCCCTGCTGATGCAGCAGGACGTCGCCTATCTGGACAGCGCCGCCACCGCGCAGCGCCCGGCCAGCGTTTTGCAGGCAGAGAAAGAATTTTACGAGCAGGCCAACGCCAACCCTCTGCGCGGCCTGTATGAACTGGGCGTGGAGGCGACTGACCGTTACGAGGCCGCCCGCGAGCGGGTACGCAAGTTCCTGAACGCCCGCAGCGATGCCGAGATCATCTTTACCCGCAACACCACCGAAAGCATCAATCTGGTTGCTTACAGCTATGCGCTGAACAACATCCATGCCGGGGATGAGATCGTCATCACCATCATGGAGCACCACAGCAACATGCTGCCGTGGCAGATGGTTGCCCGCCAGACCGGTGCCAAGCTGGTTTACCTGGAATGTGAAAAAGACGCAGCCTGCCGGATGAAAAGCTGGAAGCCGTCATCGGCCCCAAGGTAAAGCTGGCCGCCATTGGCCATGTTTCCAACGTGCTGGGCTGCGTAAACCCGGTAGAGAAAGTGATCGAGCTGGTACACCGCAACGGCGGTGTTGTGCTGGTCGATGCCGCCCAGAGTGCCCCCCACATGAAAGTGGATGTGCAGGCACTGGATGCTGACTTTGTCGCATTCTCCGGCCACAAGCTGATGGCTCCCATGGGTATTGGCGTTTTGTATGGCAAGGAGAAGCTGCTGGATGCCATCCGCCGTTTTTTGACCGGCGGCGAGATGATTGATTCCGTCACCCGCGATGGCGCTGTGTATGCTGAGCTGCCCCACAAATTTGAGGCCGGCACCGTGAATGCAGGCGGCGCGGTTGCGCTGGCTGCGGCCATTGATTATCTGGAATCCGTTGGGCTGGAAAATGTCCACGCCCAGGAGCAGGCCCTGACCCGCTATGCTTATGAGGGCATGAAGAAGATCCCCGGTGTGAATATTCTGGGCAGCGATGACCCGGACAAGCACTGCGGCATTTTGAGCTTTACGGTGGACGGTGTGCACCCGCACGACATTGCCACCATTCTGGACAGCTGCCATGTGGACGTGCGTGCCGGGCACACTGTGCACAGCCGCTGCTGGCTTATCTGGGTGTGCGTTCCTGCGCACGCGCCAGCCTTGCATTTTATAATACCACCGCTGACATTGACCGCTTTCTGGCGGCGCTGGGCGGCGTAAGAAAGGAAATGGGTTATGCCGAGTAGTACGTTTTATAATGAGGTGCTGACCGACCACAACCTCTACCCCGCCCATAAAAAGCCGCTGCCCGGCGCCAACATGACGCTGGAGGGTGTGAACCCCAGCTGCGGCGATGACATTATTTTGCAGCTGAAAGTAGAAAACGGCAAGATTGAGGACGGCAGCTTTGTTGGTGACGGCTGCGCGATTTCCCAGGCTTCGGCAGATATCATGCTGGACATGATCATTGGCCGCAGCGTGGATGAAGCCAAAGACCTGGCCGAGACCTTTTTGAAGATGATTAAGGGCGAAGCTACCGATGCCGACATTGAAAAGTTGGAAGAAGCCGGTGCGCTGCAGGATATCTCCCACATGCCGGCCCGCGTAAAGTGCGCAGTGCTGGGCTGGCACACCATGGAAAAGCTGCTGGATCACAAGGACGAGCAGTGATCCTGGCGGAGGGCTGATTCTTTCATGTTGGCCCTGAAAGTGATTTTATAAAATAAAGCCAGGCGTGTTTTGCAAAGTCGATTGCTTTGCAGGGCACGCCTGGTTTATTTTTTTTTGCTCTCTTATTTGTTTTATTGCGGTTGGATAAACGCATCTGCGAACGCTTTATCCACGGCGGGAAAAGAGAGCCGGGAGCGTTTTGTACCAGATGTTTGCAATGCCGTTCAGGATGGCACACACCGGGGCACTGGCGCACAGGGCCACCACCGCGGGGATGATAAAGCACAGCCAGGTAATAACGGCAGGCAGACCGTGGGAAGCACAGGCTTCGTAACAGCCAAGTTGAACCAGAAGCGCGTACAACGGCATGTGCAGGATGTAGATGGGCAGGGTTCGCTGGCCCAGGCTGGCAAGCGGCTTGATGAGCCCCAGAATGGGGGTGATGGCCAGCACAGTGCCAAAGCCCAGCAGGTAGAACACTGCGCGATCCTGCATCAGGTAGCCGCCCACCGCATAGGCGTCGGACTGGAAGATGCGGGCTCCCTCATACACCGGGGTTTCGGCGGTGACGATGCGCTGGACGGTTACGGTATAAAACACCACGATGGCCGCCGCCAGCGGGCCCCAGGCATACCAGCGCTTTTGCCAGCTGCGGAACGGCTCTGCAAACAACACACCGAACGCAAAGAACGGGAAAAAGGAAAACACACGGCCCAGATCAAACGGCCAGTTGACACAGCCGCCCAACAGGCCTATGGCAATGGCCGCGGCCATCCCTACGGTGCTGGCCAGCAGGCCGCGCCGCTGGATGGCGCGCAGCAAAGGCACGGTGAGCATCCAGAACATGAGGGCATACAGATACACATGTGCCGCCATGGCAGCAGTACATTTTGCAGCCAGCCGCCCTGATCCACAATGTTATCTTTCAGGGCAGCCGCACGGAACGCCGTGATGCCCGCCTGGCTGATAAGGTAGAGCCATAGCTGCTGCGTGACCAGCTTGCGCAGGCTGAACTTAGCCACCAGCCGCTGGCTGTGCAAAAATTGCCAATATGGAACAGGTAAATGCAGGTAAAACAGTGCGTTGATGCCCGGCCGCGGTACCACGGTGATACTCGATAAAATGGCCAATGACAACGCACAGGATGCCAAACTTTCATAGCGTCCACATAGGGTTGGCGCTGGGCGGGCAGTTTTTCGTTGTTTGGCAAAGGTTCGGCTCCTTTCTTGAAACGGCGCTGGCGTGGTTTATGGGTTCCAGTATTCATACACCAGCTGGCCAAGGGTCTGCATGGCCTGGGTGGGTTCTTCGGGGAAGTCTACATTTTCATCTCCCTGGTCTGTCATGCAAACAATCCAGTAGGGATGCTTGGCATACACAATGGCAACATCGTGATATGCGTAATCCCAGCTGCCATACTTTTTTGGCGGCAGGCACGCCATCCGGCACATACAAAATATCATGGTCGGCGGCCAGCATACAGGTTTTCAGGTAGCTGCGGCGGCGCTGCCTGAATCCAGATAATCATACACCGCGGACACAATGTTGGCAAACTCGCCAGTGGAAGCCATACCGATAATGCCGGTTTGCGGGGTAAGGTCGCAGGTTGCGGCATAGGCAAAGCCGTAATCCGCCAGGAACTGCTGGAAGCCGCTGGATTCATTGGCTGGCCAGTGGGTGGTCAACAGGGTGACGGCGTTGTTATCGCTGTGGGCGATCATAGCACGCATGGCGGCTTTGGCCGGGATGGTCTCGGCATCGTTATAGGCTTGCAGCGCCGTATCAGACAAACGGCCGCGGAACTGGTTGGGCAGTTCATCTTCCAGGTCCAGTGTTCCGGCATCGGCCTGGCCGCACAGCCAGAACGCATAGGGCAGCTTGAGCAGGCTGGCGGGGTAATACAGGGCATCCGTGTTATAAGTATAGCTTTCCCCCGTTGCCGGATTTTGCAGGTAAAGCGAAAAGCTGCCCGGCTGTGCGGCGCAGAATTCATCCAGCAGCTCGTTCAAGTCTGCGCTGGGGGCTGTTTCCCGCGTGGCAGCAAGGGCGGATTCCAGCTTTTGGGCTGTGGACCAGTATTCCAGCTCTTCCGCCGCAGTAGCATAAACGCTGCCATTGGGCACCCATTGCACGGCCATGGCGGTTTCGGCTGTGGCCTGTTCATTCAAATCCACCGTTGCGCCGCAGCCCGCCAGCAAAAGCGCGGCCAGTGCCGGGGCGATGCACGGTACATACCAATGTTTTCTTTTCCCCATAGGATTGCTGTTATGTTTCCTTTCCCGATTGACCGCGGGCATGGGATTCTCCTTAATGCCACGGCAAAATTCCGATACTATTGTAACACATGTTCGGCAAATTGTGGCAAAAAATCCGAAATTTCTTCATTTCCGGATGGCTGGCTTTTTCGAAATTCCTGTGCTGCGTTCTGGAAGCATTCGGTTCGTCTCCCCTGTCACGCTGCTATACTGCCGCACGGGCGTATCTATTCTTTCCGTTTTCCTTTTCACCGGACCAATCCCAATGAAACAAAAATCCCGCTGTATGCGGCTTTTCAGGCTGCACACAGCGGGATTTGATTTTAACTCATTAGGGAGCAGCTTCCCAAAGACTTACCAGAGGTTCACGACCTCATTGTACAGGCCCTCATAGCTCTTGGCGGAGTTGGACCAGCTGAAATCGCATTCCATGGCGCGCTTGACCAGCACGGGCCAGCCTTCCTTGTTCCAGTAGCCTTCCTTGGCACGCCAGCAGGCTTCGTACAGCTCGTGGGCGTTGTAATTGGCAAAGGTAAAGCCATTGCCATAGCCATCGCCGGAGTCGTGGATGGAGTCGCGCAGGCCGCCGGTCTCACGCACAACGGGGATGGTGCCATAACGGCAGGATACCATCTGAGCCAGGCCGCAGGGTTCGGAGCGGGACGGCATCAGGAAGATATCGGCACCGGCATAAATGCGCTGAGCCAGCTTGGCGTTAAAGCCAATGTACACGCCAACGCGACCGGGGTTGCGGGCGCACAGCTCGTTGAAGAAGTTCTCGTACTGGGCTTCGCCGGAGCCGAGGATCACCAGCTCAATGCCCTGCTGCAGCAGACCTTCAGCAATGCTGCGCACCAGGTCAACGCCCTTGTGACCAACCAGACGGGTAACCATGGCCATGACCGGGCTGCCATCCTTGTTCAGGCCGAACTCATCCTGCAAAGCTGCTTTGCAGACGGGCTTGCCCTGCTGCACCGTGTTGGCATCATAGTTCTGCGGGATATCCGGGTCGGTGGCGGGGTTGAAAACATCCACGTCAATACCGTTCAGGATACCGCACAGCTTATACTGCTTCTGGCGCAGCAGGCCATCCAGACCATGGCTGAACCACGGGTCCAGGATCTCCTGTGCATAGGTAGGGCTGACGGTGGTGACCTTATCAGCAGTCTCGATTGCGCCCTTCATAAAGTTGGCGCAACCATCATACTCCACAATGTGGGCATCGCGTGCGCCAATGCCGCAGGTATCCTCCAGGATATCCATGCCATACTTGCCCTGGTAGGCAATGTTATGGATGGTGAATACCGTCTTGATGTGGTTGAACTTGTCCAGGTGGCGGTAGTACAGGTTGAGGTAAACCGGGGTAAGGGCTGTCTGCCAGTCGTTGCAGTTGATGATATCCGGCTCAAAGTCGGTATAGAACAGGGTTTCCAGAATGGCGCGGGAGAAGAAAGCAAAACGCTCGCCGTCATCATAGAAGCCATACAGGCCGCTGCGCTTAAAGTAATATTCGTTGTCGATAAAGTAGAACGTCACGCCGTCATGCTCGGCCTTGAACAGGCCGCAGTACTGGCTGCGCCAGCCCACGGGCACGCTGAAATTGGTAACATAGGTCAGCGTATCCTTGAACTTGAGATCGCCGTACAGGGGCATGATAACGCGGCAGTCAATGCCGTCATGAACCAGAGCCTTGGGCAATGCACCGGCAACATCGGCCAGACCACCGGATTTTGCATACGGTGCAGCCTCGCTGGCTGCATAGAGAATTTTCATGGGTACCTCCTTGCAGAGCCGCTGGAGCGGCTGTTTGCAACGCCTGCCGGGCAGGCTGTTATGATAAAATAAGGAAAGAGCGGAGAAGCGTGTTCACTCCCCCGCCCTTTCCTGCAAACTACCCGCCGGGGAGAGTTGGCGGGAAAGTTCAGGGCGTAATCAGGTTACACCGTGTGCCTTTTGGCAACAAACACCGGGAAAGAATCCGTGCCGATCAGCTTTTTATCTGCCGTGATGTGGACATTCTTGTCGGTAACCACATACTCAACGGAGCTGTTCTCCTCCACAACGGTATCCTGCATCAGCACACAGTTGCGCACAACAGCACCCTTCTTGATCTGGCAGCCACGGAACAGCACACTGTTTTCAACGGTGCCTTCCACCACACAGCCGTCAGCCAGCAGGCTGTTCTTGACCTTGCTGCCTTCCAGGTAACGTGTGGGGTTGTCGTCACGAATCTTGGTGTAGATGGGGTTGCCTTCGTTAAAGAGCTTATCGACATTGCCAGCCTGCAGCAGGCGCATGTTCTCGTCAAAGTAGCTCTTCATATCGCTGATGCGGGCCACATAGCCGTCAAACTCATAAGCCTGAATATTCAGCAGGTTCAGGTTGCGGGCCAGGATATCGCGCTCAAAATAGACCAGACCGCGCACAGATGCATCGCGGACAAGCTGGATCAGGCTTTCGCGCTCGATGATGTACAGGTTCATGGACAGATTCTGGATGCCGGGACGATAATCGTTGGAAAGCAGCTCAGCCACACGGCCATTATCAATGCGGATGGTGTAGTTATCGGTGCGGGCGCCATCGGGGATTTCGCCGCGGTTGTATACCATGGTAACGTCTGCGCCGGACTTGACATGAGCTTCGATCAGCTTGTTAAAGTCGAAGTTCATGGCAATGTTGCTGTCAGACAGGATCACATAGCGCTCTTTCTGGTCCCTCAGCCAGTTCAGAACGCTGGCCAGTGCATCCACACGGCCGCTGTACAGCTTGATGCTGCGCTCTGCAAAAGGCGGAACAATGTTCAGGCCTCCGCGCTTGCGGGTCAGGTCCCATTCACGGCCTGCGCCAGGTGGTCCATCAGGGAATGATAGTTTTTACGGACGATGACCGAAACATTATCCACACCGGCGTTTGCCATGTTGGACAGAACAAAGTCGATCATGCGGTAACGCCCTGCGAACGGGATGGAGGCCATTGTGCGCTCCGCTACCAGTTCGGGGACAAGGTTATCATAAGAGTTTGCAAAAATGACGCCCAGTGCGTTTGCGTTGCTGCTTACCATTGTTCCTCACCATCCTTTACATCATTGGAAATCATTGCCTTGGGGCCAACCGTTGCGCCCTTGCCGATCTTGACACCGGAGCCAACCGTTGCAACATCGCCGGGTTCGGTAATATTCAGGCCGCTTTCCGGCATTTTGCCCACGGTAGCACCCTCTTCGATGGTGACATTTTCGGCCACGATGCAGTGTTCGACCTTTGCGCCAGCCTTGATGACAGTGCCGCCCATAACAACGGCTGCTTCAACAGTGGCGCCCTTTTCGACCACAACGCCGGGGAACAGGATGGAGTTTTTAACGGTGCCGTCAACCTGGCAGCCTTCGGTGATCATCGAGTTCACGATGTCAGCGTCCGTGCCAATGCGCTGGCAGGGGCGGCCGGAGTTGCGGGAGTAGATCTTCCAGTTTTCATCAAACAGGTTGATGCCGGAATGGGTCGGATCCAGAACCTCCATGTTGGCCTGCCACAGGCTGGAGATGGTTCCGACATCCTTCCAATAGCCGCTGAAACGGTAAGCGTACATGCGGCGGTTATCACGCAACAGTGCGGGAATGACATTCTTGCCGAAGTCGTTCTCACTGTTGGGATCGTTTTCGTCCTCGGTGAGGTACTTTTTCAGGATATCCCAGTTGAAGATATAAATGCCCATGGAAGCCAGGTTGCTCTTGGGGTTCTTCGGCTTTTCCTGGAATTCGCTGATGCGGTCATTCTCGTCCGTAACCATCAGACCAAAGCGCGGGGCTTCGCTCCAAGGCACTTCCATAACGGCAACCGAGAACTCGGCGTTCTTCTCTTTGTGGAAGCGCAGGAAATCAGCGTAATCCTGCTTGCAAATCTGGTCGCCGGACAGGATGATGACGTACTGCGGGTCATAACGGTCAATGAAGGAAATGTTCTGGTAAATTGCGTTGGCAGTGCCCTTGTACCAGTCAGAGCCGGTGGCCTGCTGGTAGGGCGGCAGCACATGGACGCCGCCATGCAGGCGGTCAAGGTCCCACGGCTGGCCGTTGCCGATGTATTCATTCAGGACCAGCGGCTGATACTGGGTCAGGATGCCAACGGTGTCAATATCAGAGTTGACACAGTTGGACAGCGGAAAGTCGATGATACGGTACTTACCGCCGAACGGAACCGCCGGCTTAGCCAGCTTCTGGGTCAGCGCGTAGAGGCGCGAACCCTGGCCGCCAGCCAGGATCATTGCGATCATTTCTTTTGCCATAATTGTTCTCCCCTTAAACTTGTTTATCTCCACGGGCCGCACCGGCTGCGGGTTGCCGCCGGTACCGCCCTTACACACCAGACGTTTACGATTCCGTTACCGGTGTTTTGGGCTTGGTTGTTTTTGCCGCTCTGGGCTTTTTAGCAGCCGGTTTTGTTGCCACGGGTTTGGCTGTGCGCTTTTTGGGGGCGGCAGTTTTGGTGGCCGCAGGCTTGGCTGCCTTTTCGGGTTTGGCTGCTTCGGCAGTTTCTGCCTTGGCGGGCTTTCCTGCCTTTTTGCGGGCAGCGGGAACGCTGAAATAGATGGTGGACAGCGGCGGCAGGGTTACCTCAATATGCTGGTCAAAGCCGTGCATCGGGCCCTTGACGCTCTTTACGCTGCCATTTTTGACACCGGTACCGCCATACTTGACGTCATCCGAGTTGATCAGCTCTTTGTATGTACCGGGATTGGGCACGCCCATCGAGTAGCTTTCGCGCAGGACGGGGTTAAAGTTGCAGGCAACCAGGAGCATCTTGCCCTTGGCGTCCCGGCGCAGGAACGCGATCACGCTCTGTTTGTTATCATCCGGCACGATCCACTGGAACCCTTCCCAGCTGTAATCGACCTGCCAGAGAGAGGCGGTCTCACGGTAGAAGTGGTTCAGATCCTTGACGTAGGTTTGCAGTTCATGGTGCTTATCATAGCCAAGAAGCATCCAATCCAGCTGCTTTTTCTCGTCCCATTCAATGAACTGGCCGAATTCCTGGCCCATGAACAGCAGTTTTTTGCCCGGATGGGCCATCATATAGCCATAGAAGGTGCGCAGATTGGCGAACTTTGCTTCGTAATCACCGGGCATCTTATTGATCAGGCTGCACTTGCCGTGCACAACTTCATCGTGGCTGATGGGCAGGACAAAATTTTCACTGAACGCATAGAAGAAGCTGAACGTAACTTTGTTATGGTTGCCGGCACGGAACAGCGGGTCAGTCTTCATGTAGCTGAGCATATCGTTCATCCAGCCCATGTTCCATTTGAAGTTGAAGCCAAGGCGCCATCGGCTGCCGGTTTGGTAACCAGCGGCCATGCGGTGGATTCTTCGGCAATCATCATTTTATGCGGGTGGCGGCCCAGGATAGCCGTATTGCACTTTTGCAGGAACGCAATGGCTTCCAGGTTTTCCTTGCCGCCCTTTACATTTTGTTCCCACTCGCCATCGCGGCGGTTGTAATCGAGATACAGCATGCTGGCCACTGCGTCCACACGCAAGCCGTCCACATGGTACTGCTCGATCCAGAACAGCGCACTGGATACCAGGAAGCTTTCCACTTCCGGCATACCAAAGTTGAACACCATGGTGCCCCACTCTTTATGCTCACCGCGGCGGGGGTTGGGGTCCTCATAGCAGGGGGCGCCGTCAAACATGTACAGGCCGTAAGCATCCTTGGGGAAGTGGGCGGGCACCCAGTCCAGGATCACGCCGATACCGGCCGCGTGCAGCTTATCCACAAACTCCATAAAGTCGTGCGGGGTACCGTAACGGCTGGTGGGGGCAAAGTAACCGCTGACCTGATAGCCCCAGCTGCCGTCAAACGGATATTCCGTAATGGGCAGCAGCTCCACATGGGTATAGCCCATATCTTTAATATAAGGCACAAGCTGATCCGCCAGTTCGGAATAATTATAGGGGACACCGTCCTCCTTCATTTTCCAGCTGCCGGCATGCAGCTCGTAGATGCTCATCGGGCCGTTGATCACATCATTTTTCTTCTGCGCATCTTCCCACGCGGCATCGTGCCAGTCAAAGCCGGAAATATCAAAAACTTTGCTGCCGTTGGACGGGCGGGTTTCGGCATGGAACGCATACGGGTCAGCCTTGTACACCAGCTCATCCGCCGGGGTGGTTATGCAGTATTTATAAACATCATAGATTTTGATGCCGGGAATGAACAACTCCCAAATGCCGTCTGACACCTTTTCCATCGGATGGCTGGTGGGCACCCAGCTGTTGAAATCGCCCACAACGGAAACTGCTTTGGCGTGCGGTGCCCACACGCGGAACACCGCGCCGGGCTGGCCATCCTGCTCTTCCAGGTGGCTGCCAAAGTAGCGGTAGGCTTCAAAGTTATTGCCCTGATGGAACAGGTAAACTGGCAAATCGGAAGGCTTCGCCGCTGACTGTGTTTGTTTCACCTTGTAATCTCCCCTTTTGGCATGCACCGCGCCGGTTTACCACCTACCGTGCCGCCCCTTTGATCATGTTCCCAGGGCAATACCGCATAATTCTAAGTGCCGATACGGCGAGCGAGGTGCGGCAGATGCTAAGCCAAAAGCGCAGATAATACTGGATGTCTTATCGAGCATTTTGGCAACGCAGATGCCGTGCCGCAGCC
>ENA-OQAJ01000005-OQAJ01000005.1-human-gut-metagenome-genome-assembly--contig:-NODE-5-length-57199-cov-3.304142_pt1 | contig 57199 bp, 77 predicted proteins | sample MGYA00242736_ERZ504529 | MGnify/ENA primary metagenome ERZ504529 (study PRJEB26092, sample SAMD00036275) | human gut metagenome | host: Homo sapiens | study: EMG produced TPA metagenomics assembly of the...
TTCTGAAATTGCTGGATGATCAGATCCATTAAAAAGATAATATCAGAAAATTATAAAAGAATTCCTGTAAAAAGAGAAGTGCCTGTCCGGCAGGTAGAAATATCTCAAAATACAGGAATTCTTTTTTATGCTTTTTTTATAAAAAATTTTAATCTTGATTAACTTTTTCATTTTGGGGGTTGACATTCGAAAAAACTTAGTATACACTAACCTATGAGTTAGAATTAACTAATTAGATGAAGCTAATTAATAGGAAGAAACGGAGGAACTTCTATGCAGCCGATTTTATTTTGCAGTCAGGTGATACTGGCACAATTAAGCGTATTTCCGGAGCAGAAGACACAAGAAGATTTCTTGCAGGCCTTGGTTTTGTTGAGAATGCGGAAGTGCAGTTATTTCCCAGTTTGACGGCAATCTGATCGTAAATATCAAGGATTCCAGAGTTGCGGTTAATAAGGAAATGGCCAGACACATAATGGTGTAACCGGACTGTGTGCGGCAGCGCCCGGTAATAGATTTGCCCAAGACTGTATGAAGTACAGTTGAGGATAGATTATGGATGTGAAGTGCTGTAAGAAGAATGCGGCACGTTCCGTAAAATGAACAGCAGACAGACCAGAGGGGCCTGTTTTACTGTAACTGCTCCGGGAGATGAGCAGTTTTTATGGTCTCTGGAAGCGAAAGCAGACGGAGATCATCATATGGATTTGGAATATAAACAGGGAGGAAAAGAGAAATGACTTTACGTGATGCAGCAGTAGGTTCTACAGTAGTTGTTTCCAAGATCACCGGCGACCCGGCTTACAAGCGCCGTATCATGGACATGGGAATCACAAAAGGCAGCGAGGTTTATATCCGCAAGGTAGCTCCTCTTGGAGATCCGGTTGAGATCACCATCAGAGGTTATGAGCTTTCCCTGCGTAAGCATGACGCAGCATGTGTAGAAGTAAAACAGAAATAAAACTTCGAAAAATGACAGAGCATCATGCTCTGATCTGAAAAAAGGAGGATGAAAAATGTCTGTAACAATAGCTCTTGCCGGAAACCCGAACTGTGGTAAGACTACAATGTTCAATGCTCTTACAGGCGCTAACCAGTACGTTGGTAACTGGCCAGGTGTTACTGTAGAGAAAAAAGAGGGTAAACTGAAAAACCAGAAGGATGTAACTGTAACAGACCTTCCAGGTATCTATTCACTTTCCCCGTATACACTTGAGGAGGTTGTCAGCCGTGATTACCTTCTGAAAGAAAAACCGGATGTGATTATCGACCTTGTGGATGCAACAAACATCGAGAGAAACCTGTATCTTGCAACACAGCTTCTTGAGATCGGTATCCCGGTTGTTATCGCTCTTAACATGGTGGATCTTCTGAAGAAGAACAACATCCACATCAATGTAAAAAGGTTTAAGCTCCGCACTTGGATGCCCGATCGTTGAGACATCCGCCCTTAAGGGAACAGGACTTAAAGAGGTTGTTGATGAGGCAATCAAATGTGCAAACCAGCACAGAGTACCATCCAAACAGATGGAGTTCCCGAAGGCAGTTGAGAAAGCTGTAAACGAGATCGAGAGCCTTGTTCCTGCAAACATCTCTGAGGAGAACAAGAGATGGTATGCAGTAAAACTTCTCGAGAGAGACAGCAAGGTAAAAGAAGGTCTTAACCTTCCGGCTTCTGCTCAGTCCAAGATCGAAGAGATCGCTTCCAACCTTGAGAAAGCAGAAGATGATGATACAGAGAGTATCGTAACAGATGGAAGATATCAGTACATCCAGAAAGTTGTTTCCGCAAACGTTAAGAGAAGCGGAAATAAGATGACTGTTTCCGATAAGATCGACCGTATCGTAACAAACCGTATCCTTGGTCTTCCGATCTTTATCCTTACCATGTTCATCGTTTATTATGTATCTGTAACAACAGTTGGTACCATGGTAACAGACTGGACAAACGACAGTTTCGTCGGAACCATCCAGGGTGTTGTAGCTGATGGACTCAGCGGTGTCGGCGTTGCTGACTGGCTGGTAAGCCTTGTATCTGATGGTATCATCGGTGGTCTTGGTGCAGTACTTGGATTCGTTCCGCAGATGGCGATCCTGTTCCTGTTCCTTTCCATCCTTGAGGACTGCGGTTACATGGTTCGTATCGCATTCGTCATGGACCGTGTATTCCGTCATTTCGGACTTTCCGGAAAGAGCTTTATCCCGCTCCTTATCTCCTCTGGTTGCGGAATCCCTGGAATCATGGCTTCCAAAACAATCGAGGCTGATAACGACCGTCGATTAACAATCATGACAGCAACATTTATTCCTTGTGGTGCGAAGCTTCCTGTTATCGCTCTTATGGGTGGTATCATGACAGCATATGTAACCGGTGACTATGTAGCAGCTGGTTTCATCACACCACTGATGTACTTCATCGGTGTTGTAGCAGTTCTTGTATCTGCCATCATCCTGAAGAAAACAAAACCGTTCTCCGGTAAACCTGCTCCGTTCGTAATGGAGCTTCCACAGTACCATATTCCGTCTGCAAAGACAGTTCTGCTTCACGTTTGGGAGAGACTGAAAGGCTTCATCATCAAAGCCGGTACAATTCTTTTCCTTGCAACTGTTATCATGTGGGTTCTTTCCAGCATTGGTACAACAGGAAGCGGAATCGGATTTGTTGAGGACAGCAACGACAGTATCATGGCTATACTTGGTGGTATCCTTGCTCCGATCTTTGCTCCTCTTGGATTCGGTAAATGGCAGCCGGTTGCAGCATCCATCTCCGGATTCTCCGCAAAAGAGTCCATCGTTAGTACAATGGGTGTTCTTGCAAACGTAGCTGGTGATGATGCAGAAGATACCATGATCGTTGGTGCAGCGATCAAAGCATGGTTCCCGTCAGCAGTAGCAGCATTTTCCTTCCTGCTCTTCAACCTGCTTGACTCTCCGTGTCTTGCAGCTATTTCTACAATGGCACATGAGATGCAGTCCAGAAAATGGTTCTGGTTTGCAATTCTCTTCCAGAACATCTTTGCTTATGTTGTAACACTTTGTGTATACCAGATTGGTCTTGTTGTTACAGGTGCCGGATCCTTCGGAATTGGAACGATCGTTGCTCTGATCCTTGTGGCAATCATTCTCTTCCTTCTGTTCAGACCAGATCCGTACAAGAACCAGAACGATGTTACAAAGAGATCTGTTCAGGCAGCAGAGTAATCGTAAACCGGTCATACAGTTAAGATCCGGTACATATGATAACTTTGAAATGATGCTGTGAAAACAGCGGAAATGATAAGAAAACATAAGGAGGCCGGGTATGTAAATACCTGGTCTTCTGTGTTATAATGAACCTGGTAGTATTTATCAATAGCTGGCAGCGTCTCATAGGCTGTACAGCAAAAGAAAGGGTGACAGATATGAGTATGATAGCGGATATTATTGTACTGGCGCTTGTGATCGCATATGGTATATTTGTGATCAGTTATCTTTATTCAAGAAAGAAACAGGGGCTCAGCTGTGTTGGCTGTGCCGGTAATACACGTACCAACGGCTGTGGCGGCGGATGCTCCGGTCATTGCTCCGGGTGCTCAGGCTGCAGCGGAATGCAGAAGTAACCAGGAGGTAGATCATTATGGCAAATGCAATCGTTGTCATCGTTGTTATCATCATTATGTTGTTTGCCGGAAAAGGCGCATATAAACATCTGAAAGGTGAGGGTGCCTGCTGTGGAGGCGGCAGCAAACCGGAAATCCCGAAGAAGAAACTGGACGGAACGAAGCTTGGTGAGAAAACTATGAAGATCACAGGAATGCACTGTGAGAACTGTGTAGCCAGCGTCACTAGAGCCATCAACCGTATTGACGGAGCGGCAGCCAAAGTCAGCCTGAAAAAAGGTGAGGCAGTGGTTTCCTATGACAGAGAGATTTCCAACGAAGAACTGAAAAAAAGTTGTTGAAGATCGTGGATATCACGTAGTTTCTATTCAGTAAGGATCCATCAGAATAATACGTTTGCCGGAGCTTCCCATCCGGCAGAGCAGAGAAAAGACTTCTCGTCGAAATGCTTAAAAATATTTCGATAAGAAGTCTTTTTTTGTGTAAGAAGTCAGAGTTGCAATTGACTCACTAATAGCTGCTATTGTATAATAAAAACAGAAAAATCAGACGGAATGAAAAATATTATTACAAATTTTCTTTCTATCCGAATGATGTGTCATGAAAGCCAAATAGAGAGGTAACAGACTTTGACAGCAAGGTATGATCCGAGCGGGAATTGTTGTTCATTTAGCGTGGCTTTAGCTGCTTTGTGAGCGGAATACGGGACTCTTTCACCTTGTGTGGTGAAGGAGCTTTTTTTATGTAAAATGCCTGCAGGAGCAGGCGCATTCAGTAAGGGAGGATTTTATGCTGAAGGTAGCAGTATATGGAAAGGGCGGTATCGGAAAGTCCACAGTGACTTCCAACCTGGCGGCGGCGTTTGCGGCCATGGGAAAAAGAGTGATCCAGATCGGGTGCGATCCAAAGGCGGATTCCACCATCAATCTCCTTGGAGGAGAACCCCTCCGGCCGGTGATGAATTATATGCGGGAAGAAGATGAGGAGCCGGAGAAACTGGAAGATATATCGAAGGAGGGCTTTGGCGGCGTTCTCTGTATTGAGACCGGAGGTCCCACACCGGGACTTGGCTGTGCGGGAAGAGGGATCATCGCAACGTTTCAGCTTCTGGAGGATCTGAAGCTTTTTGAGACCTGGAAGCCGGATGTAGTACTTTACGATGTGCTTGGAGATGTGGTGTGCGGTGGTTTTGCGGCGCCGATCCGGGAGGGCTATGCGGAAAAAAGTCCTCATTGTCACATCCGGGGAGAAGATGGCGCTCTATGCAGCCAACAATATTTCCAGTGCTGTTCGGAATTTTGAGGACCGCAGCTATGCGAGGATCTTTGGAATCGTGCTGAACCACAGGAATGTGGAGAATGAGACCGAGAAGGTGCAGGCTTTTGCAGAAAAAAGTAATATTCCTATTGTTGGTGAGATTCCCAGGAGTGATGAGATCATCCGCTGGGAAGACCAGGGAAAAACGGTGATCGAGGGTGATGAGAATTCTGAGATCAGTGAGAAATTTTTGCGCTGGCGCGGAAGCTGCTGGAGAGTGAAGGGACTGTGCAGGAGAAGGAGGACGTATGAAAAAGAAAGCATATTTTGCAACAGCAGAAGAACTGGAACGGCTTGGACCGGAAGCGATCCCGCCGCAGATGATCTCCGGGAAACATCTGATCTACAGTTCTCCGGCAACGCTGGCATTTAATTCTCCGGGAGCGGAAGGCTTCGGGGTAAAACGTGCGGGGCTTGCAGTGCCGGATTCCATTATGCTGATCGTGGCGCCCGGATGCTGTGGAAGAAATACTTCTCTTATCAGTTCCATGCCGGAGTATAATGACCGTTTTTTTACCTGATGATGGACGAGACAGATATTGTCACAGGCCGTCATCTGAAAAAGATCCCCAAAGCGGTAAAAGAGATCTGCGACTGCTGTGAGAAGAAGCCGTCGGTGGTGATGATCTGCATCACCTGTGTGGATGCGCTTCTGGGAACGGATATGGAACGTGTCTGTCGGAAAGCAGAGGAAAAAGTGGATATTCCGGTGCGTCCCTGTTACATGTATGCGCTGACACGTGAGGGCAGGAAGCCGCCTATGGTCCATGTGCGCCAGTCCTTATATTCTCTTCTGGAACCACAGAAGAAAAAAGGAAATGTAGTCAATCTCCTGGGATTTTTCGCCGCTGGTGGATGACTGTGAGTTTTATGATCTGCTACATCAGGCTGGTGTAAAAACCATCCATGAGATTTCCAGATGTAAGGATTATGAGGAATACCGGACCATGTCCCAGGCTAATTTCAATCTGGTGCTTCATCCGGAAGCAAGGTTTGCGGCAGAGGATTTTCATAACCGGCTGAAGATCCCGTTTATTGAGCTTCGAAGGCTCTATCAGATGGATAAGATCGAAAATCAGTATCGGGCTCTGGGACAGGTCCTTGGGGTGGCTTTTGACCAGGAGCAGTATAAGGATGAGGCTTCCAGGGCGGTGGAACAGTTCCGAAAAGTCTGTCCGGATGCCTCCTTTGCAGTAGGGGAGTGCATGAACGGAGATCCTTTTGAGCTGGCACTTGCGCTGGTGCGCTATGGATTTCAGGTGCCGGAGATCTATGGAACTATTACAGCTGAGAATTTTGTATACATACGACATTTGGCTAAGTTGAGCCCGGGCACGAAGATTTTTTCCAATATGGAACCTACCATGCTGTATTATGATCCAGTAGAGAGTGGCGTAAATCTTACGATTGGTAAGGATGCGGGATATTATCATCCGGATCAGCCTAATGTAGTCTGGAATCAGGACCGTCAGCCTTATGGGTATGCAGGGTACGTAGATTATTTGAGGCACTCCTTGAGACTGCGGCGGAGCAGGATAAGGGGAAGGGGGAGAGAGCATGAGAGGACTTCGGAAATATCTGACACCCTTTGCCCCGGATCAGTCAGGAGCAGTGTCGGTTCTGTATGAGCTGGGCGGGATCATCGTGATCTGTGATGCCGGAGGCTGTACGGGAAATGTCTGCGGCTTTGATGAGCCAAGATGGTTTGAGCGCAAAAGTGCCGTGTTCAGTGCGGGACTTCGGGACATGGATGCCATCCTGGGACGGGATGACCGCCTGGTTGCCAAACTTGTGGATGCGGCAGAAAAGGTGGAGGCAGGCTTTGCGGCAGTGATCGGAACGCCGGTGCCCGCCGTGATCGGAACGGATTATCAGGCACTGAAGCGGATGTGCGAGAAAAAACAGACCTTCCGGTACTTGCGGTAAATACCGATGGAATGGAGCTTTATGACGGGGGAGAACGGAAGGCTTATCTGGAACTTTTTAAATGTTTTGCCGGAAAAACTGCCGGTGGAGAGGGCAGGGTGGGCATCCTTGGAATGACGCCACAGGATGTCAGTGACCTGAAGGCGGCAGATAAGCTCCGGGAAAAATTTAAGTCTCAGGGGCACCAGGCAGTCTGCTACGGAATGGGAGATGGGCTTGATGAAGTAAAAAAAGCCTCCTCTGTGGAAAAAAATATCGTGGTTTCTCCAGCGGCACTGGAATGTGCCAGATATCTTGAGAAAACTTTCGGAACGCCTTATGAGGTGGGATATCCGCTGGTGGAGGAACTGGTGCCGGATATGGAGTATGCAGGGAAAAAAAATTCTCATCGTGCAGCAGCAGGTAATGGCCGGTTCCATAAGAGAGGAACTTCAGAAACGTGGCGCAGATGGAGAGATCACAGTGGCAAGCTGGTTTTTCATGGAAAAAGATCTCCGGGAAGAGGGGGATGTGCCATTGAAAGATGAGGAAGATTACATGGATCTGGTGGAAAAAGGCAGATATGATGTGATCTTTGCAGATCCCTGTATGAAGCGGATGGCAAAGACGTTTTCCGGTGTGTTTGTGGATGCGGTGCATTTTGCGGTATCCGGAAAGTGCAGGTAGACTTAAGAGCAGGGCATAAAGTTACATACATACTGTAACCGGATCAGGGGAGCTGGTTACAGGGAATGGAGAACATATGGAGTGCGAAATTACAAAAATGATCCGTGTTTACGGAATCGTACAGGGGGTGGGGTTCCGCCCTACGGTCAGCCGTCATGCCATGGCAAGGGGAATCCGTGGCAGTGTGTCCAATAAAGGACCCTATGTGGAGATTTTTGCCCAGGGCAGGCAGCAGGATGTGGACGGTTTTATCGGAGATATCGAGAACAGGCCGCCGAAGCGTGCGGCCATCCTGAAGCTTCTGGTGGAACCGGTGGAGGAGCCGGAGGAATTTACGCAGTTTGATATCATTGAAAGCGAGAAGACAAAGGGTGAGATCTTTGTTTCTCCGGATATTGCCATCTGCGACGAATGTAAGGAAGAGATGTTTGATCCAAAAAACAGGCGGTATCTGCATCCGTTTATCAACTGTACCTGTTGTGGCCCGAGGCTGACGATCCTCGATTCCCTTCCCTATGACCGGGAGCGTACCAGCATGAAAGAATTTCCCATGTGTCCGTCCTGTGCGGATGAGTACCATAATCCGGACACCAGACGTTATGACGCCCAGCCGGTGTGCTGCAATGACTGCGGGCCGGAGGTCTATCTCATTGGAAGAGAGGAACGTGGCCGGGAGGCGATCACTTATACGAGGAAGACCATTGTTTCCGGCGGGATAGTGGCCATCAAGGGAATCGGTGGTTTTCATCTCTGTTGTAATGCCACCAGTGAGGAGGCCGTACAGCGGCTCCGGAAACTGAAACGGCGTCCGGTGAAGCCTTTTGCGGTGATGGCACAGGATCTGGAAACCGTGAAAGAAGTCTGTCAGGTCAGTGAGGAGCAGGAGAAGATCCTTACCGGGCATCAGAAACCGATCCTGCTGCTGGATAAGCTTACTGAGATGTCCTGTGGACAGAAAACAGATGCGAAACTCATAAAATATGGAAAGAACATCGGGAAAGACCAGGGCAGATCAGAGGCAGAATGCGGAAAACCAGCGGAACTCTGTGAGAGTATCGCTCCCGGGAATCCAAAAGTCGGTGTGATGCTTCCCTACGCACCGGTGCAGCTTCTTCTTTTTCATTATGACGATGGAATTGAGATGCCGAAGCTTCTGGTGATGACCAGTGGAAACACATCCGGCGCACCGATCTGCAGAGACGATCATGAAGCTGTGGAAGAACTTTCTTATTTATGTGACTGCATTCTTTCCCATGACAGGAAGATCCGCATCCGGGCCGATGATTCGGTGATGGATTTTTATAAGGGAGAGCCATATATGATCCGGCGCTCCCGTGGATATGCACCTCTTCCGTTTATGGTTTCCACACCCTGGAAGGGACAGGTGATCGCGGCAGGTGGAGAGCTTAAGAATACATTCTGCATTGGTGTGGATAACCGTTTTTATCCGTCCCCTTATGTGGGTGATCTGGAGGATCTTCGAACGGTAAAAGCCCTGAAGGAAACCATAGGCCGGCTGGAAACACTTCTGGAAGTACAGCCGGAAGTGGTGGTCTGTGACCTTCATCCAAAATATAATTCCACAGTGGTGGCCCAGGAACTGGGGCTTCCCGTTCTGAAAGTGCAGCATCATTACGCACATATTTTATCCTGCATGGCAGAAAATGACTGCGAGGAAAAAGTGATCGGTGTTTCCTTTGACGGAACCGGATATGGAACAGACGGGACGATCTGGGGCGGTGAGATCCTGATCGCAGATTATCAGGGATTTACAAGGCTTGGAAGTATCCAACCTTTTGTACAGGTGGGAGGAGATGTTTCCGCAAAAGAAGGCTGGCGGATCGCCGTTTCCCTGATCTGGCAGAATACAGGAGATTTGGAGAAAACTCTTGATACTGTCCAAAAACTGGGACTTTGCACAGAGCAGGAAGCAAAAGTGCTGGTGACCATGGCTCAGAGAAAGCTCAATGCAGTGACTTCCACCAGTGCTGGACGGCTTTTTGACGGAGTCAGTGCGATCCTGGGAATCCGAAGGGCGTCTACTTTTGAAGGGGAAGCTTCCACGGCGCTGGAGTTTGCTGCGGAAGCGTGGAGAGCGCAGGAGATACAGAAGAAAAAATGTGGATACTGTTTCTGGAGAAAGAACAGATATAAAAAGAAATGTAGAAACAACCGGTGCAGATGAAAAGCCGGAAACCGGGAACAGGAAGATTATTTTAAATACAGGTGACATCGTTGCACATCTGGTCCGGGAAAAGCTGGAAGGAGAAGATTCCGGGAAACTGGCTTACGAATTCCACCGGGCGCTGGCGGATGAGATCCTTGCAGCCTGTGAGGAAGCAGAGCAGGAAACTGGTATCCGGAAAGTGGCATTAAGCGGCGGTGTATTCCAGAACCGGCTTCTTCTGGAACTGGTAGATGACGGGCTTGCAGAAAAAGGCTTTGAAGTTCTGAAACATAGTCTGATCCCGCCAAATGACGGAGGGATCGCGCTGGGTCAGGCAGCATATGGAATGGCTTATGTGCAGCGGCACAGACAAGTATAAAGGTGATAGATCATGCAGATGCGGATCGCAGATATCCGCCTGATGAAATATTTTACGATGTATGGAGTATACAGCAGAAATGCGGGATGGAGGCATAGATATGTGTGTAGGATTATCAGCAAAAGTAGTAAAGATCAGTGACGGAACCGCAGTGGTAGATGCTGGCGGCGCAAAGAGAGAAGTTTCCGCCCAGCTTCTGGGAGATCTGGAGCCGGGAGATTATGTGATGGTACATGCTGGTGTTGCCATTGCAAAGATCACTGACGATGACGAGGAAGAGACAGACCAGCTGATGGAGGAACTGCTGTGATGGAAGAGAAGAAAAAACAGCAAGAGAGATCATAGAAGGATATCAGGGCCGCCGGTGCGGATCATGGAAGTCTGCGGAACCCATACTCACGAGATTTTCCGTCTGGGGATCCGCAAGCTTCTGCCACCGCAGGTGGAGCTGATTTCAGGCCCGGGCTGCCCGGTCTGTGTAACACCGGTAGGCTTTATTGACGAGGCGGTTTATCTGGCTCTGGAAAAACAGGCGACCATCTGTACCTTCGGTGACCTTGTCCGTGTACCGGGGACAAAGAAAAGCCTTGCAGATGCCAGGGCAGAAGGAGCCAGGATACGTATCGTCTATTCACCGGCAGATGCGGAAAATATGCGAAAGAACATCCAAAGGAGCAGGTGGTATTTCTTTCTGTTGGTTTTGAGACGACGACACCTGCAGGCTGTCTTTCCGTGAAAAAAGCCAGAGAAGATGGCCTTTCCAACTACTCTCTCCTTGTGGCAAACAAGACCATGCCACAGGCTTATCAGGCATTAAAAGGCAGTGCGGATGTGTTCCTTTACCCGGGACATGTCAACGCCATTACAGGGACTGCACTCTGCGAACGTCTGGCAGAGCAAGGCGTCAGTGGTGTAGTGGCAGGATTTACAGCGAAGGAGCTGCTTACGGCGCTGGCAGTTGCACTGGTCCGTTTCCAGGAGGGAAAACCTTTCTTTGTAAACTGTTATCCGCGCGTGGTAAAAAGCGAAGGAAGCCCGGAGGCACAGACACTGATCGAGGAACTGATGGAACCCTGCGATTCCGAATGGCGTGGACTGGGTGTGATCCCGGGATCCGGCCTGGTGCTCCGGGAAAGAATGGGAATGCTTTTGATGCCAGAAAAAAAATATGCGGTGCCGCCGATCAAAGGCAAACCAAATCCGGCCTGTCGCTGTGGCGATGTGCTTCAGGGAAAATGCAAACCGTCGGACTGCAGGGTATTTGGAAAAGTCTGTACCCCGCAGCATCCGGTAGGAGCCTGTATGGTATCCAATGAAGGAGCCTGTTCCGCATATTTTATGTATGGGAACTGATTGATCAACTGTCCGGTTTAATGGACTATAATACAGGAATACATGTCATACAAACGAAGGATCACATCTGGAAGATCGGACTATATGATACAGATCTGATATCCGTTTGAACGATCGTAGAAAGAAGATGAAAATTATGGATAATAAAACAGTAACCATGGCACACGGTGCCGGAGGCGTCAGACCTCAGAACTGATCGATGAAGTATTTAAAGCACATTTTGCAAACCCGGATCTTACAGCCGATGATGCGGCAGTGCTGGTCCCGCCGGCAGGAAAAATGGCCGTATCCACCGATGGATTTATTGTTTCTCCGGCATTTTTCCCGGGAGGAAATATCGGCAAGCTTTCCATCTGTGGAACAGTTAATGACCTTGCCTGCATGGGAGCGAAACCGATGTATCTCACCTGTGCTTTTGTGATCGAGGAAGGTTTTCCCATGGAGAAGCTGGAAGAAATTGCCGCAGCCATGGAAAAAACAGCGAAAGAAGCCGGCGTGCGTATTGTTTCCGGAGATACCAAGGTGGCAGGAAAAGGACAGGTTGACGGTGTGTTTATCACAACAACCGGAATGGGTGAGATCCAGGATGGCGTGAAGGTAGGCGGTGAGCTGGCAAAACCGGGAGATGCCATCATTGTGACCGGTGATGTGGGAAGACATGGATGCACCATTCTTCTGGCAAGAGAGGATTTTGGCATCGACGCGGATGTGACAAGTGACTGTGCACCGCTTTGGGGAACTGTAAAAGAAGTGATGGATGCCGCCCATAACCTTCATGTGATCCGCGATGCCACAAGAGGCGGCGTGGGAACCGTTCTCTATGAGATTGCAGGCCAGAGTAACGTGGGAATCCGTCTGGATGCGTCGTCTGTTCCGGTAGCTCCGGAAGTAAAAGGTGTCTGCGGTATGCTGGGCCTGGAGCCACTTTATCTGGCATGTGAGGGACGTATGGTGATCATGGCGCCAAAAGAAGAGGCGGAAAAGATCGTGGAAGCACTGCGTAAATGTCCGTATTCCAAAGACGCTGCCATTATTGGTGAGGTTACCGAGGACCAGCCTGGAAAAGTTGTCATGACTACGGAAATCGGAACTCAGGCATTACTTCCGCAGCCAGGCGGGGAACTTCTGCCGAGGATCTGCTGACAGATACAGACAGCATAGGAAACAGAAGGTGAGCGGAAAGAAAAAACGATTTCAGCCTGGAAAATTATCAGTAACAAAACAGAGTCCGATAAAACGGACAGTAAAACAGACACTGGAAAGGAGAAGCGGATCTTATGGATACAAGAGTGGCACTGATCTCGATCATTGTGGAAAACAATGAGGTGATCGATGACATCAACCGTTTTCTTCACGAAGCGGGAAAATATATTATCGGGAGAATGGGAATCCCCTACCGGGAAAAAGGTATCAACATCATCAGCATTGCCATTGATGCGCCACAGGATGTGATCAGCTCTTTATCCGGAAAGATTGGCCGTCTCAGGGGAGTTTCCGCAAAAACGGCATATTCCAATGTGATCACAAAAGCGGAGGACAGGAAATGATAAGAGTTGCGGTATACGGAAAGGGCGGCATCGGAAAATCCACCACAGTTTCCAATGTGGCAGCCGCCCTTGCGGAAAAAGGAATGAAAGTGATGCAGATCGGCTGTGATCCCAAGGCAGATTCCACCATTCTTCTCCGGCATGGGAAAAAAGTCCCCACAGTGCTGGATCTTTACAACGAAAAGCGCCAGGACCTGAAACTTGCAGATATGGTGCAGATCGGATACGGGGGTGTAGTCTGTGTGGAAGCCGGCGGCTACACCAGGGCTTGGATGTGCGGGAAGAGGTATTATCACTGCGCTGGAAAAACTGAAAGAAACCGGAGCCTATGAGACCTATAAACCGGACATTGTTCTCTACGATGTACTGGGAGATGTTGTCTGCGGCGGTTTTTCCATGCCCATGCGAAAAGGGTATGCAGATAAAGTATTTATCATCACCTCCGGAGAAAACATGGCCATCCATGCAGGGGCGAATATTGCCATGGCGGTGGAAAATTTCAGAAACAGAGGCTATGCATCTCTGGGAGGGCTGATCCTGAACCGGCGGAATGTGCCAAGAGAAGAAGAAAAAAGTCCGGGAGCTGGCAGAGGATTTTCACACCCAGGTAGTAGGAACTCTTTCCAGAAGTGACCTGGTTCTTGCGGCAGAGGAGCAGGGAAAAAACGCTTCTGGAAGCTTATCCGGAAAGCGAGATGGCAGGAGAATACCGGACGCTGGCAGAACAGATCCTGAATGCATGCAGGGAGGATGGCACATGTTAAAAAGAGTTGGCGATCGGGAGTTTCCGGGAAAAACAGAAGTATTTATAAAAGAAGCTTTCTTTTCCGGTGCCCTTTCAGCCGGGGCTCGGAATTTTAATTCCCCGGCCCACGGAAACTGGAATATCGTACATACGGGAATGCTGGTTCCGGAAGCGCAGCAGATCTACGTCTGTGCAGACAACTGTATGCGAGGCGTTGTGCTGACTGCGGCGGAAATGAATGCAGCAGACCGTTTTTCCTTTGTGATCGTGGAGGAAAAAGATCTTCTGGGTGGAAATCTGGAGGATGTGACCATTGAAGGGGTGACAGATGTCCTGAAGCGTCTGGATAAGAAGCCAAAGGCAGTGCTGCTTTTTACCGTATGTCTCCATCATTTTCTGGGCAGTGATCTGGACCGGATCTATGGAGAGCTGGAAAAAAGATTTCCGGAGATCTTTTTTTATGCGGTGCTTCATGGATCCCATCATGCAGAAAACAGGCCCCACAACCGGATCAGAAGCTTCGCCTGGCCATGTATGATGCCGTGCAGGAGAGAAAGGCAGATCCAAAATGCGTGACGGTTCTGGGCAGTGATTTTGCGCTGGATGAAGGTTCGGATATCTGCCGGATCCTGAAGAAAAACGAAATCCTGCTCCGAGAGATACCGACCTGTGAAACCTGGGAGGATTATCAGAACCTGGGAGAGGGAAGTCTGATTCTGAACTGTTACCCTGCCGGAAAAATTCGGGGCAGAAAAACAGGCCGAAAGACTGGGAAGGCCTTTTTTGTATCTGCCGGGAAGTTTTGATTATGGGGAGATACAGGAACAGGAAGAGAAGCTGCTGGGAATGCTGGGACAGCAAAACAACAGGAAAACAGGAAAAATCAACGGCCTGGATATCGAAAAAGAGATCCGGGAATGTGAGGAGGCTCTTTCTCATGCACACCAGATCATCGGTGACACTCCCATAGCAGTGGATTATCTTTTTCATCCAAGGCCCCTGGGACTTACAAAACTTCTCCTTACCCATGGATTTCAGGTACAGTCCGTTTTTCTGGACAGTATCAGCCCGGAAGAAAAAGAGGTATTTTTCTGGCTGAAGGAGAATTATCCGGAGCTGAAGTTGATTTCCACTGTCCGTCCGGAGATGAGGGTGCGGACACGGCAGCAGTCCGAAAAAATCCTTGCCATCGGCCAGAAAGCAGCCTGGTTTACCGGAAGCCGAAATTTTGTCAATATGGTACAGGGCGGCGGTCTCTGGGGATTTGACGGGATCAGACGTACCGCACAGCTGATGGTGGAAGCATTCAATGAAGAAAAAAGATCCGGAAGATCTGATCGTTCGAAAAGGATGGGGGTGCGAAAGCTGCATATGAGACAGGCATATCGAATCATACCGATCTACACGGCAGACGTATCCGGTGTCTGCTCCGCTTTGTATGAGCTTGGGGGAATGACGGTGATGCATGATCCTTCAGGCTGTAATTCTACCTATAATACCCACGACGAGATCCGCTGGTACGACCAGGACAGCCTGATCTTTATCTCAGGCCTTACGGATATCGATGCGATCATGGGAAATGATGAGAAATTTCTCCGGGATATCGAAGATGTGGCGGAGGAACTGAAACCGAAATTTATTGCTCTTGCAAGTTCCCCGATTCCCTTTATGAACGGAACAGATTTTCCTGGACTTGCCCGTGCACTTACGGCCGAGACAGGGATTCCGGCGTTTTCGGTTCCAACCAGTGGTATGCATGATTATGTGTATGGAGCAGGGTTGGCACTCTCTGAGATTGCCAGACATTTTACTGGCGCTGCAGAGAAGAGAAAACGGAAATTAAATCTTCTTGGAGTAACACCCCTGGATTTTGGCCCCCAGCCGATGGTAGATGCCATGAAAAGACGTCTGGAAAAATATGGGTGGGAGATCCTTTCCACCTGGGCTATGGGCGATACGCTGGAAGATCTGTCCCATGCCGGTGAGGCGGAGGTAAACCTTGTGGTATCTTCCGTGGGAATCCCGGCTGCCAATGTTCTGAGAGAGAAATTCGGGACACCATTCTTGTGGGAACTCCGGTGGAAGGCTATGAGGGAGAGATTTCGGACGCACTTGAGAAGGCAGCGGAGAGCCCTTGCGAAGCGTTTGAGGATAAAAAAGAAACTCCGCGGAAAAAAAGTGGAGCGCAGATTTCCGGTGAACAGGAAGAGTTGTGGAAAGTAACTCCGGATCAGGTGATCTATCTGAGAAAAAAAGACAGCCCATTGTCAGGATTTATCCCCACTCCGGACATCACCCTCATCGGGGAACCGGTTACCATGGGCTCCCTGGCAGCAGCCATAGAGCAGAAGTGTGGAAAAAAAAAAAGTTCAGCTTCTCTGCCCGCTGGAGATCACAGAAGGACTCCTCCGCCAGGAAGATGAAGTCATCCGCGGTGAAGAAGCCATGGAAGAAAAACTGAAAACTGCCAGAATCATCGTGCAGATCCCCCTCTACGCCCCAATCTGCCCCGGAAAGTGCCACTTTTATGAGATGCCGCATAATTTGCATTCTCCGGAAGAATCTATCTCAAAAAAATTTGTATAATTTCAGAAAAACCACATAAACTATAAGAAACCGGAAAGGCGTTGCAGAAATAGCAGCGCCTTTTTATGACGGTAAAACTGGTGAACGGATCTTATATGGAGGGATTTTTATGTGGGGATTTCTGTCGGCGCTGATCTCGGGCGCACTGATGAGCATTCAGGGAGTATTTAACACAAATGTAACAAAACAGACAAGTCTGTGGGTTTCCACCGGATGGGTGCAGTTTTCCGCATTTCTGGTCTGTGTGGCTGCATGGCTTTTTACAGGTAGGGAAAGTATCGGTGCACTGTGGCAGGTGGAGAATAAATATACGCTGCTTGGAGGCGTGATCGGTGCGTTCATTACCATTACCGTGATCCAGAGTATGGGCAGTTTGGGGCCAGCGCGGGCAGTTATGCTCATTGTGATCTCCCAGCTTGCAGTGGCTTATCTCATAGAACTGATGGGACTTTTTGGAGTGGAAAGAGCGGATTTTCAGTGGAGAAAGCTGTTTGGAATGCTGATCTGCATTGCAGGTGTGGTCATTTTCAAATGGAAATAGAAATAAAAGTATTGTAATATTTGTAATACTTCGTTAAAATAAGGTATGGTTTTGTATGAGTAACGGGGCACCTGCCATCACATCGGCAAAAAGGAGTGAACCCCTGACCCATGAAAATAAAATCACATATCAGAAGTGTTCAGCTTATTTTTTCCATATTTATGTTTCTGATCTTTGCAGGACTGACAGGTTGTAAGGATGATGGAGCAGAGTTTCTGGAAAAAGAACTGGTGCAGGAAGAAAGTGTGGAGACATCCGGGAGGGATGCGGAACAAGAAGATCCTACGGACACGGAAAATGGAGTATCTGAGAAGAAGTCTGCACAGATGCAGGTGGATACAGTACAGGAAACGGCAGCTGCGAAACAGCAGCCGGAGATCTCAGAGATTCCAGAAACGATCTACGTAGACATCTGCGGAGCAGTAACCAGCCCCGGAGTCTATGAACTTCCATACGGCAGCCGTGTTTTTCAGGCTATTGAGAAAGCCGGTGGATATCTTCCGGAAGCTGCGGCAAGTTATCTCAACCGTGCGAAGGGACTTTCTGACGGACAGCAGATCTATGTGCCTACCCAGGCGGAAGTGGACAGCCAGATGATCCAGGTTACTGAGGATGGACAGGAAGCCACATCAGAAACTGCCCCCGGGAATAACAACGAAGAGGGATCTGCCGGAGAAAATACTGGCACAGACCAGAAGATCAATCTGAACACCGCTGATGTATCCCAGCTTACCACTCTCACAGGTGTAGGGGAGTCCAAGGCCCTGGCAATCATCGCTTACAGGGAAGAGAACGGCCCTTTTACTTCCATAGAAGACATTATGAACGTGCCTGGTATCAAGGAAGGAACCTATGAGAAGATAAAGGATAAAATAGCAATAAAGTAAGGAGCGTTAAATGAGCAGGAAAGTATTGGTAGTAGATGATGAGAAACTGATTGTCAAGGGACTTCGTTTCAGTCTGGAGCAGGATGGAATGGAAGTGGACTGTGCCTATGACGGAGAGGAAGCTCTGGAAAAAGCCAAGGCAGGAGAGTACGATATAATTCTTCTGGACCTGATGCTTCCAAAGATGGATGGTCTTGAGGTATGCCAGCAGATCCGTGAATTTTCCAATGTCCCGATTATCATGCTTACAGCAAAAGGTGAGGATATGGATAAGATTCTGGGCCTGGAATACGGAGCAGACGATTATGTGACCAAACCGTTTAATATTCTGGAAGTCAAGGCCCGTATCAAGCGATCATCCGCCGTGCAGGCAGCAACCAGAACAAACAGGAGAAAGCCAAGACCGTGGAAGTCGGAGAACTGAAGCTGGACTGCGAAGGACGCCGTGTATTTATTTCCGAAAAAGAGATTAACCTTACAGCCAAGGAATTTGATGTGCTGGAACTTCTGGTATTCAACCCGAACAAGGTATACAGCAGAGAAAATCTTCTGAATATCGTATGGGGATATGAGTATCCGGGAGATGTCCGTACAGTAGACGTACATATCCGTCGTTTTAAGAGAAAAAATTGAGGCCAATCCCAGTGAGCCGAAATATGTACACACCAAATGGGGTGTGGGCTACTATTTCCAGGCATAAGCTGTGAAGATCAAAAAAAGCGGCAAGTTTTTTTAAAAGTCTCCGCTTTCGTATTCTGATCATCCTGATCATACTGGGAATCGTACCAAGTGTCATTGTAACGGAAATGGTCATTGCCAACTATGAAGACCGTGCCATTGCCAACCGTGTGCAGAGCATGGAAAATATCTGTGACATCATGTGCGACCTGCTTATCAAAGAGAATTATCTGAATGACTCCAGCTCGCAGACAGTAAACAGCAAGCTGGAGTTGTTGTCTAATATCTATGGAGGAAGAATTCTCATTGTAGACAGGGATTTCAGGATTATTAAGGATACCTATGGCGTGGATGAGGGAAAAACTCTGGTATCCCAGAAAGTAGTAAACTGTTTTAAAGGGGAAGATGCCTACCGTTATGATTCCGACAGCCAGAAGCTGATCCTGGCTGTTCCGGTAAAAAGCCCGGAAGTAAATCAGGTGCAGGGTGCCATGATGATTATGGCTTCTTCCAGTGAAGTGACGTCAACCATTCGGGAACTGGAACAGAAAGGAATCCTGATTATTGGAATTATTGTAGTTCTGGCCATATTCCTGGGATATATTCTTTCCACAGTACTGGTAAAACCTTTTGCCAGGGTAACAAAAGCCATCGAAGATCTGACAGACGGATATCAGAACGAAGAAATTTCCGTACCGGATTATACAGAGACAGCGCTGATTACGGATGCATTTAATAAGATGCTTTCCAGAATGAAAACCCTGGATGAATCCAGACAGGAATTTGTATCCAACGTGTCTCATGAGCTGAAAACACCGATGACTTCCATGAAAGTTCTGGCAGATTCCCTTGTAGGACAGCAGGGAGTTCCGGAGGAACTGTATCAGGAATTCCTTTCTGATATTACAGAAGAGATCGACAGAGAGAACAAGATTATCACAGATCTTCTTTCCCTTGTAAAGATGGACAAAAAAGCGGCAGATATGAATATTACCAATATGAATATCAATGAACTGCTGGAAAATATCCTGAAACGGCTTCGGCCGATTGCAGATCAGAGAAGCATTTCCCTGATTCTGGATTCCTTCCGCCCGGTCAATGCAGATGTGGACGAAGTGAGTTTACGCTTGCCATCAGCAATCTGGTGGAGAACGGAATCAAATATAACGTAGATGAAGGCTGGGTTCGTGTAACACTGGATGCGGATCACAAAGATTTCTTTGTAACCGTTGAAGATTCCGGACTTGGAATTCCTGAAGAATCTATTGAACGGATTTTTGAGCGTTTTTACCGTGTAGACAAATCCCATTCCAGGGAAATCGGAGGAACCGGTCTTGGACTTGCCATTACCAGAAGTTCCATAGCCATGCATCATGGTATCATAAAAGTATCCAGCAAAGAAGGAGAGGGAACCACATTTACCGTGAAGATTCCTCTGTCCTATATTCCGTCCTAGGAGGTACAGCATGAAAAAAACGATAAAGATTATCTGCGTGACTGCTGCCTGTATCTTTCTTGGGCTGATTGCCTATATCGGTTTTGCGGGAAGAAAAGAGAAAAATGCAGAACAGCAGTACAGCTTTTACTATATCAACAGTGAAGAAAACAAAACTGAAAGAAGAAAAATATACACCGGAAAAAGAAACTGCGGAAGTAATGCTCAGGGATTTTTCGGAGAGCCTGAACAACCGTGAAACAAGGGAAGACGGAATTTCACTGTTTCCGGAAGACGTAAAAATTTCTTCCTATTCTATTAAGGATGGGATTCTGCGTCTGGAATTTAACGAGGCCTACAGTAAGATGTCCCGCACCAGGGAACTTCTGGTCCGTACCGGCGTGGTGAAAATCTTTATCCAGATTCCGGAAATTGATTCTGTGGAAATTTATGTGGGCAAAAAACCTCTTACGAATTCCAAAGGAGAAGAAGTCGGAGCTATGAACAGTGACACGTTTGTAGAGTTTTCCGGATCTGACGGGGATGTATACAGTTACGATACCTTTACCCTGTATTTTACAAACAAAAACGGTGACAAACTGGTGGAAGAACAGAGAAGTGTCCGTTACAGACGGAATCTTCCAAAGGCAACCGTAGTGCTGGAACAGCTGGCAAGAGGACCTCTGGAAAAAGATCATTATCCCACCATTCCGGAGAATTCTGAGGTACTTTCTCTCACAAAAGCCAACGGAATCTGCTATGTGGATTACAACTCTGTATTTCAGGATTATGCGTTAAAATGTTTCCGAGCAGATCCCGATTTATTCTGTTGTAAACACATTGATTGCGGCAACGGATGTGGATAAAGTGGAGATTTCCATTGAGGGAAACAAAGAAGTGACATTTGGCCAGAATATGCAGCTTTACAAGTTCTATGAATGGAATGACAGTCTGCTGGCCAGCACAAAAGCCAAAAAAGAACAGAACTGATTTTAACAAAATATCTACATAAACGGGAGAACATGTATGACAAAACGGCCATTATGTTTTCTGTGTTTTCTCATGGTGCTTGGTTTAGGTATTATGAATTTTGCGGGGATTCCTCTTCTTGGGGGGAATCCCCTTCCTGTAACCGTACAGGACTGGATCGAAGCACATCCTGGCTCTGTGATCTGCGGGGAGGTGGAGCAGTATGAAAATACAGAATTCTCCCAGTCTGTTTATCTGAAAAAAACATATCTGATTTATCAGTCAAAGAAAAATTTTTCCATTTGAAAATGTAAGAGTATTTTTGAAAAAAAGAAGAAGACCTGAAACCGGGAATGAAAATTCTGGTAAAAGGAACCTTAAAAAGAGTGGAGGAACCCTCAAATCCCGGTGGCTTTGACAGTCAGCATTACTATGCCTGCCGTCATATCTATTATTTTATGAAGAAAGCTGTGGTCCGGAAAAAAACAGAATCCTATTCCGGATACAGACAGCAGCTTTTTAAGGTAAAAGAAAAATGCAGGCAGATTCTTACGGAATCGGCAGGAGAAGACGCGCCACTTTTCTGCGCGATGGTGCTTGGGGACAAACAGGATCTGGATCCGGAAATGCGGATGCGATATCAGCTGGCCGGGATTGTACATATTCTTGCGATCAGCGGGCTTCATATCAGCATTCTTGGAATGGGATTTTATAATCTTCTGAAAAAAATTGGCCTGGGTATCTGGCCTGCCGGGATTTTTTCACTGGGGGTAATGCTGCAGTACGGGATCATGACCGGAGGGAGTATTTCCACCATGCGGGCGGTGACCATGTTTCTCATTGCCATGGGCGCCAGGATCACTGGACGGATTTATGACATGATGACTGCGCTTTCGGTAACAGCCATGATGATTCTTCTGGAATCCCCGGCGTATCTTCTGGACAGCGGTTTTCTTCTGTCCTTTGGCTGTGTTCTTGGGATCGGTGTTGCAGCGGAAAAAATCTGTGCTCTTGCAGGTGCGGAGAAAAAATGGACGAAGGCACTGGTAAGTTCCATGGCCCTTCAGCTGGTGACACTGCCCGTGATGTTGAAATTTTTTGGAGAAGTATCCCTTGCCGGATTTTTTCTGAATCTTCTGGTGCTTCCAAGTGTGGGCTTTGTGCTGATGGGAGGAATGGCGGCACTGTTGCTTGGAATTTTCAGTATTTCTGCTGCAAAAACTGGTAATTTTGCCGGCAAGGGGACTGCTGCTTTTTTATGAATATCTATGTAGCCTTGCAGGGAAAATTAAGGTGGAGCACCTGGATCGGAGGGGAACCGGAAATCTGGCAGATTCTGGTATATTATGTTTTTTTTGATTACAGTCCTGTTTATGGGACAGTATATAAAAGAACCGATGAGGCGGGAACAGGAAGCGGGTATGAAATCAGAGTTATCCAGCCGGGATAAAAGAATCCCGGGAAAGATCCAAAGGAAACTCCGGACAGTCCGGGCAGCAGCCGGCGCATTGATGATAACAGGAATTCTGATCCTCGGGTTTCATCCGGCAGGAGACCTGAAAGTGCTCTGCCTGGATGTGGGACAGGGAGATGGCATCCTTGTGGAGACCCCGGACAGACACTGTTTTCTTATTGACGGAGGAAGCAGCAGTCAGTCCGGTCTTGGAAGATACTGCCTTTTGCCAGCCCTGAAAAGTCAGGGGATTTCCTATCTGGACGGTATTTTTGTTTCCCATACAGATCAGGATCACATCAGTGGTGTGAAGGAACTTCTGGAATATATGGGAAATGGCCTGACAACGATCCGGGCAGGTTATCTGGTGCTTCCTTCCTGGGCAGAAAGGCCGGAAGCCTGGGAGGAACTTGCGGAGGCGGCACAAAAAGCCGGAATAAAGATTGTGACAGGAAAAAAAGAGGATGAGCTGCATTGCGGTCCGGTGACATTTTCCATTCTGTGGCCTGAGAAAAATGCCAGGGGAAAAGATATAAATGAGGAAGCGATGGTGATGGAACTTTCTTTTGGGGAGTTTCAGATGCTTTTTACCGGGGACATCGGGGCGGACACGGAAAAGAAACTTCTGGCATCCGGGAATCTTACAGACATTGACTGTCTGAAAGTGGGACATCATGGTTCCCGTTATTCTACCACGGAAGCGTTTCTTGAAAAAATAAAGCCGGAACTGGCGATCATTTCCTGTTCTTCCACCAATACTTACGGACATCCGTCGCCGGAAACCATAGAGCGTCTGGAGGCGGCCGGAAGCCAGGTGGAATATACCATGAAAAACGGTGCCATTACTGTGGAAACCGATGGAAAAAAGCTTAAGATATATAGGTTTCGGAGGGACTGAAAAATTTTTCAAAACCGAAAAAACAGGTGACTTTTGTACACACTTGTTGTAGAATAGTCAGGGTTTGTGCGAAAACGAAACATTGAAAACAGGCAACACAAGACAAGGAGTTTTTATTTATGAAATATGACGTACTGATCGTAGGAGCAGGTCCTGGAGGAATCTTTGCAGCCTATGAGCTGATGAATAATGATCCGGAGAAAAAGATCGCGGTTTTTGAAGCCGGCCATCCTCTGGAAAAAAGAAAAATGTCCTATTGACGGAAAGAAAGTAAAATCCTGTATCCACTGTAAAACATGTGCGATCATGAAAGGATTTGGCGGTGCAGGCGCTTTCTCCGATGGAAAATATAATATCACCAATCAGTTTGGCGGAACGCTGTATCAGCATATCGGCAAGGATACAGCCACAGAACTGATGGAATATGTAGATAAACTGAATCTGATGCATGGTGGAGAGGGAACCAAGCTTTATTCCACCACAAACAGTGAGATCCGTAAGCTCTGTCTTCAGAACGGCCTGCATCTTCTGGATGCATCTGTCCGCCACCTGGGAACGGATATCAACTATGTAGTACTTCAGAATCTCTATGAAAAGATGAAAGCCCATGTAGATTTCTATTTTGACGCGTCCGTTGACAAAGTGGAGAAAACAGAAGACGGCTATGCAGTTGTTGTAGGTGATGAGCGTTACGAGGGAACTTACTGCATCATCTCCGCGGGACGAAGCGGAAGTAAATGGATGGAGACTGTATGTACAGATCTTAAGATCCCCACACTTTCCAACCGTGTGGATATCGGTGTCCGTGTGGAGCTTCCGGCAGAGGTGTTCAGCCGTCTGACCGATGAGCTTTACGAGAGCAAGATCGTTTACAGAACCGAGAAGTTTGAGGATATGGTCCGTACTTTCTGTATGAACCCGAGAGGTGTTGTGGTTAATGAGAACACCAATGGAATCATCACAGTAAACGGCCACAGCTATGAAGATCCTGCAAAACACACCAACAATACAAACTTTGCGCTTCTGGTATCCAAACATTTCTCAGAGCCGTTCCATGACAGCAACGGATATGGTGAGAGCATCGCAAGACTTTCCAACATGCTTGGCGGTGGTGTTATGGTACAGCGTTTCGGAGATCTGATCCGTGGAAGACGAAGCACAAAAGCACGTATTGAGGAGAGCTTCGTAACACCGACTCTTTCCGCAACACCGGGAGACTTAAGCCTTGTTATGCCGAAGCGTATCCTGGATGGAATCATCGAGATGATTTATGCCCTGGATAAGATCGCACCTGGAACAGCAGATGACGATACTCTGCTTTATGGTGTTGAGGTTAAATTCTACAACATGGAAGTTGAGATCGATGAGAATCTGGAAACCTGCCACAAAGGTCTCTTTGTTATCGGAGACTGCAGCGGTGTGACACATTCTCTTTCCCATGCATCCGCCAGCGGTATCTATGTAGCCAGATACCTGGAGCAGGAGTACTTCAGTAAATAATATGAGCGGCCCTTTTCTGCTGTCACAGTGATGGCGGAAAGGGGCTGCTTTTATGTTGTAGGAAATCACTGTACCATAAATAAAAAACATAATCAATATAAACTACGCATAATGTGCATGAATATTGAAAGGAGTATGTTGAAAATAACTGACAGATGCAGGGGAAGCATCATAATTCGTCCGACAGCAATCTTGACAATTTTGTGATTTTGTGGTAAAAGAATAAGTAACCAGGTAAAATCGAATATGTACAAATGTTATGGCAATAAGGTTGCGTCCAGTCGGATGTACAAAAGAGAATCCGGTGAGAATCCGGAACGATACCGTCACTGTGAACGGGGAGCTGTTTTTAAATACCACTGGGAAACCGGGAAGGGAAAGCAGTGTGGAACCAAGTCAGGAGAACTGCCTTATTGTGAGATCCAGGATTCGCGGTCTACGAATCTGTATTCTCAATAACAATACAGAACTTCTTTTTATGTGTATTGCGAGAGAATCGTGTGTGAGCAGGCGGCCGCAGAAAGCAGCCGTTTTTTTTGTACATATCAGTATTCTGGAAATACATGAAAAGAGGACGATAAGAAATGAAAAGAAAAACAATGTTAAGCTCTGATGCTCGCAGTTTCCATGACATGCTCTATGGGTGCAGCTACAACAGCAATGGCAGCAGATGATTCCGCTACAGAAGAGAGCGCAGATGAGAGTACTGAGGCAGCTGATACCACAGAGGCTTCTGATGAAGACCAGAAAGCAGCTGACAATGTAGCAGCTCTGATCGACAAGATCTATGTACAGGAAAGAAACGACACAACAGATGAGGACTGCAAGGCAGCCAAAGAAGCATGGGATGCTCTGACAGACGCTCAGAAAGAACTGGTAGAGGGCGAGAACGCTGATCCGGATTACTTCGGACGTGACACAGGAGACGCTTCCAAAGACGATCCACGTAACCAGGATGAGATCGGTGAGAACGAGCTTCTGGTAGTAAGCTTTGGTACTTCCTTCAATGACAGCCGTGCAGAGGATGTCAAAGGAATCGAGGATGCTCTTGCAGAAGCTTATCCGGACTGGTCTGTAAGAAGAGCATTTACAGCACAGATCATCATCAACCATGTAGAGGCAAGAGATGATGAAGTGATCGATAACATGCAGCAGGCTCTTGACCGTGCAGTAGAGAATGGTGTTAAGAATCTGGTTGTACAGCCTACTCATCTGATGCATGGTGCTGAGTACGATGAGATGACAGAAGCGATCAATGGCTATAAAGATAAATTCGAGTCTGTAGCTATCGCAGAGCCAATGCTCGGTGAGGTTGGAGACGATGCAACCGTGATCAACGATGACAAGAAAGCCGTTGCTCAGGCAATCACAGATGAGGCTTGCAAAGAAGCCGGATTTGACAGCATGGATGCAGCAGCTGAGGCTGGCACAGCATTCGTATTCATGGGACATGGAACATCTCATACAGCTAACATTACATACGATCAGATGCAGACACAGATGGAAAACCTTGGATTCAAGAACGCATTCATCGGTACTGTAGAGGGTAAACCGGAAGATACAGCCTGCGACAAGGTTATCGAGAAGGTAAAAGAGGCAGGATACAAGAACGTTGTTCTTCGTCCGCTGATGGTTGTTGCCGGAGACCATGCAAACAACGATATGGCCGGTGATGATGAGGATTCCTGGAAGAGCCAGTTTGTAGCATCCGGAAACTTCGAGAATGTTGATACACAGATCGCAGGTCTTGGACGTATCGAGGCTGTTGAGCAGCTTTATGTAGATCATACAAAAAGCAGCTATCGACTCCATCGGAAGCACAGATGAGTCCGCAGATTCTGACGCAGCAGCAGATACAGAGGCTGATTCCGCTGAGGATTCCGCAGAATAATAAATATGAAACGATCTGAGTGAGCTCAGATACCTATAAGAAATCCATGTAACTGCCCGGAAAGATCAGGAAGACTGTCTTCCGGGCAGATTGCTGTATCTATGGAAGGGAGAAGATTATTATGAAAAAAACGTTATGTAAACTTAATCCTTGCAATGGTAAGTGCATCAGCCATGGCCCTTGGCTCTGTGCCTGCAATGGCTGCAACAGATTCCGCAAAAACCGAATCTGCCAAAAACGATTCCAAAGAGGATGCAGAAGCTTCCAATGAGAAAGAGGCAGACGCAGCCAAGACAGATACCCTGGAAGATGGTGTTTATACAGCAGAGTTTGACACAGACAGCAGTATGTTCCATGTAAATGAGGCCAATGACGAAAAAAGGAGAGCTTACGGTCAAAGATGGCAAGATGACCATCCATGTAAGCCTGGTTTCCAAGAAGATCGTAAATCTGTTTGCAGGAACTGCAGAAGATGCACAGAAGGATGGCGCCGAGATCATTGAACCTACCACAGATACAGTAAAATACAGCGACGGTTATACAGAGGAAGTTTACGGGTTTGATATCCCGGTACCTGCCATTGATGAGGAATTTGATGTGGCACTTCTGGGAGAAAAAGGTAATGGTATGACCATAAAGTCAGCGTCAAAGATCCTGTAAAGACAGGTGATGTGGAAGAAACAACTGATGATACAGACAAAAAAGAAGACTCCTCCGACAAGGAGACTGCAGAAAAAGCAGATGCTTCCAAAGATGAGAAAACTTCCGACGACAAGAAATCTGAGGGAAAAAAGCTGGAAGATCTGAAACTGGAAGACGGAACTTACGAATTTGATGTAACCCTCACAGGCGGAACCGGAAGAGCAACGGTAGAATCCCCGGCAAAAGTAGAGATCAAGGACAAAAAAGCTACTGCAACCATCATCTGGAGCAGTCCGAATTATGATTACATGATCGTGGACGGCGAAAAATACGAGCCGGTGAACAAAGACGGAAACTCCACATTTGAGATCCCGGTGACAGTTTTTGACGCAGAGATGGAAGTGACTGCAGATACCGTAGCCATGAGTACACCTCATGAGATCGACTACACATTAAAATTTTGATTCTTCAAGCATGAAAAAGGCAGAAAAATGAAAAAAATAATTTCATACATATTTCTGACATTGACGCTTGTTCTGGGCTGCGCGTTTTGCCGTGCAGGCCGCAGAGACAGAACATAAGCCTGCGGATATTCCGGGTCTACTTTTGATCACAGCATGGAACTTTCCTATGCAAAGGAATTCAATGTGGATTACTACAACGATGGCTATACACTGATCACTATCGATCAGGAAGGGCAGTTTCTTGTGGTTCCCGAGGGAAAAGAAGCGCCGGAGGGACTGGACTCTGACATTGCGGTCCTAAAACAGCCGTTAAATAACATTTATCTGGTTGCAACCTCAGCCATGGATCTTTTCCGGGCCATTGACGGGATCGACAGTATCAAGCTTTCCGGAACCAAGGAAGATGGATGGTATATCCAGGAAGCCAAAGACGCCATGGAGCAGAAAAAGATGATCTATGCCGGCAAGTACAGTGCGCCGGATTATGAGCTGATTCTGAACGAAGGCTGTGACCTTGCCATTGAATCCACCATGATCCATCACAATCCGGAAGTCCAGGAGAAACTGGAACAGTTCGGGATCCCTGTAATGGTGGAACGTTCCAGCTATGAAAGCCATCCCCTTGGAAGAACTGAGTGGATGAAACTTTACGCAGTCCTTCTTGGAAAAGAAGATGTGGCAGAAAAAGTTTTCAAAGAGCAGACAGACAAACTGGATAACGTGCTTACAGCAGATAAAACAGATAAGACCGTAGCGTTCTTTTATATCAACTCCGTAGGCGCGGTAAATGTAAGAAAAAGCGGCGACTATGTTTCAGAGATGATCTCCCTTGCAGGTGGAAATTACGTTCCGGAAGATACGGGAGAGAGTGACAATGCCCTTTCCACCATGAACATGCAGATGGAAGAATTCTATGCCAAGGCAAAAGATGCGGATTATATCATCTACAACAGTACCATTGACGGAGAGCTTCAGACCATCGATGAACTTCTTTCCAAAAGCGAGCTCCTTGCGGATTTCAAGGCAGTGAAGAACGGAAATGTCTGGTGCACAGGCAAAAACCTTTTCCAGGAGACCACAGGACTTGGAACTATGATCGAGGATATCCATACCATGCTGACCACGGATGATGATTCCCTGGATAACCTGACTTACATGCACAAACTGAAATAAACGAAAATACGGCTTTACACGAATTACACCACAGAAGAGGAGTGTACCAGAAAAAATGAATGACAGAAAACGCGTGGTCCGATATGGGATCTCTTTTGTGATCCTTGCGGTACTTTTGATCTTTTTATTTATATGGAATGTAAATTCCGGAAGTATCCACCTCTCTGTGCAGGAGATCCTGAATATCATATTCCGGCATCAGGGAGATGAAACTTCTTATAATATTGTCTGGGAGATCCGTCTTCCGAGGATTCTTTCTGTTATCATCCTCGGCGGAGCACTTTCTGTTTCCGGATTTCTGCTGCAGACCTTTTTTTAATAACCCTATCGCGGGACCTTTGTGCTGGGAATTTCTTTCCGGAGCCAAGCTGATTGTGGCTTTTTCTTGATGATCTTTCTTTTGAGCTAGATCGGTATCCATCGGTTCCGGAGCATGATCCTGGCTGCTTTTGCAGGTTCTATGATCTCCATGGGATTTGTGCTTCTTGTGGCAAAAAAAGTCCACAACATGTCCATGCTGGTCATCAGTGGAGTTATGATCGGCTATATCTGTTCGGCCATCACAGACTTTGTGGTAACTTTTTGCAGATGATTCCAATATTGTGAATCTTCACAACTGGTCACTGGGAAGTTTCTCCGGTATGACCTGGGGGAATGTGCGGACTATGGCTGTGGTGGTATTACTTACCATGGTGATCGTATTTTTTATGTCAAAACCCATCAGTGCCTATCAGCTGGGTGAGACTACGCACAGAATATGGGCGTCAATATCAAAGTATTCCGCATACTTTTGATCCTGCTTTCCAGTATTCTTTCTGCCTGTGTCACTGCATTTGCCGGACCGATCTCCTTCGTGGGAATTGCCGTACCTCACATTGCAAAAAGTCTCTTAAAGACTGCAAAGCCACTGCTTGTGATTCCGGCCTGCTTCCTGGGTGGTGCGGTGTTCTGCCTGTTCTGTGACCTGATCGCAAGAACCGTATTTGCACCGACGGAGCTGAGCATCAGTTCTGTGACGGCAGTTTTCGGAGCACCGGTAGTTATCTATATCATGATTCGCAGACAGCAGAGGATATAAACGATGAAATCATATTTTTTTTATACGGATCAGCTGACCGTAGGCTATGACGGAAAACCGCTGATCAAAGAGATTAATATTCAGCTGAACAAAGGAGAGATCCTGACTCTGATCGGTCCCAACGGTGCCGGCAAATCTACCATTCTGAAGAGTATCACAAGGCAGCTTTCCCTGATTGGAGGAACTGTATATCTGGAACAGGAACCGATGAGCCGCATGACGAACAAAGAGGTTTCCAGGAAACTGGCCGTAGTGCTCACCGAGCGTATGCGTCCGGAACTTATGACCTGTGAGGATGTGGTGTCTACCGGACGTTATCCATATACCGGAACTCTCGGAATTCTTTCTGCGGAGGATAAGGAAAAAGTTAAAAATGCCATGGAGATGGTACATGCCTGGGATCTGAAAGACCGGGATTTCACAGCGATCAGTGACGGACAGCGCCAGCGGATTCTTCTGCGCGCGCCATCTGCCAGGAACCGGAGATTATCATCCTGGATGAACCGACATCTTTTCTGGATATCGTCATAAACTGGAACTGCTTGCCATTCTGAAAAAAAATGGTGCTGGAAAAACAGATGACTGTGATCATGTCCCTTCATGAGCTGGATCTTGCACAGAAAAATTTCTGACCAGGTAATCTGTGTTCACGGAGATCACATCGAAAAATACGGTGCACCGGAGGAGATTTTTACCTCTGATTATATTCGAAAGCTTTATGGAATTACCCGGGGAAGTTATAACGCGGAATTTGGCTGCGTGGAAATGGAACCGCCGGCAGGAGAACCTCGGGTGTTTGTGATCGGTGGAAACGGAAGCGGAATTCCGGTGTACCGGAAACTGCAGCGCCAGGGAATTCCTTTTGCAACGGGAGTTCTCCATACCAACGACGCAGATTATCAGGTGGCAAAAGAACTGGCCGCCAGAGTGATCACGGAGAAACCATTTGAATGCATTTCCCAGGAGTCTTTTCAGGGAGCATTGGAAATCATGGAAAAATGCAGAGAAGTTTACTGCCCGCTGAAAGATTTCGGGACCATGAATAAAAAAAAATCTGGAATTATTTAAAAAAAGCAGAAAAATCCGGAAAAATTAAAACAGATCTAAAACAGAAAGCCGCTGTCAAAAGCGGCTTTTTCATATAATATAAATTACAAATATGATCGTATCTGTGATATAATATGAACGACAAATCATGAAACGGTCATGTTCATGAACACATGGTAAAGCAGAAGGTGAATGTTCGCTTTACACTGTAAAAAATGTAAACAGATACAGCCAATTTATAAGAAATATATCAGGAGGGAAAGTTCAATGAAAAAAAAGAAATATGATCGCAGCCCTGCTTTGCAGCGCATGCCTTGTGGCAGGAAGCGTAAATCCTGTATTTGCGGATGCAACCAAGGTTGTAACACTTGGAGCAGATCTTTCCGATGCCCAGAAACAGACAATGATGAAATATTTTAATGTAAGTGCAGATCAGGTTCAGATTTAACTGTTACCAACAGGATGAGCACAATCATCTGGATAATATTGCACCACAGGAGCAGATCGGTTCCCATACATTAAGCTGTGCTTATGTAAAACCAACCCAGTCCGGCGGAATTAAAAGTCCGTACTGCCAACCTTAACTGGGTAACCGGTAATATGATCGCCACTTCTCTTTCCACATCCGGTGTCAAGAACTGTGAAGTCATTGCCGCATGCCCGATGGAAGTATCCGGAACCGGTGCACTGACAGGTATTCAGATGGCCTATGAGAAAGCCAGTGGAGAGAAACTGGATGCGACCAAGACCAAACTTGCTAACCAGGAGATCGTGACAACCGGAGAGCTTGCGGATAAGGTTGGTAAAGACCAGGCGACAACAGTAGTGAACCAGTCCAAGATGGACGTGATCCAGAACGATGTGCAGAATGCGGATGAGATCCAGAATATTGTAATCAATGTGGCGAACCAGAATAATATTTCAGTAAGCCAGGATGACATTGATAAAATTGTTTCTCTGCTTCAGCAGATCGCTCAGCAGGGTTATAACTATGATGACGTGAAACAGACACTGGAACAGGTAGATGCCAATACAACAGGCGCAAGTACAACTTCTGCGGCAGAGACAGGGGATTCCATGGATGAAGAGAACCCGGATGATACCGTAGACGTGGATCAGAGTACCGAAGATGATGACGATATTATGAATAACGTAAATTCCGATGTGCTGGGAGATAATGTGATCGAAAGCTCCACAGAGGAGAACGATCAGGAAGAAGCGCCGGCGGAGGATTCTGCAGATAGCAGTGAGACAGAAATCCCGGATGCGACCGAGGACGGAACTTACACAGAGGAAGATTCCACAGAGGATACAGCAGAGGGAACTTCAGCAGATGAAACGGGAATCCCGGAGGCAACAGAGGAGAATACGGATTCTTCTGAGGAGTCCTCTGATCAGTCAGAGACTTCAGGTGCAGAAGCGGATGCTTCCCAGATTGACACTTCCGTACTCAGCGAAGAGAATAAGACATACTACGACAAGTTTGAACTCTTTGTAAAAGGAGAGTATGAAGGTGATGCGGATGCCCTTCTGGCAGCAACTGAGAATACGGAAGCTGTGGCAACAGTAACTCTGGACCAGCAGACAGCGAAGAGCGTTGCCGAGACTGTTGAGAAGCAGTATTATGATATCCTGAAAGACGGTACAGGATCTTATGTGGCAGACGGAACTGAGACATATCTCACACCGGAGCTGAACATGATGGATCAGAACCTCAAGAAACTTTTTGGAATTGAGATCACGGAAGAAAATTCAGATACTACAGATGAGGCTGCTGCTCTTCTTGCAGATGTAACAGAAGAAGATAAACAGACTCTTTATAAGGAGACGATGAAATATCTTGCAGGACTTTACGGTGAGAATACCGATACTTCTGAGGAAGAGTCAGCACAGTAAAGAGATTTTTGAACAGTTTCCATGATCAGGAAATAAAGCCTGCCGCCGCAGAGACTGGAATTTCAGTTTCTGCGGCGGCTTTTTGTGTGTTTTATATGAAGGATTTGGGGAAGCACTGGAAAAATATTTTCTTCTGTGCTAAAATTGACCATAAATCGGTTTTATGGAATTCATACACTGGAAACCGTTACAGGGAAATGAGAAAGGGAAAAGGTAGAATTTATGAGCCTGGCAGTAGTAACATTGAAAAAAGGCGAAGGCAGATTCCTGAAATCAGGAGGCCTCTGGGTATATGATAATGAGATCGCAACGATCATGGGAAGCTTCGTGAACGGAGATATTGTGCTGGTCCACGATTTTGACGGTTATCCGATGGGAAGAGGGTTTATCAACACCAATTCCAAGATTGCTGTGCGTATGCTCACCAGAGATGAGCACAGAGAGATCAATGAGGACTTTTTGAGGCAACGTGTCCGTGATGCCTGGGAATACCGCAAAAAAAGTCGTAGACACCGGAAGCTGCCGCGTGATCTTCGGGGAGGCAGATTTTCTTCCTGGCCTTGTTGTGGATAAGTTTTCTGACGTGCTGGTAGTACAGTCTCTGGCACTTGGGATCGACCGCCTTAAGGGAACGATCATTGAGGCGCTGAAGGATATTCTTGCAGAGGACGGGATCCAGATCCGGGGTGTCTATGAGAGAAGTGATGCAAAGGTCCGCCGCCAGGAAGGAATGGAACTTACCAAGGGATTTATCGGAGAAGAATTTCCGACGATCGTTCAGATTGAAGAGATGGTGTAAAATATGAAGTGGACATCAAGGACGGACAGAAGACCGGATTTTTCCTGGATCAGAAATACAACCGTCTGGCAATCCAGCGACTTTGCAAAAATGCGAAAGTGCTGGACTGCTTTACACATACCGGATCATTTGCACTGAATGCGGGAATTGCAGGAGCACAGAGTGTTCTGGGTGTGGATGCATCTGAAACTGCGGTAAATCAGGCAAGACGCAATGCAGAACTTAACGGACTGGACGGAACTGTGAAGTTTCTCTGTGAAGATGTATTTGAACTTCTCCCGGAACTTGAGGAGAAGGGAGAGAAATTTGATGTGGTGATCCTGGATCCTCCGGCATTTACGAAATCCAGAAGTTCCGTAAAAAATGCGGTAAAAGGTTATCGTGAGATCAACTTAAGAGCTATGCGTCTTGTAAAAGATGGCGGTTTTCTTGCAACCTGTTCCTGCTCTCACTTCATGACCTATGAGCTGTTTACACAGACGATCGGTCAGGCTGCGAAGAATGTACACAAGAGACTTCGCCAGGTAGAGTATCGTACACAGGCACCGGATCATCCGATCCTCTGGTCGGCAGATGAGTCCTATTATCTTAAATTCTACATTTTCCAGGTATGTAATGACCGGTAACAGCTTCGGCGCATTCTTTTTGAAGAGGCGGAAACAGTAATACCGGCAGTAAAAAGGAGATGCAGATTCTATGAGAGACAAATTTAACAAGTTTATGCAGGGACGCTACGGAGTGGATGAACTTTCCAGGTTTACCATGGGAGCCGCACTGGTGCTGATCATTCTGACTATGTTTATCACCATGTTCAACAGAAATCTGGGCAGTATTTTTGATTTTCTGGGAATTGCGGCGATCGTGTATGCGTATTTTCGTATTTTTTCCAGAAATATTCAGCAGCGTTATGCGGAGAACCAGAAATATCTTCAGATGACATCGAAGTTCCGGCTTCGTTTCAATAAAGAAAAAAATCTGATGAAACAAAGAAAAACGCACCATATTTACAGTTGCCCGGGCTGTGGACAGAAGGTCCGTATTCCCAGGGGGAAAGGCAAGATAGAGATCGAATGTCCGAAATGCCACACGAAATTCGTAAAGAGGAGCTGAAATGTTCGGATATGTGACAGTTAATAAACCGGAGATCAAATTTAAAGATTTTGATATGTACCGTTCTTTTTACTGCGGACTTTGCAGAGAACTGAGGGAAAGATATGGCATACCAGGACAGATCTCACTGACTTATGATATGACCTTTGTGGTCCTTCTGCTGAGTGGAGTATATGAACCACCTACACAGAAGGGAACTTCAAGGTGTGCGGTCCATCCTCTGAAACCACAGCCTGTGCGCCGGAATGCAATTACGGAATACTGTGCGGATATGAATGTGATCCTTTCATATTATAAATGCATGGATGACTGGCAGGATGAGCATAAACCTTTGCGTTACGCATACGCCAGACTTCTTAAGACCGGCGGAGAGAAACATATGGCTCATTATCCGGAGAAGATCCGCAGGATAAAGGAAGCTCTTATGGAACTTTCCAGTCTGGAAAAACAGGGAGAAACCGATGTGGACCGTGTTGCCGGGTGTTCCGGAAGGATCATGGAGGAGGTCTTTGCGTTCCGTAAGGATGTGTGGGAATCTTCACTGCGGCGGATGGGATTTTATCTCGGGAAGTTTATTTATATCCTGGATGCTTATGACGATGTGGAAAAAGATGCAGAAAACGGAAATTACAATCCGTTCCTTAAAAAATATAAGATGGAAGGGTTCGAGGAAGAGATACGCCGGATGCTTACAATGATGCTGGCAGAAAGCTGCAGGGAATTTGAAAGAATGCCCGTGATCCGATATGGTGATATCCTTCGAAATATTTTATATTCCGGCGTCTGGTGCCGCTTCACAGCCATCGGACAGAAACGCAGGGAAGAACGGGAGAAAGAAAAGAAATGTTAGATCCATACAGTGTGCTGGGAGTTCCCAGAAACGCATCTGATGATGAAATAAAGAAGGCATACCGGAAGCTCAGCCGAAAATATCATCCGGATGCCAATATCAATAATCCGAATAAAGATCAGGCAGAAGAGAAATTCAAGGAAGTACAGCAGGCGTACGAACAGATCATGAAAGAGCGGGAGTATGGCGGAAGTGCTTCGGGAAATGGGTATGGCAGCTATGGAAATTACGGCGGTTTTGGCGGCTATGGAAGTGCAGGTTCCAGTACCTATCAGGATGAAGAGAGCATGCGAAGACGTGCTGCTTCCAATTATGTGCAGAGCGGCCATTATCAGGAGGCTATGAATGTCCTGAATTCTCTTGGCCAGAAAAATGGCGAGTGGTATTATCTGGCTGCCATGGCCAATATGGGACTTGGCAATAATGTGACGGCTCTGGATCAGATCCGGGAAGCAGTCCGACAGGAGCCTGATAATGTGCAGTACCGCATGATCCTTCAGAGAATGGAGGGCGGCGGTGGCTGGTACCAGCAGCAACAGGATCCTTTTGGAGGAATGCCGACAGCAGGTGGAGATATGTGTGATGCCTGCTGCCGGACTATGGCCTGTGCCATGTGCTGGCCGGGTGGTATTTTCTGCTGCTGATGCGGAGGATAACTATCCGTTTTGAGTATGTTTGTAAGGCGGATCCTGCAGATCCGTTTTGCGATAGATAGGGCAGAACATGTTTGTAAGGCAAACCGCGAAGTGGCTGCGCTCATGAGCGTGCAGCGGAGCAGAATGTTTTGCATCAATGTATCTGCCGGGAAAAAGAGGAGGAAATCGTTATGAGTATAAGAATTGGTATCTTAGGTTATGGAAATCTTGGACGCGGTGTAGAGTGCGCGATCAAACACAATCCGGATACAGAGCTGGTTGCAGTATTTACCAGACGTGACCCGGAAACAGTAAAGATCCTTACAGAGACTGCTAAAGTTTATTCTGTAAACGACGCAGAGAAGCTGAAAGATGAGATCGATGTCCTGATCATCTGCGGAGGAAGTGCTACAGATCTTCCTGTTCAGACACCGGAATATGTGAAATACTTCAATGTTGTGGACAGCTTTGATACACATAAGAGAATTCCAGAGCATTTCGCAAATGTTGACAAGGCAGCAACGGAAACTGGTCATGTAGGAATCATCTCTGTAGGCTGGGATCCGGGAATGTTCTCACTGAACCGTATGTACGCAAATGCCATCCTTACAAACGGAAACGATTATACATTCTGGGGTAAAGGTGTCAGCCAGGGACACTCTGATGCAGTCCGCCGTATCAAAGGCGTAAAAGACGCAAAACAGTACACAATCCCTGTAGAGGCAGCACTTGAGGCAGTAAGAAACGGAGAAAATCCAGAGCTTACCACACGTCAGAAACATACAAGAGAGTGCTTCGTAGTTGCTGAGGAAGGTGCTGATCTTGCGCGTATCGAAGAAGAGATCAAGACTATGCCGAACTACTTTGATGAGTATGACACAACGGTACACTTTATTTCCCAGGAAGAACTTAACCGTGACCACAGCGGAATCCCACATGGTGGTTTTGTGATCCGCAGCGGAAAAACAGGATGGAATGATGAGAACAGCCATGTGATCGAGTACAGCCTGAAACTGGATTCCAATCCGGAGTTCACATCTTCCGTTATCGTTGCTTATGCAAGAGCTGCATATCGCATGAACCAGGAAGGACAGAAGGGATGCAAAACTGTATTTGATGTTGCACCGGCATATTTAAGTGCACTTGACGGAGCAGAACTTCGCAAAAAATTCCTGTAGGAAATTCTCTGTAACAGAGTTGTTACAGGAAGTAACATTTTTATTAATATCAGATCCCCGGAATATTCAGCGCATATACCTGATGATCCGGGGATTTTTTATGCTGATGAAGGTGCCTGCACAGGAAGAAGAATCCTGGAATCGGGATTTTTCCTGTGCGGAAAAGGAGATTGGAGAGGGAAAAAACGGGAAAGAGTTGACGGGAGATAAAGAATGGTATATAATATGGACGTAAAATTTGTAACAGAATTGTAATGAATTGCACGTTTTATTTACCGCTCACAGGATGGGCAGTGCAGACAACGATCAGCCGGACTTCATAAATAGTAAATATCAATTATCTATCAAAGGAAGGTATGTATGCGAAATTAAGCAAAAATGGAAACTTTGGGGACTTTTTTGATCTTGATGTTTTTGCAGCCGGAGCGACTGTACACACAACTGTAACGGATGTACAGGCGGCAACCAAGAATGGTTTTAAAACAGAAGGCGGGAAGTCCTATTACTACAAAAACGGAAAGAAAGTAAAAGGTTGGCTTACTCTGAACAGAAAGAAGTATTACTTCAATGCCTCTACAGGAGTTCAGGTAAAAGGCTGGGCAAAGGACAGCAAGGGTAAACGCTACTTCTATAATGCCAATGGAGCTAAGGGCTATATGGCAACAGGCTGGCTGACAGACAGCAAGAAGAATACCCGTTACTTTAATCCGTCTACCGGTTATATGACAACCAAGTGGGCAACCATCAGCAATAAGAAATATTATTTCTACAGCGGCAATGGTGTTGCAGCCAAGAGTACGTTTCTTACAGATTCCAAGAACGTGACCAGATATTTTACAAGCAAATGCTTTATGGCCACCGGCTGGGCAACAACATCGACAGCGAAGAAACGCTATTTTGACCCGAGCACAGGTGCTATGTATACAGGCTTCAGGAAGATTGGAAGCTATACATATTATTTCTATAAATCAAAGAAGTCCAAAGGCATTATGGCCACCGGATGGGTGTCCAATATTACCAGCGGAGTGAAATACTATTTTGACCCGTCTACCGGTGTTATGGCTACAGGAACCAAGACCATTGACGGAGTGCAGTACACATTCAGCAGTTCCGGAGTTCTTCAGTCCAGCGGCAGCAATCCGAATACAACAACTCCTTCAAGTTCCAGGACGATCAAAAATTTCCTGGCCAATGCCCTGAAACCGGTAGGACAGACGCTTTATGTATGGGGCGGTGGACATAACTGGTCAGATGCAACCAGAAAAGGTGTAAGCTCCAAGTGGAAACAGTGGTATGATAATAATTCAAGTTCTTATAACTACAGAAACTATATGGACCTCAGTGAATCTACAGAACAGAAGGGCCTTGACTGTTCCGGTTATGTAGGATGGTCTGTATACCAGATCATGCAGAGTAAATCAGGTGGAGTGAATTATACAACTGTTTCCGGAGATATCGGTTCCCTGTATTCTGGCAGGGGAATGGGAAGGATCATTTCCCAGTCAACGCTGTCAAGTTCAAACTGGAAACTTTATCCTGGAGATATCGGATATAACGATGGACATACATGGATGGTTCTTGGTCAGTGCGCAGATAAGAGTGTTGTGATTCTGCACTGTACGCCGAATGCAGGCGTTCAGATTTCCGGAACACCGACACCTAACGGAACTTACGGAAGCCAGGCGATCAAGCTTGCAGAAACTTATATGGCAAAATATCCGGGCGTATCCAAATATGATTACCATGAGTCCAGCGGTAATTACATCCGTAATGGAGCATATTTCAGATGGAACAGAAGCACACTTTCTGATCCGGATGGATACCTGAAGAAGACTGCAAATCAGATTCTTGCAGATCTGTTCAATTAAAAAACAGGCTGCAACAGAAAATATCAAAAAATTTTTATTGAATCAACAAAAAAGGGAGAACCGAAAATGACAAGGTTCTCTCTTTTTAATGTCAAAATAATTAATAAATGTTACAAAGTTTTAAACTAATTGATAGAAAAACCTTGCAATCCAAATAACACTGTGTTAATATATAAAAAGATTGGAACAAGATATTGCAGAAATATTACATGAACTGCTGAGAATGAAATAACAGCAGAGACAAGTAAACAAACGACAGACACAGAGAACTGTCGGATAAATCAGAATTCAGAATCAGATTGCGAGGGTGAACAGTCATGAAGAAAAGAATATTATGTCTGACACTGGCGCTCATCATCAGCGGAGCACAGGTAGTCAGCGTAAGCGCAACAAGAGAAGATGAGGCAGCACTTCAGCAGGAAATGGATGCAACCAATGAACAGCTGAATGCGACTTATTCCAGATTGGATGATCTTTCCGCACAGAAATCACAGATTGAAGGCGAAATTTCCACTCTTGATGCCAATCTTGTAAACGTGATGGTTTCAATCCAGACACTGGAGGGAGACATCTCTAATAAAGAAGCTGATATTGCTTCTACCCAGACGAACCTTGAGAAGGCTAAGAATGCCAAGACCAAGCAGTATGAGGCAATGAAGAAGCGTATTCAGTATCTCTATGAGAAAGGTGGAGATGATGCATGGTTCCAGATGATGCTTAATGCAGAGAACCTGTCAGATCTTCTCACGAAAGCTGAGTACACACAGAAGACATATGAACAGGACAGAAAGAGCCTTGAGAAGTATTCCAATACCATTCAGCAGGTTGCCAACCTGGAAGCTCAGTATACACAGGAGAAGGCAGAACTTGAGGGAATGAAGCAGGAGTACGAGGCTGAGTCACAGAATCTGCAGGTACAGCTGGATGAGAAGCGTGCCACATCTGCGGATTATGACAATGAGATCGCTTATGCACAGCAGCAGGCTACAGACTATGCGAACCTTCTTGCAGAGCAGACAGCAGAGCTTCAGCGTCTGGAGGCAGAGCGTATCGCGGCAGAAGAGGAAGCGAGACGTCAGGCAGAAGCAGAAGCAGCTGCAAGAGCACAGGCAGAGGCAGAAGCACAGGCCCGTGCAGAAGCAGAAGCACAGGCGCAGCAGGATGAAGAAGCTGACAGCGAAGAAGATGTGCAGTATGATGAGAACGGTGATGAGATCGTAAATACAGACGAGGACGCTGCTGAAGATGATACTGAGTGTGTGGATGAAGATACAGACACAGCAGATGGAGAGAACGATGATACTCAGTATGATGAAGACGGTAATGCCATAACAGGCGATGAAACAGAAGATACCAACACAGACGATGCAGAAGCCAATACAGACGCGGATTATGATAACAGCGGAGATACTTCCGAAGATACTTCTTCTGACAGTGGAAGCTCTTCTTCCTACAGTGGCTCAGGTTCTTCTGTTGTAGATTATGCGACACAGTTTGTTGGAAATCCATACGTATGGGGCGGAACAAGCCTTACCAATGGTGCAGACTGCTCCGGTTTTGTACAGAGTGTATATGCCAACTTTGGCGTAAGCTTCCGAGAACTTCCTATGAGCAGCAGAATGCAGGTACTGAGGTATCTTATGCAGATGCCCAGCCAGGAGATCTGATCTGCTATGGTGGACATGTGGCTATTTACATGGGCAATGGACAGATCGTACATGCATCCAATTCTCAGGATGGTATTAAGATCAGTAACGATGCGACATACAGAACGATTGTCTCTGTAAGACGTCTTGTATAATCACGAACCATATAAAATTTATTAAGATGAAGATATTGAACAGCCTGGCGGCATATTCCGCCAGGCTGTTTCTTATAAGGAAACAGTGAATTTATATCAAAAAAATCTGAAACAGTATTGACATATAATTAACAGGGTGTTATTATAATGTCAGTATAATTCCATATTGAACATAGCAAGTGCTGAGGGCATCTGACAGTCATGGATTATCAGAAGCCAGCAGAAAAGGGAATCAGGTGAGAAACCTGAGCGATCCGGTCACTGTAACGGAGGAGCGAATCTCAGAATCCATTGTACCTATGTATGAGAAGGAGAGACGAGCCATGATCCCGGAGCCAGGAAACCTGCTTGTTATGGCGAGGTTAAACTTCCGTGTAAAGTGTAACAACCATTTCAGGGACTCCGCACCCCTGGGACGTTGTCTACTTTTTTTACGAGAGTAGGCATTTTTTTTATGGAATGCGCCTGTTCATATGAATTATACATGATTAAATGGCAGGCGATACTACTCCGGATACATTCGTTCCCTCCGCGCACTCATGAACGGATTATATTTCTACCCCGGGGTGGCATCGCTACCTCTTTTTTTACGGAAAAATTAAGAGAGTGCATGATCCGGGAGGAGATAAGAACCATGGAGAAACCATATTGGGAGGGAAAAGAATATTCCTATTTCAGCCACAAAAAATGCGAGTATTTTCCATGCCATAAAGGAGCAGATCCGGAAAATTTTAACTGCCTGTTCTGTTATTGTCCGCTGTATGCACTGGGAGATAAATGCGGTGGTAATTTCCATTTTACGGAAAGCGGAATCAAGGACTGCACTGCGTGTAAACTTCCTCACAGAAGAGAGAATTATGGATATATCACAGGAAAATATCAGGAACTTGCGGATATGATAAGAAAGCAGAGAGAGAATTCTCAGGCAGATGAGAAATGATAATAAAGAAAATATAAATATAACCCGAAATAATAAGCTAGCTCGACACATGGTAAAATGTGTCCGAGCTGGCTTTTTTGGTTGTGAGTCAAACATGAATGTGTATTCGGATACATTTTATGTATATTCGATCTTACTGTTTTACCAGATCATCTGGTCTGCAGAAATACCTTCAATCTTGGAAGCTGATTGTTCAGAATCAGCTGTTCCGGGAACATGGCCTGATGAACAAATTCAGCAGCACAGGTAAAATCACCGATGTGTTCCGGACCGTGACTGTCACTGGAGAGCAGCAGCGGCAGATGATATTTGCGGCAGCAGCGGAGAATCTCATAACAGTTTTCTCTGGTATCACCACGGTAGCCATATGGAGCCAGGGAAGCTTCGTTAATTTCAAAGATTGTTCCGGTTTCTCTGGCAGTTCGGGCAAGAACATCATAATTTACCGGATAATGGGTGTTGTCGCTGTGACCGAGGATTTTGACACAGGGATTCTTCATGACATTGACAAAAGCTTCTGTGTTCTCGTCTCTGGTACTGGGACGGTAGTTCCAGGTATGCATGCTTGCGATGGCATAATCAAGTTTACATAATAATTCCTGATCCAGATCTACAGTTCCCTTCCGGTCCAGAATATTCAGTTCGATTCCGTAGAGCAGATCTACTCCGAAATGTTTTTTCGGAGAATAGGTAAGGCTCCGGAAATAGGAAGAAGTTCCGGCAGCCAGAGTTCCGGGACCGTGGTCTGTGATTCCGAGAAGCCGGAGGCCCTTCCCTGCGGCTGCCCGGGCCATATTGGTGATGGTGCATTCCGTGCCGTGACCGCTGGCGATGGAATGTGTATGCATATCAGAAAGATACATAAATTTACACCTCTTTTACTGTTCATGAACATGTGACGGAATATCCGCTTGACTAAAGGAATTTCTATATAAATCCAAGTATGGCAGAACAGAAAAACAAAGTCAATAGAGAAAAATATAAAAACACGAAAAACAAATAGAACCAACGGGGTTCACCCAATAAAACCACAAAAACAGCAAGAAACACATGTTGGATTTCGTTGACATCAAACAGGGGGTAAGGTATAATGAAATTACATGAGCACATAGCCGGACAGGAGCGGTTCTGGAAGCGTGGAGGCAGACAGATCACCAGAAACAACCGGTTATGAGAAAGGAGAATCATGGAGAAATTTCATATAGCAGATATCCCGAAAACAGACAGGATCACACATCTTGTGGATAATCTTTATGCCAAGATGCCGGTGATCGAATCTGCCAGAGCGAAACTGGTCACAGAGTCCTACAAGGAAACTGAAGACGAGCCGATCATCACACGCAGAGCGAAGGCTTTTGCCCATATCCTGCATAACATTCCGATCATCATCCGTGATGAGGAACTGATCGTCGGAAGCAGCACCCTGGCACCAAGAGGATGTCAGACATTCCCGGAGTATTCTTTCCAGTGGCTGGAGGATGAACTGGATACGGTGGCTACCAGAACTGCTGATCCATTTTATATTTCGGAGGAGACCAAGGCGGATCTTCGGGAGGTACATAAATACTGGAAGGGTAAGACTACCAGCGAGCTTGCGACTTCCTATATGGCTCCGGAAGCGATCCTTGCCATTGACCACAACATTTTTTACACCGGGAAATTATTTCTACAATGGTGTAGGACATGTAACGGTTAAATATGAGGAAGTTCTGGCAATTGGTTATGAGGGTATCATTGCCAAAGCACAGAAAGAACTGGATGAAAGTAATGTGGGAGATGGTGATTATGCGAAGAAGTCACGTTTCCTGGAAGCAGTGATCTTAAGCTGCCAGGCTGTTATTGATTATGCGCATCGTTATGCAGAGCTTGCAGAGCAGATGGCATATCAGTGTCAGGATCCGACCAGAAAACAGGAGCTTCTCCAGATTGCGTCCAACTGTACACGTGTGCCGGAGAAAGGTGCCCGTAATTTCTATGAAGCCTGCCAGTCTTTCTGGTTCGTACAGCAGCTGATCCAGATGGAGAGCAGCGGACATTCCATTTCACCGGGACGTTTTGACCAGTACATGTATCCGTATTACAAGAGTGATATGGAGGCAGGTAATCTTACCAGAGAGTTTGCTCAGGAACTGATGGACTGTATCTGGGTAAAATTAAACGATCTGAACAAATGCCGTGATGCTGCATCAGCAGAAGGTTTTGCAGGCTACAGCCTTTTCCAGAACCTGATCGCAGGCGGCCAGAATAAAGACGGTGAGGATGTGACCAACGATCTTTCCTTTATGTGTATTCAGGCATCCATGCATGTGCATCTTCCGGCACCGTCTCTTTCTGTAAGAGTATGGAACGGATCTCCACATGAATTCCTGATCAAAGCTGCAGAGCTTACAAGAACAGGAATCGGACTTCCGGCTTATTATAATGATGAGGTTATCATTCCGGCGCTGCAGAACAGAGGACTTTCTCTTGCAGATGCCAGGGAATATAACATCATTGGATGCGTAGAACCGCAGAAAGCTGGTAAGACAGACGGCTGGCATGATGCGGCATTCTTCAATATGTGCCGCCCGCTGGAGATGGTTTTCTCCAATGGTATGGATAAAGGAGTCCAGATCGGTGTCAGGACAGGCGATGTCACAGAGATGAAGACCTTTGATGAGTTTTATGACGCATATAAGAAACAGATGGAATATTTTATTTCCCTGCTTGTAAATGCAGACAATGCCATTGACGTGGCACATGCTGAGAGGTGTCCGCTTCCATTCCTTTCCTGTATGGTGGATGACTGCATGAAACGTGGTAAATCCGTTCAGGAGGGAGGCGCTGTTTATAACTTTACCGGCCCTCAGGGATTTGGTATTGCAAACATGGCAGATTCTCTGTATGCGATCCGTAAACTTGTTTATGAAGAAAAGAAAGTTACCATGGAAGAGATGAAGGAAGCTCTGGCATGGAACTATGGCAAGGGTATTGATGCACAGTCTGCAGCAGATATTACTACAATTGTAATGCAGAAGCTTCAGGAAAATGGCATCGGTGTAAATGAGCAGACAGCCAAGGCTGTTATGACAGCAGCGCTTGGAGCAGAACCATCTCCGGAGAAAAAGGCAAGATTTGAAGAAATCCACAAACTGATCGATGAAGTTCCGAAATACGGAAACGATATTCCGGATGTGGATTATTTTGCAAGAGATGTTGCCTATACTTACACAAAACCACTTCAGAAATACAAAACCCGAGAGGCGGACATTATCAGGCCGGACTTTATCCGGTATCCGCAAATGTTCCCCTTGGCGGACAGACCGGTGCTACACCGGATGGCCGTTATGCACATACACCAGTTGCAGATGGTGTTTCTCCGTCAGCAGGCAAGGATGTGAAGGGCCCGACAGCAGCAGCAACTTCCGTATCCCGTCTGGATCACTTTATCGTATCCAACGGAACACTGTTCAATCAGAAATTCCATCCGTCTGCACTTGCAGGAAGAGAGGGCCTGGAGAAATTTGTAGCACTGATCCGTGGATACTTTGATCAGAAGGTATGCACATGCAGTTCAATGTTGTCGACAGAGAGACACTTCTGGATGCTCAGAAACATCCGGAGAAATACAAACATCTGGTTGTACGTGTTGCCGGATACAGTGCACTGTTCACTACGCTTTCCAGATCTCTGCAGGATGATATCATCCGAAGAACAGAGCAGGGATTTTAACCGGGGACGCGCAGCAGACGCAAGGAATTAAGAGGTAATTATGGACTATTTGGATACAAAGGGCAGGATCTTTGATATTCAGAAATATTCAGTACACGATGGTCCGGGTATCCGTACCATCGTGTTCCTGAAAGGATGTGTTCTTCGCTGCCGCTGGTGCTGCAATCCGGAATCACAGGAGTACCGGATCCAGAACATGAAAGTTCTGGGTGAGGACAAGGTGATCGGCCGTGATGTGACAGTTCGCGAGATGATCGAGGAAGTGGAGAAAGACCGCGCATATTATTATCGCTCCGGAGGAGGAATTACCCTTTCCGGTGGTGAATGTATGTGTCAGGCGGATTTTTCCAGAGATCTTCTCCGTGCGGCAAAAAGAACGTGGTATTAATACCGCAATAGAGAGCATGGCATGTGCTCCCTGGGAAAAGATCGAACAGGTTCTTCCTTACTTGGATGTATATCTGATGGATATCAAACATATGAACCAGGAAAAACATAAGGAGTTTACAGGAAGGGCTAACGGACTGATGCTGGAAAATGCAAGGAAAGTTGCGCTCTACGGAAAAACCAGACTGGTGATCCGTGTTCCGGTTATTCCGACATTCAATGATTCTGTGGAAGAGATCCAGGCGATCGCCAGATTTGCGGCATCCCTTCCGGGCGTAAACAAAATTCATCTTCTTCCCTACCACAGACTGGGACAGGATAAATATGAAGGACTTGGACGCCCTTATTTAATGGAAGGAATTCTTCCGCCGACAGCAGAACATATGCAGATGTTAAAGAACGCGGTGCATGCGGTATGCGGTTTGGACTGTCAGATTGGCGGCTGAGAAACACGGGATTAAAGAGAAAAGATCCTCTGCAAACATACAACATAAAAAACAATAAAAACAACATAACAAACAACAAGAAACCAACACAAAACAACGGATTGCCCTTGACTTATTTTGTGGTATGGGGTAAAATGTTCTCAGAAACAAAATAGTGCAATCCAATGCTCAAGGAGGAAATTAAGCATGGTAAACGAGTTTGAAATCAAAAAACAGCTTTGTGACATCGGTAAGAGAATCTACAACCGTAACATGGTTGCAGCTAACGACGGAACTTTTCTGTTAAGATAGCTGAGAATGAATATCTTTGCACACCAACTGGTGTATCCAAAGGATTCATGACACCAGAGTTCATCTGTAAAGTAGATGGTAAAGGTAATGTAATCCAGGCTAACCCGGGATTCAAACCATCATCTGAGATCAAGATGCACATGAGAGTATATGAGAAGAGACCGGACGTAGGATCTGTTGTACATGCTCATCCGATCTATGCAACATCTTTCGCAATCGCAGGTATTCCGCTTACACAGCCGATCATGCCGGAGGCAGTTATCGCTCTTGGATGCGTTCCGATCGCTGAGTATGGTACACCTTCCACAATGGAGATTCCGGACAACCTTGAGAAATACCTTCCATACTTTGATGCAGTACTTCTTGAGAACCACGGAGCACTTACATGGAGCACAGACCTTAACGCTGCATACATGAAGATGGAGTCTGTAGAGTTCTACGCACAGCTTCTGTATCAGACCAAGCTCCTTGGCGGACCGAAGGAATTCGACAAAGAGAACATCGAGAAACTCTATGCGATCCGTCGTAAATTTGGTATGCCTGGTAAACATCCGGCAAGCCTCTGCCTGAACAAAGACGGCAAGAACTGCCACAACTGCGGTGGTGCATGCCACAGTGAGGACTACAAACAGTTCCCGGGATATCAGTATGATTTCGTTGGAAAAGACTGCGGAACAAGCGCTGCTGATCCTCAGGGTGAGGCTCCGGCTGCTGCAAACAACGATGCAGAGCTTGTTGCTCAGATCACAAAACAGGTTATGGCTCAGCTTGGCCTGAAATAATCTTTTGACGGAATAATTAAGGAGGACAATCTCATGCCAATAAGTGAGAATATGGTACAGGAAATTGTACAGGAAGTTATGGCAAAGATGCAGATTGCAGATGCTCCGGCCGGAAAACATGGCGTTTTCAAGGATATGAATGATGCTATCGAAGCAGCCAAGAAGGCTCAGCTGGTAGTTAAGACAATGTCTATGGACCAGAGAGAAAAGATCATCACCTGCATCCGCAAGAAGATCAAAGAGAATGCGGAAGTACTGGCACGTATGGGTGTTGAGGAAACTGGTATGGGTAATGTAGGAGATAAGATCCTCAAACATCACCTGGTAGCAGATAAGACTCCTGGTACCGAAGACATCACAACAACTGCATGGTCCGGAGACAGAGGACTGACTCTGATCGAGATGGGACCGTTTGGCGTGATCGGTGCGATCACACCATGTACAAACCCAAGTGAAACAGTTCTCTGCAACACAATGGGTATGCTGGCAGGAGGAAATACAGTAGTATTCAATCCGCATCCGGCAGCAGTGAAAACTTCTATTTATGCAATCAATCTTCTGAACGAGGCTTCCTTGGAATCAGGCGGCCCGGACAATATTGCTGTCACAGTTGAGAAACCAACTCTTGAGACAAGCAATATCATGATGAAACATAAAGATATCCATCTGATCGCAGCAACAGGAGGCCCTGGTGTTGTAACAGCGGTTCTTTCCTCCGGTAAGAGAGGAATCGGTGCAGGAGCAGGTAACCCGCCGGCACTGGTTGATGATACTGCTGATATCCGTAAGGCAGCAAGGGATATCGTAAACGGGTGTACATTCGATAATAACCTTCCATGTATCGCAGAGAAGGAAGTTGTTGCAGTATCTTCCGTAGTTGATGAGTTAATGCACTACATGCTTACAGAGAATGACTGCTACCTTGCATCCAAGGAAGAGCAGGACAAACTTGTTGAGACTGTACTTGCAGGCGGCAAGCTGAACCGTAAATGTGTAGGACGTGATGCGAAGACCCTTCTTTCCATGATCGGAGTTCAGGCACCGGCCAATACCCGCTGCATCATCTTCGAGGGACCGAAGGAACATCCGCTTATCACAACAGAGCTTATGATGCCAATCCTCGGAATCGTAAGAGCAAAGGATTTCGACGATGCTGTAGAGCAGGCTGTATGGCTTGAGCATGGCAACCGTCATTCCGCACATATTCATTCCAAGAATATCGATAACATTACAAAATATGCGAAAGCAATCGATACCGCGATCCTTGTAAAGAACGGCCCGTCCTATTCCGCACTTGGATTCGGAGGAGAAGGTTTCTGTACATTTACCATCGCAAGCCGTACAGGTGAGGGACTTACAAGCGCAAGCACATTCACAAAGAGAAGACGCTGCGTAATGACAGACAGCCTTTGCATTCGTTGATCAGGAGGAACATAAATCATGGATATGAACAATGTAAATATCGAAGAAATCGTTAAACAGGTTCTCTCCGGCATGACAGGAAACGCTCCGGCAGCAGCTGCTGCACCAAGCACTCCGGCTGCTCCGGCAGGAAACACAATTCCGAAAAAAGCAAGAGTAGCAATGATGACAGAGAAGAAACATTTTGAGCTTCAGGAGTATGATCTTCCGGAAGTTGGCGACGACGACATCCTTGTTAAAGTTGAGGGATGCGGTGTCTGTGGAACAGATGCTCATGAGTACAAAAATGACCCGTTCGGTCTTATCCCGGTAGTTCTCGGACATGAGGGAACCGGTGAGATCGTAAAAATGGGTAAAAACGTTAAAGTTGATACAGCTGGTAAACCGGTTAAAGTCGGCGACAAGATCGTTACATGTATGATCTTCAAAGATGATCCGGAAATCACAATGTTCGACCTTAACAAGAAGAACGTAGGCGGCGCTGATGTATACGGACTTCTTCCAGATGACGATGTAAAATTCAACGGATGGTTCGCTGATTACATCTTCATCAGAGGCGGAAAATTCGGTTCCACATTCTTCAATGTAAGCGACTTGGATCTTGATTCCCGTATCCTCATCGAGCCATGTGCAGTACTTGTACATGCAGTAGAGAGAGCAAAAACAACAGGAATCCTGAAATTCAACAGCAGAGTTGTTGTTCAGGGCTGCGGACCGATCGGTCTGATCTGCATCGCTGTTCTCCATACAATGGGCGTTCACAATATCTGTGCAGTAGACGGAAATGAGAAACGTCTTGAGTTTGCCAAGAGAATGGGCGCAAACACAACTGTAAACTTTATGAATTTCAAAGGCATTGAGGCACTTACTGAGGCTGTTAAAGAGGCTCAGGGCGGACATCTTGCAGATTTCGCTTTCCAGTGTACTGGAAATCCTCATGCACATTCCAACATTTATAAATTCATCCGCAACGGCGGCGGTCTTTGCGAGCTTGGTTTCTTCATCAACGGTGGAGACGCAACCATTAACCCGCACTTCGACCTCTGCTCCAAAGAGATCAACCTTGTTGGTTCCTGGGTATACAACCTGAGAGACTATGCAACAACATTTGATTTCCTTAAGAGAGCAAAAGCAATCGGACTTCCGATGTCTGAGCTGATCACACACAAGTTCCCGCTTGAGGAGATCAACGAGGCGCTTGAGACAAACCTGGCAATGACAGGTCTTAAGATCGCGATTGTTAACAAATAACCTTAACGGGAAAGGAGAAGCAACATGGCAGAAGCTGTAGGAATTCTGGAGGTCTTCGGACTTGCGACAGCCTTTGTGGCAGCTGACGCCGGGTGCAAGGCTGCAAATGTCCACCTGGAGGTATTCGATAAGAATAAACCGGCGAATGCGGACAGCCTGCCAGTACCGCTTCTTGTCTGCATCAAGTACCGCGGAAGCGTGTCAGATGTCACGGCAGCGGTAGAAGCCGGCATGAAAGTCGCAGAGAGCATGACAGGTGTGGTACAGCATTACATAATCCCCAACCCGGAACCAGGTACACAGAAAATGCTGAAGATCAGCGCCCTGGATAAAGATTAAGCGGATTCCGAAGTTTACTTTACAAAAGTGGCGGAATCATATATGATAAAATTGTAACGAAGATAAGATTCAGGAGGATAGAATCATGGCACAGGAAGCATTAGGAATGGTTGAGACAAGAGGCCTCACAGCTGCAATCGAGGCAGCAGATGCAATGACAAAAGCAGCTGAGGTTGCGCTTGTAGGAACAGAGAAGATCGGTTCCGGTCTTGTAACTGTTATGGTTCGTGGAGACGTAGGCGCTGTAAAAGCAGCAGTAGAGAGCGGAAGCGCAGCAGCATCCAGACTTGGAGAGCTCGTAGCTACACACGTGATCCCGAGACCTCATACAGATGTAGAAAAAATTCTTCCGAAGCTCTAATTCAGGCTTTGAGAGGAACAGAAATTAATTAAGGAGTTCGCTCATGGGAAAATCATATGGATTTATAGAAATCACAGGTGTGGTTGCGGCGATCAATGCCCTGGACATCATGTGCAAAACGGCAGACGTTGAGCTGGCGTCATGGGAGCGTAAGCTGGGCGGACGACTGGTGACCCTGATCGTACAAGGCGATGTATCAGCAGTTACAGCAGCTGTCAATGCGGCAGTAGAGCAGGCAATCAAGAAACCTGCCAGTTATGCGGTAATTGCCAATCCTCACGAGGAAATCGTCAAACTGGTTGAGCTGAGTGCAAGCCGGTGGAAAAAGAAAACAGCAAGAGAATCCGGAAACAGCACTGGAAAGCAAAAACAGCAGCGAAAAATAAACTGCTGCACCAAAAAAGTCAGAAGTAAACAGAACAAATAAAGCAATTAGCAATCCATAAGGAGGATATAATCATGACACAGGAAGCATTAGGAATGGTTGAGACAAGAGGACTTACAGCAGCTATCGAGGCAGCTGACCAGATGTGCAAGGCAGCTAACGTTGCACTTGTAGGAACAGAGAAGATCGGTTCCGGTCTTGTAACTGTTATGGTTCGTGGAGATGTAGGAGCAGTTAAATCTGCAGTAGAGAGCGGAAGCGCAGCAGCATCCAGACTTGGAGAGCTTGTAGCTACACACGTAATCCCGAGACCTCATACAGATGTTGAGAAAATCCTTCCGGTTCTAAATAATTTCAACTGATTCTTACTGATACGCACCGGCCGAAGGGCCATTAAGGCTTTTGGCCGGTGCTTTTCAGTTTTCAGTTATGAGACCGAAAGAAAGCAGGTGTACTCTTGGAAACGAAATAATATTGAAATGATCACAAAAATGGTGATCGATGCGATCAACAAAAACGAAGACAAGGGCAATGGTTTTGTTGTACCTATCGGAGTTTCCGCAAGACATATTCACCTGACACAGGAGCATGTGGAGGCACTGTTCGGAGAAGGCTATCAGCTTACCAAGAAAAAAAGATCTGATGGGCGGACAGTTTGCATCCAATGAAACAGTTACCATCGTAGGACTGAAGCTCCGTGCGATCGAGAATGTAAGAATCCTCGGACCTGTCCGCAGCAAATCTCAGGTTGAGGTTTCCGCAACAGATGCGATCAAGCTGGGAATGAAGGTTCCGGTACGTATGTCCGGTGACCTTGCCGGAAGCGCGCCGATCGCCATTGTCGGACCGAAAGGTGCTATTTATCTGAAAGAGGGATGTATTGTGGCCATGCGTCACATTCATATGGCTCCGAAGGATGCCCAGGCTGCGGGTGTACATGATGGTGATATTGTTTCTGTTAAAGCGGACAATGAGCGCGGAACAATCTTTAATCAGGTTAAGATCCGTGTAGATGACAGCTTTACACTGGAAATGCATATTGATACAGATGAAGCAAATGCAGCAAGAATTGCCACAGGCAATACAGTTACCATAATCAAATAATATTCCTCCTTTGGGGATGCCACTTTCTGGCATCCCTAACAGAGGATATGGAGAAAAACGGAGGCTCATATGATCGTAGGCAAAGTAGTTGGAAGCATTGTTTCCACACGAAAAAGTGAAAAACTGATAGGAAATAAATTCATGATTGTAGAGCCGGTGCATCATATGAAAGCCGAGCACAGCCAGATTGTTGCCATCGATATCATCGGTGCGGGAATCGGCGAGTATGTATTGGTGGCACAAGGAAGCGCAGCAAGAATAGGCTGCGGCGTAGAAACAGCACCGGTAGATGCCGCAATCGTCGGAATCGTAGATGACGGTGCAGGATTGGAGTAACGCCATGGATATCAAAGAATTACAGAAAATTATGCAGGAGAATGGTGTTGTCGGAGCAGGTGGTGCAGGTTTCCCTACATACATGAAACTGACAGACAAAGCGGATACCATTCTTATGAACTGTGCAGAGTGCGAACCATTACTGAAACTTCACAGACAGTTGTTGGAAAAGCACGCATATGAGATCATGAAAACATTCGATATGGTTGCGGAGACGGTAGGAGCTTCCCAGGCCATCATCGGAATCAAAAAATCTTATGTACAGACAATCAATGCCTTAAATCAGCATATCGAAGAATTCCCAAGGGTTAAGATCCATCTTCTGGATGAGGTTTATCCGATGGGTGATGAGGTTGTTCTTATTTATGAGGCAACCGGACGCGTGGTACGGCCAGGAGGACTGCCTATTGAGCAGGGAGTAGCCGTATTCAATGTAGAGACACTTTACAATGTATATCGCGCGGTAGAAGAACACAAACCGGTCACAAGCAAATATGTTTCCGTTGTTGCAGAGGTTGAGAACCCTGTTACAGTGAAAGTTCCGTTAGGATGTACACTGGAAGAGGTTGTTGCCCAGGCAGGCGGAACAACTGTGAAAGATCCAGTATATTTCGTAGGCGGCCCGATGATGGGACGTATCGGAAATGGTTCTGATCCGGTTACCAAAACAACGAACGCAATCCTGGTTCTTCCAAAGGACCATGTTATTGTCATGAAGAAGCAGCGGACTTCTTCCATAGATTTAAAGAGAGCTGCATCCATCTGCTGCCACTGCCACACATGTACAGATCTTTGCCCGAGACATAATCTGGGACATCCGATCGATCCGGCAATGTTCATGATGGCAGCATCAAACCAGGATTTCAGAAATGTAAATCCTTATATCAATTCTGCATTCTGCAGCTCCTGTGGTGTCTGCGAGATGTATGCGTGTCCGCAGAGCCTGGCTCCGAGAACACTGCTTGCAGATATGAAAGGCGGACTTCGTAAAGCCGGAATCAGACCACCTCAGGGTGTTCAGCCGAAACCGGTACAGGAGTCAAGAGAATACCGCAAGGTTCCTGAGGAGCGCCTGATGGCACGTCTGGGACTTACCAGATATGACAAGGATGCACCGCTTCAGGAAGAGCTTGTAAATGTATCCAAGGTAAAAGTTCTCTTAAGCCAGCATATTGGTGCACCGGCACAGGCAATCGTAAATGTAGGCGATATGGTAACAGAAGGTCAGATGATCGCACAGCCTGCACAGGGATTAAGTGTCGGAATCCATGCAACGATCAGCGGAAAAGTTACAGAAGTAACAGACCGCCATGTTGTAATTGCAAGAAATTAGAAAGGACGTGCACAAAATGAGTAGAGCAATCGGAATGATTGAGTTTAAAACCACACCAGCTGGTATCACTGCAGCAGATGCCATGGTTAAGACATCTGAAGTAGAGATCGTGGAGGCGCAGACAGTATGTCCGGGAAAATATATTGCAATTATCACCGGAGATTTAAGCGCAGTGAAAGCTGCTGTAGACACAGCAGTAACAACATACGAGGATAAATGCATTGACAGTTTTGTACTGGGCAATCCGCATGAGTCCATTTTCCCGGCAATCTACGGAACCACACAGGTTGAGGAGATCAGTGCGCTGGGAATCCTGGAGACCTACGATGCAGCATCTATCATCGAGGCAGCAGATCAGGCTGCAAAGACAGCAATCGTTGATCTGATCGAGCTTCGTATCGCAAAAGGTATGTGCGGTAAATCCTACATGCTTCTTACAGGTGAGGTTTCTGCAGTAGAGGCTTCCATTGAGAGAGCAAAAGAGCTGGTAGCTGAAAAAGGAATGTACATGGATTCCTCAGTAATCGCTCATCCGGACAAGAGAATGATCGATACGATCCTTTAATATTGTCTATGATAACGGGATATCCTTTTCAGGGATATCCCGAATGACATCCGAAAAGGAGGCATTTTATGCTAGCGTTGGAAAGAAGAAATCTGATTCTCGAAAAATTACAGGCAGAGAAAAGGGTTGTTGTAAGTGAACTAAGCCAGCTTTACAGTGTCTCAGAAGAAACCATCCGCCGCGATCTGGACAAGCTGGAAAAAGAAGGACTTGCCACAAAGAGTTATGGCGGCGCGGTGATCAATGAAGATGTCGGTATCGATTTACCATTTAACATTCGTAAAAACCAGAATGTACAGGGAAAGCAGAAGATGGCGGAGATCGCTGCTTCCATGGTGAATGACGGAGATCATATTTTTCTGGATGCCAGCACAACGGCAGTTTTTGTGGCCAAGGCACTGAAAGAAAAAGAACGTCTCACCGTTGTCACCAATTCCATGGAGATCCTTCTGGAGCTCTCTGATGTATCCGGATGGAATATTATTTCCACCGGCGGAGTGATGAAGGAGGGGTATCTTGCCTTTCTTGGTGCCAGAACCGAAGAAGTGATCCGTTCTTACTATGTGGACAAGGTTATTTTTTCCTGTAAGGCATTAAACGAGGATATGGGGATCATGGAATCCAAAGAAGCCTTTGGAACAACAAAAAAGGCCATGATCAATTCCGGAAAGATGCGTATTCTGGTGGTAGACAGCACGAAATTTGATCAGACTGCTTTTTCCGTGGCAGGACAGCTGCGGGATGTTGAGATGGTTATCACAGACAAAAAACCATCTGAAAAGTGGCTGGATCATTTTAACAGGCATAAGATCGAATGCATCTACCCGAAATAGATTGAACATATATCGTGAAACGATCGTGTTCATGAGCATGCAGTGTATGCGGAATGCGGAGATCCGCTTTACTTTATCCGAACACAGGCAGAAAAAAGAGAACTGTGTTTCGGTATGACGAGAGGGAGCAGTTTCTATGAATACATTTGAAATGAAAACAGCCATCCATTTTGGAGCTGATGCCCTGGGAAGACTGAAAGATATTCCATACAAAAGAGTCCTTGTTGTCACAGATCCGTTTGTTGTAAAAAGCGGAATGATCGATATGATCACAAAACCGCTTCAGGCAGGTGGAAAAGAATTTGATATTTTCTGTGATGTTGTTCCGGATGCTCCGGTTGGAAAAATTGCCGAAGGAGTCAAAAAATTCCTTCAGTATCAGCCGGAAGCGATCGTTGCAGTAGGCGGTGGCTCTGCCATCGACTCCTCCAAGGCAATCCGTGAGTTTGCCCTGAAGATCAACAATTACGGAAAGGTTGGACTGGTTGCCATTCCTACAACAAGTGGTACAGGTTCCGAGGTTACTTCTTTTGCAGTTGTAAATGATACAGAGGCACATGTGAAATATCCGCTGATCTCAGACAGCCTGACAGCTGATGAGGCGATCCTGGATGCTGAACTTGTACGCAGTGTTCCACCTGCGATCACAGCAGATACAGGTATGGATGTTCTGACTCATGCCATTGAGTCTTATGTCAGCATCAATCACAATGAGTTTACTTCTGCACTTGCAGAGAAATCCATTGAGATCTGTGGTGTATATCTTTACCGTGCATATGTTGATGGTAATGATATGCATGCAAGACAGAAAATGCATGTAGCATCCTGTCTGGCAGGACTTTCCTTCAATGCAGCAGGTCTTGGAATTACTCACAGTATGGCTCATCAGCTGGGTGCTATTTTCCATATTCCTCACGGAAGAGCTAATGCGATGTTACTGCCGCATATTGTTGAATATAATGCAAATATCAACAAACGCAGCAGAAGTCAGAAAGAATATCTTCCGGCAGTAAAGAGATATTCCAATATTGCACATCTTCTTGGACTGAGCAATTATAACGAAGTTATGAGTGTCAGATCTCTTGTAAACTGGATTCAGTTTATGCAGAAAGAGATGAATATCCCGCTTACCATCGAAGAGATGAAGACGATCACACCGGATGCTTATTTTGCAGCGGTTGATAAGATGGCGGATATGGCACTTGCGGATGCTTGCACAGCGGCAAATCCGCGGGTACCGAAGAAAGAGGATATTGTAAAAATCTACACGAAGTTGTGGTTCTTTTTAAAAGACTGAAGAAAAACCGCAAAAGGGGCCGCAAAAGCCGCGGCCCCTCTGCACACCCCTCGGGCTTTTTTTTAGAGTGCTTGACTGTGGCGGGCGGAAGGTTATTGACTTGTGCCTGTATGCTGCGGTTGTTCCGGGTTGAACGTTGTGCCGATGGGCGCCGTGGGCGCCTTGGATGTGTGACGTTTTGGCGGGGGCTGGCGCGTTTGTGACGCCGCGCCTGGTTTGTCGGGATGATTGTGGTGTGTTGTTACGGTTTGCGTAATGAGTGGTTGTGCCTGGTTTGCCGGGATGATCGTGGTGTGTGTTACGTTTGCGTAATGAGTGGTTGTGCCTGGTTTGTCGGG